>ENA-OSEO01005024-OSEO01005024.1-sediment-metagenome-genome-assembly--contig:-NODE-5024-length-13160-cov-4.746465_pt1 | contig 13160 bp, 15 predicted proteins | sample MGYA00237883_ERZ534232 | MGnify/ENA metagenome assembly ERZ534232
CCAAGATGTATCCGGCCCGGCTCTATCCCGGAGGAGATTTGCGGGACGATCACACTTTTCCTGAAATCGATCACCGCGATCTCAGAGTTCGGCGACGTCTTGCCTGGTATAATCCCGTTAGTTGGCTCCATGAGGCATTTTTTGCCAAGGGCGAGCTACTGCATGTGCAGTGGTGGAGTCTGCCCCTGAGTCCAATCTACGCGGTGGTTTGCCTCGGGTTCAGGTTGCGCCGTAAACCGGTTCTGTTCACCATCCACAATGTGGATTCCCATGAATCTTCTCGAGGCTATAAGGCTGTTTGCCGCCTTCTTTTCAAATTGGGCGATCATTACGTTGTCCATTCGGAATCCAACAGAAAGCTTCTGGTTAGCGAGTATGATGTCGAGCCGAGCAAGGTGACGCAAATCCCGCATGGCCCCCTCGATTTTCATGTCAAAGAGGTGCCCGACAGAAGCCGGATTTTGCAGGAATTTGGATTCTCCAGCGAAGATCGGGTGCTCTTGCTTTATGGTGCGATACGGCCGTATAAGGGAATGCAGACGGCATTGAGAGCCTTTGCCAGGGTAGTGAAGGAGTTTCCCCGCTGCAAGTTGTTGATAGCCGGGAAGCCGTGGGAAAACTGGGAACGCTATGATCGGTTGATTCAAGAACTGGGAATAGGGGATCACCTGGTTGCTCGCCTGCAATATGTGCCTTCGTCCGAAGTGTACAAGTTCTTCACCGCGGCGGACCTGGTTTTGCTGCCATATACTCGGTTTGCAGCCCAAAGTGGTGTGGGAGCGACGGCGCTCTCCTTTCGCAAACCGATGATTGTATCCAATGTGGGAGGACTCCCCGACTTTGTTTTGGATTCTCGATACGTGGTGCCGCCAGGGGATGTATCGGCACTCGCTGAAAAGATAATCGAGTGTCTACAAAATCCATTGGAGCTTCAGAAGATGTCTTCGGATGCCGCCGTAGTGGCCGATAGTATCAGTTGGCCGACAATTGCTCGAAAAACCTGGTCCCTGTATGACGCAATGGTGAAAAACAGCCGGTCATGTTTAGACTGAATACGGAAGGTCCCAATTACGCGTGCGTTCAAGCGTCTTCTCTCTCCCAAAGGGAGTTGTGCTGCTTGTCGGGTTGAGATAGCCATGGTATGGAGGAAGACATGATGATTTATTGGTCATCATCCCATACGATACACAGCAACACTAGATAGTGCCTGTTACTGTTCATGCTACAAGCCGTCAACAAATAAGCTACCGGCTCAAAACTGGGAGGTTCATAAATGAATAAACCCGGGATGGTTTATTTTGAAAAAGAAGACATCTTACACGTTGTACTTTCCGATGAGAGGGAGGTGAGCAGCGTTGAGATAAGCCCTAATGTCACCGCCGAATTGAATGAGCAAGGAGAGCTGATCGGCATCGAGATCCTACAGGCAAGCTCTTTCATCAGGGATTCCATATTAGAGACTACTCAAGCGAAAATACTGAACCTGACCAAAGCCGTCTGACAAAAAGGAAGGAATGGCGTCACCCATTAAACTTATAGGCTCATGAACTCAAAGAAAAACCATTTTTCGGAAAGCAAATTGCGCTTGTTTGAAGAGTTGGAACAAGAATGCTTGACTGCTGTCAAATATATACAGGCACTGAAAGCAAAAGAACCGACAAGTGAGCAGAAGGAGGATATCCTGGGTGAGCTTTCTGCTTCTATCACTCACCTTAGAATACAAAAGTCGGAGCTTGACGCAGAGTTTGAAGAAATAGAGAAGATGTGAGGGTGTGGACTGGTGGGCACAGCCCGCCCTTCACAGCCTCCTGGCTTGCCGGTAACCTATGATCCGTTTGACCGACATTATTCCGAGAATAATCCGCTATAGGCTCGCTTACCGAAATTGGATGAGCCCGGGTTCCGTCTTTAATCTCACCTTTTCAGTGACAAACCGCTGTCAATCCAGATGCAGGACTTGTCGGATCTGGGAGATCTACCGAATCGATCCCGACAAGCGCCACGAGGAGCTCTCTCTATCGGAAATAGTAAAGATTTTCGCATCAATCGGCCATGTGGGTATCTTCAACGTCAGCGGCGGAGAGCCTTTCCTGCGAAACGATCTGGTTGAAATAATCAGTCTGGCCTGCAAGTATCTATCCCCCGGCGTGATACATATTCCCACCAATGCCCTTGCCGTCGCCGGCGTGGAAAAGCAGGTGCGGGAAATTCTTGACCTGCTGAAGAAGCAAGGCAGGTACATTCAACTCACCGTCAAACCAAGCATGGACCACATTGGAGCAAAACACGATGCCATCCGCGGGATTCCGGGAAATTTCGAAAAAGTAATTACTCTTTTCAAGCAATTGAAGGAGCTGCAGCGAAATTATTCCAATTTCCATGTCGAACTGGGAACGGTCATCTCTGTTTGGAATGTTGAGGATATCAAAGAAATTACCCGTTACATTACCTCACTCGATCCCGACAGCTATCGGAATGAAATTGCGGAGCAGCGCTCCGAGATGTTCAACACGGGCGATGCCATTACGCCGAATGCCGAACAATACGGGCGGGCAATTGAAGGGTTTGTAGAGCAGCTCAGAAATGCCGTGAAAGCGCGTCCGCTTTTTCAGCGCATCAACAACGCCTTCCGTCTGGTTTATTACGATCTCGCCATCCGCATCCTCAAAGAGAAACGGCAGGTGCTGCCTTGCTATGCGGGCATTTCCAACATCCATCTGAGTGCCTATGGAGACATTTGGCCCTGTTGCACGTTGGGCTATGAAAAATCCATGGGTAATTTGCGCGAATTCGACTACAACTACTCGGCCTTGCTTGGTGGTGAGCGGGCTCGAGCGGTGCTTGATTATATACATGCCGGAGAATGCTATTGCCCGTTGGCTAATCAGGCGTATTCCAATATCTTGATGCACGCTCCATCCATGCTGAAGGTCGTCAGGGAGGTGGCTTCGGGCTGAGCATGAACCAAATTTCGCGATTCTTGCGAAGCAAATCCACAAGCGTCATTTGGATCAAAGCCCCAATCCAGAATCCCGTCTGCAACAGCTGGATGCTGACTTCCATCGACAAATTGAAATCTTATTTGACAGAGCAAGAATGCCGCATTAGACTGGTTTCAGACCTGTCTACTGTCTAATTTCATCAGGAGGATTATCATGGAAACGGTTGGCGCATATGAAGCAAAAACCCACCTGCCGAAATTGCTTGAACGGGTTATCAAGGGAGAGCGTATAACCATTACTAAGCATGGCGTGCCGGTAGCCGTGTTGCAGCCGCCAGCGCCTTCAAGGACAACGGAACCTAAAAAGGTTATTGCTGAGTTGCGGGAATTCCGTAAGAAGAATACGCTGCAAGGGCTTTCTATCCGAGATTTGATTGAGGAGGGAAGGCGATAGATGGGCGACGATTTTGTTATTGACACTTCCGTCGTTATGACGTGGTGCTTCCAGGATCAATCAAGCCGATATGCTGATCACATTTTGGATAGGCTTGAGGCTGATTCCGGATTCGTGCCTTCCATTTGGCCTTTGGAAGTTTGCAACGTGCTCTTAGTGGCCGAGCGCAAAAAACGACTTGGCGAAGCCGATAGCTCGCGGTTCATTGCGTTGCTTGGCGAACTCCCGATAATAATTGAACAGGAACCACCGGAAAGGATGCTGCGGGAAATTTTTGCTTTGGCCCGTAAACACAAGCTTTCAAGCTACGATGCATCATACTTGGATCTGGCAATGAGGAAAGGACTGCCCATTGCCACGCTTGACAAGAAATTGTTAGCTGCCGCTCAGCGAAGTGGAGTTCCAATCTGTAATGGTGAATGACAAAGTTTTTCTTGTTTTTTGTGTTCGAACACAGAAATTGCCTAAGCGTAGTTATTGAATGAAGACGCCCCCCAAAGCGTTCTATTTATTTACAGCTCTGGTGTTTTTTCTCTTGGTCGTGATCATGTTTCACAAGCAGGCGCTGCAGGCCGCAGGCGAGTACTTGATCTTTGATGAGAAGCCGAGTCAAGCGGATGCAATCGTGGTGCTTCATACCGGCGTCGAATACTATCCCCGTTTAATCGAGGCTGCAGAACTTTATCGAAAGGGGTTCGCCCATACGGTCATCATCAACGGCGACCGTAAAACAGATGAGCTGCGTGCCATCGAGGCGCAGGGATTCGAGCCGTGCTGTGCCTGGTATGAAGATTATGTGCGAATTTTGGCCCTGTTCGGCGTCCCACGTGAAAATGTAATCACCATCAGTGCGGAAGACGCTTATGACACCACGAGCGAAGCCGAAGCAGTGGGCCCCGAACTTTTTCGCGGAGGCATCAAACGAATCATTCTAACGACCAGTAAATTTCACACCAGGCGGGCGCATTTCATTTGGGAAAGACTCTTCGGCGATAAGTTGGCCATATGCTCAGTTGCAGCAAAATCGGACCCTTTCAATCCATCGGGCTGGTGGAGAGAAGGGCGACAAATCCGTTGGGTTTTAGCTGAATACGGGGCCTGGGTGTTCTACTATTGGAAGCGCTGGGTGGGGTCGTGCACAAGCCGACATGCGAGCAAGCCAGCTCAGCCTGACGAGATGTCAGCGCTTGTAGCCGGTAACCACCCATGTTACATGAAAGCATGATCGTAGGATTCAAACACAAGGGGACTGTAAAGAGCCTGAGGATCACTCTCAGCTTTAGCAGCCCAGGAGAATTAGTTTGCATTACCTGATCACCGGCGCAACCGGTTTTGTCGGCCCATACCTGGTTGAGACGCTTCGTGAGCGAGGCCATGAATGCCGTTGCCTGGTTCGACCCGAGAGCAGGATCGAGCTTTTGCAGAAGCTGGGCGTGGAGTTGGTGTTCGGCGATGTTGCCAAAGCCGATACGCTGCGAGGAGTCGCCGAGGGCATGGACTATGTCATCCACATGGCGACCTTGGGGCATATGAGCAACTTTACCGTGCCGGACTCGAGGTTTGAGGAAGTCAATGTTCAAGGCACATTGAATGTTGCAAACGAGGCCCTGAGGGCGGGTGCCAAAAGGTTCATACATTGCAGTTCAACGGCAGCCATGGGGATTTGCAGAGACGTACCGGCGGACGAGCGAAGCGAATGTTTTCCTCATCACGCTTACGGAAAAAGCAAGCTGCAGGCGGAAAGGGAGATTCTGCAAGAAGTATCAAGCGAAGGCCTTGATGCCGTGATCGTCAGGTTTTCACTCATCTACGGTCCTGCAGAACCCAAGGACATGCTATTGCTGGCACGCTTGGCCGGAAGGAGACTTCTACCCAGAATTGGCAAAAAACGCAAGCTTACTCCTCTCATCCATATCGACGACGCCATTCAAGGTTTGCTGCTCGCTGGTGAAAAGGGCAGTCCCGGGCAAATCTACATAATCACCAATGAACGGCCCGAACCTTTTGACCGAATTGTCGAAATCATCCAGCGAAGCCTTGGAATGTGTCCATTTTCTCTTTACATTCCAGAGTGGGCGGCTCTCTCCATGGGCTCACTTTCAGAGAAAGTTTTTCCTCATTTTGGAAAGGTACCACCTATTACTAAGATGAACATAGAATCCACCCTCGCGGATCGAGTTTTTTCGATAGCCAAGGCCAAGAAAGAGCTCGGCTTCAGACCACAGATTGAGGTCGAAGTGGGCCTAAGAAATACTATCCAGTGGTATGCTGTAAACGGCTGGATCTAAGCGATAATACATAGCGCTCAAGAGGATCAAAAAGATTGGGAGTTCACGATAACCAAAACAATTCTCTGGGGCTCGAACCAACCAGTTCGTGCCCTGCCTGCGGCTCAGTTCACACAGTTGAAGAGTGGCCCACACGACGTATTGACGGTGGTAAAAAAGTGCTCTGGTGTGGTGCTTGCGGCTTCGGGTGGCAACATCCGCTGCCCACCCCGAAAGAAATTCATGACTATTACAGTGGCTTTCCGCCATACAACCTGCATGGGGCTAATGAGAAGGAAGAGGGCTTTGGACGTCGTCTCAGACGCATCAATGAACTTATGCCCCGTAGAGGTCGACTGCTGGATATTGGCTCGGGATTGGGCTACTTTTTGAAAGTGGCTCACACGGATGGTTGGGATGTCACCGGTGTGGAGCCGCAAAAAAGCGCAGCAGAAAGTTGCCGCAAGTCTTTTGACATCAATCCTCAGGTAGGATTGTTGCAAGAGCAGAACTTTGATCCGGCATCATTCGATGTTGTCACTTTGTGGGATGTATTGGAGCATGTTCATAACCCTATTCAATTCTTGGATAAATGCATCGATCTGGTTGCGCCCGGGGGTTTGCTGGTTCTGGCCGTTCCTAACGCCTCAGGCTGGCCTGCGCGCGTATTTCGAGGTCAATGGCGTTATGTGATGTTTACTCACTTGAGCTACTTCACTACGGCTTATGTTGATGCACTGCTGGTTGCTCGTGGCTTGAGAATTGAACAGACCCATCATACAATTAAGGCTCAAAGCCTTATCCAAGGCGTTTTCTCCTGGTTACCCTTCAATCTCGATACAGAGCGACTGATCAGGTTGGGGCGCACGCACAGTGTGGAACGAGGCCGGCCCGAAAACGAGAGCTACCGAGGACGAGTAAGACGGCCCGGGTTTGTGCCGGGATCTGTTCAACGCTTGAGGCGCTTGATCCTGGGAATGAACTTAGCCGGTCTTCCAATACCTGTTGGGGACCTCATGGATATCTATTGCAGGAAGAGCGCAAGGGAGTAAATCAATTTGTATTGCAGTAACGAAGTCACTTTTGATGATTGCGTGCTCATGATTTATGCGTTCCAAGGCGTTCTGAATCGTCACAAGGCACAGTGCGTGATTTTGAGATAATACGGATTGTCTGGGCAATACTTCCAGCTGTGAACATCGCACCGAAAATTGGAATTCCCCAATAAGCTATACCGGCGAAAGCCAACCCCGCCTGACCCCACATGTACGGTTCAATTGCTCCAAACCGTACTCGAGTATTGCGGATCATTAATCGTTTAGAGTCATTTATAAGATTGGATTTGTCCGCCAGTTTGTGAAGCATTGCGTCGGTCAGATAGAAATAAATCTGACTCATTCCGGCAAGTATGATGCCGCCGATCAGCCATCTGCATTGCCCTGTGATCAGCCAGCCGTTAATGGCCGCACCCATTGTTATGGCGAACTCGCCAAAACGATCAAGTATAGGATCAAGCATTGCTCCGAGGGGCGATCTCAAACTTTTGAATCTTGCCAGGTCTCCATCGAGGCAATCGATTTGATATGCTGAAAGCAGGAATATGCCTCCTAAGACTTGCATGATCCACGTTGTAGAAGCAAGGCAAAAGGCGGATATTATCATCAAAAGAAAGGACACTAAAGTGAGCTGATTAGGAGTAACCGATGTCCGACCTAACAGTCTAACCAAACGCAAATTAATAGGATTTATAATAAGTATCGTAAGGGGATAGTCACCCCAAGCCCGACGCAGTCGTTCGCGTGTCTGTGCAATGGTTTCGTTTTCGCTAGATCGTGGTAACGAGGGATGGGGAAGGGAGGGCATGATCCATTCTCTAATCTAAAAAATGTGGTTTCATTCTCAATATTCGCTCCGCATTTGCGAGATCTTCTTGCGTGTCAATTTCAAGCCATCGTATGCCACTGATGTCGAGGACTTTGGGAGGCTTTGACATTCTCACAAGCTCTGCAAGTATATCTTCCGCTACAGCCTGTTCGCGGCCATGGTCAAGTACGGTTCTAAATGCCCTCATATATTCTTCACGATTCTTGCCGCGCACGATAGTCATCCCGCAGTAGCCGCCATCATACTCATCGAGCTCCTTCGAGATGGCTGAGAGGTAGGCATCTTCGTTAAGGCTGCCTGTTATGCGAATTTTCATATCGTCCTGATACAGTGGACGATCAAAGTCTGACACGGCCCAAATACCGTCTGAAGTTTCACTGATCATTCGAGCCAAATGGCTTGGATAGAGATGGTCGATATTCATCAGAACGAAGTCATCTTCGAGAAGGTTCTGTGCAGCAGCAAGCGTGTAAAAGTTGCCTTTTCGAAAATGAGGATTTTCTACTCTTATCAATTCTTCTTTATAGAGGACTTCCCACAAGTGCTGACTGTTATAACCACCAACGACAACGATCTCCTCGACTCCGGTCTGACGCGCAAATTTCACTACACGTTGAATGAGAGGTTGCGAGGCTACTTCAATGGTTGCTTTGGGTATATTTCGTGTGAGAGGACCAAGGCGGCTGCCAAGACCTGCTGCTAGTAAAATGGCTTTCATGACTTCCCCAACTTGTAAGCAACTGGTATTTTTCCCTCAAGCAACTCTTCTAGTTCCAGTAGAGTTGAAATAACAGGAACCTTGGGGAAGAGTGAAGTGAAACTTTCCTGGCAGAGAGTACCGGCCATGGCCACGATGTCGATTCCAAAGGCAAGGGCTTTGCGTACATCACTTAGTGAATCGCCAACGAAAAGAATATGTCTTCGATCAACGCCAAAGGTGTCCAGAACCCTTGTAAACTGCGAAGGTCCCTTACTGAGGCCATTGCCAAACCCTAAAATAAGGTCAAACAGTTTCGGTTCGTTCGCAACAAATCTATCCAGGAGATATTGAAAATTGTTTGATGTGATCGCTATCGACAAGCCGAATGAACGAATCCTAGCAAGTATTTCTCTGGTATTTGCATCGAGTTTTACATTTTCGAGGAGAGAAGCTTTACGCCTCTCAAAATGTTCTGCACATTCAGCGTTTCGCGGATCTTCGCCAAAGATCATGTTGAGTTGCTGAAAGAAAGGGACTCCACTTGTTTCGAGATACACCTGCCTAGAAATCTCGGCGTCTATCCCGTAGAGTTTGGTGATTTCTTCGGATGCGATACGGGCGTAATCATGCATCGTACCAACGAGCGTCCCATCAAAATCAAACATCACTGCATGATAGTATGTCTTTGCCAATCGATGTCCTGCTCAATGTCTTTCAGATCGAGTAAAAATGCCTTTCCGTCAGGTAACGCTTCCACCAGGAAAACATGCAATTTCTATGACACGCCTGAGAAATTCAACGGCTGAATTTTCCTGCCGCCATCCAGGAGCCACTTCTTGGGAACGAGTGTGCAGTTCCTCAAACCTTAGAGCTGCTTCTTTCATTGCCTCAGAAAGAGCTGCGGAGATGTATGGAGAATACGTGATTCCAATTTTTAAGTCCTCTGCGGTTTTTCCCATGAAAGTATCTTTAGGGGTAATGATAACCTTTGCCAATCCAACAGCCTCGGCAAAGATATTGGAGGTTTTATACCTAAAGGCTTCAGGACGGTAAGGAAGTACTACAATATCAACGCGGCTGAGAAGGGCTCGATATTCGTCGATACTAAGCTCCCCTTCGAATAACTTACAATTTGGTATTTTTCTCAGGCGGTCTATCAGGTCGGAGGTTCTCGGTTCAGGGAGAGCGTCTGGTACTAGCGCTTGCACCAAAAATTCAACATCGGACTTGTTCTGTTCCATAGCGCTCACAAATTGACTCAGTCCTTTTTCATTTCGCATAACCCCTAAAAAACCAATCTGCAGGCGAGCGTTTTTTCTAACATTCCATGAGAGGAATCCGGACCAATCGATAACGAAAGGAAGTGCAGGAATAGGGCGGCGAAAAAGCTGACTCAAATGGGCCGCAATGCCGTCGCTTTGACCAGCCAGGACAAGCTTTCCAGAGTCCATCGCTTTCGTCACAAGATTTTCTGTGATATGGCGGTAATACCGTATTGTTCGTGGCGTCTTGGATATGTGTTCCCGTGTAGCCCATTGGTACATCTGCATAATTAATCGAGTCTGTTTGGAGGAGTTTAGAAGGAGTATCGCTGCGCCACTCAAATATTCAATATTGCCGCTAGCAGTAAGAACTATGCTGTCCGTCCCTTTCTCTAAGGTGATATGGCGCAAAGCACGGGCGTATTCACATGCCAATAACGGCCATGTAACAGCCCTCGCCTTGATGCATGTAGCCACATTTGTAGCGAAAATCGGCATGACGTCTATTTTGTGTTGTATCAGATGTTGATAAACGTCACTGTCAATGTTCCTGTCCACAATGATCTGAGTGTCAATGTCTAATTTTCTTGCGGCGCTTGCTATGCCGACTGCGTAAGTCAAATGGTGTTGTCCGAAACCCTTCAGTAGAGGTTCTATAAGGATCAGCTTCATTGGGCTTCCCGAACAAAACACTTCATTTAACTAACGTTCCAGGAACGCATTGATGTGAGCATACTATCCTACGATAAATAGAAAACGCCAGTCATTATGTTAATATCCATTTGTCCCGGTAGTGGTCATAATGGATCGTCCGGTGCATCTTGAGAGCCCAAAGAGCATAGTGCAGAGTCAGGGAGAAGATCCGGTTCCTTAAAAAAAAGCGCAACGGCATCCCTCCTTCAGCCTCCATTAAGCTGTCAATTTCGGCAAAGTACTGGTCTAACGATTGAGCTGTTTGCTGTTTAGCATGTCTTCTAAATCCGGCCAGAACAGTTTGTACGGTGAAGAGTGGCGTGATCTTCGAGAATCGATGCCACAGGTGGAAATCACCGGCTAAACCACACTTTGTGTTGATAGTGCTGCCAGTTTTTTCCCATAAGAATCTTGTCCAGAAAGTGCTCTCCTGCTGAATAAATCTCATTTTACGGTCTTCATACGCACCGATTGCTATCAATCTGCGCACATGGTAAGTAAAGGGACTGACCCCCACCAATAAATTCCTTGTATTCCATGCGCCGCGTAATCCGGTTAACCAGTGCACGTGTCCTTTATGTTGAGAGAATATCTCTCCTACTATGTGCAGGCTCCATGGTGTGTACATATCGTCACTGTTTAGCCAGGCCATGATATCACCCGTGGAGCGCCCAAAACCCTCGTTCAGGGCAAAGTACATGCCTGCATCGGGTTTGCTTATCCAGTAAGCTAACTGGTCCTCGTACTTGCGTATAATGTCCACGCTTCCATCGGTGCTCCCACCATCAATGATGATGTATTCTAAATTGGGGTAACCCTGAAGCAGAACCGACAGAATGGTATCCTCAAGAAATTGCGCCTGATTGTAACTCGGAGTGACCACTGTAATTCGAGGTAGTCCGGAACCGTCAGTAGAGCTTCTGGGTCCTTTGGAGTGCTGCATTCTGAGCTTCTCTCTGTGTTCGAGTCGCGTAATAATGATAAGTTCTGAACTGACTCCGTTCACGGACAAATGCTATATCAGCCTGGGACATTGCATTATCCAGTGGCCGATATCGTGTGTCAAAAATATCGTAAACAACAAAACCTCTATCCTTCAAGAAGGTGATACAGTCATAGAACTGTGGCCCACCATCAAAAAAGCCAAGGAGACAGACCTCAAGAATAATAAAGTCCGTATAGTGCAATATGGTTGATGCGCCCCTGAGGACGTCAAGCTCAGCCCCTTGCGTGTCGATCTTTAGCAAGTAAGGACCCTCGGCTTTATGATCATGACAAATCTGGTCGAGAGTTAAGGCAGGAACAGTTCTCCGCGTTCCATTGACGTCCGAATCTTCATTTTCCAGGTACAGCGAGGAGCCGACGAGATCGGGATGGACATTGATGACTGCATTTCCAGATTTATTGGTAGCTGCGGCTATTATGTATGAAGCATCCTTTAAGCCGCTAACTATACTCTCAAGATGGGGACGATATTCTTCAAGTGGCTCGATCAACAAATGCCTGGCGTTTGGGAAGCTTCTGTACAGATCTTGAGTGCCTTCCGCTACACCAACATCAATTATCGTTTTAGGATTGAGACCATTGTTGACTGCATTTTGAAGGCAGCCCAGCATTCCGAGTCTTCTATTCTTTTTTCGTACTTCGTATCCCAGACTGCCAAAAAATCTTTTAACTGCTGTTTGTAGTAGTGGTTTTAGCATATTTCTTTCATCTTATTAGCGCTTGCGGTGGCACTTTGCTTCTTCGCTACCCCAGTTCGGTTATTTCGCCCAAGTGATACCGCCATTTCCTCTCTCATTACCCATTATTGATTGACTAACAGTACCTTAAAGCAATGAAATTGGTCGTTCTAAATTGTTCATGGATTTCCTTGTATGACTGAATCGGATATAGATAGCCCGAAGGTGTAATTCTGAATATATTCATGTTGATGTTGGTACTTGAGAAAAAATACCATAAGTCTTGAAAAAATGTGCGCGTATCAATATTGCATCCTCCAAATTCAAAGGTGACAATGTCGATTGCACTTTTGCTAAACATTTCGCTTGCACCCGCAAGCGCATCTAGTTCGTGTCCTTCAATATCCATCTTGAGCAGATGAATCTTGTCTATTGAGTTTGCCGAGCAGTAATTATCGATTGTATCGATATGGACACTTTCGGATTGATTGAATTCAATCCCAAAGTGATCCAATCTTCTTCTCTTTAACGAAGCGAGTTTTGAGGCCCTTTTGTCATAATACAGCGTCATTTTACACTTTTCTTTGCCAAAACCAAAGTTGTTCAATTTAATCATCTTATCTCTGCTATAGGTCTTCAAGAGATGCCTGTGTGCTTGCTCTGCTGGTTCAAAGCAGTGCAGAGAAAACTCGTATGCCCGCATCTTATCGACTACCAGTTCGACAAAACCGCCTTTGTTTGAGCCAACATCAAAAATGCAATACGGAGGAATTTGATAGCGTTGGAGAAGCATGTCCAAGGCAACTTGTTCGCCGCTCTTTAAAACTTCACTACCCGATCCGATGCCCATCAGATATTGACATAGTTCGACGTTCTTTTCCAAGAGCCTCTGGACGATCCTATTGCCGGTGAATTTGTGTAGGATTTCCTTTAATTCTGGTATACGCATCAATGCCGCCCTTCCCCACCCCTTGGCAGGAGTGGCTTGGCAAAAACTAAAAGCGCCCCATTTTCGACGCATGTTTTACAGATATTTACGACGAAGAAGAAACTGGACCAAACTACGACAGCCTGAACCATTACGGATCTCCCTAAAAGCCATTTCCAGATCTTTGAGTACTTTGGTCTATTGAGACGCCGATAGGGCTCGATAGATGTCGATCGTCGTGGCGGCGCACTTCGACCAAGAAAAATTCCGAATCTGAGCAAAGCCCAACTGGACAAGTTCGTTCCTGCGCTCCTCGGAATATGCTACGTGCTTCATCGCTCGCTTCATA
>ENA-OSEO01005029-OSEO01005029.1-sediment-metagenome-genome-assembly--contig:-NODE-5029-length-13154-cov-10.247687_pt1 | contig 13154 bp, 12 predicted proteins | sample MGYA00237883_ERZ534232 | MGnify/ENA metagenome assembly ERZ534232
ATTCCTCGGGATTTCGCAAGCCTTGCATCTGGGCATGTTGAGTCAGCCTGTGAACATCGGATTTTTCAACACGCTAAGGGAGGTGATGGTTATGGCGACGAACTTACAAATCGACGACAAACTTATTCAGAAGGCTGTCAGGCTCGGAGGTCATAAAACAAAAAAGGCCGCTGTCTCAAAAGCTCTAATTGAATATATACAGAATTTGGAGCAAGAAGAAATTCTCTCGATGTTTGGGACTGTGGAATACGATCCGGAATATGATTATAAAGAGCAAAGACGTCAGCCATGAAGGTCATCGTTGATACCAGTGTATGGTCCATGGCATTAAGGCGAGATAATCCGGAATCAAATACTACTGTCAATGAATTTCGGCGCTTGATTCAGGATCATCGCGTACAATTGATTGGACCCATACGGCAGGAGATACTGTCTGGTATTCGCAATGAATCTCAGTTCAATAAACTTAAAAACCATCTTGAAAGCTTTCCCGATCTACCAGCTATCACCGAAGATTATGTTACTGCAGCGAAGTATTTTAATCGCTGCCGCTCAAAAGGTTTACAAGGCTCAAATACGGATTTTTTGATTTGTGCCATGGCTAACAGAAACAAGTTTTCAATATTTACTACAGACAAAGACTTCGAGCTGTTTTCGAATCATATAAAGATTCTTCTCCACAAAGCAGCATAATTCCAACAAATTGATGGAGCCGACTCCTTGCAGTCGCGGTTCATCATGGCGTTCTGCAGATAGAATACTAAGTTTCCACCGATGGTGAACATTCCTAGAGAGGAAACATGAAAGATCCAATGGCGGATATCGCTGAAAAGTTAAGACGCTTCGCCGAGGAACGCGACTGGGATCAGTTCCACTCGCCTAAGAATTTAGCCATGGCAATGACGGTGGAAGTTGCCGAACTGTTGGAGCACTTCCAGTGGTTGACTGAGGTGCAATCGAATAATCTTCCACCGGAGAAGAAGGCCCTGGTAGCGGAGGAAATAGCCGACATTCAGATTTATCTGATCCGCATGGCTGATAAGCTCGGAATCGATATATATGATTCGGTCAGGGTCAAGATCAGGCAGAATGAGAAAAAGTACCCAACCGAAAGGGTTCGCGGCGATGCCCGAAAGTACAGTGAGTACCATGACCGACAGGAAAGCCAATGATCGTCTACGCCTCCACCAAGTCAGAATTCATCGATGACGTGGCGAATAACCGCATAGAGGATAAAATCCTGGCTTTAGTACAAAAGCGACTCCACCACGCAACATCCAGGAACGAGATACGTTCATGGAAGAATTCCATGCAATACATGCACACGATTCTAGTTCACAGCGGAGTACCGGTAGACGCTGGAGTCGCTATCGAGTATAGCATCCCTCAAACGTCAAAACGTGTGGACTTTATTCTGACTGGACAGGACGGTGCCGACCGCCCAACCGCCGTTATCATAGAATTGAAACAGTGGGAGGAGGTATGGACGACCGGCATGGACGGCATAGTTACAACCATTTTGCAGGGTGCGAAGGTGAACACAAGCCACCCCTCCTTCCAAGCATGGTCCTATGCTGCCCTTCTCGAAGATTTCAACGAAACTGTGCAGACCGATCACATCCGGCTAAATCCCTGCGCCTACCTGCACAACTGCAGCAGTTTTCATGTCATCAACGATCCGTTTTACAGGGAGTATACGAACAGAGCGCCTGCATTTCTGAAAGCAGAAAGCGCCAAACTCAAATTCTTTATCGAGAAGTATGTCCGAAAGGGCGATCAGGGGAAACTAATCTACCGGATAGATGGCGGACGCATCAGACCATCCAAAAGCCTAGCCGATGCTTTGGAAAAGATGCTAAATGGGAACCCAGAATTTCTCCTGATAGACGACCAGAAACTGGTGTATGAGACAGCGCTGGCCCTAGCAGACAAAGCCGAGCGCGGAAAAAAACAGGTGCTTATTGTGGAGGGTGGCCCCGGCACCGGCAAGTCGGTAGTGGCCATCAATCTGCTGGTTGAACTGATCAAGCGTGACAAGGTCGTCCATTACGTGACCAAGAACGCTGCGCCACGGGCCGTTTACCAAAGCAAACTTACTGGCTCCTTTACGAAATCGCGATTTGACAATCTGTTCAAAGGATCGGGGGCCTACACCAAGACCGATAAGAATGCCATCGACGTGTTGGTTGTCGATGAGGCCCACCGGCTGAACGAAAAATCCGGGATGTTTCAAAATCAAGGCGAAAACCAGATTAAAGAGATTATCCACACAGCGAGGTTAAGCGTTTTTTTTATAGACGAAAGGCAGCGTGTCACGTGGAAGGATGCTGGACGCAAACAGGACATAGTCGGCTGGGCCGAGAAAGCCAATGCGGAGGTGATGGAACTAGGTCTCCTGTCCCAGTTCCGCTGCAACGGTTCAGATGGCTACCTTTCGTGGGTCGATCATTCTCTGCAAATCCGCAATACGGCGACTACCAGCCTTGAAGACATCGATTTCGACTTCCGCGTATTCGACGATCCAAACGACATGCGTCGCCTTATTGAGGAAAAGAATCGGGAGAATAACAAGGCGCGAATGGTCGCGGGTTATTGTTGGGACTGGGTAACACAGAAAACCAAGATTGGAACAGACGTCAATATCACCGCATACAATTTCAGCATGCGGTGGAACTTGAAGGATGATGGCGGCCTCTGGATCATGAAACCGGAATCTGTTAGCGAGATCGGCTGTATACACACCTGCCAAGGTCTGGAACTGGATTATATCGGCGTGATCATTGGGCCTGACTTTATCGTGCGAGGAAGCAACGTAAGAACGCAGCCAGAAAAGCGCTCTAAAATGGATTCATCTATTAAGGGCTTCAAGAAGGCCCTGAAATCGAATCCTGAGGATGCTCGGAAGAATGCTGATGAGATTATCAAGAACACTTACCGGACACTAATGACCAGAGGGCAAAAGGGCTGCTATATTTTCTGTACGGATCCTGAAACCAACGAGTACTTCAAGCGGGTTGTTGGAAAAATGAGCAAACAGGAAACCTTCAAGGAGATCGATCGATTCGCCCGTCCTCCGTTCGAGGTCCTGACCCGCGAAGAGGTGATTCCTTTCGAAGATGCGGTGCCTTTACTGGACTTGAAAATTGCTGCCGGCGGTTTTAGTGAGGAACAATGGCTGGAGCAGGACACCTGGATCAGACTTCCCGAACCATTTTCCATAAAGCCGGGCTATTTCGTAGCACAGGTAGTTGGCAACTCTATGAATCGTCGGATACCTGACGGATCATGGTGCCTTTTCCGAACCGACCGCGGCGGCTCACGTGACGGCAAGGTCGTGCTTGTGCAACATCGGAATTCGCAGGATCCCGACGCCGGCCGATACACGGCTAAAGTGTATCATAGCGACAAGGTTACGGTGGGTGACGAATGGCATCATACGCGTATAACGCTGAAGCCCGATAGTACGGATTCGAAGTACAAGCCGATTGTACTTAAAAGGGAAGAGGTGGGAGAATTGAAAGTACTCGGCGAGTTTGTTGCTGTGTTAGGGTGAAGGCGCCGGAGAATAGCGCCGCGAACGCGGCAATCTCGGTTGTATGAAAAAATGCCTAATCGGCTCGTCGGGGACACCTTGCTCATGGAGCCAGTCATTGGTCAAGGCCCGTTGGACGATGCGGTTGCGGCTCATCCGCCAGTACCCTTTTCGACGGAGCTACTCAACGTAAGAAGACCCTGGCACTTCTTGTTGGACCAGATCTTGATCAGCTTGCCCAGTGGATCCTCGATTCGAGCATCGTAAAGGGAGAGCTTTTGGTCGTAGTCCCAAGCAAAGGGATGCCCCTGGCCTTGGTTATCCAGGACCGAGGCCACCCGGCCCGAATTGTGACAGGCATCTGTCTCCGGCAAGATCTCCTGAACGTACTGCTTGAGCATGGCCGGACTCGAGTCCGGTCCGTGCGGCGTGTGGAACTTCGCTGTGCGAAGGCCTCTCGAAACGGCCGCTGTGCCCTGCCCCGTCTGGAAAAGAACGGGATATCCGGGGCCGACAGGCCCGGGCGCCGGGCCTTATCACGAGTCGCTTTTCGAGGGGATCCTTCCGCCGTCGGGCAGGATGTGGTCGTGGGGCAGGCCCTCTTCCTCCATGCGATACCGGACGCAGTGCTCCCAGTGTGTATCGGTTGAGCAGTACGTCCGCCTCCACCGGTCGTCAATGCCCCCTCGCCGTTCCAGTTCCCGCAAGGGGCAGACCGCGTACCACCGGCATGTCATGATGAACCACCCATGGTGCTCCCGCCGGCCCTTGCCGGTCCGGAGGTCTGTCTTCTCGACAACGCCTTCCGAGTGGAAAAGGGGGCGACCCTAAAAATAACGGAATGAAAGAAGATAGTTGATTATTTAAGGTCGTTCCCACGTTCTATGGGCTTCAAGCGCTCTCGAGGGCCTGAGTGTTTTCCCAGTCTTGGCGCACCAGCCGGGTAATCTCCCGCGAGCGCTCCAGCAGAATTTGAATCCCGTCCCAGTCGGGGTTATGGGCCAGATTCTGCATCATCAGACCGTCTTCATTGAACCAGCGCGGCAGGAGCCCACCCAGGAACCATCCTCGTTGGCGCAGATCGTCCACCGCCCAGCCCACCCAGGGCACAGCCAAGGGTAGCCACAACTGAAAGACCGTAACCCCCCGGCCCCGGGCCTCGTCCAGGTGTCCGGCCAGTGTGGCGCCCAAGTCCTGGCCCACCTCCCAAGCCGTGATGCGGGAGACTTGCGCATAATCGTATATCTCGGAGGTGAGCCGCGAGCGGCTGCCGTCCAAAGGGGCCTGGGTGGAGACTTCCAGCCGGCGCTCCTCGTTCACTCCCTCATACAAGAAACGCAAGGCATGTTCATAGGCCTGGGGCAGATACACGGTGTGAGGATGGGCCTCGATGGTCTGGAAGCCATGCAGGGAGGAAACCCGGCCCTTGGCGCTCTTTTCGGCATCGTAGGCCTCGGCGGGCATGAGGTCCACCTCCAGGCCCATGAGGATGTTGCCCAGGCGATCGGCGGCCTTTTGCGTGAAGAGGTGGTTGCATACATGTTCGGCGTAGAGCCCTTCGCCTCCGAAATTGGGAAGCGCCTCAATGCCCCTGGCGACCATGCGCTCAAGGAGCTTGGCCGTGTTGCGGTAGGCCGGCAGCACCAGGCCCGCCCCGCTCTCGTAGACCTTGGGGCAGGGGGCGATGCGGAAGTTGGCATTGTGCCCCACGATGTCGCCGGGGGGCGTGCGGGCCACAATGGAGATGATTTGGCCGCTCTGGTTGGCCGCGATCAGGTCCTCGGGCTGGTAGTAGGTCTTGACCGGATAATCCGGGCCATAAACTGCGCGGAAGAGGGCGGCCACGCCGGGGGCGTCACTGGGCCGCATGAGATCCACCGCCACCTCATGGCCGGGAGCTATGCTCAGGGCGTCAATCTCAGCCATGACGTTTCCTTTCTGAATGATGCAGCCGACGCCGCGTTTACCGCCCATTTCCAGCCACTGGACGCCATCTGGTGCATGTCATGACCTGAGAGGCGGGCGTCCGCGGTGGAATCCCTTCATCGCCTGTGCTGGTTTTCCTGCGTGATGCCTGAGAAAATCAGATCGGAGCCTTTTCAGCGCATGATAGCCCACTGCGCGTTTCTCGGTCAACCAATGCGGAGGCCCTCCAAGCGGCAACCAGCACCGCCCTTTTATATGCCTAACCGAGTAGCTTTTGGCCGCCGTATGGTGGCCGATAAAAGTGTCCTGGAGGCCTATTTGCCGAGTTGGGGCACACCAGTCCCATTGGTTCGGGTTTGGCCGGGGGCGGTATTCAAATGAGGGTTCGGTTTCTGCAGTGCCTTGCCGGCACGGCGAAGGTTGTAGGCGATAACGGAGGTCCACACGATGGTCGAGCCGGCTCCCGTCCGGTGCCCGCTGACTGGCGCCACGTAGTCACTTTTTACGCCGCCGTCCACTCGGTCTGGGGTATGATGCCGGGACATTCGACGGCCCCCTTGCGGCCGAGAAGAAACAGGAAGAACACCATGACCAGACCGATCTTGAACGAGCAGGAACGGAGTCGGCTGGATCGGCGGATCGCCGAAGCAGAGAAGGCAACGGGTGCGCAACTGGTGCTGGCGATTGTCCGGCGCTGCGACTCCTACCCGGAGATCCCCTGGAAGGCCTTTGCCATGGGGGTGTCCATGGCCACGGTGGTCCTCTTTGGGCTCGAGTTGATCTCCTCCCCATGGGTGACCGCGAGGTCTCTCTGGCCGGCCATGGCCACCGTGCTCTGTGCGGGTGGTCTCCTCGCCCTGCTGACCGTGGGGATTCCCAAGGCGGCACGGCTGTTTCTGGAGAAGAACCGCGCGGAAATGGAGGTACGGCAATACGCCGAATCCCTGTTTCTCGACCGGCAGCTCTTTGCCACCCGTGAGCGGCGGAGCGTCCTGCTTCTGGTGAGCCTGTTCGAACGGCAGGTGGTCCTGCTTCCGGACAGAGGGATTCAGAACGACCTCGACGGCGAAGCCATGGAGAAGGTCGTCTCCGGCATGACGCCGCTTCTTGCGGCCGGCGAACCGGCCGCGGCCCTGGAACAGGGCCTGGAAGGGCTCGAGAAGATCCTTGCCGAGAAATGGGAGGGTGGGGCGTTTGCCAACGAACTGGCCGACGAGATCATCGAGGAGAAGGGCGTATGAGAACGGTGCTCTTCCTGTTTGCTTCAGTCGTCGCCCTTCTCGTGGTTGCGCCGGCGGCCATGGGTGTGGATGTCCCCTATCTCACGGGCCGGGTGTCGGATGAGGCGCGGATTCTTTCCCCCCAGGCGCGTCAGGCCGTCACCGAGGTCCTTCAGGCCCACGAGGAAAAGACCACCAACCAGATCGCCGTCCTCACGGTGGAGTCCCTCGAGGGGGAGAGCATCGAGGCCTATGCCTCTCTCGTCTTTGAGACATGGGGCCTGGGTCAGAAAGGCAAGGACAACGGAGTCCTGGTCCTCGTTGCGCCCCACGAGAGACGCCTGCGGATCGAGGTGGGTTACGGCCTCGAAGGATCTCTTCCGGATGCCCGGGCCGGAGATATCATACGCAACACCATGACCCCGAGGTTCAAGAAAGGGGATTATGACGGGGGTGTTCAGGCGGGGGTCAAGGCCCTGGTCACCGTGCTGGAGGGGGGCACGCTGCCCGATGGAAACCAGAGGGGCGGAGGCGCCAAAAAAGGCTTTTCGGGCTTCCAGATCGAGGGGCCGGATCTTTCCATCGTGGAGCGCATCCTGATGGGTGCCTTTGTCTTCGGCATCATCGGCCTGTTCACGGTCCTGGGCATCCTGACACCCGGCATGGGCTGGTTCCTCTATTTTTTCCTGATCCCGTTCTGGGCCATGTTCCCGGTGATCATCATCGGATCGACCGGCGCGCTCGTTTGCCTGGTGACCTACCTCATCGGGTTTCCCATCACCAAGATGCGGCTCAAGAAGACCGAGTGGTACAAGAAGGCCCAAAAGGAGATGAAGACCAAGGGGAGCGCCTCCATCGGCGGGTTCGTGATCAGCACCCGGGGAGGCTCGGGCGGTTCATGGGGTTCCTCCGGAGGCTCGAGTTTCTCCGGGGGCGGCGGGTCTTCGGGCGGCGGCGGCGCGTCGGGAAGCTGGTGACGGTTTTTATGGCCCCCCTAAAACAACTTTCTATTCTTGACGAACCCGTAAAAACTTTTTATCGCGCAGAGACGCGGAGAACGCCAAGAAAAAGCTTATTAATATCATTTGGTTATCTTTGCGCTTTTTGCCGCTTGGCGCGAGAATGCGGCTTTTTACGAGGACATCATTCTTCTTATTGCTTTTGATGTGGAAAACCATTTTTATCGAAATAGACCTTTTCAAATCCAAACATATACTTGTGATTTTTGTGCCGCATGTGCCATTGGTTCTTGTGATTAAACCCGATCATCTTGTTCATTGAATCAAAATCCAACATCCATCCCCCCTCACCTCTTTCCAGAAAATACGGTGCTGACTGGCGCAGTTCAGGGGAAAACATGACCACCGCCAAATGGCCCTCGGAGAATATTTCAGCCGTTGGCATGGCACGGGTAATGCCCCGAAGTTCATTGTCCTGCTGGGCGTCGGTCACCACCCATTTACTGAAAAAAGCCCTTGTTTCAGGCGTGTAAATGCCAAGGTTTGGATCCTTGATATGCATACGGAGTATTTCAATATAGGTATTGAGGGCCTCGGTTACCGATGGCTGGGCTCCATATTGTCCTGACAGGTAAGAAGCCTCCTTTTCTATGGACGCTGAACCGATGTCCACATTCACGCGAGCACCGCCACCGCCCGATAGAAGTCGGCCGTCCTCCGGTTCCTCATTCGGCCCCGCATCATTCGACGTCTCTGTTTTTCCAAGCGCCCTTCCGACCAAGAGTTCGACGGTGGCCTCGATTCCCGGCCCGACCCTGTTGGCCTGAAAAAATGGAACCATCTGTTTTCTTTCAATGTATCCGGTGAATCCGTCCGTAAATATCGGCTCGAGATCGTACCCGATTTCGATCCGAACCTGTTTGCCGGGCGGATCGATGATAAAAAGAACGCCTTTCGCGCCATGGGTTGTTCGACCAACGCCATATTCCTGAAACAGTTGAACCGCCTTGTTGTCGATATCTTCGGGACTTTCATTCAGCACAACTGCCATGATATGGATGTCCATGTCCTTTAAGAGGGCACTGGTGAGTTGCGTAATATGGTCTTTCTCGGCCTTTGAGAGGAGCGATGACTGATCGATGATAAATTGTATTCCTTCAATTCCTGTTGAATCGTCATTACTGCCGACACATTTTGCGTAACCGATAATAATAAATAGGACAGTTATCGATATCGCATTTATGGCACACAGATATCTTCTATTTTTGACTTCCATTCGCATACTCGACCAAATGGGATGCAATTTGTCGTCGGCATGGGAATGGTGACATTCACAGAATGGTTGGTCAAGCGAAAAAATGAACCAACTCGAAGAGGATACAGCCGTCGGGCAGGTGTTGAAAATGGCAATCCAAGACAGCGCCGAAAACCGGTAGGTCCACTCGTGAGCCTGGAATGCCCGAGGCGGAACGGACGGCCTACGTCAACCCCTCCAGAAAGTCCACCAGCCTCCGCCGGTCCTCGAACTCCTCGATGACCGTTCCCCGAACCGCCTGAAGCTCCTTCTTGAAGTTGACGATGACCGCCGGGTTCTCCGTGGCGAAACCGGCCAGCAGGCCCGACGACTTCACCTGGTACCGGTGGGGGGGGATGTTGGCGATGACCAGGGTGTCCGCATCGGCGTCCGACGGGGTGGGCGACTTCAGCACAAAGATGAAACTCGGGCATTCCGTGATCAGGTGAAAGTGGTAATTCTCGTAGGTCTCGATGAGATGGATGGCGCTGCGAATGTGCTTGATCCGCCACTCCCGTTCCCGGGGATCGTGGCATCGCTCGATGTAGTCGGACAGGCATTCCCGGCAGACATACTGCTCCACGGGAAAGTGGGACAGGTTGAGCAGCATGTGATGCTTGCGCTCCTTGACGATGGCCTCCACCAGTTCGCCGTACAGGGGATGCTGAAGGGTCAACTCCTTTTCCGCATAGCTCCGGTGCCCTTCCACTCTCAGGCAGGACGCCGGCCTGGGACTGACAATGATGTGGCTCCCTTCCCGTCGCTCCACGGAGAGGAGCACCAGGTCAAAGGTGAAACTGTCCTGCACAGGATGAAGGGCCGACGAGATGTGGATGCGCCGGGAGGTCTCCAGAAAGAGCGGGATGTCGTCGCCGCTCAACGGCGCCCGGTCGAACACGGTGAGCAGGCCGTCGATCTCCGGCAGCCCCAGGTCCAGGGCCACGGCCAGGGCGATGAGCTTGTCGCGGCCCACATTGGCGATGGCCCCTTTCTCCAGATCCAGGATGTAGGGATTGGACAGCCCTGATATGGTTGCGATCTGATTCCGTGACAAGGGGCTCTTCTGGAGCAGGTCCTGAACGAAGAGGCTCCGGTTGTTCGTTGGTCGATTCATGCCCGTCCCTCTGTATGCCTTGCAAGTCCTCGGTGCGTCCCCCATGAAGAGACGACCCTTCGAGGCCCACACGAACCCGCCCGTGCAAGGGCGCCACACCAACCTTCAGCGCCGTGGCACGGGCTGCAACGGTTGGGGTGAGCTTACCACCATAAGTAGTTCTATTTCAATTGAAATATATATCTTAACTGGGTTTAAACCACCAACGAAGTTGACTTTCATCGCAATACAGCTATCTGAAACATCTATTGATATGAATATAAGCCTAGGTTTAAGCAATATCTAAATAGCTGTTTAAATTTCCATTGACATGCGCAACCCGGATTGATATAAGAGGACACCCTCAACACAATGGAAACTCTTTCCATGGATGAGAACTCCCGATCAAAAGACACGCAACGGCCTCTTGTGACCCTGTTTCTGGGTGGACGACTCATTGACGGCTGCGGCGGGCCCGTGGTGGAGGATGGCTGCGTCGCGGTGAGCGACCAGGTGATCACCTATGCGGGCGGGCGGGACGGTGCTCCGGCGCCCGAAGGGGCCCGTCGAATAGACATCACAGGGAAGGCCGTCATGCCCGGGCTGATCGACGCCCACGTGCACACCGGCAACATCGCCCTTCGAATGGAAGACACCGCCTCCCTCAGCCCGGCCGTCTACGTGCACCGGGCCTCCCGCAACCTGGAAACCGACATGGACATGGGGTTCACCACCCTGAGGGATGCGGGTGGCCTGGACTGGAGCTTCATCGACGCCATCGATCAAGGCCTGATTCGCGGCCCGGGTCTCTTCCTCAGCATCAGCCCTCTCACACCCACGGGCGGCCATTTCGACATGCGCGGGATCTACGGTACCTCCGTGGTGGCGCGCAACCGGCTCGGCATCTGTCCGGAGATCTGCGACGGGCCGGATGCCGTGCGCAAGGCGGCACGCGAGGTCCTGCGCCGCGGTGCCGGCCAGGTCAAGGTCGCGGCGGACGGCGGGGTGGACTCCCCCAGCGACCAACCGGGGCACTGGCAGTTCTCGGTGGATGAACTGCGGGCCGCCGTGTCCGTGGCCGAGGCCGCAGGCACGTACGTGATGGCGCACGTTTACAGCACCCGGGCCATCGACCATTGCCTGGATGCCGGGGTTCGAAGCATCGAGCATGGCAACCTCCTGGACGAGAGGACCGCAGGCCGCATGGCCGCCGCGGGGGCCTACCTGGTGCCCACGCTCACGGTCTACGATGTCATGGCCCGGGAAGGACGCAACGAACTGGCCGACTATGCGCGCCCAAAGCTGGACCACGTGGCCCGGGCCGGCAGGAGGGCCGTGAACATCGCACGGGAGGCCGGTGTCGAAATCGCTTCGGGCTCGGACATCTACGGCCCCTATCACCACCTGAAAGGACGGGAGTTGAGGCTCAAGGCGGAGATACTCTCCCCCATGGAGGCCATTGTCTCGGCCACCCAGACGAACGCCCGGCTGCTCCGTATGGAAGACCGCATCGGCACCCTGGCCCCGGGAAAGGATGCGGACCTCATCGTGGTGGACGGTGATCCGCTAAACGACCCGGGGCTCTTCGAGCGTGGACGGGAAACCGTGCTCCTGGTGATGAAGGCGGGACGGATCATGAAAGACCGGCTGCCGCAGCCGGAAAGGCATGACGGATGACATCGGCTCACCTGCTGGACGTTCAGGGGCTGAAGACCCATTTCTTCACCTTTGACGGCGTGGCCCGGGCCGTTGACGATGTCTCCTTTCATCTGGATCGGGGTGAAGTGCTGGGGATCGTCGGGGAATCGGGGTGCGGCAAGAGCGTCACGGCCCTGGGCCTGCTGGGTCTGCTGCCACGACCGCCGGCCGAGGTAAAGGGCGGCCGGGCCCTGCTGAACGGGGTCGATCTGCTGGGCATGGAGGAAGAGGCCCTGCGACGCATCCGCGGCCGGCACGTGGCTATGGTGTTCCAGGAACCCTTGACCAGTTTGAACCCGGTTTTCACCATCGGCGACCAACTGGCCGAGGCCGTTTACGTGCACATGCGTTTGGCACCGCAGGTCTTAGAGCAGCGTTGTCTTGAACTTCTCCGGGAAGTGGGCCTGCCGCAGCCCTCAGAACGGCTCAGGGACTACCCGCATCAACTGAGCGGCGGGCAGCGCCAGCGCGTGATGATCGCCATGGCCCTGGCCTGCGGTCCGGAGCTGATCATTGCCGACGAGCCCACCACCGCCTTGGATGTGACCATCCAGGCCCAGATACTGCGGCTCTTTCGCCGTTTGCAGTCTGAGCGGGGTATGTCGTTGCTATACATCACCCATGACCTGGGAGTGGTGGCCCAGGTGGCCGAGCGCGTCTACGTTATGTATGCGGGGATGATCGTCGAGGAGGGCTCCACCGGCTCCATCTTCCGCCGGCCGCGCCATCCCTACACCCAGGGTCTGTTGGCCTCCTTGCCCAGCCGCACTAAGCGCGGGCGGCGCCTGGCGAGCATCCCCGGGCATGTACCCGATCCGGCCCATAAGCCCGGCGGCTGCCCCTTCCATCCGCGTTGCTCCCTGGCCGTGCCCGCCTGCCGTGAGCAACTGCCGGCTATGCAGGACTGGGGCGACGGCCACCGCAGCCGCTGTCCGATACTGTTCGCCGGCGGCGGTCAGACCGCTCCCCCGGCGGATGGGTGCGCGGCCCCACGAAACGCTGGCGTACACATGCAGCGGGAGAAGGGGCAATGACTGCCTGCCGGACGCTTCAAGACCAGCAAGAACCGCTGCTGTGCACCGAAAACCTGCGCCAGTACTTCCCGGTGCAGCGCGGCTTTCTGCAGCGCACCCGCGGCTGGGTCAAGGCCGTCGACGGGGTTGATATCGCTGTAGAGTCCGGCCGCACCTTGGGACTGGTGGGGGAGTCTGGCTGCGGCAAATCGACCCTGGCACGTGCCGTACTGCGCCTGGCGCCCATCACCGCCGGTCGAATCCTGTTCCAGGGCCGTGACATCAGCCGCCTTGACGAGCCGGACCTCAGACCATTGCGCCGCCGTGCCCAGATGATCTTTCAGGATCCATACGGCTCCCTGAACCCGCGCATGACCGTGGGACAATCCATCGAGGAGGGTTTGCGGGTGCTGGGTCTG
>ENA-OSEO01005031-OSEO01005031.1-sediment-metagenome-genome-assembly--contig:-NODE-5031-length-13151-cov-3.551400_pt1 | contig 13151 bp, 12 predicted proteins | sample MGYA00237883_ERZ534232 | MGnify/ENA metagenome assembly ERZ534232
GGTTGCCCGGAACGGGGGCGGGAAGATATACGTCGATACCGCCAGCACCCCTCCCTATGGAGCAGCGCGCGGGTTCTATGAAAAACAGAGGTATTCCCCCGTGTGCGTCCTCGATGATTTCTACCGGAAGGGAGACAGCAAGATCATCTTCGTGAAGGATATCGAAGCATCAAACTGAGAACCTCTTTTTCCATCCACCGTGAGACGTGAAAAAGAGACGCCCCGGAAAACTCCTTGATTTATACAGCCATAATGATAGACTTCTGCCATTCTTTTACCTGATTCACTTTTCAAGAGACTATAGCCATTTAAAATACTACGAGGATATCATGAGAATACGCTTAAAACTATTAGCCGCAGTACTGTCTGTTCTGATCTGCACGACCATCTTTCTTGCCTGCTCACAGCAGGATGAAGCTCCCTCCGTCCAGAGCGGCAAGAACGCCGTCATACCCATAGACGTCGCCGGAGTAGAAGAATTAGTAAAAACAAGGGGATGCCCCTTGATGCTGGTCGTCATGGCGTCATGGTGCGCCCCCTGCCGGGCAGAATTGCCGACACTCCAGAGAATGCATGAAAAGTACAAAGACAGAGGCCTTCAGATCGTCGGCATCAGCCTTGATATAGGAGGCCCTTCGGCGATGCAGCCCCTTGTGGACCAGATGAACGTAACCTTTCCCGTCTACTGGGGGGGCGAGAAGGTGGGCACGCACTACCAGATTTCCGGCATCCCCCTTACCTACCTCATAAGAAACGGTCAAGTGGTGGATGCGCTCCTCGGCCAGCGTAACGAAGAGTTCATAGAGGAGAAAATCGTAACTCTGCTTGAATCATGTGAAAAAGAAGGGGCGAAGAGCTGATTTCGCTTCCTCCAAAAGAAAGAAGGGTTTTCGTCATGGAGCATACAAGAAAAAGCGGTTTCTTTCTGCTTCTCCTCTTTGTTATCTTCCTCGTTATCGGTATTAACTCGGGGGAAGCAGCCGCGGTCTGGGAGAAAGCCGTCAATATCTGTTTGAGCTGCATCGGTATCGGATGATGTTTGTTTTACGACGGTGGATACAGGCGGCGGCGACCGCTTTCAGCAACGCCTACCTTCTCTTCCCCTTTACGAGAAACATCTATCAGGGAAGATTGAAATCGGTGTGCGTCCCCGGACTGAACTGTTACTCCTGCCCGGCGGCGACAGGGGCCTGTCCCCTGGGTTCTCTTCAGACGATGCTTGCCACCGTCAGGCCGAGCGTTAAGGCGGGCAATGGGCATATCGGCCTGTATGTGCTCGGGATTCTGGGGATTATCGGAAGTCTGGTGGGCCGCATGCCCTGCGCGTGGCTGTGTCCCTTCGGTCTTCTTCAGGAACTGATCCACAAGATCCCTTCACGAAAGATCGAAATCCCCCACTGGATGATCTATATCAAGTACGCGTTCCTGGCGCTCTTCGTCATTGCACTCCCTCTTCTGGCCGTCGATGGGCTCGGCTACGGGATAACCTGGTTCTGCAAGTACGTCTGCCCGGCAGGGACTCTTGAGGCGGGAATCCCCATGCTCATCTTGCAGCCGCAACTGCGGGAGCTTGTCGGGTGGCTCTATGCGAGCAAGGTCGGCATCTTGTTAATCTTCCTGGCGCTCATGATATTCATACGCCGTCCGTTCTGCAGGATCGTCTGCCCCCTGGGCGCCATCTATTCTCTTTTTAACAAGGTCAGCGTTTTCCGGATGGTCCATCATCCCGATACATGCGTTCTTTGCAAGGAATGCTACAATCACTGCCCCATGGGGGTCAGATTTTACGAAGGGGCCAACCAGCCGGACTGCATCCGCTGCCTCAAGTGTATGCAGGAATCGTGTAAGTTCGGCGCCATCTCCTATGAGATTGCCGGCCTGCCAGCGGTGTTGAAGAAGAAAACGACCAACCCCCTGTAATGCTCTTAAAGCCTTTCGTCGCCCCATCTTATCGATTTCTCTGCACTGATTCCCTTTTTCATTGACACACGGCAAGCCGATTTTCTATACTGCTTCCGAACCTTATGTCCGACACGCAAACGGTTTTTTCCTCAGGAGAAGGGTATGGAGCCTTTGAGTGATTTCTTTCAGGGTACCGCCGCCATGCTGGATAATGTAACCAGCGGGAATGACCCGTGGCAATTCTTCGCGTCACTGACGATACTGGTTGTCGGATTCTTTCTCCTTGAACTCCTCTGGCGGTACCTGAACAGAAAGATTCAGACGATCCTGGAAAGAAAGCACGCACAGGTGTGGCTGCCGTATTTTTCGGGTTTTCTCCCTTCGCTTCGTCTCGCCGTTACTGCGCTCCTCCTCAGGGCAACGGAGATTCCCCTCGCCATACCCCCAAAGCTTCTCGTGCTCCTGCACGGGCTCGAATCCTTTCTCTTCGCCATAGCCTGCATCCTTTTCATCTTCCAACTCGTCAGGCTCCTTGATATCCTTCCGGGACTGCAGGATGAATCATCCAAGCCTTTCCTGAAGCGTTTCAGAAGCGTGCTGCGGATTGGCGCGGCCGTTATTGCCGCCATTATTTTCGCCTATACGCAACCGAATCTCTTTCCGCCGTGGCTCTGGAAATCATCCTGGCTGGTCTACGTGCTCCTTGTCATTATATATGCGATTCTCTTCGCAGGAGGAAAATTCCTGACGACCCTTCTGGGGACATTGACGGTCGCTCTCAAGGACGATGAAGAGAAGATCCGCCTGCACCTGCTGCTCAAAGCGGCCCTCTGGCCCATTCGGCTGCTCCTGCTCGCTATCGCTATCTACGCGACGCAGGAGATTCTGAGCCTGCCGGCTCCCGTGGATCAGATTATCGAAACACTGACCAATATTGTGGGCACACTGGTGGTGGTGGTCTTCCTCTACCAGATGTTGGATGTGGTGGACTACGAACTGACAAAGTTCGTCCGGAGAGAAGACAATGAGTTTGATTTGAATTTCGTCCAGATGGTGCGCATCGTCTGCAAGGTTCTCATCGTTCTCTTTGGTTCCATCTATCTCATCAAGGCGGCGACCGGCAAACCGATGACAACGCTGCTTGCGGGCCTCGGTATCGGCGGGCTGGCGGTCGCCCTGGCTGCCCAGGACACCTTGAAAAACCTTTTCGGCAGCTTCATGATCATGCTGGACAAACCCTTCAAGGTGGGTGATAGAGTCGTCGCCGAGGGATACGACGGTTTCGTGGAGGAGATAGGGTTCCGGACTACCCGCCTGAGGACTTTTCCGGGACATCTGATCTCTATTCCCAATGAAAAGATGGCAAGCGCCAACATCGAAAATATCACCATGCGCCCCAATATCCGGCGTCACGCAAATATTACGATTACATACGACACCCCAGTTGAAAAGATTGAACGCGCCCTGTCCATCATCAAGGATATCCTGAAGGATCATGAAGGGATGCACCCTGATTATCCGCCGCGGGTCTATTTCAATGAATTCAACGACACCTCTCTCAACATAGCGGTATGGTACTGGCTCAGCGGGTCCGATTACTGGTCGGCCATACAGTTCAACGAAGCTTTCAATTTCAAGGTCATGCGCGCGTTCGAGGCCGAAGGGATCGAGTTCGCTTTCCCCACCACCACAACCTACCTTGCCCAAGACGACCGGAGACCGCTGAATATAACCCTGTCAGGTCTCGATGACCCGAAACAAACCCGTCGGGATGGCGAAACGTAGCGACCTTTTTCTCTCGCAGGTAATTCACCAGGAGATGATTTCACTAATGGATATGCCGACTTTATTCAAAAAAACATCTTCCAAGGTGGGGCTTTCTCCGGGCTCACTTGTTCACGTGGGCGAGAGAAAAAGCGAATCAGTGGCAATCACCGTTATGAACTACGACCGGGAGACCTTCGTGGAACGGAAGGTGGAGAGTGTGGAAGAATGCCTCCCCCGCACGGAATCTCCCGCCATCACCTGGATCAACGTGGACGGTCTTCACGATGTTTCCGTTATCGAAACAATCGGGAAACACTTTGGAATCCACCCCCTGATCCAGGAGGACATCCTCCATACCGAACAGCGCCCAAAGATGGAAGATGCCGACTCCTATATGCTGGTCATTTTGAAGATGCTGCGCTATGATGACAACACCGACATGGTGCAAACGGAACAGATCAGCATTATTTTGGGGAACAATTTTGTTATCTCCTTCCAGGAAGCAGCAGGAGATGTCTTCGAACCGCTGCGCGAGAGGATACGCGGCGGGAAGGGGCGAATCAGGCGAATGGGGGCCGACTATCTCGCTTACGCCATCCTCGATTCAGTGGTGGATCACTATTTCGTTGTTCTGGAGAAATGGGGCGAGCGGATTGAAACCCTGGAAGAGGCATTAACCCTGGATCCGAAACCGGACACACTCCAGGCCATTCATAATCTCAAGCAGGAAATGATCTTTCTGAGAAAGTCCGTCTGGCCGCTCAGGGAAGTGATCGGAGGACTGGAGCGGATCGAATCATCTCTGGTCAGCGACGGGATCGCGCCTTATCTGCGCGATCTTTACGATCATACGATCCAGGTGATCGACTCCGTGGAAACCTATCAGGACATCCTTTCCGGAATGACCGATCTCTATCTTTCAAGCGTGAGCAATAGGATGAACGAGGTTATGAAGGTCTTGACCATCTTCGCCTCCATCTTCATTCCCCTGACCTTCATCGCCGGCATATACGGCATGAATTTCGAGTTCATGCCCGAGCTCAAAATATGGTGGGCATATCCGGTTCTCTGGGGCGTAATGATCGCCGTCGCCTTCGGTCTGCTTATGTTCTTCAAGCGAAAGAAATGGCTGTAGCGCCAGGCAATTGAGCACTGCTGCACTCGATTTTCTCGCTACCCGACTTGGCGGCAAGTCTTTTGTTTTTCTTCTGGTTTTGCTCACATCCGGCTCTACATATTATTCTTCCTTGTGTCGATGTATAAGAAATCCATATGAGTAAAAGAACATGGACTATGAACGGTTTAACCATTTGACACGATTTTGATGAAGTCAAACCGGCAAAAGAAGAATGCTACATCTCCCGTTTGATAATATAGATGTTGAGTCGGTCTATGACATCTTCCGCCTCATTTCCTATCTTTTCGACATACCGTGTGAAGTCGTAGATGTGTCTCTTCTGGCTTAATCTCAGGCCTTCTTTTCTGAAAATCCGCTTCTGGAGTCTCGTGGATACGATGTCTCCTTCTTTTTCCCAGTACATGACCTTGTGCATATGATTGCAAGCGTCGTCGATGTTTCCAAAAAAAGCCTTACAGGACAGGACCGTAGATTCAACCGCATTTACTGCTGAGGCAACCAGCTCCATGAAATCATCGTGAAATTCAGGCAGAATATCAGGGCTCTCTATATCAAAGCGCCATGTAATGGCCTTGAAGTTATCAAGCAGCGTGTCCATTCTTTCGAGAAGTTCCAGCACATCGCTTCGAGACTCAGGGAACAGTGTTTTTGTATATAAAAGATGCTCAAGACTTCTACGCAGTGAATCACCTCGATGCTCGATATCTCTCATTGCGTCACGTTTTTGCTGAAAGGTTTCAAGATTCCCCTTGCAATAGTTTTCCGCAGCCTCGCGAAAGACGATTCCAGCTTCGTTGACGTTATCGAGAAACTCGGCGAAGCGCTGATCCGGTTTCTCGCTATGTTTCAGTATTCTGGATTTCATGTTTTTCTCTTCCCTGCCGGTTTGAGGAGCAGATCGTTACGCAGCGGTCCGCCGCCTCTCTGTTTCTCACCCGGTCCTTCCAGTACAAAGACAGATTACCTGATGAAAAATTCAGTGGTATGGAAAAGGCCATGGATATATGAAAGCTTTTCTTGCAGTTCCCTGTTGAACTGCTCATCATCTTTCTTGAATGCCCATGATGGAGACAGCTCGGCCAGAGCCTTATCCATCACCCATGTATGAATAAAAATCTGTCCTTCGACTTTTTTCAGAACCTGAATCTGTTCTTCCGTAAACGTATTCGTGTCGAGGGAGCGGATCCCGGCATCAGTGACATGCATGCGATACACCTCCGCCGATTCCATAATAAACTGTATATCATCACGCTGAAGAGATGGATCCTGTTTCAGGGTTTTGTTCAATTGAACGGCAGTGGCGTAATTTTCTCCCAGTCTTTTCATGAGTTCATGAGAGGGTATCCCGTGATTTTCAATCCTTTCCAACGCCTCCGTGGACATTGTGTACTCAACCGGTTTGTATATCTGTTGCTGAAACACGTTTTGAAAGAAAAACAGCGAAATAAACGATATCACGGCCGCAAGCACGGGTGTTGTTACCCATCCTACCGCGATCTCTCCCACAGTCCTCCATCTGATGTTTTGTCCTCCCTTGAGAAGACCAATGCCGATAATAGCACCGATAATGGCCTGTGAACTGGAGACAGGCACCAGGGGAATGGGAGGAAGTCCGCAGCTTATCAGAAGTCTTTCAAGTCCCTGGGAGGCGAAGATGAAAAGAACCAGAGAATGGGCACACACCGCCACGAAAGCGGAGACGGGTGAAATTTTCATAATACCTGTTCCCACGGTCATTATGACACGCTTTGAATAGGTGATCACCCCTATTGCTATGGTTATGCCTCCGATGAGAAAAAGCTGTTGTGCCGAGGTCAGGGAAAATATACCCATAATGGAGATACCGGGAAACGGCGAAACGGGAACAAATACCCCCATGACGTTTGCAATATTATTCGCTCCAAGGGAATAGGCCCCGAATGTACCCGCGATTATCAGACCATACCTCGTAAGGGTATCGAGTTTGAACATGGGTACATTGAACGTTCTGATACCGGCAACAACCAGTTTGTAGAGTATTATTGAAAAAATTGCGGCGAGAATCGGGCAGGCGATCCAGCTGGAAACGATCTTCGAGAGTGCATCATAATCGACCAGAGTGCCGGTGAAGAAGTTCCAGCCGATAATCGCCCCGATAATGCCCTGAGACGTGGATACGGGGTACCCTGTTACGGTCATCAGATAGACGCTGAGCGCCGCTGCCAGAGCAACAATGAACGCCCCGCCTATGGCGTTCACATTACCCAGCTTGCCAACCGTATCCGACGTGCCTGCCCCGCTTATAACCGCGCCCAGTACCACAAACAGACCGCAGAGAATGGCGGCCTTTTTAAAACTTATCATGCGTGAACCGACCGCGGTTCCGAACACATTGGCGGCATCATTCGCCCCTAATGTCCAGCCCAGAAACAGTCCGCTCGAGAGGAATAAGAGAAACATGGATATTGCTCCTATAACGCTCGTTTGATGATATAGATGCTGAGGCGGTCTACAACATCTTCAGATTCGTCGGCTATTCTTTCCATGAATCTGACGAAATCGCGCAACTGCCTCTTGTGACTCAAGCGCAGTTCTTTGTGGCTGAAGATGGCACGCTGGAGTCGCGTGGAAACGACATCCGATTTCTTTTCCCAGGAGATCACCTGTTCCATGTGGGCCGAGGCCTTATCGATGTTCCTGAAAAAGGCACGGCACGCACAGACCGTCTCCTCCACCGCCTCTACACCATATGTCATCAGCTCCTTGAAATCCTCGTGAAATTCATCCCAGATCTGAGGCTGCTCGATATCCAGCTTCCACATTGTTGCCTTATACAGATCAAGAAGACTATCCATGTTTTCGATAAGTTCCAGCACATCGCCCCTCGATTCAGGGACAAGCGTTTTCTCGTAGAGCAATCGCTCAATCTCGCGACGAAGGACATCTCCCTGATGCTCGGTTTCATGGAGCCGGTCCCTGTCGATTACAAAGCGATCCAAGTCGCCCTTCAGGTAATCGACGATGGCGCCTTTGAAAATCAAACCCGCCTCGCTGACCTTATTGAGAAATTCGCCAATATGCGTCTCGATCCCCGGTCTTCGCTTAAAGATGTCAAGTTCCATGGCTTCTCATTCCTGTATTTGATAAATTATGAAATGTTTACGCCTTCATGCGTTGTCCGTTGGTTACTCATTTCCCCGCCCCGGAAAGGTATAAGACAGTTGGAACAAAGCGGCAGTCATGTGCAAAGAGAACTAACAATTTGAAATATCATTAAATATTCGCAAAAGATATGTCAAGCCAAATCCAAGAATCGATCACCCCTTTCGGCGTCGGGGGGTACCCCTGAGTCACTCGGAGAGGGATTTTCTAGAACAGCGAGCTGAAATGCTTTGAGAAACCGGTCATGTTGTCAGGTGGCGAGCAGGGCACATGATCACCTCGGTCCGTGCAGAAGATACAGATCGGTAGGCATCAAAGAAGTTTAAAATTACGTTTCTATCCACGCTGCAACAGCATGATTTGATGATGGTTTTAATTTCTCGGGTCCCTTTCCAAGGCCGTATATGGGGATTGCCTGTTCATGCAGGGATCCATGGGAGCGGACGCGCACCTCTTCTCGCAAAGCGGATATTGTTCCGAATACCGTATCGATATTGGCCTGGACAAAGATGTGGCCGATGCGGTCGGGATGGAGGTGGTACACCCGGGCGGCCTCGGAACTGGGCATGACCTTTTCGACTCCCTCCTCTTCCCGCAAAAGCACCATCGCATCATCCAAGGCGGATTGGTCTTCCAGGTATATGTATGCTGCGCCGCCGAGGTTTTTATGGTGAACCACATGGCGGTCCTTGATGATGGGGATCGCTATTCCCGGAACCCCCGCTTTATTAAGGATTTTAGTGAGATCAAGGGCGCGAGACTTTGCGTTCATGCCATGGTCCGCCGTCACAACGATCTCACTATCGGGGGACACATCCAATATTTCTCCGAGAAGGCGGTCAAGTCGGCTGAAATTCCATTGAGATCGTTCGTCTTCAGGAAGATAGGTATGCGTGGCGTAGTCCGTTGTGGTCACGTACAGCATATCCGGTGACTTTTCCACAAGAATTTCCCGTGCCGCCTTGAACAGCCAGTGGTTCGTTTCGATCGTATAAAATGCCGGAGGCGGGCCAATCCTGTCTACCAACCATCGGGAGGGGTTTTCGGCTGACTCTGCGATCTGTGCGCCGCGGGAGATCAGGCTTTTCAGTTTTTCCTTCGCGGTCAGCAGGGCGGATATCCTCCCCATCCTGCCAATTCGTTCAAATATCGTTTCCGTAAGAAGATATTCCGACGACTCCATGTACTGTTCTTCACCTGTTGACAGGTTGAGAAAGTAGTTGGAAGTGATTCCATGGACGTCAGGAAAGCTTGTGGTAATGATGGAGGTATTGTTGACGTTTGTTACGGTGGGAACGACCGCCCTGCCTGTAAGGCTGAACCCGGCCTTGGCGATGCCGTCAAGGGTTGGCGTATCACTCGCGGATATATACTCGGGGCTTGTTCCATCCAGACAGACAACGATTTTGGTGCTCATGCCATATTATCCTCTCACACCAGAAGCTCCGGCTCAATAAGGGGGTCCAAATCATGAATAATCGGAACGGCGGTTTCCACCGCCGGCCATGTGCGCTTCACCAACCGGTGCTGAAGCCACACAGGCCGCATGCCCACATCATGTGCGCCGCGTATGTCTATGCGCCAGTCATCGCCCACAAAGAGGGCTTCCCGGGGCTCCACACGTAACGCCTTCAAACACCGGAGAAAGGGTTGGGGATCAGGTTTCGGCGGCACATCTCCCTCTCCTGCTATTATTGTCGCGTCGAAACGTTCGGCAATGTCGGGGAATCGACGCAGGCGATGCTGGGCCGAATCTCCCTGCCCCTGGGTGTTGGTAACAAGTCCCAGACGATAGCGGGTCGAAAGCGCCTGTAATACGGATACTGTTTCAGGAAACATCACGGTGTTGTGGACAACGGTTCGCCAATACTCTTGCTCCCATTCACTAAGCATGTCCTTGCCGGGTTTGAGACCGAAACGAAGGGAAACCGCTTCCCAGAGGATGGTTCGTGAGAAGATCGATTGCGCGTGCAGCTGTTTGCGGATCTCCCGGTATGTCGATATAAACGAGTCCCACAATGGATGGTCTAGTTGAGAAAAGAGTCTGCGTTGGGCGACCCGTTCAGCCTTGATGAAACCATCGGCCGAGTTAACCAGCGTTTGACCAAAATCGAATAGCACCGCACGTATCATCAAATAGCCCCGGGTGTCGAGCGAAGCATCTCCGGCGATTCACCGGCAGGGTGATCCAAAGAGGACGGGTCCCGCTCTTTCACTCGAGAGTGACCGTAGACACGATCAATCATCAGAGAGCGCCAGGCGAAGCAGTTCGCTTGAGGCCTCCCGGATCGTAGCGTATATGCCGTGAGCTCCGGAAAAATCATTTTCCCCTGTCAGCCTGTTGGGGACGACAATACATCGGATCCCGGCCGCGAGTGCCGCCCTGAGGCCGCGCTCAGAATCTTCCACAACGATGCACCGTTCTTTTTGGAGGCCGTTTTTTCTGATGGCGGTAAGAAAGGGATCCGGGTCCGGCTTGGTATGCTCGTAGTCTTCAAACGTTACCACGAAATCGAAATACGGCATGAGACCCGTGGCGGCATGAATAAGATCAAAATGCTCCTTCCGGGAACTCGTTACCACCCCCATGGACACTCTACCCTGTAACGTGTGGAGCGTATGCTCAACACCATCCATGGTTTGAACACCGCTCCGCAATAAGTTGCTGTAAAGGAGATTGCGCTTCTCCCGCAGGACAGAAATCTCCCCGGCTGTCATCCCCCGTTCGGCGGCCAGATCAAAACAACTGCGCCCTTCCCTGAGGGAGATCATCTTGAACAGCTCCTCGGTCAGCTCGACGCCGACCTCACCCAGGACCTCTTTGGTTGCTTCAAAGTAGAGCTGTTCCGTATCGACCAAGACACCATCATTGTCCCATAGAATGGCTTCCAGCATCTCTAATCGTTCTCATCCTAAGCACTGCCCCACTTTTTCAGGTAGGGGCCGAACAGTTCCTCATCTGTGGGAACGTGAAAGTTTTCGATCGGCTGGGCAAGATTGGTGTAATTCAGAAAATGTTTCCAGTTGACGTTCGTGCTGGAAATATTGCCAGCCCACGTACCGCACCCCAGGGTGTCCGTAAAAGGATTGCCGCTGAACCAGGCGCCGCTGTTTCCCGGTCCATGAGGCATATTACAGCAGACCCTTCCCACGTTTGCCTTGACGGCCAGTTCCATCATGCGATCCTGATTGGTTGAATGAATAGCAATCGAATGCCCCTCACCGGAGAATTTGTGCATCTTTTTCGCCCGTTCAACCATCTCGCTGAAGTCCGTCCACTTCCATATGGTGAGGACGAGCGATATCTTTTCTCCGGAAAACCTGTCTTCCCGTCCGGGTTTTTCTCCCATGACCATCAAACAGCGGGTACCTTCCGGGATATCAATCTGTGCCATCTTCGCCGGATATTCGACCGGCCGTGCCACACAGTCGCGGTTCAGAACCGTCCCGTCAGGCCACATCCATTTTCGCAGCCGTTCACGTTCTTCAGCGGTGCAGAGGTAGCCGCCCTCCTCCTTGAGATATCCCATCATTTCATCGAAGACGCATTCTTCGATGGCAACAGCGTTTTCAGATGAACATGAAGCGGAATTGTTGGCGCATTTCGACATCATGATCTTGCCCGCGGCCGCCTTGAGATCGGCCGTGGAATCGACAATGGAAATGACATTGCCCGCGCCGACGGTTTGAGCCGGTTTCCCCGCCTCATAGACAACCTTGACAAGGGCCGCTCCGCCCGTGGCAACCGCATAATCACAACTTGCCATGAGCTTCTGTGTCTTCTCGTTGGTTGGCTTGGCGATGCACTGCATCAAATCTTCGGGGGCGCCGATTTTTTTCAGAGCCTTTCTGCCCAACTCGACGGTCATATACGAGCTTTTCGGTGTCCTGGGGTGGGGCGACACGATCATGGCGTTTCTCGTTTTCAGCATGCTGAGGCCGAGGGCGCAGATCGTTGATTCGGGATTTGTGCAGGGTACGACATTCGCGATGACCCCGATCGGTTTGGCCAGAATCTTGAGATTCTTTTCGGGTATCTCTTCGATGACCCCGCAGGTCTTCGCGTCTCTCTGGTCCCACAGTGTGCCGAGGCACTTGTCTCTGATCTTGTTCACCTTGTCTTCATAACGGCCGATCCCGGATTCATCGACCGAAATACGAGCGAGGAGTTTTCGGTTGTCTTCCTTCTGCCATTCCCAAGCTGCCGCCTGGCACATCTCGTCTACTTTTTCCTGGGGCCAGAATTCTACAACCTCGAAGGCCTTGCGCGCCCTCTCGTACATTTCTTGAATATTGTCTTCCATGGCGTATCTGTTACCTCCAAACAAATAGTGTTGACGATACGAACCAAGGCTTATGGCTTCGGTCCTCTTGTATCAGTGATGTTCCGCAACGAGGCGCGGAACCCTTTCCTTCGTTCTTGCTTACTTTTTTCCCTGCTTCTTAAGAAAATCACGGGGGTCCACGATATCTTCAACGATCCGCCAGCCCGTTCCGTACATGTTCTGCTTCTCTTCGAACCCTTTTTTCCATTCCTCCGGGGTCTTGTACTCGGCAGCCGCAGCAAATTCCTTTCGTTCCTCAAGGGTGGGGACCGGACGGTCTGCCGGACCGTCATAATCCTCCCGAGGAGTAAGGTCTTCCCCGAATCTGCGGCGAGGTTCTCGTTCCACTTCCTCACACCAGTGAGCGCCTGCGGCAAAAGCCCTGGTGATTGCGACAATAACCCATGTGGCGTCAGAGGAGAATCCGATATCCATCATCGTGGCGCCGATGGCTCCGAGCAGATCCAGATCGACCGGTTTATCGCTCTGTCTCTGGACCGCGGCAACAACCTCTTTCATGAAAGCAATGTATTTCCCCGCGACTCCCAGTTTTTCAGCCCGGGCGAAGGTCCGTTTTGCGGCCGGGTCCTTCAGCATCAGATCGGAGACACCGAGGTGAACTGCTTTCATGTTTTCCTTTGCGAGCAGTTCGGCGGCTTCCGTTATCGATTTTCCTTCCTTCTCCACCAGGGCCAGATAGGTGTCGAGCATCTTTCCGAAGCTGTCAAAAGCCCCGTAGGTGTGACCGAAGGCGAGTATGGATGCGCCGCATGCCTGGGTCAGGAGGGTTGTGCTGCTTCCCGTAATCCGGGCGATAGCGGCGGGTGAAGACAGCCCGTCATCGAGGGAAAGGATCATGATGTAATTGAGCATCTGAG
>ENA-OSEO01005035-OSEO01005035.1-sediment-metagenome-genome-assembly--contig:-NODE-5035-length-13141-cov-3.241580_pt1 | contig 13141 bp, 14 predicted proteins | sample MGYA00237883_ERZ534232 | MGnify/ENA metagenome assembly ERZ534232
GAGATCTCTAATAATTTGTTTTGAATGTTTTTCGTTTTATATCGATCTGGAATTAGACATGCATATATTATTAGGTGTAGATTGATGACGACTAGTTTTGCATATAAAAATCCCATTTTCCGAAATGCCGGAGAAGGTGGACTGATTGTAGAATTCGGTACGTCTTTAGATGAGAAAGTTAACAACGCTGTAATTGTTTTTGAAGCGGCATTGAGGGAATTAACACTAAAAGGGATTATCGAAACAATGCCGACTATAAAGTCTGTTTTGATTCGATTTAACCCTTTAATCCTAAGTCCTTCTAGCTTGCGCGAAAATCTTTTAAAAATTATTGAGTCTCGGAATTGGTTAGAAGCAGATCCTCCGAAAGGACGTACGCTTTGGCATATTCCGGTTCTATATGGGAAAGATTTTGGACCGGATCTTGCTGAATTTGCAGATCTTATGGGGATGTCGGAAGATGCGGCCATAAAATCCCATTCCAATGGAAGACAAAGGATTTATATGATCGGTTTTGCTCCAGGCCAGGCATACCTTGGACTGTTAGGACCAGAATGGGATATTCCGCGTTTGCCCCGTGTCAATCCTGGAGTCCCTGCGGGGTCCATCATGGCGGCAGTACGCCAGACTTGCATTTACGCAACACCAAACCCAACAGGGTGGCGCGTGATAGGACGTACGCCTTTTCGTGGATTTGTCCCAGAATCAAAAGTACCTTTTAAATTGTCCGCAGGTGATGAGGTGCTTTTCGTGCCAATTACTGTTTCTGATTATAAAAGGCTTGAGTATAGAGCGGGAAACGGTACATGTGTTGCTGTTAAGGAAAGTCTACCATGAGCGGCATGCTTAAAGTCCTATCTTCAGGTTTGGGCATGACAGTACAGGATTATGGCCGATCGGGATGGCTGCGTTATGGCCTGTCCGAAAGTGGTGCAATGGACAAAATTGCATTGGCAGAGGGGGCTGCCTTACTGGGCGATGATCCAACATCGGCTGTGATTGAGATGTTCATGATAGGAGGCAAATTTGAAGCCGAAGGTCGTTCTCTACGTATAGCGTTAACCGGCGCGCCAATGCAGACAAAGATTAACGGAACACCGGCTGCCTGGAACTCCAGTTACTTATTGGAAGAAGGAGACCGGTTAGAAATAGGCAAGGCAGTTGCAGGGATTTACGGCTACCTTAGGGTCGGCGGAGGGATTAATACACCACCACAATTGAGATCGCGGGCAACTCATCTGCGTGCTGGTATCGGTGGTTTCATGGGACGCCAGTTAAAAGCGGGTGATAGAATAACGATTGGTGATGATCCCGGCGGTCCAGTTGGAAAAACGATAACCGCGATTGAGCGTATCGGAGGCTCTACAGTTCGTGCCATGTGGGGTGCGCAGTCTCATATGTTTGAACAAGCAGAGCGCCAACGTTTTCAAAATACTTCTTTTCGTATTACTACAAAAATAGACCGAATGGGCATTTGCTTGACGTCTGATGCCGATCCGATCCGTGCAATGGATCATCTCTCTGTTGTTTCCGATGCCGTAGTGCATGGAGACGTTCAAATTTCAGGAGACGGAAGACCGGTTGTATTAATGGCGGATAGACCAACTACTGGCGGTTATCCACGTATAGGTAACGTTATCATTGCGGATTTGTCACGAATGGCGCAATTTGCTCCAGGGCAAGAAATATTTTTTAAGATAATCAGTGAAGGAGAGGCAGTAAATGTGCTTGTAAAACAGGCTGAGGATATACAATTTATTAATAAACGGATTTCTTAATATAAAATTGTCAGGAAATTAAAACAAGTTTATGTGGGTTATTTAAAGACCTAGCTGGACGCTGAATTATAAAAAAACCATAAAATGTAATTTTAATAGCAATTTTATTGTCAATTAGAAGAGGCGATAAAGGATTCTACAATGAAGACAATAGTCGATTTAAATGCAGATATTGGAGAATCATTTGGGGCATGGCAGATAGGTAATGATGCTGCGATATTAAAGATTGTTTCTTCAGCCAATATCGCATGTGGTTTTCATGCGGGTGATCCACATGTAATGAGAAAAACAGTTGCTTTGGCAAAGGAGAAGGGAGTTGAAGTGGGAGCTCACCCCGGTCTGCCAGATCTGCTCGGATTCGGTCGGAGAAGAATGGACATTTCCCCTGCCGACATAAAAGACATCATAACCTATCAGATCAGTGCCTTAAAAGGTTTCGTAGAAGCAGAAGGAATGAGACTACAACATGTGGTCCAGCATGGTGCTCTTACGGCAATGGCTGAAAATGATGATAAATTGGCCGTTGCTATTATGGATTCGATACTGGAAGTAGATCCAAATTTATACTACCTAGCTTTTGAAGGAAGCCATATTCCGGAAATGGCAAGGGATAAGGGATTAAAAGTAAAAATGCTGGCCTTTGCGGACAGGGCTTATGATAAAAATAAGCGGCTTGTCTCAAGAAAGATACCCGGCGCGGTAATTCACGAACCTATTCAAATAGTAAAGCGGATCGAAAAGTTGATATCTGAGAGTGAGGTAACTACTATCGAAGGTGAAAGCGTATCGCTAGAATTTGATTCCATTATATTGCATGGAGATTCACCGGGCGCCATTAAAATCGCACAGACAATTTATGATGCTATTAAAAGAATGGGTGTCAAAATTAGGCCCATGAGTGAGTCTACCTAATTGTTAATATTAATATAATATGGAAACCGATTACTTTTAAGGTTAAGTCGTTTTGTCGAAAGCGAAAATATCGTTAAATACTAAATTAAATAAAATATGAAATATTTTTATTAAAATGGCCGATAAAAATAAAGTTTAGTATATGCGTTAGTTTTGAAAAGATAATTCAATATTCAATTGATTGATTTTTTGCCAAATCTATGAACAATTCTCTTAAAAAAATAATTGAAGGAGTTTTTGATGAAAACAGCCGAACGGATGGAGAATATACCATTCTCCGGCATCCGAAAAGTATTTGAAGAAATCATTCGCAGAGAGAAAAAAGGTGATGAAATTATTCGACTGGAAATCGGTCGTCCTGATTTTGATACACCGTTGCATATTAAAGAAAAAGCTAAATGGGCCTTGGATAAAGGGCTGGTTCATTACACATCAAACTATGGTTTGCTCGAGTTCAGGAAGGCCATATCGGAAAAACTATGGAAGGATAATGGGCTTGAGTATGATCCTGAGAATGAAATTATCGTAACTATCGGCGCCAATGAAGCCGTGTTTATATCCATGATGGCTTTGCTTAATCCTGGAGATGAGGTGCTTATTCCATCACCGTGCTGGGAACATTATTATCAGTGCGCTCGATTATGTGGAGCTGTTCCGGTTCCGGTGCCTCTTAAAAAGGAAAACCGCTTTCAGCCAAAAGTCGAGGATTTTGAGCAGTATTTGACGTCAAAAAGCAGAATGATAACAATCAACACTCCTAACAATCCGACCGGGGCAGTTTTCACCAAAAGCAGTCTGGAGAAACTGTCAGATTTCGTACAGACCAATGACTTATTTGTTCTTTCGGATGAAATTTATGAGAAGCTTATTTACGCTGGAAATCGGCACATTAGTTTTGCCTCTTTATCAAAAATGAGAGAGCGTACTGTAACCATTAATGGCATGTCCAAAATTTACGCGATGACTGGATGGCGATTGGGATATGCCGCAGCTCCTAAGTTATTTATTGATGCGATGATTCGCGTTCATCAATATACGACAGTGTGTGCGACGACCTTTGTTCAGCTCGGCGGTTTGGCGGCATTAAACGGGACAAATGATAATGCTGAGAGAATGGTACGTGAGTTCGATCGCAGACGAAAGCTAGTTTACGAGCGATTAAACACTATGCCAGGTATAGAGTTGGTCGAACCAGGCGGAGCCTTTTACGTGCTACCCTATATCGGTAATTTGGGAATGGATTCAAATACTTTTGCAAAATATTTGCTCGAAAAGGCCAAGGTCGCGGTCGTTCCGGGGGATGCGTTCGGTGAATTCGCTCAAGGCACTATCCGTTTATCCTATGCCAATTCATATGAGAATTTAGAAAAGGCGATGGATCGGATAGAAGATGCCATCAGATCAATATGACCAAAAAGAAGAAAGGGGAAAACAGTGCTGCGAGCAAATGACGGGCCGTTAAATGAAGTATTGAAAAAATTATCGGAAATACCGACAGCCAATATCAGTGATGCTATTGGAAGAGCCGGGGGTATGTCCTATGAAATTCATCCTATGTATCGTGGTGCCAAACTATGCGGTCCGGCCTATACGGTTAAAAATTTTCCAAAAGATAATCTTATGTTGCACTATGCGCTAATGCACAGCCAGCCTGGGGATGTGCTCGTTTTGGACAGTTGCAGTGGCAGACACGGTTCAGGCTGGGGAGAGTTGATGTCTCTTGCCGCCAAAATGAAAGGATTGGCGGGGATCATTATTGACGGAACGGTACGCGACGTTCATGAACTTGAAGAAATAAAATTTCCCGTTTTCGCCAGAGGGGCTCAGGCCGAAGGAACCATCAAAAACAATCCCGGGAAAGTTAACTGTCCGATAATCTGTGGAGGTGTAACCGTTAAGCCGGGTGACATAGTCGTTGGAGACGAAAATGGGATTGTCGTTGTTCCCTTAGATCAGGCGGAAGCCGTTTTGGAATCCGCCCTTGCCATTCAGAGCAAGGAAGAAACAATTCGCGCGAGAGTCATGGGTGGAGAAACCCTTTACGGCATATTAGGCATAGGAGCGTTTTTTGACGGTTAGGATCTGGCCCGAATGTCCGTGTTGTGCAAATAAATTAAATCTAAGCTTACGTTGTCAAAATGAGATTTAGATTGTTTTTAGGAAACGGTAGTATCAATTTACTGTAACTTGACGAAAGGTTGACAGGGGGAATTCCTTGTTCTGCATGTGTTTGGATTAATTTACTAAGATTCTAACCGTGTAAGTGCCATCCTCACATGGTGAAAGTAAACGGTGGAAGTAACAAGAAGGAAGTCACCGCCTGCATCCAGGCCTAGCCTCGTGCGTGCTCATCTGGAATACCTAGAAAAATGTCCTTGGGGTTTTGTTAAGCGATGCCAAGGACAGGGCCCTGGCCCGGACCTCGGAGCTTTCCCTAAAGGGCGCCGAGCGCGTTGTCCGCCACGCCCTGACCTATGCCGCCCAGCCTTATAGCGTTGCCCGGCTTCTGGCCCAGGCCAAGGAGAAGATCACGGGCAAGCCGGTAACCTTAAAGTTTGGCCCGGGTCAGGTGATCTGCTCTTCCTTGGTCGCCCTACCCTACTGGATTGAGCTTGATACCCGGTTTGAGGGCAAGCATTGGCGCAGGTGCACTCCTGACGATATCGGGGACCATGTGCAAAGGGCTAAGGGGTGGGTGTTTGAGTGGGCTAAGCAAAGTGGCATTAGCGCCATTTTTACGCACAAAGCGTGGTAAGCCGCGGGTCAATACAACTGATAGGCATAACCAAAAGCAAGGGAACCCAAGAAGCCCACCAGTACATAAACCAAAAGGGGCCGCCACTTGAAAAGCGACATCACCGCCACCATGGAAGGAACAGTCATAACAGGGCCCGCGATTATGAAAGCAAGCACCGCTCCTTTATCCATGCCCAAGGACATCAGGCCCTTCAAGAGGGGTACGGCGCTGATACTGTTAATGTACGCGGGGATCCCGACGACCGTGGCTAACAGCACCCCGTAAGCCCGTTTGGCTCCCACCGTAGCGATTATCCAGTCCTGGGGCACGTAGCGCATGACCAGGGCCTGGGCCAACACCGCCGGAATGATCAATTTGCCCAGGAAAATAGAGAACCTTTTGGCTTGGGCAAGAAAAATCTTGATTGTATTGTGGTCAACTCTAAACATGGGTTGATCGGAAGGATTACAGGCATCTTTGCTGCAAGGTTTTTGTTTAATATCCAAGGTCGTGACAGGCCTAAAGCGGACCGCCGACTCATCCAGGTATCCCTGCCGGCACAGCTTATCGGTCAGCCACCATCCGGCCAGACTCAAAACTATCGCTGCCCCCAATTTCCCCAAGGCAATCCCCGTCCCCAGAGAGCCCAGGGTAATTAAAAAGGCGCTGGGGCTTATGAGCGGAGAAGATATGAGAAACACCATCACGGGTGCCATGGGGGCCCCCGCAGCCAGCATGGCTGCTACTGCGGGCAGAACCCCTATGGCTCAAAGAGGGCTGACCAGCCCCAAAAGCATTGCGCCCAACATCGCCTTTGCCCGGGCTTCCTTAAGATAGCCGGCCACTTTCTGATCCAGCCTGAGAGTGGAAATGACCGCTGCGATTACGATGGCCAGCGCAATGAACCACCACAATCCGGCTAGAATTCCCCACGAGGTTTGGGCAATGCCCCATAGCTCTTTTAACATAATATACTCACTCGAATTTTTAAAGAATGTAGTGAGGGCTCACACACCGGCATATTTCAGAACATATCATAATCCTGACAATTTTAGTATGTTATTCGGTCTGTCTAATCCTTGCCCATTAGCTGTGCACCCCCGGACGACATAGGCGATCATGTGCAAAAGGCCAAGAGGTGGATATATAAGTGGGTTAAAACCAACGGCCAAGGCAGTTGCCTAGGCCCTCTTTTCTGTCGCCGAAACAGCTCCAAAAAAGAGATCCTGGCCGAGATACACTGGGATACTTTTGTGCTCATTTCACGCCAAATTTGGCCAGATTTGGCTAGAAAATACTCGACTATTGTAGAGAAAAAATAAGGAAGGGGTTAGCTAGGATATATCAGCTAACCCCTTGAAATCATTATGGCGGAAGTGCATGGGAATCGAACCCACCTGCCGCCTTACTCAGACGGCACACCGGATTTGAAGTCCGATAATTTTTTTATTTTATTTTTAGATAGACTGGATGAGGTTTAAATCCATGATTTCCCGCCTGTGAGAATGGCGCTCTCCACGCCTATTTTTACGGAATCCATCCCCTCAATAAATGTATCAGAGTTTTTTATTGTAGCCAAACTGTAGCCACAAACGGCCAGATTTGGCCAGATTTGGCCCAAAAACGCCAACAGAACCGCCCTTTATTGGTATCGGTTCTGCGGGTATAAGTATTTAATTTTATTGGTGCCTAGGGCGGGATTCGAACCCGCACGGCCATAATGGCCTGGGGATTTTAAGTCCCCTGTGTCTACCTGTTCCACCACCCAGGCTTTTTAAAGCCGAATTAGGCCATGTGCGCGAGGCCATATTAGCATTGTTTGGGCTCATCGGGTAGAGCCTGCTAACCAATAAGATGAGCAGACCGTGCATTTTTTTCCTCAATCCTGTTGGCATTTCGGCGCCGCCAAAAATAATACTGATAAATAACAAAGTGTTACATGTAATCTCCCTTGCGGCACTCTTCTTGCTAGTCTCTTGCTTTAAATACTCCAGGAGAGGATCATGACCTTGCCCAGCGAAAATTATGATGAAAAATACTACCATCACCTGCAGGCCGCCTTGGCCCGGCCCAAGCCATGGCTGTTGGCCAACCTTTTAATGAGCCGGCTGGCCAGTGAAGAACAGGGTCCTGAACCCGTCCCTTTGTCTATGGGCGGTGACCGCCAGTTAAGGCCCTTGCTTCCCAAGATAGGACGGCGAGCCCTCATGCTGTATGTCTGCCGCCGAGCGGTGGACAGCTACCCGCTTATTTTCACCACGCTGGCCCTGGCCCATCCCAACTGAGGAAGTCCCTTGCATTATCTTCGGACCCTGTCAACCAAATGCTGGGAGCCTTGGGATGAAAGAAAGGTAATAACTGATTGACAAGCAAGGCCCCTTGGGTTAGAGGGACATCGTAACTATAAACAAGGATCGCCAGTGCCTTCAAACCATCCTTCTGACGGCGACAAAGCCCTTATGTCCCTCCTGGACGCAGCCCAGATCAAGTCACGCGTGCTGGCCCTGGCCGAGCCTGCCGACTTCGCCCTTACCGATAACCTGAAGAGCCACGTGCCCTTTATTGAAGATGTGAGCCGCTACATCATATTCAGCGGCGGCAAACGGCTGCGGCCGGTGCTCTTTATGCTGGCCTCCCAGGCCGCAGGCAGACAGGCAAACGCCCGTTTGTCCGCCATTTTCGAATATCTGCACGCGGCCACCTTGCTGCACGACGATGTGGTGGATGAGGCGGGGCTCAGACGGGGAAGGCCCGCGGCCCGCCTGAAGCACGGCAATGACGCCGTGATCTTGGTGGGGGATTTTCTCTTTTCCAAGAGCTATTCCTTGGCGGCCGAGGTGCATGATCAAAGCTTTGTGCAGGCGCTCACCGATTGCACCACCTATATGGCCGAGGGTCAGGTTCTGGAACTCTTGCATACCGACGATCTGGACCTCACCACCGACCAATACCTGGAGGTGATCCGTTCCAAAACCGCCGTGTTGATCGCCGCGGCCTGCCAGATGGGGGCCATATATGCCGGCGCCACCCAGCCGGTTCAACAGGCCTTTTACCAATACGGACTTGATCTGGGCATGGCCTTCCAGATGGTGGACGATGCCCTGGATTACGTGGGCACCCAGCATGAATTCGGCAAGCCGGTGGGGCACGATCTGGCCGAAGGCAAGATAACCCTGCCCTTCATCCACGCCCGGGACACGGCCGAGCCCCAAGCGCGGGCGAGGCTTTTGGAACTGGCCCGGCAAGGCAAAACCAAGCCGAACGTGTTAGAGGAAGCCAAACAGATTGTCCGCCAATGCCGGGGCGTGGAGACCACCTATCAGCGAGCCACTGAGCAGGCCTTAAAGGCCCAGGCCGCCTTGCAGCCTCTTACGGAAGGTATCCCCCCGTCGGGTGACCTGGACTTGCTCTTGTCCCTGCCCTGGTACGTGGTGCACCGCCGCAGCTAGAAGCACATCAAGGCCGAACCTCAAGCGCCTTTGGCGCGACCCGCTCCAGTCTGCCGAAACCTTAGGCATCGCTTTTTATTGTTTACGGTTATTTCCGCGAGACCCGGCCGGGTCTTTTTATATAATAATTTGATATCACTTGATTATCTGTCGCCAAAGCACCTTGGTTTATTTTTTGCCCTTGGCGCCTCCCAAGCAAGGAGGCAGCCATGGATCAAAAGACTTTGGTGCTTTTGCAAAGGCCTGGTTCGCCGTTTGAAAATCTGGTGAGCCAATTTGTATCCGCCGAGGCCGGTTGCCAGATCATTGCCCTCACCGGCCCGCCTCTGCCCGCCCAGGCCTTTCATCCCCAGGCCCTGGTGCTTTGGGACCTTCACGGATTTGCTCAACCGGTTATTGAGCAAACCGCCGCCGAACTGCGCGCGGGATCAGCGGGAATGGTGCTCCTCTGCCCGGCCTGGGAAGAATCCTGGCGGCCTCTCCTGCGCGGGGCGCAGGTTTTAGAACTCCTGGACGCGCCCCAATCCCGGGAAGAATTGGCCGGATCCCTGAACGCGGCCTGGTCTTTGAGGGACCATATCCTGCAGCTAAGGATCCAGTGCTGCAGGCTTAGTCGGCAATTAAAGGACCGCTGCATTATTGAAGAGGCCAAAAAGGCTTTGATGCAATACAAAAATATCAACGAGGCCGAGGCCTTTCGCCTCATGCGGCTTCACAGTCGCAGAACCAATCAGAAGTTAGTGCTGGTGGCCCAAAATCTGCTCGCCGGATACAAGCTTTTGGCGCCCCAAATAAATTTTTACTCTGAAAATTGAGCGGCTTTAATTCCCCGCGTCTTTGCCCTTATTTCCAGCTCCCAGCCAGGCCCAGACGGAAAGCCCGGCGGCGGCCAGGGATATCAATGCGGCTCACCGGTAGACCTGGCCCAGAGCGGCGGCCAGGCCTTCCCCGGAGGCGGTGGTGATGGTGGTGTCCAGTTGACCCTGGCCGGCCGCCAGGTGGGCCAGAAACACCGCCCCCATGAGGGGCAGGCCGGTGGTGTTGCCCAAGGTGCGGGTGAGCGACACCAGGCCCGAAGTCACTCCGCTTTGCCCTTGCCGGGCCCGGCTCATGACCGAGCTGATGTTTGGTGCCTGGAAAAGGCCCATGCCCAGGCCGATGGGCGTCACCTTGGCCAAGAACTCCAGGGGGCCAGACTGCGGGCCCAGGGTGCTTATCGCCCCGCAGCCGACCGTTACCAGCAATATCCCCGCCAGTCTTACCCCACCGGAGCCCCAGCGGTCGGACCAAGCCCCGGCCATGGGCGCCAGCAAGCCCATGGCCACAGGCGAGGCCATCATCAAAAGGCCGACCATGAAGGGCGAAAGGCCCCGGGCGTATTGCAGATAAAAGGGCAGAAGGAAAGTGCCCCCCAACAGCATGAACATCAAAAAACCCATCAAAAGCCCCAGACTCAATTCCCGGTCTTGCAGAAGACCGGGCGTCAACATGGGCTGGCGGGAGCGGCGCTCCGCCCAGGCGAAAGCGGCTGCCCCCGCTGCCGAACCGGCCAAAAGCGCCAATACCCGGATGTCGCTCAGACCCAATTTTTCCGCCAAACTCAGGCCTAGGGCATAGCAGACAAGCGCGGCCAACAAGGTCACGGTGCCGGCGAAGTCAAAGCTTTCATTCCCATCACTGGGAGGCAGTTCGGGTACCAGGCGCAGTACGGCCACCAGGGCCGCCACACCCAGGGGGACGTTGATCAGAAAAATAAAGTGCCAACTGGCCAGCCCCAGGAGCACGCCGCCGGCGGCCGGTCCCAAGGTCAGCCCGATGGAGACGACCGCGCCTATCATGCCTAGCGCCCTTCCCCTCTCGCGGGCCGGAAACATTTCCGTGACCATGGCCGACACCAGAGCCTGCATCATCACCGCCCCGCTGGCCTGCAGGGCCCGCGCCGCGATTAAAATATAAATGGTGGGGGAAAGCCCCGAGGCTAAAGATCCCAAGGAAAAAAGGACCAGACCCCAGCAATAGACCTTCCTTTTGCCCAAAACATCGCCCAGTCGCCCCATGCTGAGCATGAACCCCGTGATGACCAGGCCATAGATAACGATCACCCACTGGGCAGTGGATAGATTCGTTTTCATCTCTTGCACTATGGTGGGTAAAGCCACGTTAACGATGCTAACGTCCAGGGTGCCCATCAGCACCCCGGCGCTGAGCGCCCACAGGGCCGGCCAGCGCTGGGCATAGACGGTTGAAATATCCGGGTTCTTACTAAGTTGCGCCATTATCACCGTCACCACTGGCCCAGGGATTCTTGTACTTGGTTTGTACTCATCTGATAAGGTAATGTGACACAGGATACAGTTTAACCCGCTTCGCGTCCAGGCCGGCTCATGAGTTCGTGACCGGGCCGTAAAAGGCGACGGCAGGAGGCGCTCTGTAAGGATGAGTTCGGTTGAATCCCGGTGGGTCTTATCCCTTCAGGTCCGCCAAGGCATGGGTTGAGGAGTTTAATGATCGATGGCACCCTCCAAGGGATCACAAACTATTTCCATGGCGCTTTTGGTGACGGGCACCAGCATCGGGGCCGGCACCTTGGGCGTCCCCATCACTCTAGGCCTGTCCGGGCCGGGCCCCGCTCTTTTGGCCGTGGTCCTGGCCTGGATAGTGATGATGGGCACCGGTTGGATCATATCCCTAGGAGTAATTAAAAGCGGCCAGGCCGGTCTGGAGATAACCTCTTTATACCGCCTTAAGTTGGGGAACTGGGCTGGCTGGCTGACTTCCTCGGTCTATCTGGTTCTGTTCCACGGTCTTTTGGTGGCCTACCTCAGCGGTGCCGCCTCTGTGTTGGCCAGCCTTTTAGGCCAGCACCATGGCCAGCATTGGCTCATGCTTGTCTTTTTCCTGGCCGCAGGCGGGCTGACCGTCTTTGGTCTGGATTTGGTCCGTCGATGCAACCTGATCTTCATGCTGCTCTTGGCCGGGGCCTTTGCCCTGCTGCTCGGCCTTTGTCTTAATAACTATCAGGCGGCCCACCTGTCTTATCAGAATTGGGCCTTCCTGCCCGGCGCTTTTCCCATAATCCTGTGCGCCTTCGGTTTCCACAACATGATGCCCCTTACCTGCTATGCCCTTGACTTGGATCGCCGCCGTATCGGCCTGGCCCTGGTCGTGGGCACCGGCCTGGCCCTTTTGTGCAATGCATTGTGGGTCTTGGCCGTGGCCGGCGCCCTGCCGGTGGAAGGTACGGGCCAGGTCAACCTCATGGCCGCTTATAAACTGAATCAACCCGCCACCGTGCCCCTGGCGGCCGCCCTGCACTCGCACCTTGTTACTTGGGCCGGGCTGGTATTCTCCCTTATGGCCATCCTCACCTCCTATGTGGGGGTGGGCGTCGCGCTGATCTCCTTTATGCGCGACCTTCTTTCCTCCTGGAGACAGACCGCCGGGCGCCCTCTATTGTCCGGCCTGGCCCTGCTGCCCTCCCTGGTCATCTCCTGGCTCTATCCCGGACTTTTCTTAGAGGCCCTCAACCTGGCGGGGGGAGTTTGTCTGATCCTTCTTTTCGGAATTTTGCCCAGCTTGATGCTGCTTAGCCGGAGGGCCGATACCGGCAAAGCCGGACGTGCGCTCGGCTGGCTGCTTCTGGCCGGTTTTTGCGCATTCTTATGCCTGGAGGTTTTACAAGAAATGGGCTGGCTGCTGATCAGGCCGGAGATGGATCACTGGGTGATCAACATACCCGGCTTGAAATAGGTCTGCCAGGCCTGCCCGCCTCACCTTTCAGCCTTACAACTGTGCAGGCCATGCCTGGCTGCCGGCATTCAAACCTCTTCGCCGGTGATCCCGCGGCAGGCCGCGATGAAAAAGTCATTGTCCTCTAGCGAGCGTATGGTCACGCGCAAAAAACCCCGCCCTTGCAATCCGTTGATAACGTCAAGGTTGGCGGTGAGAATACCCTTTTGGGCCAGGCGCTGCCAGAGCTCAGCGGCCTTAAGGCGTTTGTGGCGTAGCATGATGGTGTTGGTCTGAGAGGGTAGGAAAGAAAAGGAATCCATTTCCGACAGCTGCCCGTAGAGCCGCTCCCGGCGTTTCTGGGTGTTCGCCCGGGCCTTTTGGGGATGCTCCTCGTCCACAAAGGCTATCTGGGCCACGAACAAGGAGAACCAGGAAAAAGGGAACATGGGGCGGTAGAGATTCACCGCTTCCAGGATATCTTTGTCCGCGCACATGAGATAACCCACCCGCAGGCTGGGCAGGGCGTATATCTT
>ENA-OSEO01005038-OSEO01005038.1-sediment-metagenome-genome-assembly--contig:-NODE-5038-length-13133-cov-4.166973_pt1 | contig 13133 bp, 11 predicted proteins | sample MGYA00237883_ERZ534232 | MGnify/ENA metagenome assembly ERZ534232
CAAACAATTTCGCACGATGAACATCAAGAGCGGCAATATACGCCCAAGCGCCACACCTGACGTACTCATGCTCCACTTTCATCACTTCATTCGACTGTGCCGGATAGGTGGCATGACGGCGGCGCGCCTGAATGCTTGTTTTTTCATCGGCAGACAGGACGTACTCATCTTCCTGAAGAGGCTGCCCTTTCCATACTCTTTCATAGAGATCCAGCACTTTCCCGGCCTTCTCGGCACATTGCGGGTCACGAGGAAATATCCAGGAACGATAACGCCAGGGACGGATGGCGTCCTCGTGAAGCCATCGCCATATGGTGCTGTTGTTTATTGTGGCTGCAAATCCCGATCTTCGAACTTCCCTTCCCAGATCGGCAACACTCCATCGAGAAGTCGGCACTTGATGGATCGAGGGCAGTTCACAGGCAAGCGCCTTAACTTGCACGACGATCTCCGGGGGAAAAAATCCGGGGGCGTCCGGGACGGGGGCGTTCCTCCAGTCCCAAGAGGCGTTCTTCAAAAAAACGTTTTCGCCACATGCCGACAACTTTACGTGGTGTATCAAGACGGTGTGCGATTTCATCATTGCTGAACCCTTGGGCGGCAAGGAGAATCATCTTTGCGCGCAGAACTGCAAAATATGGTAGCGTATATCTGTTTGCGCGCGCAGTTAATTCCGTTTTCTCCGTATCCGTTAGAACTATGGCATATGGCCTCTTCCTTGGCATATGCAACCTCCCTGGTTGCAAGGATGCCACAAAGATGTCCTCATGGCAAGCCCATTGTACGTAACCGTATTTATGAATTAGTGTACTAAGCTCAGGCGTTTGTGCACTGCGTTCGCGTTTGGCCATGTGACGCCTCCTGTGTTTTCAGGTTCCCACACATGAATAGGAGCATGTCACAGTTTACTGGTATGTAAAGTTATTATTGATACATTACACGAGTAGAGAGCACGCACTATTCCTTTATCAGCTTCTGCCATGCGCTGATGCGGTTGAGGGCATCCAGAGGGGTCATCTGCAAAAGATCAGCCTCTTTCAGTTCATTGATCAGGCGGCTTTCCTTTCCCGTGAAAAGGTCCAGTTGACCCATGGGAGGTTTCCTTCGCGACAGCCTGCTTCTGCCGATCTTCGGCATTCCGATCTCGTCCAGTTCCCCTTTCTCCAGATTCCCCAGCACCTCCCGGGCCCGTGAAACGACCTGCCCGGGAACTCCCGCGAGACGCGCGACCTCGATACCGTAGCTCCTGTTCGTCCCCCCCTCGACGATGGTGCGCAGGAAGATCACCCGGTCACCCCATTCCTTCACGGCGATACTGAGATTCTTCACTCCGTCCATGGTCCGCGCCAGATCCGTCAGCTCGTGATAATGGGTGGCGAAGAGGGTGCGCGCCCCGAGTCTGTTCGCGTCGTGGATATATTCCGCCACCGCCCACGCGATGCTGAGACCGTCGAACGTGCTTGTTCCCCGACCGACCTCATCCAGGAGTATCAGGCTCCGTTTCGTAGCGTTCTTCAGGATGTTCGCCACCTCCGTCATCTCGACCATGAAGGTGCTCTGCCCCGATGAAAGGCTGTCTCCGGCACCGACACGGGTGAATATCCGGTCAACCACGCCAATCTCCGCCTCTGCGGCGGGAATGAACGATCCCATCTGCGCCATGAGAACAATCACCGCCGTCTGCCGAATGTAGGTCGATTTTCCGGCCATATTCGGCCCCGTAATGATCAGGAGCCGGTTGCCGGCGCAATCCATGACCGTGTCATTGGGGACAAAGCCGCCATCCGTGTTCATCCGCTCCACGACGGGGTGTCTCCCCCCCCGGATCTCGATCAGGTCGTCGCCATGCACCCGGGGACAGCAGTAATTATAACGCTCCGCCACCTCTGCAAGAGATGCAATGGCGTCGATATCCGCGAGGCGCGAGGCTGTCGTCTGTATTCTCAGAATGTGGCGGGAGATCCGTTCCCGGATGTCCGCGAACAGTTCGTATTCTTTCTTCTTTCTCCGTTCCTCCGCACCCAGGACGAGCGATTCGTATTCCTTCAACTCCTGATTGATATACCGCTCCGCATTGACCAGTGTCTGTTTCCTGACGTAGTCGTCGGGAACCATGGCGCTGTTGGCCTTGGTGACTTCAATGTAGTAGCCGAATATATTGTTGAAACCGATCTTGAGACTGCCGATCCCCGTCTTCTTCCGCTCCTTCTCCTCCATGGCGGCGATCCAGCGCTTCCCGTCGGTGCACAGCGAGATCAGTTTGTCCAGCTCTTCATCATACCCCTTTTGAATAACATAGCCGTCGCGGATGGTCGGGGGAGGGTCCTCGACGATCGCTTGTTCGATCAGGTCCGCCACATCTGAAAGATCGTCCAGTTCGCCGCGGATCGCCGATACCAGGGGAGATTCCAGCGTTGAGAGAGCGTCCTGGATCGAGGGGATCAAGCGCAGGGAGCGTCCCAGAGCGACCAGATCCCTTCCATTCGCGATCCCGATGGAAACCCTGCTTCCAAGGCGCTCAAGGTCGTAGATGCCCTCCAGAGAGGAACGCAGCTCCGCCCTGAGAAGATGGTGGTCCTTGATTTCCGACACGGCGGCAAGGCGCGCCCTGATTCTGTCGGGGTCGATGAGGGGGTAGGTCAGCCATTGGCGGAGTCTCCTCCCCCCCATGGCGGTCGTCGTCTCGTCAAGGATGTGAAAGAGGGACCCCCGCTTTCTCCCGCCCTGGATGGTGGCAAAGAGTTCAAGATTCCTCTTGGCCGTATCGTCCATGACCAGATAGTCTCTGATATCGTACCATCGGGCTTCATTGATATGATCAAGACACCCTTTCTGCGTTTCCTGGACGTACCGCAAGACCGCGCCCGTGGCGCCGGTTATCGCGGGATGTTCTTCGAAATCCACCCTCCCGCTGTTCGATGAAAAGAATTCCGCGATACGACCGCGGGCTTCACTCGCGGAAAAATAATCACCGGGCAGCCAGCAGACGCTGCAGTCGGGCAGGCGGGCGCAGCACTCTTTCGCGAGGTCGCTTTCCCGCAGAGCTTCGCATATGAGCATCTCCCTGAGATTGAGCCCGGCTAATTCATCGAGAAACGCGTCTTCCTGATCCGTTTCCGTCACCCGGAATTCGCCTGTCGAGATATCCACGCAGGCAAGTCCGAAGGACGTGCCGACGATGGCAATCCCCGCCAGAAAATAATTTTCCTTGGCGTTCAAGGCATCGGAATCAATGATCAAACCCGGAGTGACGATGCGGACGACCTCCCGCTTCACGATCCCCTTGGCATCCCGGGGATCTTCCACCTGTTCGCATATGGCCACCTTGTATCCCCGTCCGACGAGTTTCGAGACATACCCCGCGGCGGCATGATAGGGGACGCCGCACATCGGTACCGCGTCCTCGCTCCCTTTGTTCCGGGATGTCAGGGTGATTTCCAGCACCTTGGAGGCCACTTGGGCGTCCTCGAAAAACATCTCATAAAAATCGCCCATTCTGAAGAAGATGATACAGTCCCTGTGAGCCTCCTTTACTTGGAGATACTGTCTCATCGCCGGCGTCAGATTCTCTCTTTGCACTCTACTTCCTTTCGGTGTGGCCAATTTGCATTACTCGCTTTCCTACCATAAAATCAGATGATTTCACAGCGCGGCGCGCACGCGACCCCCTTGCCAGTTTTTCCCCAGAGTGGTAGCATGCCGCAGTTTTGTGCGATCATTGTCCCGGACGCCCATGGAACAGTGCCTCGCTGGACCACCATCAAAACCGTAACGGCACGGGCCCTTACCCCCGCCGCAGGAAAAGCACATGAGGAATGATAACAACACATGCAACCTGCTTGATATGACCCATGACGAGATCGAACGGCTCATCGCTCGTCTGGGCAAAGAAACATACCGGGCGCGCCAGATAATGAAGTGGATCTACCGGTCGGGCGTGACGGGTTTTGATGAAATGACCAATCTCTCGAAGGGCTTCAGGGAGGAGATGAAAGAGCTGGCATCCATTTCTCTCCCGCAGATCGAAGAGATACAGGAATCGCGGGATGGCACGAAAAAGATTCTTTTCAGGCTGGAAGACGGCTGTTTCATAGAAAGCGTCCTGATCCGGGAGAAGAATCATTGGACCCAGTGCGTCTCCACCCAGGCCGGATGCGCCATGGGGTGCAGATTCTGTCTCACCGGCCGGTACGGCCTGAAGAGAAATCTTCTCCCCTCCGAAATCGTCGGTCAGATAACGTCCCTTCGTTTCAACACGCCGGAGGGGGCGGACATAAAGAATATTGTCATGATGGGAATGGGCGAGCCCCTTGCCAATTATGAGAATACCCTCAAGGCGATACGGATTATCACCGCTGACTCCGGGGCCGGTCATTCGAAGAGGAAGATAACTGTTTCCACTTGTGGAATCACTCCGATGATACGCCGACTCGGCGAGGACGCTTCGGTCAATCTTGCGGTGTCGCTGAACGCACCCGACGACAGGCGCAGGTCGTACCTCATGCCCGTGAACAAAACCTTCCCCCTTGCGGGACTGATCGAGGCCTGCCGGGAATACCCCATGCCGCGGCGCAGAATGATCACCTTTGAATACATCCTGATGTCCGGTGTCAACGATTCGGAGAATGACGCGAAGACGCTCTCCGCCCTCCTCAAGGGGGTGCATTGCAAGTTCAATCTCATCCCCTTCAACGAATTCCCCGGGTCGGAATTCAAACGGCCATCAGACAAAAAGGCGCGGGCATTTCAAGATGTTCTCATACACGAACACTACACAACCATGACCCGTCCGAGCAAAGGAAACGACATCCTCGCCGCGTGCGGCCAGCTGAGCGGCCGCAGATACTCGTCGTCATTGACTTTTTCGCCCGACTGTGGTAAGGTTTCCCACAAATAACCCAAATAACCTCTCGGGGGTGGTGTGTGAAACGGATACTCATTCTTGTTTTCCTCACAAGCGTTTTCGCGTTGTGGCAGTCGGCGGCATGCGCGCAGACTGCGGCGTCGTGGATCGAGCGGGGCGACAGTCTCGAACAGCAAAAGGTATATGATGAGGCCGTGAAGGCCTATACAAAGGCGATAGAGCTTGATCCGGGAGCAGCTAAGGCCTATCTGAAGCGTGGCGCTGCCCGCTTCGCCGCGAAGAAGACCAACTGCACGGAGGCACTCGAGGATCTCTCCGAAGCGATCCGCCTGGCTCCTAAGAATGCGGAGGCATACTACCAGCGAGGGATTGTCAATTATTACCTCATCAACAACGAGCAGGGACGAAAAGACATGGAGGCTGCCGCCGCGCTGGGGCACGCAGGCGCCCGTGAATGGCTTGAAAAAGCCGACAAGAAAGGCGCCGGGCCCACCGATAGGTTGGCGCTCTCGACCCCGGCCATAGCGGTCGTCCATTTTGAACATAACAGCGCCGACATCGCGGCTTCGTATCGAGCTCTCCTGGCGGAAACGGCAAAGGGGATGGGCGACAACCCCTCTTCTATCGTGGTATCGGGACACGCCGACAGCACGGGTACGAGCGAATACAACCGAAATCTCTCAATGAATCGGGCAGTTGCCGTGAAGGAATATCTCGTTGAACAGGGGGGGCTGTCTTCAGAGAAGATCACCGTGAGGTCCTACGGCGAGGAGATGCCGATCGCTTCGAACGACACAGATGAGGGACGGGCAGCGAACCGGCGCGTGGAGATAACGAAGAACTGACGGTAAAAGTTCTGTCTGCCGCACTGCAATCTTCAGCGATACAACCGTATCTCCGGAGGATAACCCCGGCTGCTACCGCTCAACCTCTCCGATCACGTACCATCCGTCCTCCGAATCCGAGGCTGTGTCAACCAGAAGATGGACGATGCGCAGATCGGGGTGCCTGCTTTTGAGGTCGTCCAGATCAACCGGTTCGAACCGTTCCTTGTTATTCAGATAGGCCTGTTCCGTCAAGGCGTTGGACTCGTACTGTTCCTTCGTCCTCTTGGATATTTTATACAGTGAATGTTCCTGCGGGCACTGGGTCTGCTGGATAATGAAGGTTTTACGGTTCCTGGCGGCCACGGCGGCGGCCCTCCGCCTGAGGGCCTGGGTGATGAATGTGGCATCGAGGACCACTCCCCTGCCGCTACAGGAAATCTCTTCAGCCAGCGCGAACATCGTGTCGTAGACGAGCGTCCTCTTGTCCATATTGGATGCCACCTTCTCGTCGAAGATATCCTCTCCCTTCAGGACATCGCGACGTATCAGGTCCGTTCGGAGCATCTCGTATCCTTTGAGACGGGCTACGACCTCAGTGGTTTCCGTTTTGTTCGTTGCCGGAAGTCCGCACGCAATCAGAACGGCGTCTTTTTCGATTTTTTCCTCCACGTACTGTTTGAACGGCACCCTCATGAAACGAATCCTTTCTGTCCGGTAGCTATCCTGTCATATATTTAAACTGTTTTGCCACATAATCGGGGATGTTCATGGTTCCCATGACCACAGGTTGCTGGTGACAGTCGGACCCCCCTGTCACTATCAGCCCCTCCTCCCGGGCAAAGGACCGGTATGCCTCGATAGTGCTCTGACTGTGCCGTGAATGCCAGCATTCGACCCCGTCCAGATGGGGAAGCATGGTTTCCCTGATAATGGAGAACTGCTCTGCTACCGATGCGGTCAGGACGGCGAGGGATGTCCCGTTGGGGTCGTTGGGATGGGCGATCACCAGTTTTCCACCGGCATTCCGTATCAGGCGCGAGGCCTCCTCCAGAAGCAGCGGCAGCTTCGGTACATCGCACCGGCACAGATACCGTTCAAACGCTTCCTTCCTGTCGCGCACAATGCCTTTTTTTATCATATAGTTGGCAATATGCGGACGGCCGAAGGAACCGTCGACGCTCGCCTCTATCTCGGCGAGATCCCGGTCCGTGAAACTTCTTCGCCCCTCCTTCTGAAACTCACGGTTGATGTTCTCCAGTATCTCGCGGACCCGCTTCTCTCTGTAGGCCCGCATCACTTGCAGCTTATCCAGCAGCTCGTGATTATGAGTATCATAGCCGTAGCCGAGGAAATCGAGCGATACTCCTTTCCCGTCCCGGTACGCCGGATGAGAAAAGGTCACATTGAGTTCAACGCCGGGGATATAGGCAATCCCGTACCGCTGGGCCAGGGCGATGGCCTTATCCTGACAGTGGATCGCGTCGTGATCGGTAATCGACATGAGATCAATCCTTCGCCGTGAGGCCTCGGCGAATATCTCCTCCAGGGTCCAGTTCCCGTCCGAGCCGTCCTTCGAATGGATGTGGAGATCAATCTTCATCGGCCACATACCTGTAGGCGAGATTGTAGTATTGTTTCGCCTTCCTGAAAGCCCCGTCACGGGCGGCGGCATCGAGGCCTTCGTCATCCAGCATGAAGGAGGTAACCTTTGCCCTCACCATGGCCCGGTATACCTTATAGAATCTCAGGACACTGCGCAGCAGCGCGTCTCCCGATTCGTCCACATAGGCGCCGACAAACGCATCGCCGAGATCGCCCCGTCCGTTGAAATCGAAATCCATTGACAGAAACGCCACATCCGAGGCCACATCGCCGAAACGGAACCGCTCGTTGAATTCAATGCAGTCAAAGACGGAGACCGCGTCGTCCTCGATACAGATATGCTCGAGGTGAAGATCGCCATGACAATCCTTGATATGGCCTTCCGCTCGCCGCGCGTCGAAGAGTGCCGCATATCTATCCATGAAGGATCGGCTCCACGCCTCGAGGGCATCGAAGGCATGTTCGCCCACCGGTCCCCCCCGGTACTTTCTGGTCTGATCGAAGTTCTCAATGACGTTGGTGGCAATAGCACCGGGCGCACCAAACTCCCGCGCCTTCGCGTCACTCGGAATGTTCCCGTATGCCTGCGCGAGATATCGCCCCACCCGTTTCACGTCGTCCGCCGTGATCCGCCCCGCTTCCATAAGGCGATGAAGCATCTTTTCCTCCGGGATTCTTTTCATCTTGACGGCATACTCGATCGCGGATCCCTCGCCGTCCAGGCTGACGACACCTTCTCCGTTCTCGGTGATCTCTGAGATACCGAGGTACACATCGGGAGCAAACCGCCGGTTCAGCAGAACCTCCTGCCGGCAGTAATATTCCCTTTTTTCGAGGGTGGTAAAATCGAGAAAGCCGAAATCGACGGGCTTTTTGACCTTGTACACCAGATCGCCGGCGATGTAGATGAAGGAAATGTGGGTCTGAATCAGATCAACGGTATCCGGTCCGTGGGGATAAAACGCGGGGGTCGTCATTGATGCGACGAGATTGGGATGACTCATAGGGGTGCTCCTTGATTGTCGCGGCCCGTGGCTCCTCATGCCTAAGGCTGAAAGGCCTGTCGGTTCATACCATGTTTTGAGGGAATGGCAAGACCTAATCCGGTGGGAAGGCATCTTATTGGCGACAGACGCCCGCCGCGTTCTGTCTCCGATTATTCCGGGGAAGCTTCGGATTTTTTGAATCTCTTTCTCCCGGCTCCTGCGAGGGCGAGGATGCCACACCCAAAGAGGATCACCGTGGCCGGCTCTGGCACAGGTCCCGCGGTCGGCATGTAACCGAGGGCCATGACCTCACCGATGTACCAATCGTTACTGTCGTAGAAATTTTGCAGGAACCACTGATCGCCGCTGTAGAGCACATCATAATACTTCAGCTCGTTTTCAGGAGTTGGGTCTGTTTTGTCGTCGTCGGAGTCCGTCACCCAGATCCCCAGATAATCCCCGGTCGCGTCATCGTAGTCATACCCCCAGACCGTTATGGAGTGCCCCCCGGGGCCATAGAGGCCAAGGGTTACTCCGTCCCCCGCGTGGAGATACTGATCGATTGCCGACAGGACCAGGGCATCGTCCCAGGTCCTTGAGTAATAATCGAGAAAGATCGTTCCCGGGTAAAAAGCGCCTCCGGCCACGTCCACCTGTGACCACCCGGACTCGCCCTGCATGGCATTGGTGCCGTTGAACCACCACTCCCAGGCAAACTCGGGGAGACCCCCCGCATCGGTCCAGTGATCCTGATAATATCCGAAGATACTGTCTTCGCTGGCGCTGTACACGCTTCCCCACCCGGTCGCGACAAGGACATTGGCCGCCGCGGCAGCCCAGCACATGAGATCGTCCTCCGTATTGCTCTCGCTTTTTTCGGCATCCAGGATGGGTTTGGTTGAAAAATCATACCCGAAATAGCTGACGGGGGACGCGAAGGCAGATCCGCATCCGAGCACAACGCTGAAAAGCACGATAAGAAAAGGGGTCTTGAACCTGTTCACGATGCGTCACTTTCCGGACAATGGTAGTTTATTTTAAGAAATGAGCAGGTTACGTGTCAAGAATAAAAAATCTCGATATTTTCGTATCATGGCGGGGGTGATGGAGAAGAAAGGTGTTATGAAGGGCACAATGGGTTGCGGGCCTGATCGTTCCGGAAGACGGCCGGGGTCAACCCGTATCGCACGCTCATGCGCCGTTCTTTGCCTCGCTTTCCGCAAGGCGTTTCTTTGTTTCCCGTATGAAGTGGTTCGTCTTGTAATCCATACCCAGACGGGGATACTGCTTCTGAACGATCTCAAAACGCGCCAGGGCGGCCCGGTATTCTCCGATATTGAAATAAAATTTCCCCACGTAAAATTCATGTTCGCCGAGCATCCTGCGGCACTCCTTTAATTTTTCCTCACCCAGAACGGAAAACTGGCTGCTGGGAAATCGGGCAAGGAGCCTCTGGAATGCCTGCTCGGCCGTGCGCGTTTCCGTCTGATCCCGGTCGATCTCCATGATCTGCTTATAGTGGCACAGGCCTATCTGGTACATGACATAGGGAAGATGCTCGTTGGTGGGATGAAACTCCATGAAATCATTGTAATGAAGCTCGGCCGTTGCGTAGTCGCCGTCGCTGAAATACGAGTCCGCCACTCCCAGTTCGGCAGGTATGGCAAGCTCTCCGAGAGGATACTCTTCCACCAGCCTCCGAAAGTGTTCGATCGCCTTCTTGTAATTCCCGTCCCTGTATTCCTCCTGCCCCCGCGTGTAGAGCGCCTCGGGTGTGTTTGGCCGCGGGGATTTGTCCCACCACGGCAGGCAACCCGCAAGGAATAAGACGGCAATAACCGCAAGCGCGATTCGTGGACATTTCATCTCTATAACACCTTTTTCAAAGACTCGGTCAGGCGGGCCTTGGGCATAAGCCCCGTCAGCGTGTCCACCAGTTTCCCGTCCTTGAAAAACAGGACCGTCGGTATCCCCTTGATGCCATACTTGTCAGCGGTGACAGGACTGTCATCGACATTGATCCGCGTCATTTTCACTCTGCCCTCATATTCCCGGGCGAGTTCCTCGATCACCGGTTCCATGGCAAGGCACGGCCCGCACCAGGGAGCCCAGAAATCCACCAGAACGGATCCCTTGGCTTGAATAACTTCACCAAAACTTTGATCGTTCAGATACACCAACAACCCATCTTCCTGCATGGCACGCTCCTGCTCGCTGCTCGTTGCGCACAATGTAGTGGCTTGCTCTCGTAATGTCAAACACAAATTCAATGCCGTACACGAAGCGTTTTGACAGAGGGCGGGGAATCTGATAAAAATTATTCCGTCGTTTCCGCCTTACTACCCTGAGGAGGCTCGCATGAAACGGATCGGCATCATATCAGGCACCATCCCGGTGCATGAAGAGGGTATCTTCCAAAACCTGCGAAAAATCCCCGTGGAAAACGAATTCGGACACGCTGTCGTCTTTGCCTCGGAGACGCTCGCCTTCATTCCGCGGCACGGCGTTGACCTGAAACAGGGCATCCCTCCGCACAACATCAACCACCGGGCGAACCTCACGGCTTTGCAAGAAATGGATGTTGAAGAGGTTATCGGGATTAATTCCACGGGATCGCTGAAGACGAGCATACTGCCGGGCACGATTGTTATACCCGACGATTATATTGCTCTTTCGGGTATACCCACTGTCTTCGACGACAAGGCCGTCCACATAACGCCCGCCCTGAGCGCGGAAATGCGGGAAAAACTCATCGCGATAGCCGGGAAACTCGGGATAGAGATCAGGGAGGCCGGCGTGTACTGGCAGACCTCGGGACCGAGGCTGGAAACAAAGGCCGAAATACGGCTCATGTCGCAGTTCGCCGATATCGTGGGAATGACCATGGCAAGCGAGGCAACCGTCGCGGTGGAACTGGGCCTCTCCTACGCCGCCATCTGCTCCGTCGATAACTACGGCCATGGTCTCGCGGAAGAACCCTTGTCTTCGGAAAAAATCGCGCAGGCCGCCCGCGGGAATATGAGTGATATTCTTAAGATTGTAACGGCGTATATTTATTACTCCGGCAACTAAATATATAAACCTACTGTCACAGGATTCAGCAAATACAGGTTTTACCTAAATTCCCTTTACATGTTTAATTGCCGGAGTAATAATGGCATTGAGAATTTTTGGGGAATAGCCAAGATGAGGTTGTCCAGATTTAGAAGTCTGAATAAGAGAACGCTCTATCTTCACTTGAAAGAAACAGAATTCAGGTTTGATCATAGAGGTGAAAATCTGTATAAATTGTTACTCAAAATGCTCAGGGCTGAACCTCTAAAGTTGTCATGACCTTAAAAAATTTACCAAGTACTTCTGAAAATACTGAGAGGAAAATTTCTTAACTAGTTTAAACAATTATCATAATTCTCCTGGCAGGCCTTTTCCTTCTTTCTCTCCTCAAGTCTCATTCTTCTGCGCGCCTTTGCTTCCCTGTTCCGGCGAATCTCTTCATCCGTTTCCAGGATGAGAGGTGGAACCTCAGTGGGTTTTGAATCGTCACCAAGGGCTACCATGGTGACATATGCCGAAGCGGTATGGCGGACATCACCCGTCGCCAGGTTTTCCGTTTCCACTCTGACCCCCACCTCCATGGAGGTCTTCCCCACCATATTGAGACTCGCCCTCAGGGTCAGAAAATCACCGATGAATACAGGACTATGAAAATCAAGCCGATCAATCGAAGCCGTTACCACGTTGGTTCGTGTGTGACGCCTGGCGACGGCACCCGCCACGGTATCGATCAGTTTCATGATGGACCCCCCATGCACATTTCCGGCAGGATTCGCATCAAGAGGATTCATCACCTGCGCCATTACAACCCTGCTTTTGTCTGTGGTTTTTCCTTCCACGGTAACCTCCGTTTCAGTTCCTTTCTATTGTTTACCCTTCTTTTTTGATCCCGCGCGGGCAAGTTTGTCCTTGAGGATATCGCCAAGCGTGCCCATGGAAGCGGGTGTTTTCTGCAGATACGTGTGATAATCGTCACTGTCGGGCGTTTCAGACTCAGACGCTCCTCCTTCCTGAATCATCCTCAAGGAAAGTCGCCTTTTGTCAACATCGACCGCTTCAACCGTAACACCCAGAGACTGTCCCTGCTCCAAGACTTCACCGGGATGGTTGAGACGCTTCCCTCCCCCAAGCTTTGAGATATGGATCAATCCGTCGACCCCGGCCTCAAGGGTCACGAAAGCCCCGAATTTTGTCAGGCGTGCCACAACCCCTTGATGATGGGAAGAACCCTCCGGATACTTTTTCTCAATCTGCTCCCAGGGATCGGGGAGCGTTGCCTTAAGGCTTAATGCCACTCGATCCTGTTCCCAATCGAGGCTGAGGATCATCACTTCGAGCTCCTGACCAATGGACAAGACGTCGTGAATATCATCAATCCGCCCCCACCCGATTTCCGAGATGGGGAGCAGTCCCTGAATCCCGCCTATGTCGATGAAAGCGCCGAATCCCTGGATAGCAGCGACCGTACCGTTGATTCTCATCCCCTCACGAAGCTGCTCTTTAAGCGCCTCCTTCTTTTCACGCTCCTCGGCTTCCACAATCATCCGGTTGGAGAGTATGACATTTCGACCTCCCTCTCCATATTCCGTGATCATGAAGCTCATCCGCTTCCCGACATACGTAGAGGAATCTTCAATCCGCCGCAGCCCCATCTGGGAATACGGGCAGAAAGCCAGAGCGCCGCTCGCTATCTTAACCTGGAATCCACCTTTTATCTCCCGTTCCACCAAGCCTTCGACGGGGATTTTACTGCTCCAGGCATGATCCAGATAGTTCCGGCCAGCCTCGCCGGTGGTGATC
>ENA-OSEO01005039-OSEO01005039.1-sediment-metagenome-genome-assembly--contig:-NODE-5039-length-13132-cov-3.711452_pt1 | contig 13132 bp, 8 predicted proteins | sample MGYA00237883_ERZ534232 | MGnify/ENA metagenome assembly ERZ534232
GCGTACCAGGTTTTTTGTTCCTCATCAAAAACGGGTACCCACCAGGCAGTTAACCCTAATTTTTTAATATCCTGGATGCAGGGACCTGAAAGCGGGTAGAGGTCATCTGGATCGTTAAGCTGATCCGCATCGGTATCGGCCAGGTAGGTGTTGGTGCCCGCGTCGAACTCGTATCTGTCATCCATAAAATCCCCATCCCAATCGGCGAAACGTGGATCCGGCAGCAGTTCATACGCCGACTGCCCTTTAACCAGGACAGTCCAGCCCACTTTGGCTTCAAAATAATCTGTCAGGCCATCTTCGTCGGTATCTACTTTTTGCGCGTCAGTGGCCAACAGGTATTCTTCACGATTCGAAAGCCCATCCCCATCGCTGTCTTCCACCCAGGCTAAATTCACCCGATCGCCGCTATTGAGTACAATTCTCTCAAAGTCCAGGTCTTCGCCGGTCTGGAAGGCTGGTTGTGAACCGCCAACCAACCAATATCCATTCGGCTCACCCAGGTCACCAAAAACCTCAAAGCGGTAGCTGTTTTCAATGCCATCCCCATTTCTGTCAACCATTTCCCTTCCCACCCGGCAGAGGTAACTTGTGCCGGTCGCACTGGATGTGTCTATGGCATCACGGAGTCTGGGGCAGGTAGTGTAATCCACTCCGATGATTTCTGAAAGCGCCTGTTTCAAGGTCACCCCTGCACCCGATCCATTTCCTAGCCGTTTTACATTGGTGGCCACCGGGTACCGATCGACGTGACCATCACCGTAATCGATCACGATCAAACCCGTCCGCGAGAGCACATCTTCGCCAACTCTGTCATAGTTTTTTACTTCCCGCGAGCCGAATTCATCCATCTGAAAAATAGAGTAAGATCCAACTTCAAACATCAACGATGTAGGATTCTGCATCAGGGCTTTCATCACCTGGGCGGGAAGATCGCCTGCGCCAAACAGGACGGTGGCTTCTCCACCGGGTCCGACCAGGTGTTCATCTTCCTGGATGTTTGGAACCCAATGCTGTGTTTTATCGGCGGTTTCCAATTTTCCGGGCTCCAGTGTGCCAATTACTGTGAATCCTCCGCCGGGCTGCATCTGGTAAGCGATCACCCGGAGATTTTTGAGTTTGAAGCACAGGGAGGAATTGTTCTTAATTTTCATTCCAACCGAGATGATGCCGTTATGGTAGGTTGTGTTAACCGAGGTCATGCTTTCGAAGGTATTCTTGACCTCATCCACCGATGCATCCGTCCAGCTCGAGGAGGTTGCCGTCATGTACGCGTGTTTGAATTCCGTATCGGTAGTTAATTTCGCGTTCGCTGAAGGAGGCCAGTTGGAAGTACCCACTTCCACTTCGGTGTGGAGCGCGATTGTGTTTTTGATGGACATCTTGTTCGATTCGGTATCGGTCTTTTGATATTCGCTGGAATTCTGGTGCAGGGTGTTTGAGATCTGCTGATCACTCGTTCCCTCGGTGATGTTCAGAATGATCGCAGGATCGCCGTGCAACTGTAGATCTAATTGGGGCAGCTCCGCCAACAATGGATTGCGCCCACCGGTTGATATCTCCTCATAATCCGTAAATCCATCCCCGTCCGTATCGATCAAGGCAGGCGAGGTGCGGTAGACTTTCGCTTCGATCCCATCCGAAATGCTGTCCTGGTCGGTATCCTGAAGGATTGGATTGCTGAAGTAAGTGAACTCCTCATCATCCGGCAGATTGTCACCATCCGTATCATTGCTGCGCGGATTGGTGGAATTGGCCATTTCAAGGTTATCACTGACGCCATCGCCGTCTGTGTCTTCCCTGGTTGGATCACTGGTAACATCTTTGCAAAGCACTGTCCCGTCTTTTAATGTGGTTCGGACAGCCCAACCGTACTGCTCATCTGTGTCGGAAATACCATCGCTGTCGGTATCCTTCAGTTCAGTGGGGGGTGTTCCAACAACTGTTAGCTGACCGCTTTCTTCGCTTTCGACGAGCGAATTCCCCGCGCGGTCTTTTATACCTGTGACTGTAACTTTATAGGTGATTCCGGATTGAGACATTGTGGTGAGCGTAACTGAAGTTTTATCCTCGTGGAGGAGCGCACCTGACAGGTCGAGTTGGACATGCCAATCGTTGGTGTCACATACCTGTGAACGCGTAATTTTATAGCGAGATAGGTCTTCAGCGGAATCCCCCATTGGTTCGTTGAATTCAACCAGGATTGTGGTGTTGCTGGTTGAGATGACTCTTGTAACGTATGGAGGAATCCCGTTATCCGAAGATGTTTCACAGCTCGAAAGGAATAGCAAACATAAACACAACCCTAAGCGAAACATTCGTTTATCCACCTTAACCTCCTTTGCATCCTGGTTGTCCGCACAATTTTTGGTGGCAATTTAGTGTTGTGAAGTTTTCAGTTGTGTGGAATGATGAAATTGTTCAGATTGATTTGTTTGGATTTAAGTAGAATTTCTCTTTCCACCCAAAAGCAAAAGCGAAACCAGACGAACGGTTTCGCTCATTGCTTCCAAGACCTTCAAAAGGAATTGTTTTGTATTAGCCCTGGATCAATTTATTCGTATGTGCAGAACACTTAAAACTAGAATATCACTATTGCTTAGTGGATTCAAGTAACAAACTCATACCCTGTTTGAGTCATTTCAGGATTAATCTGCTAATTGATCCTCCTTGATTTTTGGCTTGTTTGCAAACACCAATTTGATTGGAGTGGGTCTTTTTATACACCTGTCAAGATTTCTTTTGAATGATACAAGGCTCTACGATTCTGGTAGGAAATCTGGATCAGAGTAAGCGGGGTTGGGGTAGGTATAGAATCCCTGCCCGGATTTTACGCCGAGCTTCCCATTATCAACAAATTGCTGTTTTAGATAGTCGGCGTTGGCCTGGAGCTGAGGGTCGCGGGTGACACCGGCCCAATAATTGGTGATCTCCCAGACGGTATCCAGCCCGACCCCATCGAGGATGCCCATCGGCCCGATGGGCATTTTCATCACGCCTATCCAGGCCCGGTCGATATCCTCCGGAGCCGCCACATCGTTGGCGGCCAGGGTGATGGCGGCGGTGTTGAGCGCGTTCAACATGGCGTTGAAAACATAGCCGTGATTTTCTTTTTTGAGGACAATGGGGATCTGCCCGATGCTGCGGCCAAAACCTTCCAGGGTTTCCACCACTTCCGGGTCAGTCCCGGGGTGGGGCATAACGTCCATCACATTGCTGATCCACACGGTGGTGTGGAAGTGCATGGCGGCAAAGCGTTCCGGGCGCCCGGTGGCCTTGGCGATCATGGAGGGCACCAGGCTGGAAGTGTTGGTGGTGAAGATGGTCTCCGCGGGGCAGAGCAGGTTGAACTGGGCGAAGACCTTGCCCTTGAGGGCCGGGTTTTCGGGGATGGACTCGCTCAGCAGATGCGCCCCGGCGGCGGCTTCGGCCGGGTCGGTGGTGGTGGAAATGCGCGCCAGAGCGGCCTGCATTTCCCCGGCGGGTCGCCAACCATTGGCGGCGATGCCCTGCGCATAGCCTTCAATTCTGGCCTGGGCGGTTGCCAGCGCCTCCGCTTTGATGTCATACAGCTTGACGGTGAAGTTGTGCATGGCGCACTGCAGGGCGATCTGCTGGCCCATGGTGCCGGCGCCGACGATCAATATATTGTGGATGTTCTCAAGTTTCATGGTGTTTCTCCCCTCTTCAGATTATCCCGCGGCACAATGGACTGTAGCCGCGGCGGGGCGTGGCTGGGCACGACCCAATAATTGGATTGTAGCACGAAAGGAAATAATTTACTTCCCGAATTTCTGATTGACGAATTGTTTGATTGCCTGGTTGACGAATCATGAATGCCGCAAACGTTTTTCATTATGAATTGTGAATTATGCATTGCACATTCCATTTTCACAGCGGCCAGAAAAGGGGTACCAGCACAATGGCGATCACATAGGTAAGAATGGTCAGAGGCAGGCCGTTCTTGAAGAAGTCGAAGAATTTGTAGCCACCGGGGCCATAGATCATCAGGCAGGCCGGCTCCAGTGGGGTGAGGAAGGAGCAGCTTGCACCGACGGCGATCATCACTGCAAAACTGCGCGGGTTGAGACCCAATTGCAGGGCGGTCTGTATGGCCAGGGGCAGTACAAGAGCTGCTGCCGCCTGGTTAGACATGGGCTGGGTGAGGAGCATGGTGAGGGCGAAGAAAGCCGTCAACAGCAAACGCGGGTCGCGGCTGCCGAAGGTGGCCACTACCCAGTTGGCAAAGAATTCGGCCGCACCGGTGGTTTGCATGGCCGCGCCCAGGGCCAGCATACTGCCGATCAGGATCAGGGTTGGCCAGTTGACTTCACGGTAGGCTTCTTCGGGTGTGATGCAGCCGCTGATGAACATGACAGCAGCCCCCAGCAAGGCGGCCACAGGCAGGGAAACGATCTCGAGAGCCGCTGCCAGCATGGCGATGAGAAAGATGGCAATGGCTCGCCTGGCAAGGGGGTAAGTGCCGTCCTTTTTTTCCATCATCTCCAGGATGCGGAAACGGTTGTCCTGCCCCAGCTGGATGATGGTTTCGTGTTCGCCCTGAACCAGAAGCTGGTCGCCCACGCGCAGGCGCAGGTTGCCCAGGTGGGTCTGGATGGTTCGCCCGCTGCGGTTGATGCCCAGCACCTGCATTCCGAAGCGCTCGCGGAAGTCAAGGGTGGCCAGGGTACGCCCGATCAAGGTTGAGCCGGGAAGCAAGATCAATTCGAAAAGCTGGATACCCTTTGAGGTGGTCACAGGGCGGGTTACCTCCACTTCCTGTTTTACCTGCAAGCCGATCGCAGTTTCCAGCTCAGGCAGTCGGTCGCGGGGTACTTCGATCAGCAAGGTGTCGCCCAGATCGATGGTTTGTTCTGGTCCCGGGATGAGATGACCCTGGCCAGCTTTGGCGATCTTCAAAACCACAATATCAAAATCCTGCCCCAGTCGGGAGTCTTCCAGGGTTTTTCCCAGCAGTGGGGATGAGGCCAAGGGGGTGACTTCGGTGATATAGGGCTGTACGCCATTGCTGTCATATACCGGTTTGGCGGTTTCCCGTTCCGGTACGACATGACGGCCGATAAAGATCATGTAACCCAGCCCAAGCAGAAGGATGGGCAGCCCGACCAGGGTCAGCTCGAACATCCCCAGAGGTTCAAGATCATACTGCATGATCAGCCCGCTGATGACGATATTGGTGGAGGAACTGACCAGGGTGACCGAACTGGCCAGGATGGCGGCAAAGGCCAGCGGCATCAGCAGACGGGAAGGATTGCTTTTTGTGCGGCGCGCCAGGCTGATCGTGATAGGCATGAAAAATGCTGTCGCCGCCGTGTTGCTGAGAAAGGTGCTCAGCGTGGCGGCGGCGATCATGATCATGTTGAATAAATGAGCAGGTTTGGCGCCGGAGTTCTTTAGCAGGGCGCGGCCGGTGAGTTCGATCACGCCGGTTTTGGAAAGCCCGGCAGTCATGATGAGGATGCCGAGGATCATCATGCTTGTGTTGCTGCCAAAGCCGGCAAAGGCGGCTTCCGGCGTTAGCAGACCGGTCAGGATCACGACGACCAGGATGATCAGCGCGACCACGTCAATGGGGAAATATTCAATGGAGAACAGGATGACAGCCAGGGCAATGATGCCCAGCAGGATGGCAATGGATAAGGTCATGGTTAGATTATACGGTTTTTTTGGTATGGAGGAACTTAATTTTCACGCAAAGACGCATCCCTTCCTAATTGTTCCTTTGGAACCGCTTTGAGTCCCCGATTTTCATTCGAAAAACAAGGAGGGCACATGGTGATTTCTTATGCAATGCTGTTTATTTTAGCGAGTGAAAGAAGTAAGGAAAAGTAGAGGCAAAGAAAAGCACCCTGTCTGTGTCATCGCAGCAGTGTTTACCAGGCTACTCCCTGAGCTTGTTATAACCCTGGCATGGGGTCGAAGGGGGCGGGATCGCGAAACCCACTTCGGGCTACCAATTTGAGACTGGCAAACAGAACAGAATAGGTCACAACAGCTGCCAGCCGCCGCAGGATGCCCAATTTATCCAAAGTGGGTTAAAATTGGCGATTTTTGCCAAAATTTCAGTCAATATTGGCTCAAAACACCAGTTTTTTCACTCTAAGCGGTTTTTTCATTCTTGTATCTTTGATTGATTCGGTGACGCAGAATCCGGGTATTTTTATTTACTCTGTATGCGCAAGGATGAATTTCCTGGCGATTTTGCGGGTGCGCGGGCTGGAGCAATCCTGGGCAGCTCGGGCAAAGGCCAGCATAGCGGCCTGATCGGTTGGCGCTATTTCAGGCAGAAATTGCTCGGAAACCTCCAGGATATCGCCCCGCAGCAGGTCCTTTCTGTCGGGGGTATGGTGGGTGTTGTCGAGTGCCAGCAGGCGGGTGGTGATCCGAGAGGCCAGGTCGGGCCGGGCTGCCACAACACTGCCGATGCTCTGAACCAGATAGCGGGCTACCATCACTTTGGAGTCATCCAGCAGGTTGAGAAAACGCTCAAAGAGGGTGTCGAAACGGTGGCCGGTGTCAGCGGGAAGCACGGCGGCCAGCAGCGCGGCTCCGCCGGCTCGGTGGTAGCCGTTGGGGCTGTCCAGCAGAGCGGTCAGGGTATCCCAGGCGGGGAAGAGCCGGGCGGGGTGGTGGGCGGCCAGGCGCTCCAGGGCGCGCATGGCGTTGTAGCGCAGCACTTCGTTTTTTTCGGTGAGGCAGGCCACCAGCACATCCAGCACGGTATCATTTTCCAGCGCGCTGGCGGCCAGCGCATCCAGGTTCTGTCCAGCTTTATCCCGCAGGGCGTTTTGCGCTTCAGGCGGCAATCTCACAATCTGGGTTTCGATAGACATCTGTTCAATCCTCTTCACTTCCCATCATAGCAGCGCGTGATCTGAAAAACAAGAGGCTCTTTTTCAGGTTTCCGGGCGCAGCGCTTTAATGCCGGAGCGAAACATCAGCAGCATCATGTTTTCCATCTCGAGGGAGGAGTAGGCCATGCCCTGCTCGAGCCACCACACCAGCATGCTCAACAGCGATCCGGCAAAGTAGGCGCTGGCGACCTCCACCGGGACGCGGGATTGAAGGCCGGATTGCGCTATCAGCAGCCGGACGCGCCCGGCGATAAATTCGTGGGCCTGCTGGTAGGCGGCGGTTTTCCCGGCCCCGTGCAGAATGACCAGAAACAGGTCGCGGTTGGCCGCGGCGTAGTCGAAGACAATCCGGAGGGGGAAAGGGTGGTCAGGGGTGCTGCGAACGCTTTCGATCTGCTCCACCAGGGCCTGGTAGCCTTCCCGCATGCCGGTCAACAGCAGGTCTTCCTTATCCTTGAAGTGGATATAGAAGGTGGCCCGGCCGAGATTGGCCCGGTCGGTAATATCCTGGATGGTGATGGACTCATAGCCTTTCTCGAGGATCAGTTCCATCAGCGCGCCGCGCAGCAGGCCGCGGGTGCGGGTTATACGCCGGTCTTGTTTTTCCATGGCGAACTCCCTTTCATACGATTAATTCCATCTCTTTTTTCTTTATTCATACGCCAGCACTTCGCGGATGGTCATGCTGGTCGCGCTGCGGGCGGGGACCATGCTGGCCAGGATGGACAACACCAGCACGATGGCAAACCACAGCCCGAAGCCTTTTGGGGTCAGGACAAATTTCCCTGGCGCTTTGAAGATGGCCTGGATGACCACATCGCCGAGGGCTTTGGTGATGGGCAGGGAGAGCAGCGCGCCGGTGACGTAGCTCACCAGGCCAATGATCAACCCCTCCACCATCACCAGGCGGACGATGACCCGGTTGTGGGCGCCAATGGCGCGCAGGATGCCGATCTCGCTGGTGCGTTCCATCACATTCAGGCTGAGAGTTCCGCTCAGGCCGATGCTGCCGACGATCCCGGTCAGCACGGCCAGGATCAGCAGGGAAAAGATAATGATGTCCATTTTTTCGACCGGATCTTTGATGAGCTGGTGCAGGCTGGTGATGCTGGCCAGTTTAATGCCCTCATCCAGCAGTACCTGGTTGACGCGTTGGGTCATTTCAGTTTGAAACCGCGGATCGTGCCGCTCGGTGATGACCCGGTAAGAGCGGGTGTGGGAGGGAGTGCGCAGAATCTGGTTGAGGGTGGTCTGGTTGGTGTAGGCTATCTTCTGGTCCATGCCGGTGTAATGGAAAATGCCCACCACAGTCCAGGTTTCTTCCCGCCCGGCCAGCTCCATGCGGATCTGGTCGCCGGGTTTCAGACCAGGGAAGATATTCCAGAAAGCCTCGTTGACCACGATCGCGTTGCGGTCTTGCGGCGTAACCCAGCGCCCGGCCTGGGTGATGGGATCCACAATGGTGGTGTCATCTGGTGGGGCAATCAATCGCACCCAGATTTCCTGCTCATTTTCGAGATTGATCCTGGCCGAAGCGGTTTTCCAGGTTTCCACCCGGTTCACTCCTGGAATGGTTTCCAGAAGCTGCCGGACCTTTCGCTCCGGATACAGGTATGTGGTCTCCACAAAAACATCGGCCGATGTGTAATTGCTGATGCGTTTGACCTGCTGGTTGAGCGCGAGCTGGACATTGAAAACGGAGATGAAGATTGCCCCGCCGAGTGCGAAGGTAAACAGGGTGACCAGCAGGCGGGTTTTGTTGCGGAAGGTGTTGCGCAAGGCCAGCAAGGTGATCCCGGTGGACTGTCGCCTGCGATCCAGCCAGCGATCGAACCGGCTGGCCTTCCCGCCGGCGCGGATCAGGGACCCGCTCAACGCCTGCTGGACGGAGACCCCGGAACCGCGCAGCACAGGCACCATGGCGGCGGCCAGCGGAATGGCTACAGCCACCACCAGCTGCAGCAAGACCGCAGCCGGGACGATGGGAATCCGGGTTGGCTCGATGAGCTCCCCATTGAGGGCGTCGGCGGACATGGCGCTGATCCGGTAACCGGCGAAAGCGCCGGTGGGAATGGCGAATACCAGTGAGGTCAGCCCCAGCACGGTTACCAGGGTCAGGTACATCCCAATCACCTGGCGGCGGTCGGCGCCGACCAGCTTCATCACCCCAATCTGGCGGATGTGCTGGGCCATCAGGGCGTTCATGGTGTTGGAGATGAGCGAGGCGCTCAACACCACGGTAAAAGCGCCCAGCAAGCCCAGGATACTGATCACGGCGCGGATGTAGTTGCCGTAGGGGTGTTTGTTGGTGGGCGAGGTGCTGACCCTACTGACCGGGCGGCCGCTGTTTTCGATCTGTTTTCTGACCTGGTTGGCGACTTCCTGAAGGCGGCCCTCGTCATTGGAATCACCGGTGACGGTGGCGTACAGGGTATTAAAGCTGTTGTCGGCGTGCAGGTATTCCAGGGCATCGCGCGAGATATAGCCGTGATTGGGGTGAAGGGTGCCGGCCAGGTCGAGGGTGTAGTCTTTGGCGGCGCCGGTGATCCGCAGGGCGCGTACGGTGCCGTCCTGGAGTTTGACCTCGAGGGTGTCACCCACTTTGCCATCCAGCTCGGTCAGGGTGTTGCGCATCAGGAGAATGCTGTGTTTATCCTGGCCGAAGCTGCCATCGATCAGCGACAGCTTTTTGACCTGCTGGCGGGAAAGGTCCTGGAAAGCGGAGAGGTCGACATCCATCCAATCCGGGCTGCCCAAAACGCGTGCCTGGACCGGCACAACGCGCCGCCCTTCCACCTGGTCCACCGCGGCCAGCCGCCGCACGCTGTCCAGCAGTTCCTGATCAAAGGCGGTGGTGACGATCTCAATGTTGGCCGGAGCAGCGCTCACATAGGTGCGCTCCATCCCGCGCGGCAGAATGATATAAGACACCGCGATCATCCCCACAGCGAATACCCCAATATAAATGGAAGCGACCACCAGAAGGGTGCGGGCGCGGTTTTCCCACAGGTCTGCCAGCACTTTTTCCCAGCGCGGGGGCAGCATGCCTTTGGCGGTTTTCAAGGGGTTCATCATCCTGCCGCCTCCGGCTGGCTGCCGTGGTTGTCGTCGGCCAGCCTGCCATCCGAAAGCCGCAGGGCGCGCCCGGCGCGTTGGGCCAGCTCATTGTCGTGGGTGACGTAGATCACGGTTTTACCTGATCCGGAAAGCCGTTCAAAGATGCGGAAGACGTTATCCGCGGCGGCCGAGCCCAAGTTGCCGGTGGGTTCATCAGCGATCAGGATGGGCGGGTCATTGGCCAGGGCCCGGGCGATGGCCGCGCTTTGCTGCTGACCGCCCGAAACAGTGTGCGGTCTTTTGTGGATTTGGCCGCCCAGCCCGACTTCATCCAGCAGGGATCGGGCGCGGGTCTCGCGTTCCTCCGGAGTAAACAGTCCGGCGATCTGCATCGGAAGCAGGACGTTTTCCAGCAGGGAGAGGACCGGGATGAGCTGGTAGAACTGGAAAACGATCCCCAGGTTGCGGCCGCGCCAGCGGGCCATTTCATTCTCGGACATATTGTGGAGGGGCTGCCCGGCCACCAGGATCTCGCCGGAGGAAGGTTTGTCAATGCCGGTGATCATGTTCATCAGGGTGGATTTGCCGCTGCCGGAGCGTCCGGCCACAGAGACAAACTCACCCTGGCGAAAGGTCAGGTGGATATCGTGGAGGGCGGTGAAATCACCGGCGGTGGTGTGATAGACCTTGCAGACGCGCTTGAGCTCGATCAGCGTCTCATCCTGCCTGGCGGGGGAGGGGGTCCGCTCAACCACGATGGGTATCCTCCACGATGCAGCCATCGGCGATCCGCAGCAGGTGATCCACGCGGGAGGCCGCCGATTCGTCGTGGGTCACCATGACCACAGTCTTGCCGCGCGCCGCCAGCGCCTCAAAGATGTGGTAAATGCGCTCAGCGGTGGTGGAGTCCAGGCTGCCGGTGGGCTCGTCGGCGACGATCACCGCCGGGTCATTGACCAGGGCGCGGGCAATGGCCACCCGCTGCTGCTGTCCGCCGGAGATCATGGTGGGGAGCTTGTGCGCGTGTTCCGCGATCTCAACCGATTCCAGCAGCCGCATGGCATGCTCATAACTCTTCCCGCGTACGAACAGCCCGCAGAAATCCATGGGAAGCATGACGTTGTTGACAATTGAAAGCTGGGAGAGGAGCTCGAAGGACTGGTAGATCACGCCCAGGTTTTTGCCCCGCCAGCGGGAGATGCGGTCCTGCGAGAGGGCGTGCAGCGGGGTATCCTCGACCCACACCTCGCCGGAGGTCAGGCGGTCGACACCGGAGATCATATTGACCAGGGTGGATTTGCCGGCCCCGGATTTGCCGATGACGGCCGCGAACTCACCGCGGCGGAATTCGGCGGAGACACCGTGCAGCGCGGGGAAGTCCCCGGCTTCGGTCTGGTAGACTTTGGTGACGTTTCGCAGGCGGATGAGGGGTTCGCTGGCAGCTTTGGGCAATTCCATACGCTGATTTTAGCACTTAATAGACATAATGTCTATAAATAGACATGGCGTACACAAGTAAGAATTGATAAGTTTATTTAACGAAACTGTGAAGGATATCAGGAATTGCTTCTTCGAAAGAATATGATTTATATTCAAATCTATCAATTGCAGTTTGTCCAAGTAAGTCAAGGTATCTTTGTTTTGTTTTCCCCGAGTTTTCGGGATTAAAAACCCATATTTTTCTTAAAAGCGCTTTTCCCATTGTTCCTAGAGCGAACAAATACCTAAAGAAAGAGTCCGATTTTGGTAAGGAATATCCAATAATAAATATATTTTCAGCTTCGTTTAAAACTAGTGCAGCTTTAGCCCAAATAGGTTTTAAAGCTGAATAGTAATTACTTTTATTCCATGTAGGAGGAACAATAAATGGTTCTGGAGCGACTGGCTGATTGCAATGTTGAAGATTATTAAGGTGAGAGGTGATTTTTATTCTATATTGAGTTGTTGTTTTTCCAAGCAATGGATGACGATTTAAATAATATTCATCAAGTTTTAATGGTATTACCTTTCTACATTTTTTACACCTTGCCCAATTCATAGACCCGTGAAGTTTCAAGAGAGGAATATCACCTTTTGCATTTGGTTCTAACCAGTAATTTATGTTTATTCCCATTTTGTAGAGTGTAAAATCGAGTGCTAAGTCATAATTAAAAGTGATTATGGATATATCATGTGGGGGATTAACGTTATTTTGGAGATTGTAAATCATATCTGCAAATCTATCATATGGAAAGGGATATCCCAATTGCCTGTCTTTTACAGGAATAGTCATTGTTGTTTCTATAGTTTTTTGGATTACCTGTTTCATAGCTTTATTGAGTTTGATAATCTTCTGTTTAGAGTAATCCGAGAATTTATTAATGGTTTGAGCCATCTCAAAAGCAGCGAAAACAGATTCCAAATTTATTAAATCTATACGTGATTTTGCATTAACAAGTTGTAATTCCCTGATTGCATCAAACACCATCTTAAAGTCTTCATCGTTTGGTTCGATTTCACCACTTTTGAAAAAATCGTAAGCCGTATCGAGGAACTCTTGCATTAAAGGTATTCCTGCACCTTTAGATGCACCGGCTCCCAGTATAAATACTGTTTTTGTCATTACCCACCTCTTTTAATTTGCTTTGTTAACAAAGGGTTTAAATAATATAAATCCACTATATATCTGATTGAATATTCTTGCAACCAGTTATCAATAGAAAAGCTTTTCTCGCATTTCGAATAACTAAAAAATTCATCATGATGTGTAGCTTACTGCTGAAGTTTGTTATGGAAATTACTTTCTGGTTTGTATCGTACGGGGGCTCTAGTAGGTTAGGTATTATTTTCAAGGATTGTTTTATTCATGATAAATTAGCATATTTTGCTGAATAGATGAAAAATCTGCTATAGTATTTTCATATAACAAAGGAAAAGCATAATGAAGTCTGATTTCAAACAGCGCTGGCCGGGCGTGGTGGGAGTAGCTTTGATGACCCTCATCACAACCCTGTGGATGTTCTGGAGCATGGGGGAGATGTATTATGAGGGCTGGTGGGGCGGATGGAAGGTGCGTCTGGCTTATCTTATTCCGGGAATGGTCTGCTGGCTGCTGCTGGCGCTGGCGGTGTGGCAGCCTCGGATTGGCGGTTGGGCACTGGTGCTGGTGGGGGCGGGCTTCACGGTGTGGTGGTGGGGTCCGGAAGCCCTGCGCGGCACGT
>ENA-OSEO01005041-OSEO01005041.1-sediment-metagenome-genome-assembly--contig:-NODE-5041-length-13129-cov-3.828992_pt1 | contig 13129 bp, 8 predicted proteins | sample MGYA00237883_ERZ534232 | MGnify/ENA metagenome assembly ERZ534232
TTCCGATAAGGTAGAGAACAGGCTGCAATCTTACGCTGCAGAGCTGAAAAATGCATCCAAAACAGACGATCTGGAAATGGCCCTCGGAGACGTTATCCTGGTTCACGAACAGTTGAAGTTTCTCGATAAATTCTTTCGACAGGGCGCGGATTTGAAAAAACTGTTGTCCTAAGGAGGTGGCACTGTGAAAGAGGCCGTCGTCTTTCTGGATATGTACCGGATCCATTTGGAAAAGGACGTGTTTCCCTTCAGCGTGGTGGCCGAAGACCAGAGGTGCGGCCTCTCAAAGGAAGAGTTGGAAAGTGCGCTTCCCGAATTTTTTGAAGATTTCAAGGCGACAGATATTCAAAAAATAAGATATGTGATTGTTTCAGCTCCCGGAGATTCCAAAGCTTCACCGTTTCCGGAGCTGATGAAAACCATCTACGATTTGCACAAAAGGATTATTCTCCTGCCCTTTGAAGCGGAGGCGTTCCTTCTGCTGCCTTCGGCCAGGGCTCAATCCAAGGAGAAGGCCCGGTGCTTCGAATTTTTCAAAATCCTGCAGAAAACCAACCCCGAGGAGCAACCGGACCTGATCTGGCTGATTGACACGGATCGCCTGTCGCCTGCGCTTTTTCCCGAAGTCCTTTTGAGCTACCTTTCAACCGATGCGTACCGATCCTTTAACGGCCGGTTGCTGCTAACGAAACACGGCCCAAAGGTAACATGCATCTGCGGTTCCATGGGGTTGCACCGCATCGTTTTTAATGCAGGGGCGTGGAACAGATATCTCTCGCTGATGCTGGCACGAGACATCCTCAACACCCCGCCGCTCTCACCATTTGCCATGCGGCTGGAAACAGCCGCCATGGCGTTCTCCCAGGTGTCCCCGTTTCTGGTGGCGAATCTGGAAAGCCTTGCCGGTGAATTACATAAGCCGGTCACATTTTCTCAAGCAGCAAATTTTTTGGAGGGGGTCTTACGGGACGAAATTCAGGACCCGACGGAATTATTGGGCCGGCTGGAGATCATGATTCAACAGGAAACCGCAAGGAGATGGGAGGCCGCACTCCAAAAGGCGCAGGAATTCACCCAACAGGTGAAGGATGAATGTATTCAGGTGTTGGACCATGCCCCTCACGGGCCCTATTCCGCCTGGGGTTCTATCGGTCTATTGATGCAATCGAGCGGCCCCTATGTGGAATTCTTTAAGGCGCTGAAAGAGTGGCCGCTAGACCTTAAGACCACCTCGCTTCAAGGCTATTTGTTTGGTTGGCGGGAACGGGAGCCTTCGCCGGTGCTGAACCTGCTGTTCCGGGAAATAACCGGTGACCTGTGTCAGGTGTATGCAAAACGGGTGCTTTTGTTTCCGTCACTTCAAACATGGCCGGCGCTGCTCCAGGAGCTGGATCGGCTTTTTGCGGTTAAAGACATACAGGGGATTCTTGCCGAGGACATGGCGTATACCGAGGATCTGAGAGAGCAAGTCGAAGGTGTGGTCAACAACGGCATCAATCCGTTCGCTCGGCCTTTCGACACCACGGATTTGAGATCCCTAATTTCGTTAATCGAGCATCACGACAGAAAAGCAATTGTCGATGCGATGGAAGCAATGGCGGCCATACGCCAAGAAATACGCGATGTAGAAGAGGAATTTCAGGCTCTGAAATGGTGGAAAATGGCCTTTTTATTCTGGCAACATCTTTTGAGGCAACGCGAGCTGAAGGCAAACCTTCAAAATGCGGAAGAGAACCTCAAAGAAGCCTATCTGCGTGTCGTTGAACGACTAAAGAGGCTTTTCCCCGCCAATTTTTCAGCATACATGGTCGAGGAACTCTTTGGCCTTTTAGAGCCCCTGGAAATGAAGATTTCGCAATTTTGCATACACCTCCAAGACACCATCGATGCGTTGAACCAATCGATTGAGACGGGCAAACCAGTTGCTCCGCCTCTTTCTTTTTCCGCCCTGGAAACCGAAAAGGAGATCTCCCGTCTGTACCATAAAGACATTCAGCCCGAGCATCTTCCTGCTCTTTTCCCCGAATTTATGCAAGTATTCAAAACCAAAAATATCCCTCAGCCCAAGCTTTCCGACTTTTATGCGTCCAGCGAAAAGCGACAGATGTTCAACGAAGGCCTTATGGCATATGCCGCTGGTAAATTTTCATGGATTCTGGACTGGGACGCCGCGAAGGTGATTACGTTTTTAAATAAAGGGGAACGCGCCGGAAGGGATCTGGCCGTCAAGGCTGCTCCGTTCCTGCGGACCAGGACCGATGCTTCGGAAGGAATCCACAAAGGGCTTTTTATGGGGCTTTGCAATTCAGCGAGTAGCCCATTTGAGGCTGCAAGTTTTGAAAGCTCCGCCCCGGTTTATTTTTCGAATCAAGACCGCGAAGCCATCACCGCGTTGACGCTTTACCATGGGTTTGCTGCTGCCTCCATTGAGGGTTGGGATGACTGGAAAGCATGCGCTGAAGCGGGAGATAGCAAGGAATCTTCGTAATGCTAATGTGCTGTCGATGCATGAATAAGCGGGAGAACAGGCACAAGATAACGCTTTGCATCAACAATGCTGCCGGAGATTAATATGAGTCGGTTAAGCAGCCTATTGGAAAAAATAAAGATCTCCAGAATAGAAAACAGGGAAGATCCAAAGGAATCGCCCGCACCGGAACAAATAGCGCCCAGCGGTGAGCGTGCCGCGATCCCCAAAGACAGAGTCTACCAAATCGGTGACCGCATAGTCGGACGATATGAGGTCTACCGCATCCTGGGCGGTGAAGGAAAATCCGGCATGGGGGTGGTGTATGTCTGCTACGACCATAAGTTTAAACAGGTATTAGCCCTCAAGACATTTCAGAATAAATACCTCACTTCAAAGGAAGCGAAGGACAGTTTCAAGAGGGAAGCCCTTGCGTGGGTGCGCCTGGACAGGCATGCCTTTATTGTGAAGGCTGACTGGGTTCAGGAACTGGATTACCGGATGTTTGTAGGTGCCGAGTTCATCGCACCCGATGATGAGGGAAGAAACACCCTGTCCCATTATCTCAATCGCCCCATCTCCTTGAAGCAGGCCCTGACCTGGTGCATCCAATTCTGCCATGGGATGGAATATGCCTTTGAAAAAGGGGTGACGCCCCACCGGGACATCAAGCCGGACAACATCATGATCACCCAAGACGGTGTGTTGAAGATTACGGATTTTGGGCTGGCGGGGATCTGGGAGGGCGCGGATCTATCCCCCGACGCCGGAGAATGGAGCAGTAAAGAAAACAAAGGCTTGTCGTTTATCAGGAACGCGGGCGGAAAGTTTATCGGAGGTACACCCCCATGGATGGCACCTGAGCAGTTCGAGGGTCAGGCGGACGTGCGAAGCGACATCTACAGCTTCGGGATTGTGATGTGCCAGATGATCAATAGGGGGGCACTGCCATTCTGGGCCCAACCTGGTTTTGAATGGTCCGAGGCTCACAGAACGCAGCAGGTTCCCAAGGTTGATTCCGCACTGTTTCCAATTGTTCAGCGGTGTCTTCATAAGGAAGCGGGGAAAAGGTACCCGGAATTTCGGGAACTGAGAAAAGCTCTCGAACACCTGTTTAATAAAGAAATCACATCGAAAACAGGAGAAGCAATCCCTTTACCACCTGAAACGGCAAAGTTAGAGGCATGGGAACTCGTTAATAAAGGTGTATCTCTTAGCAACTTAGGATTGGTTGACGAGGCCATCGCCATCTTTCGCGAGGTCATCCGGATCAACCCGGAGGATGCAGTGGTCCACCTCAACTTGGGGGCTGCCCTTAAGGCCAAAGGCCTGGTTGATGAAGCCATCGCCAGCTACCGCGAGGCCATCCGGATCAACCCGGAGTGTGCAGAGGCCCACTATAACCTGGGGGTTGCTCTTCAGGACAATGGCCTGGTTGACGGAGCCATCGCCAGCTACCGCCAGGCCATAAGAAATAACCCGGAGTTTGCAGAGGCCCACGTCAACCTGGGGGCTGCCCTTAAGGCCAAAGGCCTGGTTGACGAAGCTATCGCCAGCTACCGCCAGGCCATCAGAAATAACCCGGAGGATGCAGGGGCCCACTACAACCTGGGGCTTGCTCTTGAAACCAAAGGCCTAATTGACGAAGCCATCGCCTGTTACCGAAAGGCCATCCGGATCAACCCGGAGTATGCAGAGGCCCACTTCAATCTCGGAAATGTTCTCCTATCCAAGGACCTTTTTGATGAAGCAATCGCCTCCTATCAAGAGGCCATTAGAATTGACCCGGAGAATGCTGGTGCCTACTTTCATCTGGGATTTTCACAATACTCCAAAGGCCTTATCGAAGATGCCATAGATTCCTTTAACGAGTCCATCAGGATTAAACCGGTTTTTGCTTCAACTCATTACGCTTTAGGAGTTGCTCTCAGAAATAAAGGGCTTCTTAATGACTCCATAGATTGTTGGCGGAAAACTATTACTATCGACCCGAAGTTTGCACCTGCACATATGAACCTTGGGGTTGCCTTTAAGGAAAAAGGACTTTTGGAAGAAGCGATAATTTCCCTTCAGGAGACCGTCAAAATCGATCCAAAGAATGCAAACGCTTACTTTGAGTTGGGAAATGCATTCTGGGCAAAAGGCCTGCTGGATCAGGCCATTGCCGCTTTTCATGAGGTCATCAGAATTAATCCAAAAGACGCAGAAGCACACTGCAACATAGGCGACATATTCAGAAACAAAGGTCTGTTTGCTGAGGCTGTTGCAGCATATGAAGGCTTCGTAGCATGTGCTCCACCCCAATATGCTCAACATATTGAATCCGCTAAAGCAAAGATCAGAGAGCTCAAGAGTAAGATTTGACAGGGACAACCACGGTTGAGGAGCCGTACACGATGCCGCCAAAACCAACATCCATAGTCATTATCAGCGGCTTTATGGCAGGATCAGAAATACGCCTCGAAAAGGAATCCCTTACTATTGGCAGGTCCGATGATGAAGTAAAGTGGAGACCGGACATCGATCTCTCCCCGGATTTCAAAGTGAGTAGAGAGCACGCCCGCCTTTTTCATGAAAAAGGTCGCTGGTGGATTGAAGATACAAACAGTAAGCACGGCACGCTTTTTGACGGTCGAGAAATTAAGGGGTTGCCCGAACCTTGTGAGTTAAAGCCGGGGGTGGCTGTAACCATGGGTTCTACGATCTGGATACTTCGCCTTCCGGACGATGTCTATCTCAAGAAAGGCAACCTGAGCCTGGGTTTCAAGAGAATACGGGCCTTGAACTATGCCCTTTACCACTGCGGTATCCCGACAGTATCAGGCTTGGTTATTCGTAACCACGGCGATGCCGCCATGCCTCCATTTTCCTTGAGCATGGCCATCAAAGGCTACAGCCGGACATGGCATAGACATTTCGATTCGTTGCCTCCTAAAGGTGAAATTACACAGGACCTTGTTCGTCTCGATTTAGACTACGAAAAATTGGAGGGACAGGAAGGCCGCCGGACGGCTCAACTTGAAGTCCGATTCAACAACGAAGTGTTGGCAACGGAAGAAATTCGTATCTTGGGCTTTTTTGAATGGCCTATCGGCCAGGGATCCCGGAAAAGCCTCGCCTGCTTTGTACAGCCAGCCCATCCGGTTGTACAGAATCTTGTTCTGGATGCTACCGCTTATCTTGAAAACGCGACAAATATTCACTCTTTTTTTCATCTTTCCAGAGCGGATCTGATCGACAGGGCCGAAGTGGCGCTGAAAGCGCTCTATGAGTGCCTGAAAGAGAGATACACCATTCACTATGTCCTGGAACCGCCGAGTTATGAAGAGGAATACCAGGTAATCCGTCCGCCCCACCGGGTAATTTGCGAAACCGGGAAATTCAGGGGTGAAGGCACGTGTATCGATCTCACCTTGTTGATGGCGGCCTGTCTGGAAAATATCCGTTTTCAGCCGCTATTGATATTCGTCAAGGAAAAAGGCCCCTATCAGCATGCTTTTCTGGGCTGCTGGAAACAGCAGGGAGTCCGGTTTCGGCCCATTATTACCGATTTTAGAAACCTGGACCCCAATGAACTCGTCATGGTGGAGACCACGGGGTTAACGGACCGTTGGCAAAGGAAACTCGATTACCCCGACGCCGTACGTAAGGCGGCAGAGTGCTTTCGTGAGGACCGGTTTCAATTCGCCCTGGACATTGCCGCCACCCGAAACGACGTTGTACCCCTTCAGTTTCCCATGGATCCGGGTGCTTTAAAAGTCCTTCGCGAGGCGGAGGCCTCGGCCCGAAAACATCATCATCCCAAATTGGAAACAAAGCATCTCTTCTTGAGTATCCTCTTGGATTCAGAAGCAGAAATGAAGGCTATCGTTGAAGCGGCAGGTGGAAATGTGTCACAATCCCTCCTGGAACAAATTACCGTTGAAATGTTGGGTGGCACCACCGCACAGCCCGCAGGGGGAGGCCCACGACCCACCATAAATTACAGACGCATCATCGAGGATGCTCGGCTGGTAGCAGGAGATGCCGGGTATAAGTTCGCAGAACGTTCGCATTTGCTGTACGCGATTCTGCTTTCACAAAGCGGCAGTGTTGACCTGATACTGGAAAAGATAGGAACCGGCCGCCAACGGGTGCGAAACGAATTCGAAGCCCACTTCCCGTGGACTCGGAATGTTGTTCAGACGTACTTCGAAATTTAGTGAAAAGCGTGCGATAAATTGGTTTGTATGGTGTATCTACCTACTTGTGTAGGTTTGCCTGTCCTGTAAAGTATGGCCGAGCCAATCGGGGCGCCATCTGCTTGTGCGGGATATGGTAAATCAGGCAAGTTAGATGAGATTGAAAAGCCACCCCACGATATTGAAATGATTCGAAACCATTTAAATAAACAGATAAAAAGATACAAAAGGATATGTTTTACAGATTTATGATTATGGGTCTGAAACCATCTTAAAAGATGGTAAGGATTTTGCCATTGAATATATTGCCATGGAATTTATTCCGGGGGCAACTCTACGTCATACGATGGCAGAAGAGGGGTTTTACCCGGAAGAAAATCTATTGAAAAACTGGCTTGAAGGATATTTTTTCCCCTTGCAAAATGGTGTTGAAGCCATTTGTCAATCGGCATTTAAATTTGACCCACCATCAGCGTCCAAAAATGACCCACCTAAAGTTAATTTTTTTAGTCAAGCAACCTCATCGGGTACCCTTAACGAACTATTTTTCATTCTCCAGCTTTCATTACCGGTTTCGATGATCTCACAGTGATGCGTCATTGGTCGAGAAAATCCGCCGAAATAGACTGAAAGGAGAAGGTCTTTCTGTATATGAAGTTCGTGGGGTCAAGAAAAGCGGGGATACACTATGGCTTCAACGACGAATCGAGCTGATTGAATATAATGGCAAGGCCTCGACTCTGGGTTATTTTTCATACTCCGCCTTCATTGCAAAACTAACAAATACACATTTCCACAAAATGTTGAATAAGTTTAATTCGACACTGTCAGGATGATCATGATCGCAGTGGTAAACCAGAAAGGAATCGTTGGTAAGACAACCATTGTCTTTATGACGATCTGTTATTGAAATCGGTGTTCGCTAAAAAGGTGATTATAAAACTAACCGGATTAACCGGACAAAAGGTCCTGATGCAATGTTCACCCCGGTATACCCTCAGAGTGTTGAACTTGGTACAAACTCCATGGACAAGCTGATGGCCTACAGGGAGGGTCGAAAAAATGCTTGGAATGGTTTCGGGCAAAAAAATAGGTAAAATGCGCTGCAATTTTACCCACAACGTAGGATATCTAAGATCGCTTTGGCTTCTTAAATCTACTCCCTGAGATTTTTAAGAACAGCTAAATTTAGCGTAACATATTGATATTATTGGCGTCCCCAAAGGTATTCCGGGTTTATAACAACTGCTTCATACTCATCCCAACCAGCCAGAATTACATCGAATTCTATCCGACAATCCGCCACCAAACGCCTATCCTCACCTTGAAATTAGGAAGGGAAAAACGAGGCAGTTTCAAGTCATGTCCCAGTGGCCGACATCGAACCCTTGGGGCAATCATCCCGCCATCCTAATTTCCATTCACAAAAAATTTTCCCGCGTCAGAACAAATTTACACTTTGAATGGGTGTGTGTCCCAGGCACCTGTACCAGTGTCATGACACTCGCTGTCCGAAAGCTCCCAACCAAATAACATTGTATAGTTTAGTAATAATTACATAGTGTTGTATAATGTAGCAACCTGAATAGTGTAGAAAATTAAAAGCAACCAAGTGTAGCCCAGAACCCCAAACAACCAGCAGTAAAAACAGATGAAAAGGTGTTGAAAAACTACCCTTACAATCTGCTACGGATGTTAAATCATGTTGACAGATGCTACCTTAAATCAATAAGTTATACGATACTACCGCTATGACAGGATAAGCGATGAAAACTTATGAAGACCTTAAATCCGTATCATACATTGAGCAGGCTATTCATTTCGCTGAAAGGTTATTGGATGTCCGCTTTACCCGGACCGCAGAAAACCGATACAGCGCCTTCTGTCCCTTCCATGCCGACACCAAGGATAGTTTCAGGGTCTATACCGATGGCAAGGATGAAGTTAAATTCCATTGCCATGGCGCCTGTGATGGCAACTGGGACATTTACGACCTGATACAAATTCGGAACAAGTGTAGTTTCAGAGATGCCCAATGGACTTGGGCTGATTACCTCGGCATCAAGAATTTCAAGCCCTACGATGGCACGTGCAGCAGAATTCCGGAGCCGGAACCTGAACCGGATGATCCGGTAGAATTTATCGAGCCGGAACTCGACCCGGAGATTATTGCTACGCTGGATAAAAGCGCCCGCTTTTACAATGAACTTTTATTATCCGATGAAAGCAGGTTCAAGGTAATTTACGCATATCTTCACCGGCGGGGAGTGGGAACGGATTTAATCCGCCGGTTCAACATCGGCTACGCTCCCCCTTATTCAGATACGCAGTGCTTCGGCAGAGCCCTGATTTACCAGTTTCTTCCCCGGTTTGAAAAGGACTACACAGCGTTCCGGCCATTTTTCAAGGGAGGCATGGTCAGGTTGTTAAACGATGCGTCCGTTAAAGGCTATGGATACTACCTTCAGCAGATAAATAACGGCAGGAGCGGTCCCTTTTCAAGCAATTACGGCGATTATTTCGCTGCCAGGATGGTCTTTCCAATATACGACATTGGTGCCCGGATAGTCGGCTTCACCGGCAGACGCCCGGATAATCGCGGGGTGCGCTGGCTCAAGCAAAAGACCGGAGAAACCGCCATCAGCAACAAGGGATGGCTGTATGGCATCGATAAAGCGCACCGGCACATCAAAAATTACCGGACGGTCATCCTGGTGGAAGGCATCTTTGATTATTTCGCATTCTATAAACTGCTTCAGGACCAGGACAAGCCGATAGTGGTCTCGACCCTTGGTTCCCACCTAACCGGCGAAGCGCGAACCATTCTCAAAGGACTTGGGATTGAGCATTTCATAGTCGCCTATGACTGGGATGAAGCGGGCAGAAAGGGAATTACCCAGGTCGCATCCGAAGTCGGCGGCAGGGTCCATTATCTTGGCGGAATGAAGGAAGGTCAGGACCCTTACGACAAGTTAAAGCCCCTAGTCAGCGCCATCAGCGGTTTTTCACTGAAACACCTGCTGGACGGAGCAAAGAAAGCACAGGAAAAAACGGACAAACCGGTTAATGTCCATTTCATAACAAGCGGGAAGCCACACAAACGCGACGTCGTATTTGAGACGACCATGATGGAAACCGCCCCATTTCTGACCAAGGATGCCGAAGCAAAGGAGTATTATTACAGCGTGGATGAATTCCTTCCCCTGCTGACCTACGACCACGGCAACAAGGTGATGCTGGATAAGGCGGTTGAGCAGATTACCAAACTATTGGAGGCCCGCCCCCAAAAACCACAATCCGAAAACACTTTCACCATACCGGCTAAATTTCTGCAGAGCGAGGGTTATACAGATTTGGGGTCTGCTTTAATCCTGTGGCTCCGGCTGGTCATCGAACAGCAGAAACGAAAACGGAAAGTCAGGGAAACCGATGAAACATTGGCGGGCTGGCTGAAAACATCCCGAGCAACCATCAGCATTTACAAGGGCAGGCTGAAAGGCCTTGGCTTTCTCAACATTGATACCGGCACAAGACCTCAGAAACTATCCGTTCGATACTTCCCCAGGCAGGAGCATTAACATCCTGTATCATCATCTACATTACCATCATCTCATGGCATACAGTCGCACACCTCGGATACCTTAAAGGGTAAATACTAATGGTAAATTGATAGTATTTATAGTGTTATTATTATGTTATGGTTGAAATTCAGGTTTATTAGTGTCAAGTGCGAATTGGTTCAGCATCGAAAATCAAGTAGAAATTTTGAAGAACTTGGACGGTTCGGACGGTCTGGACGATGATTTTCGAGTTTGAATTGTTTAATCCCAACGGGCATGACCGTCACCGTCATAGCCATCGTCATCAACATCGTCATATATTTTATGCTACTATTTTAGGAAGATACAGCCAGCAATGACGGTATGACGGTGATTTTTCGAAAACTTGTTTTTCTTTGATAAAAACCTTTGTTACTGCCTTTTAAACCAATTTTTGATTGTCTCACATTTGGTTCATTGTTGATTTAGAAAAATTGATAAATTTTAATAACTTTCTATAATCGATAAAGATTTTGTCAATTTTTTTGTTTCACTATTTCTAACTTCTTCCAAAGTAAGCACTCTTCCATATACAGGTTGAAATGTTTTTATATCTAATAGCGTATAACCTTTTTGGCTATAAAAATATTTTTGATGTCCCTTATAATTTATAAGATCAACCTGATCATCAAAGGAAAGTACCAAGACTTTTTTATTCTTATAATAACCATATCCCTTTACAACCGCACCGAAATCCTTAATGTTTTCTTTAACATTTTCGATGTTTTTAACCCATTCCAAACTTGGCAGATATATATCTTTGACGTTTCCTCTTTCTGTTCCAAAAATAACATCTCCACTTTTAATGTGTTTAGTCTTGAATTCCTGGGTAATGCCTTTTAACACACTCCGTAATTCATCTTGTAATTTTTCATATTCATCTTGAGGTATATCTAAATTTTGAAAAAAAGGGAGAGCAACTTCCGTTTCGATTACTTTTCCATTATGGTCTGTTAATAGTTTAATCTCAGCCACGGGCGAACCTTCTATTACTTCCGAATCAAATTCCATTCTTGGTATAAGCATTTCCCATATTAGGTTTTCACCAAACTTTGATATTTTATATTCTGCGTAACACACAATTTCAGATTTATCCTCTCTAAAGGAATATTCTTTATCGTTAAAAGCTGATTTCTTATATTTTAACTGATATAAAATCAGCGGAATATCCATTGCTTTTGCTTTAGTTAATGCGTCCTCATTTGCAACTATGCTGATTTTAGATTCTCTATTGTAAATTTTTGTTAAATACTTGAATCTATCTGAGCAAGGGATGTATTTTAATTCGATAGGAATTGAGATTGGAGTTATTAAGCCCTCAAACTTTAAGTCGTTTTCAAATGTTTCTGTGTTAATTATAGGAGTTACGCAACCTGCTAAAATAATAGAAAAGAAAATAATAGAAGAGATACGCTTGTTCATTGTAACCTCACATCCAAAAAATTTATAAGTGAGAAACAGTTGCTTAATTCATTCACAACGACCTCTTTGTTTAGGCTTTCTTAACGTTGAATGATTGCCAGCGTCTAAAAAAGCCACGATTACCTGTTGCATGCAGCAGTTAATATTTCTGACAACCCGTGTTTGCTGAACGCTTCACTTCATTTAAAGAGCGTAGTAATGCATTACGGACATCCAAAACCCAATGGTGAATCTCGGTGGCTCGTTCAGCGATGCCCTTCATTTTTTGCGTTGCTTCCGTCATGTGATTCATATCCTCCTGTTCCCCAATTGTGAACAATAGTGAGCGGTGGGCAACTTGGTTCCGCTCCTTCGTAATCTTGCGCAAGTCGTTTTCCAGCGCTGTATCGTCATTGATCTTTGCAAATACATTGACAAGAAGCCCAAGCGGAAGATTGCTGATGTCTTCCGCCTTTTACTTTAGCGGGAAGTTAGGCGATACCAGAATTCGGGCAATTTCAATTACCGACAGAAGGCACATTTTCAGAGTCTCTTCGATAAATTGGCATTTTTCCAATGCTCGGTTAATTTCATCTCTATAGACCTTTTCAAGTTCCACGGGCACTTCCTCGTTTCTCCTTCTCTATGGGCACAACGCAAAGCGCACCAGTACGCGTGAGGGAATTGATTTAGCGCTGGTTTTCTCCCACCTGGTGAAGCGACTTGTTATCCACCCGCCAATCTTCTCATAGCGTCCGGTGCGTGAATAGGCTCACCATTTTCTATGAGCACAAAAGCCTTAGGAGAGCATGTGCATTTAAGCCCTTGGATCTGTCTGTTTATATGTGTAGCCCAAGCAATTTGTGATATTGGCGTTTTGCATTTCGGACAGTACGGATTTCCGTCTTTATCCCAATATACCCCATATTTTAGCGTAAGGAGGTTGCTGTTATGAATTTGATCTTGGAGGTTCTTTATTTGAATTTTCAGTTGCTCGTTATCAATCTTAAGAAGCTTATTCTCCGCTTCAAGCTGATGTGCTCTAATCTCAGATACAGAAAGCTTTTGCTCAAGAATCGCGAACTTCTCATTCGCAAGCTCGATGCGCTCCTTGAGTATAACCGAAGATCCGTGCTCGTTAATGAGCTTTTCGATACCGTCAAACAAAATCATGCATCCTCCTTAGTGGATAACGTGGCCATCACCGGCGGGAATGGAGTGCAGCGGAATTCCCGTCCAGGTGCATGGCATGGTTCGGATTTGGCGATTCCATTATTCGAGCAATATCTGAACAATCGCCAAGGGTAAACACTATATGTTCTTCACACTTAATTCGAACGTCACGGACAAGAGCAATCCGGAATTCTTTTTGGCCGGTATAGCGCATGCTTTTTTGAAATATGCCTTCAGCCCAATGATACTCCCTGTGACTTCCAGCGTCTTTGTCATAAGTAACCGGGCCGACTTGCATACCTCTGATG
>ENA-OSEO01005044-OSEO01005044.1-sediment-metagenome-genome-assembly--contig:-NODE-5044-length-13121-cov-5.531815_pt1 | contig 13121 bp, 6 predicted proteins | sample MGYA00237883_ERZ534232 | MGnify/ENA metagenome assembly ERZ534232
GGCCGTCGGTGAAGCGGTAAAATCAAGCCGTACGGTCCCTCCCACCACCGTCGCAGTTACAGCAATGGTGGTCTTGGCCTGCAGGCCGAAGCCGGCAGCAGCCGTAAAGTCAACCGTTCCGATGGCCTGGTTGGCCCGCGTCTCGGTCACGAAATTGACCATTTCAGCCGATACCGTCCAGCCGCTCTGGGGTGCGCCCACCGGCAGGTTGATGAGATACGCGCCGCCCGCAACCGTCGTAGCTTTATAGGTTACCGTCGGGTTGGCCGGCTGGTAGGCCGTTACCGTAGCGCCCACCAACGCCGCACCGGTGGTATCCGTCACCGTGCCGGCAATGGTATCAATACCGATGGCTTCCAGCGCAATCGTCACCGCTTGCTGGCTGCTGGAAACGGTTCTATCTATTTTCCCGGCCGCAGACGCCGTGTAGGCATATGTGTTCCCCGCCGGTAGAATAAACGAGGCTTGACCGGCGGCATCGGTAACCATGGGGGCTACCTGCGTACTGGTGTCGGGATCCGTATAATCGATGCTCACATTGGCGCCGGCAATGGCAACGCCGGCCGTATCATTGACGGTAACCGTATACGTGGCGACCGGAATGATGGTAAAGGGACCAAAGACCCGTCTGTCTAAGCCGTTGGCCGCGGTCAGATCCCCGTCGTTAGCCACCGTCACCCGGATATAGAAGGTCTTGGCCGTTGTCACATCAGCAGGGTTAAAGGTGTTGGTCGCATCGCCCACCACCGGACTCGGCTTGGTCCATGTGCCGTAATCGACAGGCGCAGCAACCGGAGTCGTAGCCGTAGCCGAAGCCATGATCTCCCAGGTGTAATCACTGCTGGCGCCGCCCACCGTAAAGTTCTGCGGGTTGGCGCCGCCGGCCAGGGTGGTCTCGGTAAAGGCCTTGCTGCCCGGCGTCAGCGTAATCGGCACCTTGATCTGGAAGGTCGTCATGAAGGTCGGGTTGGTCACATCGCGCAGCGTTATCTCATATACGCCTGCAAAGGCGCCGGTATCAGGCGCCACAAAGGTATAAGTATCTTGCGTAACCCAGTCTCCGAATGTGCCGCTGGGATCCGTAGTAACCTTCCACTCATAATTTCCGCTCCCCGCAGCGCCGGCGGCCTGAAGCACCGTCCCGTAGGTCTGGCCGGCTTCAACGGTCGGCGTCACCGCTGGTGCGTTGCTGATGGCCAGGGAAGGAAATACCGTGACCGTAGCCGTACCGATAATATTGGCATAGGTCCCGTCGGCAGCGGTAATGGTGGCGGTCTGGTTGGCCGTCACTGCCGCCGCTGTGAAGAGACCGGTTGTCGCATTGATGGTACCGGCGGCGGCATTGCTGACGCTCCAGACATAGCCGCCCTTGCCGCCCGTGGCCGCAAACTGCTGGGTCCCGGAGGCCTGCAGATTGACCGGGCCGGGCGTCACGACAATCGGATCAACAATTTCAATTGTTGGAGATGTTGCCCTAAACCCATTATTTACAGCAAAATCGCCGAAAGTATTATCCCTAACTTGAACCATAAAGGTGCCTGCCGCCACCGGGGTTATTACACCCGTATCTGCATTTACGGTAGCCTTGGCCGCATCCGTGCTCTGGAACTTGAAGGTTCCGGTTCCGCCCGAAGCGGCTACCGACTGCGTGTTGTCTCCCAGAGCAATGCCGATCGCCGCCGCAGGCGCGGTGATGGCCACGGGTTTATAGATATTGATATCAATCGTGGCGGTCAAAGTATTATCAGCCGTAGTTGTAAGCGTCAGGGTGTCCTTGACCGTAGCGCCGGCAATGCTGGCTGGCGACGTGTAGGTAACAGTGTCGGTCGTCGTGCTGCTCAGGCTGCCAACGCTTGCCAGAGTCCAGCGATAAGTACCTGGGCTACTGCCAAGTCCTGTAAAAGTAGCGGACTTGGGCGTTGAGCCGTTCGTCACGAGATGTACGCCGGTTGCTGCATTATAAAAAGGCGCTGCGGGCGCATCCACCTGGATCGAAAAGTTGACGATGGTAAAAGTCTCACTTCCGGGCGCTCCCGTAAGACCTGCTGATGCTGCAGTAACCGTATCAGTTGTCGGGGGCGGTGGAGCAGGCACTGCCGTCCCCTGTGTGGCGATAGTCGTCTGTGCGACGCCATTGATAGTGGTTACAGGAGATGTATCGACTTTCAAATAGGTGCCCGTTCCCACTGTAAATGTAAAAGATCTTCCATTATCCGTATCAACGACATTTCCTTGGGCGTCTTTAACGGTTGCCCTTATCGTTGTAGTTCCCCCCCCCTGGCTGGCCAGCGTTGTCTTATCCGCCGCCACACTGAACTGGGTCGCCTGTCCGGGTGCAAAGGTAACGGTTGCGGTGTCCGCGATGGACGTCGCGCCGACGCCGGCCGTAACCGTCTTGGTTTCAGCCTTTGTCGAAGCAATTGTTCCGGTGGTCTGGCCGTTTGCGTCCGTTGCGGCTGCCGGCGGAACGATAACATTGTTAGTGCCCGTGGCCGACAGGGTTACATTCTGCCCGGAAACAGGGTTGTTAAAAAGGTCCTTTAGGGTGACCGTAATCGTCGATGTTGCCCCGCCGTCCGTCGTCTGACTGGTGGGGTTGGCATCGACTGTAGAATTGGCTGCACTAAACGCTCCCGCCACAAAAGTAACATTGGCAGTCTGCGTAATAGTGGTAGCTCCCACTCTGGCCGTAACTGTCTTTATCTCAGCCTTGGTTGAACTCAACTGAAAAGAGGCCGCCCCGGAAGCATTGGTTGGCGTAGTCAGATCAACGGCGGCCGTATAGGTTGTACCATTGATAAAATTATCTGCGCCTGACAGGGTGATGTTCACGGTTTGTCCGGACACGGGGTTGTTGTTGGCATCTTTAACGGTCACTGTTACCGTGGAATAGCTGCTTCCGTCATTGGACACACCGACATTCGCAGACGGATTGGCGGCAACGGTAGATGTCCCCGCGGCAGCCGGTCCGGCAACTGAGCTTACGGCAGCAGTTCCGGTATTGTTGTTGCCGGTCACCTTCTCGGTTGCTGTGATGGTCGCCGATTCTACCGTCGTATGGGTTGTATAAGTGACTTGAACATCATTGCCTGCGGTTAGCGATGCAGCACCGAGCGTCCCGTTTCCGGACGTGGCAAAGGTAATATCTGCGGCATTTGCCAAATCCAAATGAGTGCCGTTTACCAGAACCTCCCCCGTAAACGTCACCGGCTGTCCGGCCACGACATTGATCGTTGATGCAGGCGTCACAGCCACCGTAATGGTGACGCCTGTGACTGTAACCGCTCCGTTTGTTGATGTAGTGCCTGCAATATCGGCGCCGTTTTCATCCTTTAGGCTGATGCTGGTAAAGGTCAGTGCGCCGTTCTTGTACGCTGCTCCCAAAATATTGAAGGTGATTTTTGCCAATTCTCCGGCGGATGTGCTGGTACTTCCCAAGGCACCGGCTGCGGTAAGCCGAATGGTACCGGGACCGTCCGGATTATTGAGGTTTGGGATAAAGAGACTTCCAGCAGGAACACCGGTACCGACTGCAGCGCTTACAGCGCTCAGCACGGAGTTGTCATAGCTCAGATTGATATTGTATCCAGCGATACCTTGGAGATTATCTACGTTGATCGAAACCACAACCGTAGCTCCGGGATTTCCGCTCTCGTTGCTGAAGGAGACGACCTTTGCAGCAGCAAAACTTGGAAAGGCCATCACAATAGCAAGAAGTGTGATAATTAAAGCGTTTTTCTTCATTTTTTCTCTCCTTACAAATAAGTCTTTGTCTGTATAAAACAGTGCCTCATAAATATCAATCAAAATTGCTGATTAGGCCAACCGAATATCTTAGAATCTTAATGGCATCACCTGAATCGATCGCGTTTATATCGGCTTTTTTTGTCACATTGCCGGCCATCTTTTGTATATCCGTCAATGTCGTCAGACCGACCGAGTAACGTAGAACCAAGATGGCATCCCCGGAGTCGATGGTTCCGCTGTCATTTACATCGCCCAAAGTAAATGGTATCGCCGTAACCGTCACCGTCCCGCTTGTGTAAACTGTGGCATCTGCATTTGAGGTGGCCCGGACTTTGAAGGCGCCTTCAACGGCCCCGACAACATCCACCTGAACCTCGCCGGTAGAAGCGCCGGAAAAGGTCGCTGCCGTGGACGGCAAGTTCGTATTAACCGGATCGACAATTTCCCAGTCAAAGGTTTCGAGGGCATCGGCGCCCAGAATCAGGAATGACTGGGTGTCGCCCACCAAAAGGTTAAAATCGCCGGCCGGATCCATGGACTTTCCGGCAACCATATCGAAGGTCAGGCTCGTGGAAAAAGTGGTCGGCACGTTGCCGGCCTGATCTTCAAACCAGACGTAGATGGTTTTCTGACCAAGACCATCCGTAACCGTGTGCGTCAAGGTAGTTGCAAAAGGAACCCCGGCCGGGGGTTTTGTTGTCGTATTGCTCAAATAAACGGTTAAGGCGTCCGCCGTGGCGGTCAGCGCCAGGGTGACCGGGTTGACCGACGAGGTGGTCGCGGTCTGGCCGACGACGGTGTTATCCAGGGCAAGAGTCCCGGTCGGTGCCTGATCATCAAAATTAAAAGGCCCCACCACTACATCGTCGCTGTAAACAGGCGGAGGGTTGCCGCTCAAATAAACCGTCTTGACATGAAAATACCAGTGGGGCGAATCATAGTCTTCTCCGGCAAAATCGGTACTGTCTTTGCTGGCTTTAAGTTCGGCCGCAGAATTGACAACGCCGTCATTGATAGTCCGATTAAGCAGGGTGTCGTCCAAGGCGATATTCGAGTTGTTCCATGCATACACATATTCCACCACGGAATCGCCTGCATTCGGGGTGGGCGCCGTCCAGGTCACATCCAGGCTGACGGCCGGCGGTTTCTGCGGCGTCACCCCTGTCGGCGCGTTAGCGCTGGGGTTCTGAACCTCATACGCCGCCCAGGCCGCACTGAACGGCGCCAAAAGAAAAAGAGTTATCAAGACAAAAAGTTTTGTATAATCGAAAAATCTGGCCATTTTCTTCTTCCTTTAATGGTTATGATGTTTGATCTGACGATGAATCGGTGAGTGTTGCCTTAAACCTTGTTTCAAAATCCTTTCTTCTTTTACTCTCCCTCCACCCCCCTTTTTCAAAGGGGGGCAGGGGGGATTTTAAAGTGAGGGGAAATGAGGGGATCGGCCTTGTCGGCCGATCCCCTGAGTACTCTCTTCCGTTAAGGCTTCGTCAGAGGGATATTTGCCGTAGCGCCGGCCTGTACAGCAAGCGCAGCCGCAAAGTCGGCATCATCATCATGCCACCTGACACTATAGCCCGGAGCATACGCAACCACCTTGAAGTCCGTCGCTCCCGCGACGCCGCTGAAGCTATAGGTATAAGCTCCGCCGCCTGCGTCCGTCGCCGCTACATCGGTGACGTAATTGCCGGCGGCATCGATCAGATAAACCGTCACATCCTGACCCGCAGCAAAATCACTCAGGGTCACGGTTCCGCCGATGCTCCCGGTGGGAATATTAATCACATAACCGGCGGTATCGGCGCTGAGAGTGAAGCCCGTCTCGATATAAACCGGCCGGTTGCCTCCGGGGACCACCACGATCTTGTAATCAGCGGCTGCAATCAACTGGCTGAAGCTGAACGCCCCGCCGGCAATGGTCGTGGTGGAAGCCGAGAAGTTATTGGCTGCCGTGGATACCACCACCATGGCCCCGACAATGGAGGTTCCGCCTGTTTCCTGAACCGTGCCGCTGAAATTATAGCGGCTGGCCGGTGCAAGCAGCGTAAAATCTCTCACCGCTGCCGCGGCTGCGGTTTCTGAAACAAACTGCGTCACATACCCCTGCTTGCTGACCCGCAGGAAGTATTCCGTTCCGATATTCAATCCGTTCAACTCGTAATCGCCGCTGCTGTTCGTAAAGGCATACCGGGCGGTTTCACCCACGGCCGATGCAATGATCATCACGTTGGCAAGAGGGTTGGTCCCCGCATCTATTACGGTTCCGCCGATGCTCCCTCCCGGAGTCATGGCGAGCGCGTAACCGGACATATCCGACTGAATATCGAGGTTTATCGATACGGGCCGGTAGTCCGGATGTTCGGCCTTCAGGGTATAAATGCCGGCCGGTATGTCAGCCAGGATATAGCTGCCGTCGGCCTTGCTGAAGGCCGGAATCCCCTGGATGTTGCCGCTGCTGTTGACCAGGTAAATCCAGGCGCCGTTTATGGCGGGAGATCCTTCAGCCGTGCTGTTTGCCGTCCCTGAAAGGACCCAGCCGGTATGAATCACGAAATTCTTTACCGTTCCTGCCGGCGCGGCAGTCACCGTCGCGGTCTGGCGCGGATAAGGCGCATTGGGAAAGATCGTGACGGTATGGGCTTCGTTATACAGGCCGGAAAGGGTGTAATTGCCGGCGGCATTGGTCACCGCAACGGCACTGCCCCTGGGACCGACGGCCGTTACCATGATGCCGGCCACCGGATCGCCGCCCAATTGCCGGTACGTCACCTGGCCGGTGATCACACCGTTCTGCTCGTCCAGACTGATGTCGATGCCGGAAACATCTCCCGATACCGCGACCGGGTCCGCATCGGCTTCCACCTGGGTGGTTTCAGCTGCATCGTAATAGAAAGCCTTGCCGTTGCTAAAGGCAAAGACGATATACGTTCCGTCTTTAACGGTCAACGTATAAGCGCCGCCCGCAATGGAAAGAACCGAATACATCTCAAAGGTTGTGGTTTCAAGGGCGAATACCGGCACGCCGGCAACGCCGCTGCTGTTCTTTAAGATCGTACCCCCGATCGTCTTGGGGGTGGCGCCCGCAAAGTCAAAGTCAATGCCGGGTGTATCCATATCGGCAACGACTGTCTGCTGCGCCGCGGCATTGATATCGCTCACACCCATGGGGGCAGCGCCGTCATAGTAGGAGACCGGGATGCCGTCTCCGAAGATGGAAACGATATAGTCCGCGGCCGGCAGGAGGTTGACAAACTGATATGAACCATCGCCCGTTTGCGCCAGGGTCTTTTCAAGCTGGGCCGTTGCGGAAACGACATGCAGCATTACATTCTGGCCGGCAGTCAGTCCCGAAACCGCACCCGAAAGGGTGCCAAGCGGGAGAGTCCAGTTTAATGTTCCCGTAAACGGAGCCGATTCCGCGCTGCCGTAAACCGCCGTGATGGTATAGGTTTTAGGCTCCAAAGGCGGTGTGACGAATTTCCCTGTGGCATCCACCGAGAAGTAACCGATCAGGGTGGTTCCATCCATGACCTTGGCCTTGATGCCGGGAATGGCCGCGCCATTGACCGTGATCGTACCGGTAACCGGTACGTATGCCGCCAGGGTAATGATACCGGCATTATAGGCCGGTGGAACGGTCAGATCGGCGCTGTCATAACGCCGCTGGAAACCAGGGTTGCCAGCCAACACCACCAGCTTGTAGGTACCGCCTGCTCTATTGGCAAAGGAAAAGTTGCCGCCGGATACCAGGGTTGAGGCGTTCAGAACATAAGTGCCGTCCACCTTCCTGAAAAGCTGGACCTCGGCGCCGTTGGCGGCAGTTCCGCCATCATACTGAACGCTCCCGTTGATAGTGTACCCGCCGCTGACGGTAATGCTCCCGGAAACGAACGATACCGCAAACGAAGCGGCCGTGGTCGGATCGGCCGCGGGGTTAAGGCCGACGGCTACCGGAATGGGGGTAAGTGCGCTGTAGCCCGCCGCCGCCGCCGTATCCGGACCGATGATGGTCTGCTGCAGATTAATGGGATAAACGCCGCTTCCCTGGCCCTCTTTGACCCGGAAACGGGCCTTAAACGGCACCACGTCCGCGGTATCGGCTGCCAGAAAATTGGCTGCCGCCGCGGAAATCAATACGCGCCCCTCGGCGGCCTTGTTGTTGGCCTGGTAGTAGATCGTAGCGGCCACCGTTGCCGCGCTCGGCGGAGAGGCCGGATTATAGGCGGCGCCATCGTCAATGGCCGTCGTGTTTTGAACCAGGCTTATAAAATCAAATGTGTCCTTGTTGTAAACAAGGGTAAAGGCCAGCCCGTTGGCGTCGTTGAATCCGCCCTTTAACGTAATGGGAAGATCCTTTGTACGGTCCGCTTCAGAAGCCGTATTGACAACGGTAGCTGTGCCGACTCCTATCGATTTGGCGGCCTGGGCATCTATACCATATCCCAAGACCAGCATGGCCGCCAGCCATATGATTGAAAATATTTTGAAACGCTTCATATATCAGTCCTCACTGTTTTGTTTGTTCATTATTCTTTTTGAGGTTTTCAAAAAGTTCGATGCGATGCATCGCTTCCAGCCTGTTCTGATTTCTGCGCTGCAGGTCTTCAAATGCTGCCAGCTTGTCCATATAGACAACCTGAAGAGCATCCCTTTCGGCTGTATTTTCAGTCAGATCCATTTGCTTTTGCAGCGCTTCGATTTCCGCAAACGCCGCTTGCTCCTCTGCTTCAAACTGCTGCCCAAGGGCGGTCCCCCGTTCGGATTTTGGAGAACCGCTGTAGGGTCTTGGCGTCAGCAGACCGGGTCGCCGGACGGCCGGTCGAGCCGGCCCGGCCGGTACGTCCTCAGCCGGCAGCGGTTTGGAATCTTCCCGCTCCTTATCAGCTGCGTCAAGCGAGCGGTCGTCAACCGCGGGCGCCCTGTCGGTCAGCGCCTGCATCGGTCCGGAATTGGCGCCCTTGGGATAAACCCGGATTTCACTTACCTTAAAATCACCGTCTTTCTTTTGATAAAAAACCGCGTGATTATAGGAAGCCAAAATCCGTTTCAGGGCGGATTCCAGGGGTTGATCCGCAAAGCGGATGCTGATATCGATCGGTGCAAAATCCTTTGACACCAGCACCTGAATCCCGGTGGCTGCGGATATGGATTTGAGTATATTCAGCAGCGGGGTTTTTTCCGCCCGCAGACTCAGCAGCCCGTTATTGTAGCTGACATCCGGTGCAGCGCTCGCCATGACTCCTGCTGTAAAAACGAGCATCAGACCTGCCCACAGCGTCAGAACCGTCACATGATTACGCTTTATTGAAATATGCATTACGTTTGCGCCCGGATATTTTGAGACCTTGTGAAATCAGAAATAAGTCAGTTCACAACACAGTTTAAATCAGCAGGAAAAGGCGGAACGCGGAGGCGGAGGACTGGGTGCAATGGACAGGGAATTATAAATTAAAGAACCTTCCTTGACGGCCAAACCACCCTGGGAAGGCAAATAAAAACGGAAAGTGGAAATCAGATATGGAAAATCAAGCGGCGGCGGGTTACCGGTATGGTTTGTCTGACCGGCTGTCTTGATGACGGTCTTTAAACCGGCCAGGATCTTAAGCGAAGCAACCGCATTTCCCAGGCTTGCCGCAAAGAAGCCGGTGGTCTCGGCGGACCGCACCAGCGCCCTGATATGCAGAATGGTATCCTCAAGTTCCAGCCGGTTGTCCCGGTTGGCGTCCTCGGGACGCACCAGCGGAAAAGCGACGGTAAGCATCGTAAGGATCAATAACAGATGGACTATTTTTCTGATGGCCTGCATCGCTCGTGTTCGCACCCGGTTTAAAGCCTGAAATCTGCCGCTTAAAATACGGTGTTATATTATCTTTGATAATATCCTAAAGTCAAGAAAATCCTCTTAAAATGCGTGTTTTATTTATATGGACGCCTCGTTCCGGAAAATCTTTCAGTCACAACACTTAAATTAATATTTTTTATATCTCACAGAACTCCTAGAAACCCTATAGATGAAATCATTCTTTTCAGTGGGCTGATCCCTTTTTCCGATCCCTCCTTCTCAAAGGATCGGAAAAAAGAACTCTCTGAGCCTCTGTGCCCTCTGTGAGAGATTTTTTTAACGGATCGGCGCAGAGCGGCCGATCCCTATACATTGAATGTCAAGAATTTGGACCTATTCTATATTCGATCTTTCCAATAGTCCGGTTTTCTATGAAGATTTGCAACCGCGACAACCAAAATTTCATCTTTTCGAATGTGGTAAATAATTCCGTATGGGAAACGGCGGATTTGGCATCTTCTAGTTCGTTTTGAGCAAGGATGCCACGCTTCAGGAAATTTGCCAATCCTGTCGAGAACTTCCAATACTTCATTTCGGAAAATATCTCCAAGCCCCTGAACTTCATAGTTATAATACTCAACAGCATCATATAGCTCGATTTGGGCAATCTTTAAGAATCGAATCCGCACCTTAAAATTACCGATATTTTTCAAAAACTTCTTCCAAGGCAATAGCTTTTATATTCCCTTGGTCGTAAGCATCAATTCGATCCTCAGCCTCCTTGGCCCATAATTCATCAACTTCCCTATCGGGCCTATCAAGGGTGGAGAGCAGCTTATCAATTAATTCTGCTTTTTGTGAAGGCTTCAGAGCTAATGCCTCTTTTAAAATATTGTTTGTAGCAGTCATCTTTATCTTCCTCTCTCTCTTCTTCCACAGAGTTCCTCAAGCGACTGTTTATCCCATAGCTTTCGATCTCAAATTTCCATGCCATACCACCTCTTGTAGAACTTGCTGACAATATAGCAAAAATCCGTAGAAACCTCAACTCACCGCCATCCCTCAAACTGTTCGGCAGATCCCCTTACCCATCGGAAAAAAGAACTCTCTGAGCCTCTGTGCCCTCTGTGAGAGATTTTTTTTAACGGATCGACGCGGACGTCGATCCCTACAGTACGTTATCTATAACCGTAGGGAACGGGTTCCACCCCGTTCCATTTAGAAGGTCGTACGCTGAACATTTGAAATCCGCAGTTCGTCGATCTGCGTGCTTAAAGCACCGGCGCTATAATTCATCAGCACCGACCCGCCGTACCCGCCGGCGGGCATCCCGGTATTTGGATCGCTCCCAACCAGCGCCCCGTTAAGGATCCATACGCATCCCGCCGACTTCCTGGAGGATATAGATCACCTCGGCCAGGCCGATTCTGCCGTCGCAATTTACATCCGTACCGCAGACCGTGTAATTTTCCCTGATCCCGCCGGCGTTCATCCCCGCCAAGGTCTTCAGGGATAGAATCGCATCGGCAAGGGTTGCCGCGCCGTCGCCATCCGGATCGCCTTTTATCGGAATTGCAGTCGGATCGACATTTATATAATCCCAATCCGTGTAAGAACCTGCCGTCGTCCACACATTGGCGTCTATGATCACCCTTTGAACGGCCGTTACCGGGGCAGGCAGCAGATACGAAAATACCGGACTGAAATTCATTCCGTCGCGACTGTAGCGTAGAACGATACACTGTCCGTGTCTTGAGATTTCATACCAGTAGGTGTAATTAAGCCAATCACTTATTACGACGTCATCCGACGCGCGCAGGGCATTGTTGGAAGCGACCGCCTGGCCGTTGACGACGAGTTCCGCCGTCAAAACATTGGCATTATACCACTGATCCGTGCCCCGATTGATGCGCAGATAATTGCCGTTTCCATCGCCGAAGGCGATGTACATAACCTGATATTGCGCCCCCGTACCCTGCCAGCGGATGTTGTAATTCGCCTTGGTTCTCAAGATCCAGTTGTCTCCGCCAAAAGGACGGATCAATGTCCGGCTGGGGCTCCAGGTGGACGTTATGCCCAGAGAGCTGCCGCTGTAAGCCTGCGGCCCTTCAAGGTAATACCTTAACTGACCGGGATTAGCGGTCAGCGAATAGCTCCCTTTCCCGACCACGACCTGCCAGGACGAATCCAGCGCCTCCGCCGAAAAATCTTCCGTAAATCCTGCCGGCAGAGGCGGCTGATAGTCGCATACATCCGTTACAACAAGGTCCGGCGCGGATGGCGTCAATGCGGCATTCCAAACGCCGACAACCGCTTGACCCGGAACGACCGTAAAAGAGACGACGGCAGACGACGTATCAACCACATCCAGCAATCCCTCCGCCACGTTAAAACAGTCGAAGAGACCGCCGTAGCCGTCCGTTTTCAGCAGAACGGCTTCGGCCGAGGTGGTCCCGCTGCCGGTGGCCGCCAGAATAAAGGTCCCGTCGCTCAGCGGATAGGCCGAGGCGGTCATGTAATCGGCATATATTTTCTGCCACACGATTTCGCCGCCGGCATTGATCAGGGCGGCCAGCTTTTGGCCGGGATTGGTCACGACATACCCCCGGCCGGGCACTGCGGAAATCCCGTTAAAATAGCTGTTATAACCCGCATATGCCTTCTGCCAGTCAATTGCGCCGCTGTCGTCGAGCTTCAGAATCCACCCCGCCACGCCTGCGCCGCCATAGGAATCGCTATGCCCGGCCACCAGAAATCCCCCGGTCGCTGCTTCGACAATGCCCCGCGGTCGGTCGATGCCGGCGCCGCCATAAATTTTTTGCCACTGCAGTTCACCCAGGCTGTTCAACTTCAACACCCAGATGTCGTCCCCGGTGGGAGTGTCTTGCACGTAATTGACAAAGCCGGTTATAACATAACCGCTGTCGGCGGTCTTTCCAACGGCCACGCCTCTGCCGTTGTTTATGCCATCCGTATCGAGATCCCCGAACTTCTTTTGCCACTCGATAGTTCCGCCGGCATCGACCTTAACGGTCCAGAGCGTGCAGGCAGGTTGTACCGTTCCCAGGCAGTCAACGCTGCCGGCGGCGATATAACCGCCGTCGCCCGTCTGCTGAACGGCATTGAAGTAGGCGCCATAGCCATCCTGGCCCGTATAACCTTGCTGCCATTGAATATTGCCGCTGGCGTCGAGTTTAACGAGATAGCCGTACAACTGGCACACCGGCCCCACATCGCAGTTTGATACGGACCCGGCCAGAATATAGCCTCCATCCGCGGTCTGCTGGACGATATCGGAACCGGCTTCCACAGCGTCAATTACAAATCCGTTAAGGAGTTTCTGCCATAAAATCTGTCCCGCAGCGTCGGTCTTCAGGATAAAGATATCCGTGGGCGATCGCGTCCCGACAAGTATGTACCCCCCATCGGCGGTCTGCTTGACCGCCCGCGCATCTTCGTAATCACTGGTGCCATACAGTCGCGCCCATGTCGCCACGGACGCGCCGGTGTAGGTAAACAGGCCGTCGGCAAAGGAACTGTTGCTGTTGCCGTCGGTGTTGATCGTTGCAATCACCGAAAAGATATATTCCTG
>ENA-OSEO01005045-OSEO01005045.1-sediment-metagenome-genome-assembly--contig:-NODE-5045-length-13121-cov-4.911070_pt1 | contig 13121 bp, 12 predicted proteins | sample MGYA00237883_ERZ534232 | MGnify/ENA metagenome assembly ERZ534232
ACATCCTGACCGTCATGGCCGAGGAGGTCTGCCGCGGGCTGCCGCCACACCGAGCCCGCGGCCAGGCCCGGCGGCTGACCCAGCTGGCCGGCCTGGAGGTGCGGCCCGTGACCAGGAACCCCAAGTGGCGCCGGCGGGGGCCGCGAGTCCTGGTCTGGATGGCCCAGGAATAGGGCCGGGGGAGGAGGCTGATCATGCGGCCCTGAGACCGAGGCGGCCCGGGGAAGGCCCGGGCCGGATTGGAGTCGAGTGGAGGGCCACCGTCCGGGGTGCCAGCCCCGGACGGCGGCCGGATGAGAGCCTTTACGCAAGCATCCGACCAGGTGTTAACCCGACCCTCCCTGCCCCGCGGGGCGAGGGGGAGTATAGCACGACCTGGAGATCGGATGATGAGCAAGCTGCAGATCGAGGAGTGGCCCCTTGGCAAGCTGAGGACCTACAACCGCAACCCGCGCACCCATTCGGCCGAGCAGATCGAGGCCATCGCCGCCTCCATCCGCGAGTTCGGCTTCCTCTGCCCCATCGTGGTGGACAAGGGCGCGGAGATCATCGCCGGCGAGGGCCGCTTCCTGGCGGCCGGCAAGCTGGGCCTGAAGAAGGTCCCGGTCATCGCCGTCGACCACCTGACCGAGAGCCAGAAGAAGGCCTTCATCCTGGCCGACAATAAGCTGGCCGAGCGGGCCGGCTGGGACGAGGCCCTGCTGGGCGAGGTCCTGAGGGACCTGCAACTGGAGGGCTTCGACCTGCTCCTGACCGGCTTTGACACGGCCGAGCTCGAGCGGGAGCTGGAGAAGGCCGCGGCCGAGCACGCGGCCGACTTCCTGGACGACATGGCCCAGGCCGGGGAGGCGGGCCAAGCGGCCGGCCAGGGCCTCAACCTGAACTTCGACGCTGGCCAGGGCGACCCCGGGGAAGGGGCCCAGCCCCAGGAGCTCTACTTCCAGCTGAGCTACACCGTGACCGAGGAGCAGCGGGCCGTGGTCCTGAAGGCCCTCAACGCGGTCAAGGAGGCCCAGGAGTTCCAGACCTCGGCCGAGGCCCTGGTCTGGCTCTGCCGGAAGCATCTCGAGGAGGTGGGCCAGTGATGGAAGCTCTGTTCAGCCCCAAGACCGGCTGGCTGATCCTGGCCGCCTACGCCCTGATGATGCTCCTCCTGACCGCCCTGTTCGCCAGGGACGGCTTCACCAAGACGGCCTTCCTGGTCTCGGACCGCCGGGTGGGCGAGTGGCCGGCCGCCTTCAGCATCGCCGCCACCTGGATCTGGGCGCCGGCCCTGTTCCTGGCCGCCCAGAAGGCCTACACCCAGGGCCTGGCCGGGGTCTTCTGGTTCACCGTGCCCAACGCGGCCTGCCTGGTCATCTTCGCCTGGTTCGCCGAGCGGATCAGGACCAGGCTGCCCGAGGGCTTCACCCTGTCGGGCTACATCGAGGAGCGCTTCTCGGCCCGGACCCAGGCCCTCTACCTGGTCCAGCTGGGCGGGCTGGCCGCCTGCTCCTTCGCGGTCCAGCTCCTGGCCGGCGGGGCGGTCGTGGCCGCCCTGACCGGGATACCCTTCAGCCTCGTGACCGTGGCCCTGGCCCTGATCGCGCTCTCGTACTCGCTCTTTTCGGGCCTGAGGGCCTCGGTGGTGACCGACTACGCCCAGATGATCCTCATCGCCGTGGTCAGCCTGGTCCTGGTGCCCTGGGCCGTCCACAGCGCCGGCGGCTGGGGCGAGGTCTGGGCCGGCCTGGACGGCCGGAGCGGCACCTTCGGCAGTCTCTTCTCGGGCGACGGGGGCGGCGTGTTCTGGACCTTCGGCATACCCGTGACCATCGGCCTCCTGGCCGGCCCGTTCGGGGACCAGAGCTTCTGGCAGCGGGCCTTCGCCATCCGGGAGGGCCAGGTCAAGGGCGCCTTCGTCAAGGGGGCCCTGATCTTCGCCATCGTGCCCGTGACCATGTCCCTCTTAGGCTTCCTGGCCGCGGGCAAGGGCCTGGCAATCAAGGACGTGCAGCTGGTCAACCTGGCCGCGGTGCTGGAGTGGCTGCCGGCCTGGACGGCCGTGCCCTTCACCTTCATGCTCCTCTCGGGCCTGGTCTCGACCATCGACTCGAACATGTGCGCCGTGTCCAGCCTGGCCGGGCACGACCTGGGCGGGGGCGTCGCCGGCGCCCGGGTGTCGATGGTCCTGCTGACCGTCCTGGCCCTGGTCATCGCCAACGTCCCGGGGATGAAGATCCTCTACCTGTTCCTGTTCTACGGCACCCTGAGGGCCTCGACGCTCCTGCCCACGGTCCTGAGCCTGACCATGAGCCGGGTGGCCGAGGCGGGTCTGTTCTGGGGCATCCTGGCCGCGATCCTGGTCGGCCTGCCCGTCTTCGCCTGGGGCAACTTCGGCGGCCGGCCCGACATCGCCGTCATCGGCTCCCTGATCACGGTCCTGACCTCGGGCCTGGTCACGGTCGCCGCCTCCTGGGCCAAGCCCGGGGCCTCGGCCAGGGCGGGAGGCCTCCATGCTGCCTAGAAAGCAGGTCTCGGAGCAGGAGGCCTGGCTCAAGGCCCTGGAGACGGTCGCCGGGGAGGTCTCCCTGGAGGAGGTCGAGGGGCTGGCCGACCAGACCGCGGCCGAGATCGGGCGGATGACGGCCGGCAAACGGGCCGCCTTCGCCTGGTCCGGCGGCAAGGACTCCCTGGTCCTGGCCGAGGTCTGCCGCCGGGCCGGGATTGGCGACTGCGTCCTGGTGGTCAGCAACCTGGAGTATCCGGCCTTCAGCCGCTGGGTCGAGGAGCACAAGCCGGCCGGGCTGGAGATCGTCAACACGGGCCAGGACCTTAACTGGCTGGCCCAGAACCAGGACATGCTCTTTCCCAGGAAGGCGGCCGTTGCGGCCAAGTGGTTCCGGGTAGTCCAGCACACGGGCCAGGCCGCCTACTTCCGCCGGCGCAGGCTGGACCTGCTCCTCCTGGGCCGCCGGCGGGCCGACGGGAACTTCGTCGGCCGCGGCGGCCGGAACGTCTACACCAACCGGGCCGGGGTCACCCGCTACAGCCCCCTGGCCGACTGGCCCCACGAGGCCGTGCTGGCCTTCATCCGCCACCACGGCCTCAACCTGGCTCCCAACTACTTCTGGCCCCGGGGCTTCCGGGTCGGGACCGGCCCCTGGCCGGCCCGGCAGTGGACCAGGAGCATCGACCACGGCTGGCAGGAGGTCTTCGAGATCGACGCCGGCGTGGTCCGGGAGGCGGCCCGGCTGATCCCCTCGGCGGCCCGGTTCCTGAAGCGGGCTGGGCAGGATGCCGGGGGGCGGTCATGAGGACCCTGGCTAAGAAGGCCGTCAACCGCTCGGTCCTGGACCTGGCCCTGGAGAGGCTCAACCACGCCTTCGACCTGTTCGACCACCTGGTCGTGTCCTTCAGCGGGGGCAAGGACTCGACCGTGGTCCTCAACCTGGCCGCGGCCGTGGCCAGGGAGCGGGGCAGACTCCCGCTCCACGTCTTCTTCTTCGACGAGGAGGCCATACCCTTTCAGGTCGAGGAGTACATGCGCCGGGTGGCCGCCCGGCCGGACATCGACCTGGACTGGTTCTGCGTGCCCATCAAGCACCGCAACGGCTGCTCCCGCCGGAGCCCCTACTGGTATCCCTGGGCGCCCGAGGAGGAGGCCAAGTGGGTCAGGCCCATGCCGGCCGAGGGCCTCAAGCGGACGCCCAACTACGACGGCTCCGTGCCCGAGGGGCGCTTGAACATCCCTCAGATCACCGGGGCCATGTTCGACCCGGCCAGGTACGGCACGGTGGGCATGGTCATGGGCATCCGGGCCCAGGAGAGCATCACCCGCTACCGGGCCGTGGCCCGGCGGACCGTAGAGAACTACATCGTCAAGCACCAGGCCGGCTTCAGCGGCGACAGGGTCAGGCCCCTGGGCAACGTCTGGAAGGTCTACCCCATCTACGACTGGTCCACCGAGGACGTCTGGACCGCGCCGGCCGGGTTCGGCTGGGACTACTGCCGGGCCTACGACCTGATGGAGATGGCCGGCATCCCGCACCCCTCCCAGAGGCTGGCCCCGCCCTTCGGCGAGGAGCCCATGCGCGGGCTGTGGATGTTCAAGGTCTGCTTCCCCGAGCTCTGGGACCGGATGCACGACCGGGTGCCCGGCGCGGCCGCGGCGGCCCGCTACGCCATGACCGACCTCTACGCCTACGGCGGCCTGCCCGAGAAGCCGGCCGACATGACCTACGAGGAGTACCTGCGGCACCTGCTGGACAAGTGACCGCCGGAGACAAGGGCCAAGATCGCCAAGCGGATCCAGGAGGAGATCAAGCTTCACTTCGCCAAGACCGGGGACCCGATCCTCCACGAGACCCACCCGGAGACGGGCCTGTCCTGGAAGTTCCTCCTGGCCATCGCCGCCCGGGGGGACTTCAAGAAGCGGCGCCAGGTCAGGGCCCAGGTTGACGGGGTTAACTACGAGCGCCTGAAGCGAGTCTACGCCGCGGCCCTGGGGGAGCACCGGAGGGGCCATGCCCAGGGGTAGGGAGAAGCAGCCGGTCAGCAAGGTGGCCTGGGTGGACCGCAACGAGCTCCGGGCCAACCTCTACAACCCCAACCACGTGGCCCCGCCCGAGCTCGAGCTCCTGAAGGTCTCGATCCTGGCCAGCGGCTGGACCCAGCCCATCGTGGCCCGGCCGGACAACGAGATAGTGGACGGCTTCCACCGCTGGCTGGTGGCCGCCGAGCCGGAGATAGCCTCCCTGACCGGGGGCCTGGTCCCGGTGGTCTATCTGCCCCGGCTAAGCCCGGCCGAGCAGATGATGGCCACCATCCGCCACAACCGGGCCAGGGGGAGCCATGGGGTGGTCCCCATGGCGGAGATCGTCCGGGCGCTCCTGGACGAGCACGGGCTGAGCCAAGCCAAGGTGGAGAGGCTCCTGGGCATGGAGCGGGAGGAGGTCGAGCGCCTCCACGACCGGGGCTGCATGGTCAAACGGGGGCGGGCTGAGGGCTTCGGCAAGGGCTGGGTGCCGGGGAGATAGGCGTCATCACTTGACGAGAACACACATAACCCATAATAGAGCATGGGTTACGCGTGACATCGTAAAGAAGCTGAGGCCAAGACTTGACAGACGAACGCATAACCCATAACATTACTATGGGTAACGCGAAACGATGTCAAGGACGCCGGCGATGAAGCATGATGAGTTCTTCCGCAAGCACCCGGTTTTCACCGGAGAGGAGCTGGCCAAGTATCTGTCGTCCCCTGGCGAGGTCGGCGCAAGGGCAGGGGAGGCTCTCCTGGCCTACCACCGGAAGACCGGACGGGTTGTTCGGGTGCGGCGCGGCTTGTACGCCGTCATCCCGCGGGGAGCCGACCCCGAGTCCTACCCGGTCGACCCCTTCCTCGTGGCTGCGAAGCTGACTCCGGACGCGGTTTTGTCGCACCACACGGCGCTGGAGTTTCACGGGCGGGCCTACTCGGTCCGGGAATACTTCACCTACTCGGCGTCCCGCCCGCTGCGTCCCCTGACGTTCCGCGCCCATGTTTTCCGGGGAGCGAAGTTCCCGGGGGCCCTTCGCCGGGCGGGAAAGGAGAGCTTCGGCGTGTCGGCCGCGGAGCGGGCTGGGCTGGAGGTTCGGGTCACGAGCCTGGAGCGGACCCTGGTGGACGTCCTGGATCGACCCGACCTTTCGGGAAGCTGGGAGGAAATCTGGCGGTCCCTGGAGTCCGTCGAGTTCTTCGACCTCGACAAGGTCGTTGACTACGCGCTCCTGCTCGGAAATGCGACCACCGGGGCGAAGGTGGGCTTCTTCCTTGAGCAGCACCGTGAACCCTTGATGGTCGAGGACCGACACCTCAAGGCGCTTAACGATCTGCGACCGCGGCAACCTCACTATCTGGACCGGACCAGGCGGAAGTCCGGCCGTTTCATGTCGAAATGGAACCTGGTGGTCCCCAGGGAAGTGTCAGAACGGGCCTGGGGGGAGGTGCTGTGAGAATCTCCCCCGAGAAGCTGGCCGCCGAGGCCGGGGGGACCGGGTTCAGGCCGGACGTCCTCGAAAAGGTCGCCCGCCTGCTCGGGTTGCTTGAGGCCATCCAAAGCCACCCCTTCCTCAAGGGGAAGCTGGTCCTCAAGGGCGGCACGGCCTTGAATCTCTTTGTCTTCGACGTTCCGCGGCTCTCCGTCGACATCGACCTGAACTACGTGGGCGCCGAGGATCGTGAGGCTATGCTCGCCGAGCGCCCCGGGATCGAGCAGGCTCTCCAGGCGGTCTTCGCCCGGGAGGGCTTCACCGTCAGGCGGATGCCCGAGGAACACGCCGGGGGGAAGTGGGCGCTGCGGTATGAAAGCGCCCCCGGCCGGACCGGCAACCTGGAAGTGGACCTCAACTTCATGTTCCGCGTCCCCTTGTGGCCGGTGGTGATTCGCGACTCCCATCCCGTGGGCGCCTGGCGGGCCAGGGGGATTCCCGTGCTGGATCTCCATGAATTGGCGGCCGGCAAGCTCGTGGCGCTCCTGGCGCGGGGGCAGGCGAGGGACCTGTTCGACAGCCACCGGATTCTCCGGATGGACGACCTCGAGCGCCACAGGCTCCGCCTCGGCTTCGTCGTCTACGGTGCGATGAACCGCAGGGACTGGAGGACGGTCTCGACCGACGACGTGGGCCTTGACGCCGCTGGTTTGGCCAGGCAGTTGGTCCCAACCTTGCGCGGCGACGCGGCGGAGCTCCGCGTGGAATCCGGGGAATATTGGGTGCGTCTCTTGAAGGAGTGCCGGGAAGGTCTATCCGCGGTACTGCCTTTCACCAAGTCCGAGCGGGAGTTCCTGGACCTGCTGCTGGACCGAGGGGTGATTGACCCGACGATTCTGACCGCCGACGCGTCCCTCCAGCGGCGCATCCAAAGCCAGCCGCTTCTCGAATGGAAGGCTCTCAACGTGCGGCGTCACAAGGGGCTGGACAAGCTTTCCTGACGCCCCCATCCGGGGGCTATGTCCGGGCAGATGACAAGTAAGTATCGGACATTTGTGTCCGCCGGCAAGGCTGTCCGCAAGCGAGATAAGCGGGTCCTTCCGGCCACTTAGGGGCAACGGGTCCCGCAGCACCCCGGGTTTCGGTCAGTGACAGGCCCCAAAAACAAGGTTGACAGTTTACACGCCCGGCGGCCTGCCGGGCGGCCTCTCGGAGCAACCGGGTGATCAAGATTCATGGCGCGGACCAAGCGGGGAATGACACAGTCCGAGTACGCTCGGCGCATTGGCAAGACTCGCCAGTATGTCAATAAGTTAGTCAAGCTCGGCAAGATACCGGTCGGGGCCGGCGGGCGCATCGATCCGGACCTGGCCGACGCGGCCCTGGAAGTGGCCGTCGACCCGGCCCGGGAGGTTGACAAAAAGGGTCCCGAACAGGTTGACAGTTTACAAAACGACCAGGGTGAGAGTGTCAACCAGTCCGAGGACCGCAAGAAGGGCGGCCTGACCTACCACCGCGCCCGCAGCCTCCGGGAGAATTACCGCTTCCTCCTGACCAAGGTCGAGTACCAGGAGCGGGTCGGCCACCTGGCCAGGGTCCAGGACGTCAACCAGGCCCTGACCGACGCCGGCCGGCTGATCATGAACCGGCTCCTCAACTGGCCCAGCAAGCTGGCCCCGGCCCTGGCCGCCGAGTCTGACGAGCGGCGGATCAACGAGGTCCTGATGCGGGAGGCGCGGGCGCTCCTCAAGGAGTTCCATGAGTCTCTTGGAGCCCTCAGACGGGTACGCGATAGCGGTTGACGCCCTCAGGGCCGGCCTGGCCCTGCCTCCCGAGTTCACCATCAGCCAGTGGGCCGACGCCGAGCGGGTCCTGAGCCCCGAGGCCAGCGCCGAGCCGGGCCGGTGGCGGACCGAGCGGGCGCCCTATCTCAGGGAGCCCATGGACGCCATATCCGACCCGATGGTCGAGTCGGTGGTCCTGCAGTGGGGGGCCCAGACGGGCAAGACCGAGGTCCTGCTCAACGCGGCCGGCTACTACGTCCACATGGAGCCCTCGCCCCTCCTGGTCGTCTACCCGACCGTGGAGGTGGGCAAGGCCTGGTCCAAGGACCGGCTGGCCCCGATGCTCAGGGACACCCCGGCCCTCCAGGGCAGGGTCAGGGAGGTCCGGACCAGGGACAGCGACAACACGGTCCTGCACAAGAAGTTCCCGGGCGGGCACATCACCGTCACCGGGGCCAACAGCCCGGCCGGCCTGGCCTCCCGGCCCATCCGGGTGGTCATCCTGGACGAGGTGGACAAGTACCCGCCCAGCGCCGGCGACCTGGGCGACCCCATCGCCCTGGCCGAGTCCCGGGCGGCCACCTTCTGGAACCGCAAGTTCATCAAGGCCTCGACCCCGGGCCTCAAGGGGGCCAGCCGGATAGAGCAGGAGATCGGGGCCAGCGACCAGCGCAAGTGGTTCGTGCCCTGCCCGGACTGCGGCTTCGAGCAGGTGCTCATCTGGAAGCAGGTCCGCTGGCAGGACGGCGACCCGGACACGGCCGTCTACGTCTGCGAGCGCTGCGGCTCCTGCTGGCCGGACGCCAGGCGCATCCAGGCCGTCTGCCGGGGCCGCTGGGTGGCCACCGCGCCCTTCTACGGCGTGGCCGGCTTCTGGCTCTCGGCCCTCAACTCGCCCTGGGTCAGGCTGCCCAAGGTGGCCAGGCGGTTCTTGCAGGTCAAGGACCTTCCCCAGCAGTTCAAGGTCTTCGTCAACGAGGTCCTGGCCGAGACCTGGGTCGACCAGAGCCACTCGGTCAACGAGGACGAGCTCTACCACCGGCGCGAGGAGTACGGCCTGGAGACCCCGATCTGGGTGGGGGTGATCACCGCCGGGGTGGACGTCCAGGACGACCGGCTGCACGTCGAGATAGTCGGCTGGGGGGCGGACTGGGAGAGCTGGTCCCTGGACTACGTCGTCCTGCCGGGCGACCCGGCCGGCTCGGCCGTCTGGGAGGACCTGGACAGGCTCCTGACCCGGCGCTGGCCCGGGGTCGACGGGGTGAGCCTGCCGGTCCAGGCCGTCTGCGTGGACACCGGCGGCCACCACGGCGAGGAAGTCCACCAGTTCTGCGGCGCCCGCCTGGGCCGGCGGGTCCTGCCCATCAAGGGCAAGGACGGCGACCGTCAGGTCTGGCCGGTGACGGTCAGTCGGAATCGGGGCGGCCGGCGGCTCTACATCGTCGGCGTGGACAAGGCCAAGATGAACATCTACGAGTGGCTGCGCCGGGAGGAGCCCGGCCCGGGCTACTGCCACTTCCCGACCCGCTACGGCGAGGCCTACTTCCGGGAGCTGACCGCCGAGCGGCTGGTCATCAACTGGCGGGGGACCAAGGCCTATCCGGCCTGGGAGCTCAAGTCCCTGGGCCGGCCCAACGAGGCCCTGGACTGTCGCGTCTACGCCTACGCGGCCCTCTGCTACCTGATCCGGGCCAGGCTGGACCTGCGCCGGGAGGTGGAGCGGCGGGCCAAGAAGGCCGGCGCGCTCCCGGCCAAGCGCGGCCCGCGGGTGGTCGCGCCGCCCGCCTCGGTGGCTTCCGACCCTTACCTGTAGAGGACGATCATGGCGGATCTGGCGACGCTCAGGCAACGGCTGGAAGAGGTCGAGACGGCCATCCACAAGCTGATGACCGGGACCCGGGAGGTCCAGGTCCGAGTGGGCGACATGTGGGCCAACTACTCCGAGGCCGGGTTGAAGGACCTCCGGACCTACCGGACCGAGCTCCTCAACCAGATCGCCGCGGCCGAGGGCCGGGGCGGCCGGCGCCGCATCCTGGTGGAGTTCTGAGCATGGCCTTGGCCGAGCTGCGAGGGGAGATCGGCGCCGGCGTGCCCATCAAGGCCGCCGTGGCCCACCGGGGCGCTGACCTGGTTTCCCGGGAGCTTAACTCCTGGCGGCCGGGCCTGGGCTCGGCCGATTCGGACCTGCTGCCCGAGCTGGACGTTCTCCGGGGGCGGGGCCGGGACCTGGAGCGCAACCACGCCGTTGCCTCGGGCGTGGTCCAGACCCTGGTCGACAACGTGGCCGGCACCGGCCTGCGCCTCATGGCCTCCCCGGACTACCGCGCCCTGGGCCGGCCGAGGGAGTGGGCCAAGGAGTGGGCCCGGCAGGTCGAGGCCCTCTGGCGGGGGGCCACCGAGACCATCGACTTCGACGCCTCCCGGAAGCTGAACTTCGCCGGGGCCACGGCCCTGGTCTACCGCTCCAAGCAAGTCAACGGGGAGGCCCTGGCCCTGCCGCTCTGGCTGCCCCGCCGCGGCCGCAAGACCACGGTCCTCCAGATCATCGAGTCCGATCGGCTGGGCAACCCCTGGGACCTGCCGGACAGCGAGAGGCTCAGAGGCGGGGTGGAGATAGACGACTACGGCGCCCCGGTGGCCTACCACATCCGGGCCGCCCACCCGGGCGACGACCTCTTCGGCGGCTTCAGCCCCCTGGTCACCTGGAAGCGGGTGCCGGCCTGGACGGCCTGGGGCCGGCCCCGGGTGATCCACGCCTTTGACAAGCACCGGCCGGGCCAGACCAGGGGCAAGCCCATCTTCGCCGCGGTGATGACAGACTTCCGGATGCTGGACCACTACCAGCGGACCGAGCTCAAGTCGGCCATCGTCAACGCTATGATCGCCGCCTTCATCAAGACCCAGCTGCCCCAGGACGAGATACTGAACCTCTTCGGCGGCCAGGTGCAGGACTACCTGGACGCCCGGGCCGAGCACAAAGTCAGGCTGGAGGGCGGGGCCCTCCTGCCCCTCTTCCCGGGCGACGACGTCCAGCCCTTCATCCCGGGCCGGCCGCCGACCGGGTTCGCGGCCTTCATGGAGCACGGCCTGAGGTCGGTGGCCGCCGGCCTGAACGTGCCCTACGAGCTCCTGCTCAAGGACTTCAGCAAGACCAACTACAGCAGCGCCCGGGCCGCCCTCCTGGAGGCCTGGCGCTACTTCAACGGCCAGCGCCAGTGGCTGGTCCTCAACTGGGCCCAGCCGGTCTACGAGCTCTTCCTGGAGGAGTGGGTCAACCTGGGCCTGATCGAGGCGCCGGGGTTCTACGAGAACCGGGCGGCCTACGCCCGGGGCCGCTGGATCGGCCCGGGCCGGGGCTGGGTCGATCCGGTCAAGGAGGTCCAGGCCAGCCAGATCCGCCTGGACGCCGGCCTGTCCACCCTGGCCGACGAGTGCGCCGAGCAGGGCCTGGACTGGGAGGAGGTCCTGGAGCAGCGGGCGGCCGAGCGGGAGCGCATGCGGGAGCTGGGCCTGCTCGACGCCGCCGAGCGCTCGGCCAGCCGGCCGGTGGCCGTGGAGCCGGAGAAACGCGAGGAGGAGCCGTGAGGTTCGCCCATCTCAAGAGTCGCATCTTCAACACCCCGCTCCTGATCCACCCGGACAAGCTGGCGGCCATCTACAACGTGGTCGCCCCCAGGTGGGGCGAGGACGGCCGGCTGGAGATGGAGGCCCGGGTCACGGCCCTGAACGAGCGGCGGCCCGAGCGCCGCCTCTACCAGCTGACCGAGGGCGGGGTGGCGGTCATCCCGGTCCTGGGGACCCTGGTCCAGCGGGCCAGCGGGGTGGACGCCATGTCCGGCCTGATGAGCTACGGCCTCATCGGCGCCCGGCTCAGCCAGGCCCTGGAGGACCCCGAGGCCCGGGCCATTCTCCTGGAGGTCGACTCCCCGGGCGGGGAGGTGGCCGGCTGCTTCGCCCTGGCCGAACAGATCTTCCAGGCCCGGGAGCAAAAGCCGGTCTGGGCCGTGGCCAACGAGATGGCCTTCTCGGCCGGCTACGCCCTGGCCTGCGCGGCCGAGCGGGTCTTCCTGCCCGAGACGGCCGAGGTGGGCAGCGTCGGGGTCATCGCCTGGCACATAGACCAGTCGGTGATGGACGCCAAGCGCGGCCAGACCTGGACGGCCATCTACGCCGGACGGCACAAGGCCGACTTCAACCCCCACGAGCCCCTCTCCGACGCCGCCCGAGGCCGGGCCCAGGCCGAGGTGGACGAGCTCTACAACATCTTCGCCCGGGCCGTGGCCCGCAACCGGGGGCTCAGCGAGGAAGAGGTCAAGGCCACCGAGGCCCTGACCTACCTGGGCCAAACGGCTGTGGAGGCGGGCCTGGCCGACGCAGTGGCGCCCTTCGCCGAGGCGGCGGCCCGGTTGGCCGAGCGCGCGGGCGAGAGAGTCATTCCCGGCGGTTACGCCGCCGCCGACAACCATCACAAGGAGGGGATCATGCCCGACAAACCCACCGAGCAGGCGGCCGCCCAGACCGCCGAGGCCGCGCCCGGGGCCGATCTCGAGGCCGCCAGGGCCGAGGCCGCCAAGGCGGCCCAGGAGCGGATCGCCGCCATCCTGGGCCTGGAAGAGGCCCAGGGCCGGGACAAGCTGGCCCGCCACCTGGCCTTCCATACCGACCTGAGCCCGGAGGAGGCCCGGGCCGCCCTGGCCGCGGCGCCGGCCGAGAAGGCCGACCCCGACCCGGGGGCCGAGTTCAAGGCGGCCATGGAGCAGGCGGCCGACCCGGGCGTCGGCCCGGACGCCGAGAGGCCGGCCGCGGACGAGTCCAGGCCGGGCAGCACCGCGGCCAACATGGAGCGCCTGCTCAAGCAGCGCGGACTCCGCAAGGAGTAAGGGGGTAAGACATGGCCACCATTCACGAGGGCAACTACCTGAGCGACGTAGTCAAGCACGAGCTGGACTCCCGGATGAGCCGGGAGGAGGTCGCCATCCTGGCCGGCTCCGGGGCCGTCCGGGAGCTCGAGCTGGGCCAGGTCATCGGCAAGCGGACCCTGGGCGCGGTCACGACCGTGGCCGACACTGAGAACAACGGCAGCGGCAACGTGGGCACGGTCACCCTGGGCCCCAAGGCCCTGGCCGGCGATTACGTCCTGACCTGTGTGGAGGCCGCCACCGACGCCGGCCGGTTCAAGGTGATCGCCCCGGACGGCAACCGCCTGGACGACCTGAGCGTGGGCGTGGCTTACTCGACTGACCACATCAACCTGACCGTGGAGGACGGCGAGGACGACTGGGCCTCGGGCGACTTCATCACCGTCTCCGTGGCCGCCGGCGACGGCAAGGTGGTCGGCCTGGACCTGGCCGCCGAGGACGGGAGCCAGATCGCCTACGGGGTGAT
>ENA-OSEO01005046-OSEO01005046.1-sediment-metagenome-genome-assembly--contig:-NODE-5046-length-13120-cov-7.674461_pt1 | contig 13120 bp, 8 predicted proteins | sample MGYA00237883_ERZ534232 | MGnify/ENA metagenome assembly ERZ534232
GTTGCCGGCATCACTTCCATGCGGTCCGGCCGGAGTGGGTGCCGAACGGTGAAATCGAGGTCCAGAAGGTCGATCTGAACACCAAGCAAAAGGCCCAGGTGGCTCAGGAGAACGCTAAGATTGATTAGCATGAAAGACAATGCCGAGTTGAGCTAAAAATCAAAACGATGAGGATCACAGACAGCGAGGATCACGAGCAACCATGTACCCTGAACCCCAGAATAGACCCCTCTTCGGACTCAAGGCCATCGCAGGTCATTGTGGCGTGTCCGTGAATCTGTTGAGAAAGTGGATCAGGGAAGAGAAGTTCCCGGCGGCTAAGGACCCTTGTTGGATGACGACGACGGCGAAGATCGCTCAGTGGGTTGAGGAGAGAGTGGGGATGAATAGTCTATAAGACCATCTCCACTCTCAGCTATCTGGGTGAGTTTCCTTCTAATACTTTATGCTTTGGGTTTGTTCCCACGGAGGAACTTACGCCTCAAGCGGCTTAAGCCGCCTTATCCTGAAAGGGCAAACTGCCCGAAAAGTTTTTGATTTTTACAAATTACTTTTTTAATAAAATAAGATAGTTGGCTACTTCATCGAAGCCGTAATCAATCGCATAATCATAAGGCCTTTTTTCTTTGTTATCCATGGATTGCAGGTTAGCTCCTTGTTGGATCAAAAATTTAGTCATTTCTATATTTCCATACATACACGAATAATGAAGAGCCGTTTTCCCAGTAATATCGGAGATAGAAATACTAGCGCCATTTTTCAATAGCAGCTTTACCATATCTATATTCCCCACGTATACAGCAAAAAACAACGAGGGGACTCCCCCTACATTCTGACGATTTACTTTTGCACCATGATCTATGAGGATTTGTGCTATGCGGTACCGACCTTCAACACATGCAAAATCAAGCGGCGTCCAACTAGATGCGGTAGCGCCACTAACATCTGCTCCTCCTTTAATCAGGGTCTCAACCGCTTGCTTATGTCCAGATCGAATTGCGGTAATAAGAGGGGTATATCCATCATCGTCTTTACTGTTCGCATCTGCACCCATGCTGATTAACAGGTTAATCGCTTCTATGTTATTTTCTTTCGCAGCAGAAAAAATAGGTGTCCATGATCTTTTTGTCTTTAAGTTAGTCTGCGCTTTAGACTTTAATAAAAAATTTAATATATTATTTTGAAAGTTATCGGTTGCTACGTAAACAGCATTTTCCCCAAAGTTGTTACAAATATTTATTGCGGCACGATTGTCAATCAAAATTTTTACAATACCTTTATATCCATCTCTCGTCGCCTTGATTAATGGCGTGTTACCAAAGGTGTCTTTTGAATTGACATCTGATCCTTTTTCTATTAATAGCTTTACTATTTCCGCTCGATTATTTTCGACCGCGAGATGAAGAAGAGTTGATCCTCTGTTATCAATTTTGGACAATATTCTACTGTTGTTTGGTATCGACTTAATTACATTTATATTATTGCTTTCTATCGCCATTAGAAACGATTTATCAGTACGATTTTCTCCAGATATAAGGGAACAGGATATCATTGATGCGATAGCAAGCAAACCAATTGATAAAAAAAATTTACGTATTTTAAGAGGAACATATATTATCATAATATGTTTTACCTTTTGATTAAATATTATAGAGATATCTCCTTAATGGATAATTAAAATTATGAGTATGAGTACCATAGTAGCGATCAAATGGATGTCCTATTAATTCAACACATACATGTATACTAAGTCCATTTAATTTATCTGCCTTCATCGTCTCTATTATAGTTTTTAACACTTTCTCCTTTATATCTATCTTTCCCGCCAGAGCCTTTATCGCGTTAGGATAACTGAATGCGGCAATGAGTGCATCGACAACCTTTTCTCTTTCCTTCGCCAATGCGGTTTCACATTTCCCTGTCAAAATCGAGACCATCATTGGGGATTTTCCTGTTCTTACCAATATTCGCGCCTGAAGAATAAACTCCAGTGCCTCCTCGGGGACTTTTTCCAATATTTTCTTCTCCTTTTCAGTTAATTCTAGTTCTGACTGATTCTCAAGAACGAAGGTTATATATTCATATGCAACTCGAACAAAGTCTTTTTGGGGTATCTCCGAACAATCATAATCCTTTCCCGAAATCAAAGCTTTATAATGTTCATAGGAATCAAGCCCCCTATCTCCCCCAAACGTGCTGTCAACACCACTTGAGACTGATGCACTGCTAGGACCGCTCAAGCTATTCCCCGTCGGGTCCACATACCTCAGTGGATTATTCAACGTGTAGCTATACCGGTTTAAACCTTGAGAATTGGCAGGATCAGGCACAACAGAATCCGGGCTAATGAATCGGCCAATAATCGGATCGTACATCCGGGCGTCATAATTATATAGCCCAGTTCCCACGTCCAATTCCTGGTCCGTGTACTTATAGTTGGATGCAAATGGTGGAGAGGACGACCCAGCGCGCATTTCGCCGAAAGGCATGAATTCAGCTTGCTCGACGAGCTGGCCGGATTCGTCGGTCACGCGAGTTGCGCTGCCCAGATGATCTTGGTGGAAATACTGCGTCGCGCTGCTTGTCACCTTAGCGATGCGTTGTCCGCCGGCAAAGATGTAACTGGTCTCCACGCTGCTGGCCACCTCGAAATGCGATCCCACGTATACAGTATCGACATTGCCGCCGATTCGCTTTAAGACCCTCGTGCCGTTCGCGTCATAAGCAAGCCCAAAACTTGTAGGCGTCCCGCCTCCATAGGGGAAGACGTCGATCTGGATGGGCATATTTCGGCGTTGTACACGATGCTCCGTTGCATCACATTGGCCGGATTTACCAGATCGAAGCTAGTGGTCATGTTACCGTTCGCATCATAGGCGTAGTTATAAGCATTCCCGTTCTGGGTGATAGTGGTCAGCCGGTGCGGCTTACCGGCCGTCCCATAAGTATACACCAGATTGTTTCCGGAAGTGGATTTGGAAACGATATTACCCAGCGGGTCATAGTCCAAGGTCATCGTAGTCCCGCCTCCGGAAATGGATTCAGAGGTCAGCCGGTGCAGGTCGTCATAGGCGTAATTATAGGTAACACTGCTATGATTGTCGATGACCGAGCTCACGTTGCCCCGCATAGTGTACAAATACTCATAGTCCTGAATCGTGTTCCCGCCGCTGGTCGTGGTCAGTCTTGACAGCCGGGCCAACAAGCGGTCGTAACTGTAAGTGGTGACGGCCCCATTCTGATACTCGATCCCGCCGGGCAGGCCGGTCGGTTCATAGTTATAGAAGGCGGCATAGGTAACCATTCCGGCGTAAACCGTGTCCAGCAGGTCCGAGCCTGGGTAATACGTATAGAAGACCGTGGGCCCGTTACCGGGGTAGTCGATGCTTTTCAGCTTGCCGTCATCCCAATACTCGTAAGCCGTTACATAAGGCCCTCCCCCGCCGATGATGCTCTTGGTCTCGGTGACCACGCGGCCCATAATGTCATAGGTGAAAGTAGTCGTGGTGTTCGAATTCTCAATGCTGCACAGCCGCCCCATGCCGTTCTGACAGGCGTCGTAAACGAAAAAGGCCGTGGGTGTGCTGTCGCTGAATTGCTTTTGGATCACGCGATTGAGGCCGTCATAGATAAAAATCGTGTTCTTGCCGTTAGGAGCGTATTGGTTCACCATGTTGCCGTTATTGTTATAAGCGTAGGTCCAACTGCCCATGTCCATATCGTTCATGGCGATTTTCTGACCCAAGGTGTTGTAGGTCATGGTCGTGGTGTTGCCGTTCGTGTCGGTCACACTGGTCAGGTCGCCAGCGGCGTTGTAAGTATACTGAGTCGTGTACTGTTGGCCACTTTTCGTTTCCTTGACTGTACGTAGACGGCCGAGCCAATCCTTGGTTTCAATTTTTTCCTTCTGGTCCGGATCGAGGATGGAGGTGTCAAGGCCGGAATAAGAGTATATCGTAGTTACTCCCGAACCACGATCCGCCGAGATAAGCCTGTTACGGGAATCGAATGAATTTGTTACAGAAGAAAAAGCGCCATAAGCTGATGCGTTGTATGTACTACTATAGGCAAAAAACGGACCTTTAATATATCCGTTTCTCCCCATATTGTCATATTCCAACTGTGTGGTGATGTAGTAAGAATCTCCTAATTTTGAAGTTTGAATTTTTCTGCCAAAACCGTCAAAGTAATCGTAGGCGAGAATACTATTCTCTGCGGACTGTCGGACGGAAGTTTCGATATAGCGAGGCAGAACGTCGTCATGATAACTTATGGTTTTTAAGCCATTATCCGGGAAGTCTACACTCGTCACCCGGCCGTACAGATCATATCCGAATGTGGTGGTATGTTGGTTCGGATCTCTTTCAGTAGCTACGGTTCCGTAGCGATAATTATAGGTTCGGTATGTCTGAAGAGTAAGTCCGATGGTGATTGTTTCTGGAAAAGCGTGGAACAATGATTCAAAGATCGTGGTCGTGGCTGGATTGCTGCCAACTTGAACGGATATTACGTTTCCGTAGGCATCATAGGCGTAAGTCGTGATCAGATCGTAACTTTGAGCATCGTTGCAATAGCGCGTTTCTGTCTCTAAATTACCAAAAGCATCATAGGTGTTGGCAGTATGCCGAGCCAGCCCAGTCAAACTCCCACTCAGTTGCTCTGTGGCCACTCGCCATATCCAGGCTTGGCTTATATTGCTGTAGCTGTGGCTTGTGGTAACCGTTTCGCCGAGATTTGTACCAGAGACACTAGCGGTCAGAACCAGACCGTTTTCAGTATCGTAAGTGTATGTCTCTGTCCCAGAGGCCGTCTCGATGTCATCATCGTAATATTTAATATCCTTTTGGTTGAGACGGACAAATTTCCACTCAGAAAATGTCGTTGGCCATATATCCAAATTCCATGTAGTGCTAACCAATAGACTGCCTGGTGAACCAGGCTCATAAAAGTCGGACTGATGCTTTCGTCCAATTGTAAATTCATCTTGATGGTAGAGTGAGGTTTCATAGGTTCCATTGGCGGCATAAGTTTTGGTAACCGACTCAAAACCGAGATATCGTCTGTTTGCTACATCATACTTCCCGCCCTCATATTCAAAGTCGACCGAAACGATGCCCTGGTTGGAACCTGGATCAGCCGTGACTGAGGAAACAGTTTGAACGGCGAATGGTAGATTATGGTCTTCATAAATCATGTAAGGTTCATAAGTGATGTTAATAGACCGGCCCATGCCGTTATCATTTTCAACAGAGGTGAGCAAATCAAGAGGAGTCATGGATTTATTCAAACGAAATTGAGTCGAAGAATAAATATACCCTAAATCCGCCTTACCATCACCATTAAAATCCTCAACGCGGTTATAATATTCAGATGATCCCAAGCTCAAATCAGAATGTGTAATTCCTTTAAAATCCATTCCAGTGGAGTAATATATCTTCGCTTGGCTCCCTCCAAATCCTGAAAGGATATCTGTTAGACCGTCTTCGTTGAAGTCTGCGAAAGCTATTTGCTTTAATTTGTAAACCCATCCATATCCTATTTTAAATGATGGTTCAAAAACAAGATCGATATTATCAAATGTTTTCGTGTAAAATCCGTCACCAGTGCTGTAATAAATACTCACACTTTCTGTCTGGAAATATGAATCCCTGAAAGCTACAGCTATATCAGCTAATCCGTCCCCGTTAAAATCACCAATCCAATTGTTATACTGACCTGTAGTTGGATCAAAAAGCAGGGTTACTCCTGAATAACTCACTCCTGAAGTAAATCCTCTTCCTGTTGAATAATAAAATTTGGTTTGATTATTTGTCCGGCAAACTATATCTGCTTTTCCATCTCCATTAAAGTCTCCAACAAGAACGTAGTCTGGAGTGGTAATATAGTCAACCACTTGATTTTGAAATTGTGGAGAATGTTGTTGACCATTCGAGTAAGCAACAGTCATTCCCGCGTATTGCGGGAATCCGAGAATGTCAGTTTTACCGTCGCCGTCAAAGTCAGCCGTAATGGAACTTCCCATTATGCCGAGAACAAAAGACGGACCTGAAGAGCCAATATATTGATATGAATATTCACCTTCTGAATTGGAGTAATATACCCTATAGAAATTAGTTGATCCTTCATTGCCGCTGATTACGTCAATACGACCGTCTCCGTTATAGTCACCAAGTGCAATGTTTTCAATCCAGATATCCATCGGATAGCTATCATTTTCAAGCCCTTCTCCATCAGAATATATCACTTTAATTCCGTTGGGTTCGAGCGGATTACCATAAGTAAAACCATTGAAGAAATCTGTTATCCCATCTCCGTTGAAATCCATTGTTTGTGCAATTATAAGATCCGATGTTGACCAAGAAGACCACTGAAATCCCGCCGAACCATCCTGATAATCAAGAATGATAGGCGGCAGGTGATTCCCGGAGACCTCACCGGTATTGACATTAACGGTTGCATCAGCATCGTATTGGGTTATAGTCGTCAACCTGGATTCTTTCGATTCGTATTTCTGACTATAGTCGAAGGCATAAGCACGCGTGCGTTGCCCGCTGGCCTGAATATCGATCGACTTCAAGCGATATGCTAATATTTTGAAGGATTTACCGTCTCCATAGGTTACATAATCATAGGGATTGCCGCCCGTATCCTTTCTTAGTTCTCTGCAGAAGGTAATGGTCACACCTGGACTTTCATCATCTTTGTAATTGTATTCAATCCGTTCGAGATATAGATGACCGGAGCTGCTTCTATGGTAGAACACCTTGATCTGATTACCATTCGTGTCTTCCACCTTGTCGAGACACCACTTGAATATGCCACTCTGGCTATTATCCTGACGAGAATCGGACGTCGAACCGTAATAGTATTTAATGCCATCTCTTGACGTGGCTACCCAGGAAGCTCCGTTGTAGTAGTACTTGGTGAATTGATTTTCAATCTTCGCGCCGTAATACCCAGTCCCCCAGTCATTCTCTCTTGATTTTAGCTCGCTTATGATCGTTCCATCCTTGACCACTACAAAATCATTGGCCGTGTAATCGATTCCAAGGCGCGGATTGCGCTGGATATATCCCATGTCGAAATTCCAGCCGACGCCTATCCACCCATTACCACGCTGGCTGTTGTAGGTAAGGGTCAGGTCCGGGGTCAAACCTGCCCGGCCAGGATAGGTTTTCAAGGGAATCTTAAACCGTGCGCCTCCGAAGTTGTTATCTGGAATGAATTCATCAGGAATGAGAAACTGCTTTTCGGCTACTCCTGTAGGTTCCTCTTCCTGGGTTCCACTCAGGGTAGATTCCAATGCCTGAGCCTCTGCCTCTTTTTCGGCGGGCTCGGCTTCGGTTGCCTCGGAGTCGGATTCGGTGGATTGGGATTCTTCCTCTAACGAGGAATCGTTGTCGGCGGGTTGTGTATCGGTGGTTTGGGATGAATCTGAGCTTGAAGTGTCTCCGGTGTCATCGGCTGCGAAGGCTACAATCGGAGTAATCATTAGAAAAACGGCGAGGAATACGGCGAGCATCGAGCCCTTCACATCACCCGAGGTGTTCATAATACGCCTCCTGAGGAAGTTGAGAGGGAGAAGCTATGTTGCCTAAAACCGTGCCTAATTGTATAACTTTTTATAATTATTTTGGTAAAATAAGAATGCTCGCGATATTTTCCCTTTCTTATCTTATCCTTTCAAAACGAAGACAGTTAATGTGCTTCGAAAAGAAAAAGCGCTTGCGCTGAAAGACGATTATTCATCAAAATTGTTGAGAAATAAGAATAACCCCGTTGATAATTTTTTAGCTCACGACATTTTCTTCTGTCAAGAAAAAAATAACCGTTAATGCTATTCGGCAATAACTTATAGAAATAGTTCAAAAAAAGCATATATACAACTTCCACTGCCTAATTATGATGCCAAATATAGCTTGTGTCCCAGTAAAAAAGTATAACAAAAATATATATTCAATCTACTGCTTTTAGTTGACCTGAAATCCCTTGCAGGTGAATTGTCCCGCCTCTGTCAAGCGCAAAATTGCGCATATCCGCTCATATTCGTGTCAAAAATGCGCATTTTTCGATTTCGCCCAAACCAGGGTTATACTCATCAGCGATGACCGCCAACTCCCCGAACATACCCCTCTCACGTTCCTACCATCCCGGGCCCAAAGCCCAAACACGACCTGCTGGCAGCTGCCCTGTCGCCGGCAGGATGCACCAGATCAAAACTCGACGTTAGCGAGCGTATGCACTCCGCACCTCTCAACCTTCCCCTGATCGGCCTCAAGGCCATTTCCGGTCACTGTGAAATATCTGTCAGCACTCTTCGAAAATGGATCAAGGAGGAATCCTTCCCGGCCGCCAAAAGCCCATGTTGGATGACCACTACTGGGAAGATTGCTCAGTGGATTGAGAAGAAAGTGGATACGAGGGCGCTTTAGGACTCCGAGACGGCCCAGGACTCGAACGATGTCTTCAGCCGGGTCGTGGGCCGTCTCAACTGATCAGTTCTTTTGGACCTACTGTGAGCAGGGCGTATCACTACCGAAAAGGTCAATTTCCAGTTCAAAGCCACTTTCGCCAGCGGCTCTTACGACCTCTCCAGAAAGACCGAATGGGAGGTGTTGAGGCAGTGTAGAGGGCCACTCCATAAATATTGATCTTGTTGTGGTTTTGTTGTGGTTTTCAGGAGAAAAAACAAGGGGTCAGAGATCGCGCTGTCGTCTCTAACCCCTTGTTTTTATTGTCTGGTAGGCGGTACTGGATTTGAACCAGTGGCTTCCACCGTGTGAGGATGGCACTCTACCGCTGAGTTAACCGCCCGTACGTCTTTACTATTAGCCGGTCGACCCGGGAAAATCAAGAGAAAATCATTGTTCCGGCACGTCGTGGCCCGGTCTTATGGATTCTCTTCCTCCAAAACGGGATTGACCAGGCGGGCCGCGTCTTGGGATCGATCCAGAGGTTTGACCCGCACCCGGCGGCCCTCGATCTCAAGCCGGCCCTGGCTGAAAAGCTGGATGGCCCGCGGATAGATGCGGTGCTCCAGTTTGAGAATCCGCGCGGCCAGACGGTCCGCGTCATCGTCGTCCAAAACCGGCACCACGGCCTGGATGATGATCGGGCCGGTGTCGGTGCCCTGGTCCACGAAATGGACCGTGCAGCCGGAAAATTTCGCGCCGTAATCGATGGCCTTCTGCCAGACGTGTACGCCCGGGAAAGACGGCAAGAGGGCCGGGTGGATGTTCATGACCCGCAGGGGAAAAGCCTCCAGCAGGACCGGGGTGAGCAGGCGCATGAACCCGGCCAGGACGACCAGTTCAACCCCGTGCTCCTGGAGCACCTTGACCAGCCGCGCGTCGAACTCCGCGCGGTCCTTGAACTCCCGGTGGTCCAAGGCCACGGTCTTAAGGCCGTGTTTCTCGGCCCGGGTCAGGCCAAAGGCGCCCGGCACGTTCGAGATGACCACCCGAATTTCGGCGGCCAACCGCCCGTCCTCGATATGATCGATGATGGACTGGAGGTTGCTGCCGCTGCCCGAGACGAGCACGCCGAGTTTTAAGCGGGGTATGTTTTCCATCTTTCCTAAGAGATCAGACCATGCGGAAGGCCGGGGCCTCGGGTTCGCGCTCCACGATCTCCCCGACCAGGAAGGCCGGTTCGTTCATGCTGGACAGCCGCTCCAAAATCTCGTCCACCTGCTCGGCCGGCACCACGGCCACCATGCCCAGGCCCAGGTTGAAGGTGCGCATCATCTCCATTTCGTCCACGTTACCTTTTTCCTGGATGAAATCGAAAATGGGCGGCCGGGGCCATGAACCCCGTTCAAGCACGGCCTGGCAGGTTTGGGGCAGGATGCGGGGAATGTTGTCCACCAGCCCGCCGCCGGTGATGTGGGCCAGGCCCGCGATTTTGAAGTCCCGCATGAGCACGTGCAGGGTGCGCACATAGATGCGCGTGGGCCGGAGCAGTTCCTCGGCCACGGTGGCGTCCAACAGAGGGTCGGTCGCCTTCATCTTCAGTTCGTCGAAGACGATGCGTCGCACCAGGGAGTAGCCGTTACTGTGCAGACCGCTGGAACCCAGCCCGATGATCTTGTACCCGACCCGGATTTCGGAGCCGTCGATGATGCGGTCCTGTTCGACCACGCCCACCACAAAGCCGGCCAGGTCGTATTCGCCCACCGCGTAAAAATCGGGGAGTTCGGCCGTTTCCCCGCCGATGAGCGCGCATTGGGCGTCGGTGCACCCGGCCACGATGCCTTCGAGAATCTGAGCGCCCAGGTCGGGTTCCAGCCGACCCATGGCCAGGTAATCCAGGAAGAAAAGCGGCTTGGCGCCCTGGGCCAGGATGTCGTTGACGCACATGGCCACCAGGTCGATGCCCACGGTGCGATGCTCTCCGGCCAGCATGGCCACCTTCAGTTTGCTGCCCACGCCATCCGTGGACGAGACCAGGATGGGGCGTTCGTAACTGGCCGAATCGAAATTATACAGGCCGGCGAAGCCGCCGATGTCGGTGACCACCCTGGAGTTGAAGGTTTTTTTGACCATGGGGGTGATCCGGCGCACGAACTCGTTGCCGGCCTCGACGTTCACGCCCGCCTGCTGGTAGGTCCAGGCCTTGCGGGCCGCCGCCGAGGTTTTGGAATTGGGTGAAGGGGCGTCGCTTCCGGATTTACCTGCTGTGTTCATGTATGGATCACCTCGATAAGGGCGCGGTTCGGGGGGTTCCGAGTATGCCGAGGCTTGTCCCGGTGATGTCGTTTCCGCGGGACAAACCCTTTGGAACTGCTGTATACTAGTTACCCTTGGACCCTTGGGATGTCAATGGATTTCTCGGCCCTTGCCGCGCGAAAGGCCTGACGACCGTCATGTTCCCCCTGCCCCCATACCCCGGCCTGGTCAAGGACCTGCGCGCCTTGTCCGGCGTGGGCCCGCAGCTCGAAAGCCTCCTCCACGAACGCGGCATGCGCACCGTGGGCGACCTGCTGGCCATCCTGCCGACGCGCTACCAGGACCGCCGTTTCCTCACGCCCATCGACCGGCTGACGCCCGAAACCGAGGCCCTGGTAGCCGGACGCATCGAGGAGGTCTCTCCCAAGCGCTCCCGCCGCACCGGACGAAGCTTGTTCGAAATCACGGTCGCGGACGAGACCGGCCGGGTCAAGGCCTACTGGTTCCGGCTGCCGGCCTACATGCGGCGCACGATCAAAAAAGGGGACCGCGTGCTGCTCTTCGGCCGGGTCCAGGATTACCACGACCGGCTCTACCTGCTGCACCCGGAAATGAAGGCTTGGGACGGGCACAAACCCAAGGAGGGCGAAATCCGGCCGGTCTATCCGGAGATGGAGGAGATCAAGGCCGGCGTGCTGCGCCGCATCATGAAAACCGCCTGCCGAGAACTGGCCGGCGCGCCGCCCGTCTTTCCCGCGGACTGGCTGGCCGAGCACGGCCTGACCGATCCCATCGCCGCGCTCAAGACCCTGCACCGGCCTCAAACCGACCGGCCCGGCCCGCTGCCCCGGCGGCCTCGAGAGACCCGGGCCTGGCGGTCCCTGGCCCTGTTCGAGCTGGTCTATTTGCAGCTTTCCCAAGGACTGGCCCGAGCCAGGCTGGCCAGCGAACCGGGTCTCTCGTTTCCCTATGAAGCCCGGCTGGTCGAAGATTTTCTAGGCGCCCTGCCCTTTCGGCTGACCGACTCCCAGACCGCGTGTCTTACTGAAATCCGGCAAGACCTGGCTGCTCCCCGGCCCATGAACCGGCTGCTGCAAGGCGACGTGGGCAGCGGCAAGACCGTACTGGCCCTGGCCGCCTGCCTGGCCGCGGTCTCGGCCGGCTACCAGGCCGCGCTCATGGCCCCGACTGAAATCCTGGCCCGGCAGCACGCCCGGTTCCTGGCGCCCTATGCCGAGTCTCTCGGCGTGGCCACGGACCTTTTGGTCGGCGGATTGAACGGCGGCGAAAGGAGCCGGCGGCTTGAGCGGCTGGCCACGGGAGAAACTAAGCTGGTGATCGGCACCCACGCCTTGTTCTCGCCTTCGGTCGCCTTTCAGAACCTGGGCCTGGTCGTGGTGGACGAGCAGCACCGCTTCGGCGTGGCCCAGCGCCTGGCCCTTCGGGAAAAGGCCGGACGGCCCAACGTGCTGGTCATGAGCGCCACGCCCATTCCCCGATCCCTGGCCCTGGTCCTTTACGGCGACTTGGACATCTCCTTCATCGAAGGCCTGCCGCCGGGCCGCAAGCCGGTCGAAACCCGGGTCTATGACGGAGCCCATCGACGCGAAGCCTACCGATTGCTGACCCGGGAGATCGCGGGCGGAGGCCAGGCCTATCTGGTGGCTCCGCGCATCGAGGCCGTGGAAAACGGGGCGGGCGACGAGGCCGGCCCGGCCGCGCCGGACCTGGCCGCGGCCGAGGAGCTTTTTCGCCACGTGGACCGCCACGTCCTGCCCGAGACCTCGGTCGGTCTGCTGCACGGCCGGATGAAGCCCGACGAGCGGGAGGAGGTCCTCAGCGGCTTCCGGCAGGGCCGCATCCGGGCCCTTGTCTCCACGACCGTGATCGAGGTCGGTCTGGACGTGGGCGCGGCCACGGTCATGTTGGTCGAGGGCGCGGAGCGTTTCGGCCTGGCCCAACTGCACCAGCTTCGCGGCCGGGTGGGTCGCGGAGACCGGCCGGCCCTCTGTCTGCTGGTGGGCGGCGCGGAAGACGGACCGGGTCTCAAGCGGCTCCGGCTCCTGGCTGAAATCCAGGACGGGTTCGCCTTGGCCGAGGAAGACCTGAAAGAGCGCGGGCCGGGCGACGCGGCCGGGCTTCGGCAATCGGGTCTGCCCGCCCTGACCTTTGCCCGGCTGCCCGCTGACCTGAAAATGCTTCACCAGGCCCGGGACCTGGCCCGGGACATTCTGGCCCGGGATCCGGACCTGTCCAGCCCCGGGTTCCGGCTGGTGCGCGAGGTCGTGGACCGCTTGGACCTGGGCCTGCCCGACGCCGTCGGCCAGGTCGGCTGATCCCCTCCTGATCTTTTATAGACCTACCTTCAGGGTAGTGGGTTAGTTTGGGAAATTCCATGCCCCCCTTCCTAGGAATTCCTGGGTCTTCGCGCTCACCGGGGTGACGTGTTTTCC
>ENA-OSEO01005047-OSEO01005047.1-sediment-metagenome-genome-assembly--contig:-NODE-5047-length-13119-cov-3.264913_pt1 | contig 13119 bp, 13 predicted proteins | sample MGYA00237883_ERZ534232 | MGnify/ENA metagenome assembly ERZ534232
CAATCCAGGGGCCTATGTTACAGCCTTGAAAGAAGCTGGGATCAGACTCATGCCTGTTGTCTCCAGCGTGGCTCTGGCCAGGCGGCTGGAGCGGCTCGGGGTGGATGCCGTCATCGCGGAAGGCGTGGAATCAGGCGGCCATGTCGGCGAGACAACGACTATCGCATTGGTGCCTCAGGTGGTTGACGCCGTCAAGATTCCGGTGGTAGCAGCCGGAGGACTGGGAGACGGGCGGGGGCTGGTGGCGGCCCTGGCGCTTGGGGCGCAGGGAATACAGATGGGCACGCGGTTCATCTGCTCGGCGGAATGCATCGCCCATCCGAACTTCAAGGAAAAGATCGTGCAGGCACAGGATAGAGCCACGGTGGTTACTGGTCAGTCGACAGGGCATCCGGTGAGGTGTCTGGAGAATAAGCTGACACGCCAGTTTCTAAGCCGGGAAAAGGCCGGAGCGCCCCCCGCTGAGCTGGAAGAGATGGGCAGAGGAAGGCTGTCCAGGGGGGTCGTTCAGGGGGATGTGGAGGAAGGTTCGCTTATGGCCGGCCAGATTGCAGGGCTGATAAAAGATATCAAGCCGGTGAAAGCCATAATCGAGGATATTATGGCCGAGGCCGATAAGTCCATACATTCCCTGTGTAAGTTCGAGTCAAAGGCGTAAGACAGGTGAGCGAGGAGAAGGTCGCTTATGTGTTTCCGGGACAAGGCTCACAGGCAGTGGGCATGGGGGCTGACCTCTATGCCCGGTATGCCTCGGCCAGGAAAGTTTTTGACGAGGCGGACAGGACTCTCGGTTTTAGCCTGTCCCGGCTGTGTTTCGAAGGCCCTGAAGCAGAGCTTACACAGACCATAAATGTCCAGCCGGCTGTGTTGACTGTCAGCATCGCCTGTTTGAAAGCGGCGCAGGAAGTTGCCGGCACCGAATTGTCCCTCCCTGCCTGTGTAGCCGGACACAGCCTCGGTGAATATACGGCTCTGATAGCCGCCGGTGTTCTCACCCTGGCCGATGGAGTCCGTTTGGTACGGGAGAGAGGCCGGTTGATGCATGAGGCCGGCCGCATGAGGCCGGGTGGAATGATGGCGGTGCTCGGGCTGGATGAGATGTCTATCGAGGATATCTGTAAATCTGCCGGCACCGAAATTTCCAACATAAACTCTCCGGGGCAGATAGTTATCAGCGGGGCAGGGGAGAACCTGGAGGAAGCGAAAAGGCTGGCTGAGGGTAGGGGGGCGCGCCGCGTGATCCCGTTAAAAGTAAGCGCCGCCTTTCATTCCCGGCTGATGGAACCTGCTCTGGATGGCTTGAAGCAGGCTATCGCGAACACTGACTGCCGGGAGCCTTCCGTGCCGGTGGTGGCTAACGCAACCGGCAAGATGCTGACGGCTGTGGCAGCAATACAGGAAGAGCTTGTAGAGCAGTTGCTTAGCTGTGTTCAATGGCAACGCTGCGTCGAAAACATGACTGCCAGCGGAGTGACCACGTTCTATGAGATAGGACCGGGACAGGTGCTCACCGGCCTCATCAAGCGTATCAGCCCGGCGGCCAGGACGGTTAATATCGGCGATGCCAGGTCCGTCAGCCAGATGAACAGCCAGGCGAGCTAGTTCAACCAGCTGATTTCCCCAAAGAGGCAGTCGTCTCGATAAGAATGTCCAAACTGGCCACATCAACTTGACAAGTTTGTGTGGCTGGTGTACATTTTCTGTCAACTGAATAGTGCAAAGGCTGTGAGCGAGACTAGTAGGTGTCCAGCGGGACTCAGAGAGCCGGGGAAGGTGTGAGCCGGCGTCAGCGCAGAGACTGAATGGACTCGGGAGCTGCAAACCGAAAGGGAACACCGAATAGGCTTTGACGGAAGGGACACCGTTATAGAAGTCCAGGGTATCGCTTTAGATTAAGGCCGTACCTGAATGAGGTGATTGCTCAGGCAATCAATTAGGGTGGTATCGCGAAGGAAAGTCTCTCGCCCCTACAGGCGAGGGGCTTTTTTGTTTTGGAAATCAGGAGGTTCTAGTGTATAGTCCGATGCTGGAGGAAGTCAAACGGTTGAAGGATAAGGGAAACCTGGTGCCGGTCTGGCGTGAGATAGTGGCCGACCTGGAGACGCCGGTATCTGCTTTCCTGAAGATAAACCGCGGCGGCTATTCTTTCCTGCTGGAAAGCGTTGAGGGGGGTGAGCGCCTGGCCCGTTACAGTTTCATCGGCACTGAGCCGTACCGGGTGCTGGCGAGCAGTGCCGACGACTCCGCCAACCCGCTGGAACAGATAGCGGAAGAGCTGGGCAAGCACAAGATTGTGCCGGCAGGTGAGCTGCCCAGGTTTTGCGGCGGGGCAGTCGGTTATTTTTCATACGAGGTGGCGAGGCGCTTTGAAGATTTGCCGTGTCCGCCCGGCGACCCTCTGGGACTGCCGGAATCAGTATTTATGATGGTGGACACTATGCTGGTTTTTGACCATGTGACGCACAAGATTAAGGTCTTGAGTCACGTTCATCTTGATGGAAACATTGATGAAGCTTACCAGGCGGCAGTAGACCGGATAGACAACCTTGTGGGCAGGTTAAGCCAGCCGCTGGAGTTATGCCAGGCTAACCTGATGGCTGCCCGCGGCAAAGCTGCTGGCGGAACCGCCAAAGGGCTTACTTCCAACTTTTCGAGAGCGCAGTTCGAAGAGAGTGTGGGGAAGATAAAGGAGTATATTACGGCAGGAGAAGCTATTCAGGTAGTGCTGTCTCAGCGCTTGTCTCAGCCAGCTGACGCACCGCCATTTGAAATTTACCGGGCTCTCCGCAGCATGAACCCGTCCCCTTACATGTTTTTTCTGGATTTTAACGATTTCCACGTCATCGGAGCGTCGCCGGAAATCCTGGTGCGGGTGGATAACGGAATGGTTATGACGCGACCTCTTGCCGGCACCAGGCCCAGGGGGAAAAGCCCGGCCGAAGATGCTATGCTGGAGCGCGAGCTCCGTAGTGACGAGAAAGAGCGGGCTGAGCATATTATGCTGGTGGACCTGGGGCGCAACGACATCGGCCGGGTTAGCGAGCCTGACACAGTTGAAGTAAGCGAATTGATGGATGTGGAGCGCTATTCTCATGTCATGCATCTGGTAACACATGTACAGGGCCGGCTGCGCGGTGACCTGACTGCCCTTGATGCCTTACAGTCCTGTTTTCCTGCGGGTACCGTATCCGGAGCTCCGAAGATAAGGGCCATGGAGATCATTGCCGAGCTTGAGCCCGAGAAAAGGGGGGCTTATGCGGGGGCTGTGGGATACGTTTCGTTCTCCGGCAACATGGATATGGCTATAGCTATAAGGACAACAGTGGTGGCTAAAGGTACCGCTTACGTGCAGGCAGGATGTGGGGTTGTCTATGACAGCGTGCCTGAACGTGAGTATGAGGAGAGTATAAACAAGGCGCGGGCGCTGCTGGAAGCGATTAGACAGGCGGGCGGTCCGCGGTGAATATGGAGATGGGCCATGCTGCTGCTGATTGATAACTATGACAGTTTCACCTATAACCTTTTCCAGTATCTCAGCGAGATAGGAGAGATGGTGGTCGTAGTGCGTAATGATAAGGCGAGCCTTGAAGATATTGAGGAAATGAGGCCTGACCGGGTCGTTGTTTCCCCGGGCCCGTCTACGCCGGAGCGGGCTGGCATTTCCAACCAGGTCATCCGCCAGTTCTGTTCCAGAGTGCCCATACTGGGTGTGTGCCTGGGACACCAGTGCATCGGATATAGCTTTGGCGCTCATGTTGGACGGGCGCCGGCGATAATGCATGGAAAGTCCTCCTTGATACACCACGGAGGCCAGGGGGTCTTCTCCGGACTGCCTGACCCTTTTTCTGCAATTCGTTATCATTCGCTAGCTGTGTACCGGGACGGACTGCCGGATTGCCTTGAAATCACCGCCTGGACGGAAGACGGCACAATTATGGGCCTCCGCCACCGTCATTATCCGGTGGAGGGCGTTCAGTTCCACCCCGAGTCGTTCATGACTGAAGCCGGCAAGGACATACTGAGGAACTTCCTCAAGGGAGGCAGATGAGACTATGATAAAAGAAGCTATTGCGCTTCTGGTATCGGGGCGTTCGCTCAGCGCTGAACAGGCGGCGCAAGCTATGGAAGAGATAATGCAGGGCGAAGCAACCCCGGCGCAATTCGGCGCCTTTGTCACTGCACTCAGGATGAAGGGAGAGTCTGTTGAGGAGATCTTCGGGCTGGCCAGGACAATGCGTTCCAAAGCTGTTTCGGTCAGCGTTTCTCAGTCGATCGTTGATACCTGCGGCACAGGCGGCGACGGGTCGAGTTCCTTCAATATCTCTACGGCGGCTGCGTTCGTGGCTGCAGGAGCCGGGCTGAAAGTGGCCAAGCATGGCAACCGGTCCATGAGCAGCCAGTGCGGCAGCGCCGATGTCCTGGAGGCCCTGGGCGTCAAGATTGACCTGAAGCCTGAGCAGGTGCGGAGGTGTATTGAAGAAGTTGGAATAGGTTTTATGTTTGCTCCAGCATTCCACCCAGCTATGAAGTATGCCGCAGGTCCCCGGCGCGAGATAGGTATCCGTACGGTGTTCAACATCCTCGGCCCGTTGACAAATCCGGCCGGGGCTACGGCACAGGTGCTGGGCGTAGCCGACGAGTTGCTACTGGACAAGCTGGCTCAGGTGCTCCAGCGTCTTGGTTGCCGTCATGCCCTGGTAGTGCACGGCGAGGACGGCCTGGATGAAATTACGGTCTGTGGAAAGTCTGCGGTCTGTGAACTCGATGAGGGACATATTAGAAACTATACTATCAGTCCTGAGGACGTAGGCCTGGTCAGGGCTGGCAGTGAAAGCTTGAAGGGTGGAAGCGCTGAAGAAAATGCCAGACAGCTGCGGAGCATATTCAATGGGGCCAAAGGCCCTCAGCGTGATATCGTAATGCTGAATTCAGCCGCGGTGCTGCTCGCCGCTGATAAAGTTAAGACGTTTCAGGATGGGGTGGCTATGGCCAAAGAAGTGACAGACAGCGGACGAGCTCTGACGAAGTTGGAACATCTCGTCCGGTTCAGCCAGGGGCTGGGGCAGGTATGATGATTCTGGATGAGATAGTCTCGCACAATTTGCGGGAGCTTGAGTACAGGAAAGGCAGTCTGCCGCTGGCGGAGGTAAGAAGGCTGGCGTTCGAACAGCCACCGCCTGCTGATTTCGCTGCTGTGTTAAAGGGTGACGGAGTCCGGCTGATTGCCGAAATCAAGAAAGCATCGCCGACCAGAGGCATGATTCGTGCCGACCTTGACCCGGTAGAGACAGCCCTGATCTATGCCGGTAATGGGGCTTCAGCTATATCGGTGCTCACCGAACGCAGATATTTCCAGGGCAGCCTGAATTATCTCAGGGATATTAAGAAGGCGCTGGGGCAGAAGTTGCCTCTATTAAGGAAAGATTTCTTATGTGACCCTTACGAGATTTACGAATCCAGAGCCTGTGGCGCTGACGGCATATTGCTCATCGTAGCTATTCTGAAGCCGGGAGACTTGCGGGGCCTAGTGAAGCTAAGTCAAGAGCTGGGTATGGACTGTCTGGTAGAGGCGCACACCGAAGCTGAGGTTGAGGTTGCTTTAACAACCGAGGCCAGAGTCATCGGGATTAATAACCGTGACCTTTCTACTTTCAAAGTCGACCTGCGTACAACGGAGAGGTTGCGGCCGCTTATCCCGCCGGACAGAATAGTTGTCAGTGAAAGCGGCATAAAAGGACGTGGAGATATCGAGAAATTGAGGCAGCTGGGCGTTGACGCCGTACTTGTCGGCGAGTCGTTGATGGAAACGCCTGATGTCTGCGCTAAGCTCAGGGAGTTGGTGTGACCAGAATCAAGATCTGCGGTATAACCTGTGTGGAGGGCGCTCTGGCTACGGCCAGGTCGGGGGTTGATTTCATGGGGCTCGTCTTCGCTCCCAGCCGCCGCCAGGTGTCTGTTGAGGAAGGGTTGCGGCTGGCTGAGGCAGCCCGCGGTATAAGAAACAGCCTGGCTATCATCGGCGTCTTTGTCAATGCCCGGGCGGACGAAGTGAACTGCATTGCCGGCCACTGTCTGCTGGACTGGGTCCAGCTCAGCGGAGACGAAAGCTGGCAGTACTGCGAGCAGATCGAGCGTCCTGTTATCAAGGCTATTCACGTGTCGGATGATAGCAGGGTTGGGGCAATAGGTGAGTACATCGAGTCAGGATACAGGGTGCTGCCGGACCGGAACCTCATCTGTCTTCTTGACACGAGAGTAGAGGGCGCCTATGGTGGAACCGGGCAGATTTTTAACTGGCAGCTGGCAAAGGAATTATCGAGTAGGTACAGCGTGATTGTGGCCGGAGGGTTGACCTCTGAAAACGTTGGCCGGTTGGTCCGCGAAGCGCAGCCCTGGGGGGTTGACGTCTCTACCGGCGTGGAGAGCAACGGCCTCAAGGATGGGAACAAAATAATGGACTTTGTTGCCTCGGTCAGAAAAGCCGAGGCAACATCGTGGGGGCTTTTGTGAACTGGGGCGGGTTTCCGGAAAGGAGAATATTTGTTGCTGCCTGATAAGAGGGGATATTTCGGCTCATACGGGGGGCGCTTCGTTCCCGAGACTTTGATACCGGCCTTGAATGAGATCACAATAGCTTACCAGGAGGCGGGAGCAGACAGGAACTTCTGGGCTGAGTTTGAGTCTCTATCTCGCGACTATACGGGAAGGCCAACACCGCTGTATCTGGCTGAAAGCTTCAGCAGGCACTGTGGCGGCGCCACGGTTTTTCTTAAGAGGGAGGACCTGGCTCATACCGGCGCCCACAAGATTAACAACGCCCTGGGGCAGGGACTTCTAGCGCGGAGGATGGGAAAGCACAGGGTAATCGCCGAGACCGGGGCTGGGCAGCATGGCGTAGCTACGGCGGCGGTATGCGCCAAGCTCGGGCTGGAATGCATAGTCTATATGGGCGAGGAAGACGTGGGCCGGCAGTCGCTGAATGTTTTCAGGATGAAACTGATGGGAGCTGAGGTAAGGCCTGTATCGTCCGGCAGCTGCACATTGAAGGATGCTATTAATGAGGCAATGAGAGACTGGGTCACCAATGTGAAGGACACCTATTACCTCCTGGGTTCAGTTGTTGGGCCACATCCATATCCTATGATGGTGCGTGACTTCCAGTCGATAATCGGGCGGGAGACCCGTGAGCAGGTGTTGGCGAGATGCCACCGGCTGCCTGATTATGTGGTCGCCTGTGTCGGCGGTGGCAGCAATGCTATTGGCATCTTCTACCCGTTCCTGAAGGACAGCGAGGTGAGACTCGTGGGAGTAGAGGCAGGCGGCAAAGGCGTAGAGACCAGGAAGCATGCTGCCTCACTGGTGGCGGGGGAGGTGGGTGTGTTACATGGGTCAAAGTCCTACGTTCTGCAAGACGCGAGCGGCCAGATTGAGGAGACTCACAGCATATCTGCCGGGCTGGACTATCCCGGAGTGGGGCCGGAGCACAGTCATCTGAAGGACACCGGGCGTGCCGCCTACGTGGCTGTAGGGGATGCGGAGGCCCTTGAGGCCTTTGATCTCTTGTCACGGACGGAGGGGATTCTGCCGGCGCTTGAGCCGGCACATGCTCTGGCCTATGTAGCCGGATTAGCCAGGTCGTTAGATAGCCGTCAAATTGTGGTGGTCAATTTATCCGGCCGCGGCGATAAAGACCTGGATATTGTGACTAAGGCCCTGGGATTGAACAGTGAGCAAGATTAGCTCTGTCTTCAGCCGTGCAGGTCGCACAGGCCTGATAGCTTACGTCACCGTAGGTTATCCCGGCATTGAGGCGACCCTGAAAGTGGTACCGCTTCTTGCTGCTGGCGGCTGTGACATAGTGGAACTGGGCATACCTTTCTCCGACCCTCTGGCCGATGGCGTCACCATACAGAAGGCGAGCTTCAGCGCCTTGCGGAATGGTGTCACGACAGAAGTGTGCCTGGAAGTGGCCGGGGAACTCAGGCACCGGGTTTCCATTCCTCTGTTGTTCATGACCTACTTCAACCCGGTATTCCATTATGGCCTTGAGGGGTTCTGCGGCGCCTGCGTTAAGTCGGGCATCGACGGTCTGATTATCCCAGACCTGCCTCCGGATGAAGGATACGAGATGGAAGCTGCTACCCTGGGGAAAGGCCTCGACCTCGTTTATCTCCTGACCCCTTCCAGCACTGATGAGCGCATCAAGCTGGTGGCGAAGAAATCCAGGGGATTCATATACCTGGTATCGGTCACCGGAGTAACCGGCGCCAGGAGCAGTCTACCCTCTGGTCTTGAGGCCTTTGTTTCCAAGGTGAGTAGCATTGCGGACCTGCCGCTTTGTGTTGGATTCGGTATATCAACGGCGGAGCAGGCGAGAGAGATAGCGTGGATGGCTGACGGGGTGATAGTGGGCAGCAGGATAATTCAGCTGATGGAAACTGATGGTAGTCTGGAGTCAGTCTCCGGCTTCGTGAAGCAGCTGCGCCGTGCGGTTGATGAGCCGCGCCGCGAAGACCTCAAGGCGTAGGGTGGCTACGCCTGAGCGGCAGCTTTTGCCGTGCAGTCCTTTGTCCTTCATGCTCTTCTGGCGGGCCTGCTGCTGTGGACTTTGTCAGCCAGACGAAGATATAATGGCACTGCATTTTGCCTGGCTATTCCATGACTGGGAAGCGGGGCTCTCGCTATGACACTGGAGTAAACGATAGCCGGTAGATAACATGGAGGAGATTTTTCTGTGCCACAAATGTGGCGCTCAGAATGCCGTGGGCCAGCAGGCCTGTCAGGCCTGTGGTGAAAAGTTCCAGTACAAGTGCCCGGGCTGTGGCTCCATTGTCGATGCCACAATGATAAACTGTCCGAATTGCCGGGGCGGGTTGGACTGGCCCACTCCACTCAGAGTGAAGGCTTTTCCCAGGAAGCAGGCCGACGCTCAGCCAGCGCACGAAAGGTTTCAGGCCGGGGCTCCGGGCGCCAGGACAGGCAAGAAAAAGCGGGACCCGCTGCTCATCGGCTGTCTGGCCCTTATAGTCATTGTGATACTTATTGGGGCTGTGCTATTCGTGATTGACACGCTTCTTTGAGAGAAGCAATTTGGTACTGCTGTACATATGGCTAAACAAATGGTTGACTTTTTCCTCTCTTTCTTCGCCAGGCCCAGCATTCTTGGCATCTGTCTGGCGCTGGTGTTTGGCGCTATGTGGCTGGCCTTTTTCAGGCCTCCATTGTTCAGGAAACCCTGGCTCTGGGGAGTGATGGCCGGGAGCGCCATCCTGACGCTCAGTGCTACCGCGTTCATTCAGGCCCCGATACAGATATGGATCGGTCAAATGTTGGGCCGGTCTTTGGGTGCCGCTGTGCTCAAACAATGGCTCCTGGTGGCGGCTATACCTCAGATACTGGTCGGCGGGCTTATTCAGGAAGGCGCTAAGCTTGTGCCAGTGGCTATATGCTGGTGGCGGAATGGCATGAAAGAGGACCTTAAGCTGGCGCTGGCTGTCGGTGCAGTGGCTGGCGCTGGTTTTGGCATTCTGGAGGCTCAATGGGTATACAATTCTGTCTTTGACACCGGTTGGAACTGGCAGAATGTACAAACCGATGCAGTCGTGGCACTGTCCCCATTCTGGGTCAGGTTTTTTATCCTGGGCTTCCATGTAGCCGCTACCGCTGTGGCAGCCTATGGCATGGCAGCCGGCTGGGGATGGCAGTCGTACCTGATAGTCGCTTCTCTACATACCCTGATGGGATATACCGAAATTATGGCAAGGACGGGGCTCATTTCTGAAGTTCAGGCCAACCTTCTGATAGCGGCGCTGGCAGTGCTTGTTGCGGGTGGAGCTATATGGCTGCGAGGTCAGCAGGCGTCCAAATGACGTCACGATTTGTGTCTGGCCGCGTGAGGCGCCGGTTCTATGCAGGGAACGGTGTATCATTTAGGGGCGCTGCTGGCTGTGCTGTCTATACTTGGTTGGCAGATGATGTGATACAATGGAAATAAGTAAGAAGCAGGGAGGGAGGTTTGCCTATGGACATCGCATGGTACCGTGACCTGGCGATCAGCATTACAGGCTTGATAATCAGCGCTGTCATCGTCTTCCTGGCTATACTTGTTTACTCCCTTTATCGTAGGGCAGAGTCTCTTTTGAATTCGTTTGAGGCTACTCTGCAGCAGCGAAAAGCGGTGCTGGAGTCCATAGAAGGTGTTTCATCCAGCGTACAGAAGATTTGCTATACTGTCGGGGATGATATCATAAAGCCGGTGATGGAAGCGCTGACTCTGTTCCAGAGCATACGCCGCAGTGTAAAAGCCGTCAGCTCGTTATTTACGAAACCAGAAGGGAAAGGAGGGGATAATGTCTGATCGAGATACCGGTTCTGCGTTCGCCGTCGGGTTAGCTGTTGGGGCCGTACTTGGGCTCGTGCTTGGCGTTCTCTATGCTCCGAGGCCGGGTGAAGAGACAAGACAGATGCTGAGAGAGAAGGCAGTCAGGGCAGAGGAGAGGGCGGCAGAGCTTGGAAAGAAGCTAAAGGAGACCGCGGCTGAGGCTTTGAAGAAGGCCGAGATAGCCGAGCATAAGGCAGTCGAAGTGGCTGAAAAGCTGAAGCAAAGCGCGGCGCAGGCCCTTAAGAAGGACTAGGTAAGGCGACCCGGAAGGCCAAAGGGATAGGGCCAGGGTACTGCTTCTGAAGTAACGTCTGCCAGGTTGAATCTTGGACGCGGCGGTCAACGTTCTCAAAAGAAACTGGCGCCTGGTATTATTAGCGTTTGTCTTGGCTGCGTCGTTCGCAGCTATTTATGTTCTCAGGAACGTAGTTGTCCCCTTTGCAGTAGGGCTGATACTTGCCTTCCTGCTGCTGCCGGCCGTCCGGTGGCTGGAAGCTAAATTGCCGCTGAAAGGCAGGTGGCTGCCCGCCAGACGGGTAATATCGGTCGTACTAGTGCTGGTCGTGATACTGGGGCTGGTCGGCGTCATCGGTGTCTACATCCTTCTGGGCGTCGTTCATTCCTTTTCCATTCTGATACAGAACACACCGGAATATCTTGCCGATGGCCTGCTCACTCTGGAGGAGCTGACAGGTAGTCTTCAGAGGTGGTTCCCCCCGCAGCTGGAACAGCATGTGCAGTCATTCATTCTGGACGTGGGGACAGCGATGGGCAACTCGATGCGCGAGGCCTTTCTGAAGGGCATTTCTTATATACCGACCACGCTTACTTTAATCCTGGGTTTCGTAGCGTTGCCTTTCTTTCTGTTTTTCATCCTCAAGGACTGGGAGAAGCTGGGTGATAACTTTTTTCTGGCGTTCCCGGAAAATACGGTGGTGCATGCGAGGAAGATGGTATCAATTCTGGAGGAAGTCCTCTGGCGGTACGTACGAGCCAAGTTAACTCTTGGTTTTACCGTAGGTTCCCTTGATTTCATCGGGCTCTCCATTCTGGGAATAGAGCTTGCCCCGGCGCTCGCTGTCTTTGCCGGGATAACCGAGATCATTCCGATATTGGGGCCATGGCTTGGTGGCGCTGCAGGGGTCATAGTTACCCTGGCTACGATGCCTGAGAAGGTCATCTGGGTGGCTATGCTGTATTTGGGGGTTCAACTTCTGGAGAATACCCTGCTTGTTCCCAGGATCGAAGGCTCTTATCTGCGTATTCATCCGGCTATCGTTATGGTACTGCTTACTGTGGGGGCCTACATTTGGGGTATCTGGGGGATGATACTTATCACGCCCGTGACGTCCACGATTATAGCTCTCTGGAAATACGTTCGCCGCAACATGGGGGACGAGACCAAACGTCAGATGGCTCAGCTATAGGCCTGCTTCCCCAAGCCCCAGAATTGCTCCGCTTTCGCTGCCGGTGAAGACACCTGTCAGGAGGGCAGGGAACACCTCTCCAGCGCCGGCAGGACTTTTCTCAGATACCGGCCGGTGAGAGAGGCGTCTATCTCGGCTACTTCCTCTGGTGTGCCGGTGGCTATGATGTATCCGCCCCTGTCGCCTGCCCCGGGGCCCAGGTCAATAACATAGTCGGCGTTCTTTATTACGTCCATATGGTGCTCTATGACAACAACAGTATTTCCGGCATCGGCCAGGCGTTGCAGCACTTTCAGCAGGCAGGCGATATCGGAAAACGAGAGGCCTGTGGTAGGTTCATCAAGGATGTAGAGCGTCTTGCCCGTAGACCGCCGTGACAGTTCGGCAGCAAGTTTAACGCGCTGAGCCTCACCGCCCGAGAGGGTGGGCGCCGGCTGGCCCAGGCGGATGTAGCCGAGGCCGACGTCTTGTAGCGTCTCCAGCTTGTTTCTGACCTTCGGGAAGTGTTCAAAGAAGCCGAGGGCCTGTTCCACGCTCATATCCAGGATGTCGGCTATGTTCTTACCTTTGAAGTATATCTCGAGCGCTTCGCGATTGTAACGCTTGCCTTTGCACACCTCACATGGCACGGTCACGTCGGGCAGAAACTGCATCTCAATCTGGATATAGCCTTCGCCCTGGCAGGCCTCGCAGCGTCCTCCTCGAACGTTGAAGGAAAATCTGCCAGGAGCATAGCCGCGCATGCGGGCTTCGGGGACTGCGGCAAAGAGATCTCGAATCGGGGTGAAGGTTCCCGTGTATGTAGCAGGATTGCTGCGTGGCGTACGACCTATCGGTGACTGGTCAATATCTATAACCTTGTCCACATTGTGGACTCCGATGATTTCGTCGCACTTCCCGGCCCTGTCCCTGGCCTGATAGAAGAGCTGGGCCAGCCTCCTGTACAGGATGTCGTTGACGAGTGTGCTTTTACCGCTGCCTGAGACTCCGGTGATGCAGACCAGTTTGCCGAGCGGGATGGCCACGGAAATATCCTTCAAATTGTTCTCACAGGCGCCCTTGATTACCAGCTCTTTGCCTGAGCCCGGACGCCGTCCCGCAGGCAGGGGGATTTCCTTTGCGCGGCTGAGGTATTGGCCGGTTAGCGAGCCGGGACAGCCCATAACGGACTGCAGCGGACCGGCAACAACTACCTGGCCGCCATGCTCTCCTGCCGCCGGCCCCATATCTACGATATAGTCGGCGGCTCGCATCATGGCTTCGTCGTGCTCGACTATGATGACAGTATTACCGGCATCCCTTATTGAACAA
>ENA-OSEO01005048-OSEO01005048.1-sediment-metagenome-genome-assembly--contig:-NODE-5048-length-13116-cov-7.485850_pt1 | contig 13116 bp, 11 predicted proteins | sample MGYA00237883_ERZ534232 | MGnify/ENA metagenome assembly ERZ534232
ACCCGGTGGCTGGCCAGCCTTCCGGGACGGGCTTCGCACCCGCTAAAATATGCGACCTTGCCCGGCCGCACACCATCTGGATATCTCCCGAAATCAGTGGCCTTCAAAGCGTGACATATCTGCCATGTTGCGAGTTGCCTTAAGTCCCTGAAGTTATACGATAACTACGAGTTTACCCGAGATTGACAGCCATCGATTATCCTTTGTTATCAATAAGTAACGAGAGATCCCTTGTCACCTCTCGAAAGGGTTTTGATAGGTCAACTTCAATTATGATCCGATGTGGTCCCTTTTTGTCGACAAACTTGACCGAAAGCTCTGGAAAATCAAACACTGACAAAACATCTTGTAATTGATCCCATCTCTTCCTGCCCAAGTTCCTGCATGCAAAGAACTGGGTCGGCGATATTTCTTTCAACTCACGAATAGAAATCGGATCACCGAAATTCATACGAAGGCTGTTCTCTAAAACCCTTGAGAGCCCCAATTCGGCAGCCAATTCATCCAAGCCATATTTTTCATCAATCGACAGGTTTTTCATGATCAGATCTCCAGTTTCGCCGGACTATTGCTCCTATCCCCCTCACTTCCCGTACTGAAATATTCTCCCCATCTGGTACAATTCCATGGTGTGTCGGGTGAACAGACCACCCAGGCAGGCCTCAAAATCGACGCTCTGGTAATCCGTGCTCAATTGTTTTCGAATAGTATCATGAAACAACTTCACCGCTTCGAAATTCAAGGCAACCATCTTGATTCCCTTTATAATATTCCTGTCCAAAAGAAAGAACGTCAGGCCGTTCTTAATGCCATTTTTATCAATATCAAGGTATCTCTTCATTAGATCCTTGGGGACCACTCTGGCATTGAAGGAACAATCAATAGCGCCATGGGGGTCGGGGAACTTAAAGACCCATACCGCAATGGGAATAGGTGCAGGGCTTTCCAGAAAACTGTAGGTCTTGAATCCCCGGTTGAAGGCTTTCAATTCAGCCTTTCTCAGCTTTGGATACTGGATCACGACGGTAAGACCGATCTCCCACAGTTCCATAATGGCTCCCTCCCGATGAGGGACCGGCCCGGGAAATGGTTGACCGACCGTAAACGACGTGATGGGCTGCTCTTCCATAATGGCATTATAGCCTTCAAACGCTCATCGGTTCAAGGTGGAATCGAGAATCGGAAGAACATCCCAGAATAGAAAAGGCAGAGCCCAGGGTAAGACTCTGCCTTAAAACAAGGAGGACAAAAATGAAAAGAGATTTATCTGAAGGGTTAACAAGCCACCAGGGTGATTACAATATCATGGCTTCCAGTAATGCCGTTGGTTTTCCTTTCGGAGCATAAGATCTCCCAACGGAAAAGATGCACGCACATTCGAGAAGCCTGTAAATCGAGCGCCGCTTAACTTTCTTTTCCAGTATAACCTTTGTGGGGTCCGGTCCCGCACATGGTTTCGTTTATGGCGTTAAAGTTGATTGAGGCACTCGATTTTTTTTAACGGCGAAGTTACAGGTTATACGAAAGCCCTCAGCGCCTCTGTACCGGCCTGTGTGGACATGCCAAAGGGTTGATTCGCCAGATTCCTGGCCACCAGCTGCGAAAGGATTCTGGCGTTCTCTTCGTCAATAGAATCGATGTCCGCCAGTTCCTTTTCCCAAATGCCGGCTGTCAGGTTCACGGTATCCTTGGTTTCAATAGAGGTTTCCCTGCCCTTATCTGGTTTGACCTGGTTCTGTTGTTTCAAATCACTCATCTGCTGACTGATCAGATGAGACTGTATGCCTGTCTCAGATATGCCGCCTGTTGTCATAAGGTACCCTCCTGTGTAGTTTAGATCTGCTTCCTGCAAGAATTATGCAAAACCTTTTTATGTCACGACACTTTTTATGAACGGCAATGATAACGGCAGGTTGTCGCCTATTTCGCCCAGAGTGTCATATTATGATACAGCGTCATGGGTTACATCACATAGCGTGCATTCGGTGACATGGGCTGGTGGATGCTCATTATACAAACGCATCCCAGTCAAGTCTGGTATTGGTCTTGTTGACAAGGAAGCCCAGGTCCTGTAACCGGATGATCATCGCCTGCTTAGAGACGTTGGAAAACCCGCCTGCCTCACACATGGCCGCTGATATGAAGGGCCATTGATCGACATAAGGCTGGTCAGGTCGAGGCTTTTCAGCGAGGTCATTGATCGAATTTCGAATAACGTATGGGCCAGGGGCGCATACCTTTTCAAACGCCTCCCGGATCTCACACTCCGGCATCAAAAGACAGGATGCAAAATAATCAGCCTGCCATTCGATGGGTGCTTTTGCATTGGTCGTGGTACATACGATAGTGTTGTTTGACGGAGCATTCTCCTTGTTATTGACATATTGCCGGTGCAGGACCCAGTGACCTACCTCATGAGCGCAGGTAAAGACCAGCCTTCCTTCAGGACCTCTTTCAAAAAGCCTTTCGTTTATGCAGATGGTTCTTGATTCGACATAAGTAGCGCCCAGGATGTTCCTTCCAAGGATCTTTTCGAGGTCATCATAGATGAGTCTCAGGTTCAGATACCGTTCCACAATATCTTCTACCGGAATGGGAGGCCTGACCGTATATCCTGCCATGTCCTGAAAACCCTCGATCAGCTGACTGGCCTTCATAGCGATTTGTTGCTTGGATATCCAGGGAACCTTCATGTTATCTCCCATGCCATTCCTGATAACCTGCTGCGTCTGATCATTTACGGAGCAAAATCAAAGATGCGGGCCTTGAATCGGGCCGTTCAATCAGCCCATAAAGAATAGCCCGAACAAGTCCGATATGCAACCCATAAAATGGTTTTTCCTTTAAAAATCTATGCCTTGGAAGTATCAGTCATCTTTATTGATCCCACCTATACAGGCTTCCTTGCAGTTCAAACAACTCCTTCAAAATGAAAACACAGGTATATGGAGAACCTTTTTGAAAAGTGTGGATTGAAATCCCGTCATCGTCCTGACTGTTGGCTAATATATTCTTTTTGTTGAATATCCGTTCAATATTCTGCTATGTTCCACAAGCCCTTATAAGTCCCGAATAAAATGGGTGCGGCAGAGTTCCGCCGTCCATCTACCCATATGTCAGAAGCTTTGAGTCTTGCCTTTGGCGAATAGATCCCAGACTACACAGGAAAATGAACCGGTCATGCGTTCAGATCATCAACATATGCACGGCTGTATAGAAGGTGATTGCATAGACGGCTATGGGAAGTACAGGAACGCTGATGGAGCGCTTTATCATGGTTGCTTTGAGAACGGTTTACCTCATGGAGAAGGGATGCTTTATCAGTCAGACGGCAGTCGTTATGAAGGTCACTGGATGAACGGGAAATTCCATGGGACAGGGAAATTGTCTTTTCCCGATGGTGGGGTATACGAAGGATCTTTCAGGAATGGTCACCGCAATGGAGAAGGCACGGAGATTTCAGGGGATGGTGACATCTACACCGGCCAATGGAAAGATGACCTTTATGCTGGAGAAGGGACCCTGATCCGGTCGGATGGAACCGTCTACGAAGGGACCTGGAAAACAAATAAAGCCCATGGCCATGGAAGATTGACGTTGCCCAACGGCGGGGTTTACGAAGGCGGCTACCAGGACGGTAATTTTCACGGCTATGGAAAAATGATTTCTCCTGATGGAAAAATTCTGTATGCAGGAGAATGGCAACATGGGCGTCAAGTGGAAGATGTACAGCCAAGCCTATCAACCGAATTGAAAGAACAACCTGAATGATCTACGCAGGAACCATAGAAGAATCCGTCAGGGGAATCGTCGACCGGGTCACCTATCACAACCCGGACAACGGTTGGTCTGTCCTGAGGGTCTCCTCCTTTGACAACCCTCACCAGCAGGACACGGTTATCGTTCATCAGACCAGCGTCTTTGCCGGGGCCACCATGGAGTTTCAGGGGGCCTGGGTGATCGATCCTAAGTATGGACGGCAATTCAAAGCCGCCAGGGCAACCGAGATAAAACCCGCGACAACAGCGGCATTAGAGAAATATCTGGGTTCAGGCCTGATAACCGGTGTCGGCCCCAAGACCGCCAAAAAGATCGTCAACCACTTCGGCAAAAGGACCCTGGAGGTATTTGAGACAGAGATTGAGCAACTGACCGAAGTTCCAGGCATCGCCCAGAAGAAGCTCGAAACAATCAGCGCTGCATGGACTGAGCATTGTGCCATCCGGGAGGTCATGATGTTCCTCCAGTCCCATGGGATCAGCACGCTGTTTGCCGTCAGGATCTACAAGGAATATGGCGATAAGGCTATTTCTTATGTACAAGAAGATCCGTACCGTTTAGCGAGCGATTTCTACGGGATCGGGTTCTTTTCCGCAGACAAGGTTGCCCTGAGCATCGGCCTTGCCCGAAACAGTCCTCAAAGGATCATGGCCGGCATCAATCATGTGCTGGCGGCAAGCAGGGAATTCGGTCACTGTTACCTGTTTGAAAGCCAGATCCAGGTCCAGGTTGAGGAACTCCTTGAATTGAAGCTTGGAGACCAGCTGCCCGGCTTTCTCAGGAATATGGCTGAAGAAGGACTGGTCAAGGTCCGTAACATCCCGGGACCCGATAATTCCATCGAAGCCTGCTACTATTCCAAGTCCCTGTACTATGACGAACTATACGTGGCCAGGAGACTGTCCACGCCGGGGCATCCTCCCAAGGCGGATAAAAAGAGGGTCGATTCCTGGATCGAACGGTACTGTAACGCCAAAGGGATTTCATTGAGCGAGGAACAGACATCCGCTGTCCGGGGCATCGTCTGTGAAAAGCATTCTGTGCTGACAGGCGGCCCCGGAGTAGGGAAGACAACGACTACCCTCGTTCTGGTCAAACTCCTGGAGGCCATGAGCCTCAAGGTCCTCCTTGCCGCCCCCACAGGACGGGCAGCCCAGAGAATGATGGACGTGGTCGGGAAAGAAGCCAAAACCATCCATCGACTTCTCGGGTGGCAGATGAGCGGGTTCAAAAAGAATGAAGAGAACCCGTTGGACGTTCAATGCCTGATCGTGGATGAATGTTCCATGCTGGATATCAATCTGACTGCTTCCCTGCTCAAGGCAATCCCCCATGACAGTCAGATCCTCTTAATCGGCGATGCCGATCAGCTCCCCTCAGTCGGGGCCGGGAATGTGCTGAAGGATATCATTGCATCCGCTAAAGTCCCCTGTTTCAAGCTCACAAAGGTTTTCAGGCAGGCCCAGAAATCCATGATCATCAAGTACGCCCACCAGATCAATAATGGAGACATGCCTGACATCGATTCCCCCTTTAAAAACCCTGACATCTGGACAGAGGAATCAGACTGTCTCTTCATGGACTCTGATGAAGCCACGCAGGAACAGCTCACGTTTATTTCCAGGGTGAAGCGGGCCTATCCGAGAATCATGGAAAGACAGGCTGAGGGCCTTCCTGATGAGGCCCTTTACCGGTTCAGAACCGATGAGCCGGTGGTCCCCTATGAAACCGAACTGACCATCCCCAAAAAGTTCCAGCATGTGGACATCGAGAAGGTGTTTCAGGCGGAAACCAGGGTGGATGAACTTTTTTCCATCTTAAACAAGGTCCATCCATGGTCATCCCTTCATTACGGCCTTTCAGCATCCGATGTGGTCAAGAGACTCTATCTCGACTGGATACCCAAATATTACGGGAAGGACGCTGAGATCCAGATCCTCTCTCCCATGACCAGAGGGAGCCTGGGGACCCTTGCACTCAACAAAATGATCCAGGAAGCTGTCAATCCACAGGAAAAAGGGAAAAGCGAACTTATGGTCGGCGAGAGGATCTTCCGGGTGGGAGATCGCGTCATACACAGAAAGAACAACTATGAACTGGAAGTGTTCAACGGAGATATCGGCGTCATCAAATCGATCGACAACAAAGAGCTTACCTGCGAGATCGCCTTTTCTCCCGACGGCAGGCTGGTGCAGTATCAGCGTGACGACATCCCCCAGTTGGACCTCTCTTATGCCATCACCATCCACAAGTCACAGGGAAGCGAGTTCCAGACCGTCATCATTCCGGTATTGACCCAGCATTTCAAGATGCTCTTTCGCAATCTCATCTACACCGGTCTGACCCGTGCGAGGGAACTGGCTGTCTTTGTGGGAACAAGGAAAGCACTTGCCATGGCGGTCAAGAACCAGGACACCAGCCAGCGCCAGACCTACCTTAAAGAACTGATACAGTCGAATCATTGAAACCTGCGTCCTTTGTTTCAGACATCCATAAGATATTTCTTGACATCTGAATGAAATTCATTATGTTCCTGACCACAAATCCAAACAACAGGAGGAAATTATTGTGAAACAGATGAAAAGAGAGTTGACGTCGGTGATTAAAAACCTGAACGCCCTCACCCACAAGATCGAGAAGATGATCGCCAGGATCGAAAGCGCGAAAAAACCCCAGGCCCAACCGAAGAAAACGGCTGTTCCCAAAAAAGCTATAAAGAAAACAGCTGAAAGCAGCAAGGGAGCCGCAACCAAAAAAGCCGCCAAGAAACCCGTTGTTAAGAAAGCATCGAAAAAGGCCTCTGAATCCAAGGTCCCCGGTGAAATGACAGACAAGGTCCTGAGCCTTATCCATTCCGCCCCTGAAGGCATTGACACAGCACGGATCATGGACCAGACCGGCCTCAATAAGAGACAGGTATGGGGGATCGTTTCAAGGGCAAAAAGAGCAGGCAAGATAAAGGCTGGAAATAGAGGCCTCTACATCGCCTCATAATCCAGGAAATCAACTCAGCACATCGGCCAGCAGGATATCTCAATCATACAGATGCAAGGAGAACAGAAATGAAAAAGGATGAATTGACAGTGCTCGTTTCAGAACAGGCAGGGATCACCAAGAAATCAGCAGGAGAAGTAATCAATGCGGTATTTGAGAACATCGCCTCTGCCCTGGAGAAGGGCGACTCCATTTCCCTGACAGGCTTTGGGAGTTTCAAGGTCATGGAAAGACCCGCCCGTGAAGGAAGAAACCCGGCCACCGGTGAAAAGATTCAGATCGCAGCTTCGAAGGCTGTCAAATTCACCCCTGGCGCGGGTTTCAAAGACCGTGTGAACAAATAGGTATTCACCTCGCCGTTCAAAACCACCCAATGACTTCAGAGTGAAACAACGCTTCTCCGATGTTATTACAGAGTTGTGGCTCATATATCAAACTGGTAATTTCATGTGATATCAGATAGTAAGGTCATGTAGAAAGCTCCTAAAAGACGCATCGCTATCATGACATATCTGAGGCCTCAGTCTGTCTTCCCGAGAGATGATATCACAACCATTAGGCGGCGAGAAATCGTTTGGGATTTCCATTCTGGCTAAGAAGGGGTCCTTGTCCTTAGAAGGAGATCGCAGTCGCTTGGGCTGCCAGTGGGTACGTGGCTTTATATCTGGAATTTTCCAAACAAAAATGGCCTCCAAAAAAAAGACCATTTAATTCGACATACCATCCCGTTTTTCAATATAGTTCGAAAATCTATTCTTCCTTCATATCTCTTTAATGCGGGTTTCTACACTCCCAGGCTGTCCTCCAGGGTCCACCGCCATCCAAACCCTCCTTGGCCACAGCCACGTAGGGAAAGTAATAGGTCTTATATACTAAATTGGAAGGTCAAATCTTCAGCTACCTAACCTTCTTGCCAGCCTATGAATATCATTTCTCATAAATATAGTCTAGTGCCGATCCAATAATGGGGTATTTTGGACAACTTGAAGAATCATCGGCCCGTCTGTGACGCAAAACTGCACGATATAAGGGCCTTTTTCGAGTCCGTGGTTATCCAATTAGACCATTTTACCCATAATTGGACACACTTCTACCCAGCTTACTATGGTTCATTCACGATGTCGTTGTCATTTCGCTACGTTAGCGAAAACTGCTTTCTGGCCAGGGTCAATAGGTTCGCTGAGACGATGGATGCCCATACATAACTGTGAAACGAGGGCAATGATTTCCATGTGCATCTGGCAAAGCCAAAACATCGCTTCAGCCACGAGATCCCGGATTCTATCCCCGCCCGGAATCTGCGAAGGCGCTTGTATACCCAGGAACTACGACACATCTCTTCCTCTTCGAGGCCACGTTTCTTGGCGAAGCAAACGTCTTTTATGCCTTTTCCCTTTGCGGACGCTAAATTCACCTTTGAGGCGAATCCACCGTCCAAGGCTGCCTTGAGGGGATAGTGTCCATAGATCTCTTTATGACGATCAAACATTTGGTCTGTCAATTCGGTGTCAGCAGGATTGCCATCCAGGATGACACAATCGGTTATGAGGTTGGAAATTCCCCCGGTCAAACAAACCTTGTGTCCAAAAAACGTGTCCCGGCGATCCTTAATAATGATATCCGTGTGAGGTTCAAAGATAGAGACAATCTTTTCACATGCAGGAACAGATTCACCGTGGATCACCCTTCGCTTCGTTTGATCAATGACCCGATAGGTCAACCGGATAACTTCATTCAGATCTTCGGCCATGTCGTACGCTGTTTGTCCCAGGGACAGATTCTCAAAAGGATGGTCTTTAAGCGCAGACACAGCATTCTCTGCATACTTGACGGTCCTATGGGTTACCTTGAGAAGGTCTTCATATTGCTTCTTACGAGCTTTTTGGGTTTTGGCGTTCAATATCTCTAACATCCTTCGCTTGGCCCGTTTGGTATGATCGCTGAATAAAATGTCTATCTCATCAAATCGTTCCTTAATTTGGCCAAGCATTCGGGTAAGGACGCGAACACCGTCCCAAAGAAGGCTTGAATCTGTCGGTTCATGGATATTGGAAGAAACTACTGTGCAGTCGATCCGAGCCTCCTTTCCCTTTTCAATATCCTTGTCCTCGCCATACGCGACCAGAATGCGGTTGATGGCTTCCCATGTTTCGGGGGATATGGCTTTGATGTTGTTGCAAAGAGCAGACTTATGGAATCCTTTATGAGCGATGCCGATTCGACAGAACCCGCGATAACAGACCGAGTCGAGAAGATGAAACGCCAAATCTTCATAACTGTAACCTTCCATCTGCTTCACAATTGCCGCTCGGACAACCTGCTCTGCACTCATTCCCTCAGCGCCCGCCCCGGTATAGGTGACGTTGCGGGTAAGGTCTTGCAGGACCCATTCGTATATGATAGGATTGGCATCAAGAATCTGGCTGATGCCTTCCAGTTCCGCAGCATGCGGATGATCGATGCTGGTGATCATGAGGGGCATCTGTTTTTGATACTTTTTGCGCATTTTGTGGGGGCTCCTTTCGTCGTTTTCGTTGTTATTTTAGTTGTTTGCACTCCTTTTATAACAACTTTGCGGCGAATTTGTCTACCTCAAAATGCGCTTTTTTTTCATTTATTTCATATAATTGAACACTCATGGATGGACACTAGTCTAACTTCCAGTAAAGACCTTCTGGGAGTGATGGGTCGTAATAGTATTTCAGCACCACGCCCATTTGTACTCCGTTGTATTGAACACAAGGGATATTGATTGACAAATCGCTTCCTACGGAAATACAGTTGGATGTTGTGGTTGCACCGCGGACACAACGAACACAGCTATAAAAGGTGTTAGATGTTTTTTTCAGAAAGGCTCCACCAGTGCTAAACTCTACCATCCAAGCTGAATCGTCAACCAATACGCTTGTCCAGAAGTAATTGTTGCTATGGGAATCACAAGCGAAAATGGGGTCGATACATGGATATTGGTAGCTTGGGTCCACGAGAAGCTGCAATTCGGTCAAGGTAGGTAATCTCCAATCAGTATATCCACCAGTACTTGCTTGGCTACAATAACTGTAAGCGGTATCCCAATCCCCTTCACCATACGTTTGTTGCCACATAAGGTTTGTACTGGTATCGGCAATAGTTCCATCTCCATTATCAATGTACTCTGCTGAAGAAGACGCGCTGAATGCGAAAATAAATAGGCTTGCCAAAAAAAGTGTCAACTTTTTCATGGTGTCCTCCTTTCGTGTGGGCTTGGTTAGCCATCATATCTTAATGCAGATTTCCGGACATCCGCAACCGATTTAGTCATTCGCACTCTCTTCACTCTCTTTTTCTTTCTATGAACATTTTGCGCATCATACTACTAATAGGCAAAGAAAACAATTTCTAACCAAAACAAAGCTAACCCATTAGAATTCCAGCCTTTAAGCATTTCAAGAGGTTAGCCCATTTTTGAGGGAAAAATAAAAAAAGGTCTTGACGTTCTCAATTAAAATAATTTATAGGTAATTAGGGACTTAAAAATGATATAAGATCCAAAAGGACTCAGTCAAGAAAAGTTGGGCAGATTATCATGCAGGCCGGCGGGGGCGTTGTTGCAATGTTGATTTATTAGACAACAACGAAACAACGTTGTTTGCTTCCACTATCACGGGCAGTAGTCACAACATCTGGTGGTGTTTCACAAACCCTCAAGCTTTGAGGATGTGGCACCATGGCTCATATCTGCTATTGGCAATAACGACATAGACCTAAGTGATGTCACTTGAATTACATTTTGACCCTATCATGGCACAATCCTCAGGTTCTGGAATGTTAGCGATCCCTGCGGAGCTTTGGGCGCACTCTGCAGCGTCGTTGTTCCCCCGTTCGGATTATTAAAGGTCTTATCCCATCCGCCTTGGAGCGTCAGGGCCTTGTTCGCGCTCAGACTAAAGTTCCCGTTGTGTTCCTCAGCGGCAATCTTTATAAAAGTGCCGGTGCCGGCCGCCTCCACTGCCTCCCGCACGGTCCTGTGACATAGCGTCTTGCCCCCGCAATACCCATCGCTGCACACATATCTGGTAGAGGCATAGGACGTCGTGAAACTTACATCGCTCCCATACCCTGTCCCAGCAGTGTTTATAGCATAGGCCCTGACGTGATAAGTGGCCCCCGGACTCAAACCGGTTATAGAGCTTGAAAAAGTCCCTGCCCCCGTTCCATCCGTCGTCTTGCTGTTGGCTATGGTCGGGTTGACCGTGGTGCTCCAGCATACCCCCCTCTCTGTGACATCCAAACCCCCGTCGCTTGAGATATTTCCTCCACTGACCGCAGTGGTGGCAGTTATGTTCGAAATCTGGGTTGTTGTGACTGCTGGCAATATGCCAACGACGTTAACTCGGACCCAATCGGTATTTTTCAATCCGCTGGCATTGGTCACCGTCAATTGAAACATAAGTTCAACCCCTGCCCTTTCTGGAGCAATGAACGTAGGCTGGATGGCGGAGCCATATGATAGCAAGACAGTTGTACCGGCGACCTGCGCCCATGAATAGGTCAAAGTCTCGCCTTCAGGATCGGATGATCCAAATCCGTCTAAAGTGACGGTGTCTGTTGTGTCCACTGTTTGATCCTGTCCAGCATCCGCTGTTGGCGCTAAGGAATTGTATTCATAAGCACCCATATCGACCGTGCCGTCCACGATGCGCGGGTTGCCTTCCTTGTCCGTTTCAGGAAGATCAGGCGCGGCGTTGCTGCCTTTGTTGATGCACGGGGATGAAGCGGATAGATGGAAATTGTCAGTTCCGGTGAACAAAGGATCAACATTGTTCACGTTGCTTGGGTCAATAGGGAACGGCTTTATGATGACCGTTCCCGAGGCGCTATGGTCGAAGTCATTGTTGAAAAGTTCAACTTGCGCGGGGAAGAAGGGATCATCTCCTGTATTGTCGATATACATGTCACTGCCTTCAGGCGCAATATTGTTCCAGATGATGTTGTTATATATTCTTCCCATAGCTGACTGAACTATCGAGTAAAATGATATACCTCCGCCCTGCGATGATGCGGTATTCTCAATCAATGTGCAGTTTATGATCGTTGAATTCATGGAACAGCTGATAGCGCCACCTGTTAAGGCACTGTTGGACCTAAAACTATTGTTGGTGAAGGTCTTGGTGAAGGTCCCTGAACCATAAACCCCGCCGCCGCCGTACCCAGCAAAATTCCCAGTGAAGGTGTTGTCTGTGAAGGTGTTGGTGAAGGTCCCTGAACCAGAGCAATAGACCCCGCCGCCGTTGCTCCCAGCAGAATTTTCAGTGAAGGTGTTGTTGGTGAAGGTCCCTGAACCAGAGCAATAGACCCCGCCGCCGTACCCAGCAGAATTGCCAGTGAAGGTGTTGTTGGTGAAGGTCCCTGAACCATAAACCCCGCCGCCGCCGCCGTCGCCCTGCCCAACAGAATTTTCAGTGAAGGTGTTGTTGGTGAAGGTCCCTGAACCAGAAACCCCGCCGCCGCCGTACCCAGCAGAATTCCCAGTGAAGGTGTTGTCTGTGAAAGTGTTGTTGGTGAAGTTTCCTGGACTAAAAACCCCGCCGCCGCGTCCACCAGCAGAATTGCCAGTGAAGGTGTTGTTGGTGAAGGTCCCTGAACCATAAACCCCGCCGCCGCCGTCGCCCTGCCCAACAGAATTTTCAGTGAAGGTGTTGTTGGTGAAGGTCCCTGAACTAAAAACCCCGCCGCCGCCGTACCCAGCAGAATTCCCAGTGAAGGTGTTGTCGGTGAAGGTCCCTGAACCATTACACCTGACCCCGCCGCCGTACCCAGCAGAATTCCCAGTGAAGGTGTTGTTGGTGAAGGTCCCTGAACCAGAACACCAGACCCCACCACCAGATTGTGAAACGGCAGAGTTTTGGATGAAAATATTTTCACGCAGCGTCAATTCACCGTCACCAGCATTAACATAGACTCCGCCGCCCTTATCCACTGTATGCGATCTGCCGTTTCGGATTGTCAGACCCTCCACTGAAAAATTTGCTGCCACACCGTCAGTCACAAGCATTAAAACGTTATCGATCCCACCACCATCAATAACCGTATTTTCCGGGTCAATTGTACGAGAGGAGCAATCTTCCGTATAACCGCCTTCGATGGTCAGACTGTTCGCTTCGGTGGACGCATAGACGAAGTTGCCGTTGTATGTTCCTTGAACAATTTGAATGGTGTCATCTTGTCCATTGCCCGCTGCCGTCGTTAGGGCCGTTTGCAGCTCTGTTGCGTCGGATACACAAAACCCCGATGGCCACTTCAAAATCCCCCACCTGTGGCCGGGTCAAAATCCCCCACCCCGGCGACACGATAGAGTTTACT
>ENA-OSEO01005049-OSEO01005049.1-sediment-metagenome-genome-assembly--contig:-NODE-5049-length-13115-cov-32.209235_pt1 | contig 13115 bp, 9 predicted proteins | sample MGYA00237883_ERZ534232 | MGnify/ENA metagenome assembly ERZ534232
CAACTATCAACTGATTGCGAACCTGCGAACCTGGAACTTGCGAACCTGCGAACATTCCAACGTTCCAACCTTCAAACGCCCGATCGGCGGCACGCATGTCAGAACGGGAACGAGTCTCTAGCCTCGAGCCTCCAGCCTCGAGTCCGATTACGATTACGATTACGATTACGATTACGATGACGATTACGAATTACGAGCACGAAATCCGATGTCCGATTTCCGAAGTCCGATGTCCGATGTCCGATTTCCGAAGTCCGATGATCGGGAACGAACCCCGAATCCCGCGCTCCGAGCCCCGAACCCCGAGCATGGTCCGGCGAACGTGAGCCGTTATTTTACGGCGATGACATCCATCTGGATGAACTGGCCGTTGTATGGCTGGGGCGCCGGCGGCACCCCGGGCACGACGATGGGCCGGCCCTGATCGTCGACATTGCCGATGAGGTTGCCGTCCTGGGCGTCGGCCGACAGGATGACCGTCGCGCCGCCGCGGACGGTGATGGTCTTGGTGTAATCGATGAGCCAGCAGCGGCGGATACCGGCGCGGCCGGCGTTGAGAAAGTATGTTTGGGGCGGATTCGTGATTTCCAGTTTGTAAATATTATAATTTCCATTGGCGGATCGGCCGCCGGCATACCACAGGCCGTCCTGCTGCCCGCCGGCGTAGGACTGCTGCTCCACCACGCCGCGAAAACGAAGGGTGACCTGGTAGGTGCGATTCGGATCACCGCCCAGGACGGTACTCTTCACCGGCCGGGGGACGGCGGCGGCGCACGTCGCGCCCTTGACCTTGCAGGGCATCTCCCAGCGCAGGCCATGCAGGCTGCCGGCCACGACCTGGGCCTGGCCCGTCAACCCGCCCCCGGTGCCCGGTTCCGGTCGACCGCCGGTGAAGCCGGCATTTTTCCCCTGCTCGATGCCGAACCACGGGTACACCTGGTCACCATTCACGCTGATGGTTCCGGCAATGATGAAATCGCCGGAATAGGAGGGGATGGCGCCGCCGAGGCTCCGGTCCAGAATCCAGCCTTCCCAGATCTGGGTGTTGCCGGCGGGGTACCGATGCAGGACCAGATGCCGGCCGACCAGATATCCCTCCACCGGCGTCCCCAGCAGGGTTCCGGAGATCCGCTGCGTCTGGGGGTTGAGGGTATAGACGAACAGGCCGGTGTAGCCGTTGCCGTTGACCCACCAGGCGGTGGGCAGGGCGGCCTGGGCACCCACGGACGTCAGGAACATGAAGGATCCCAGCAGAAGCAGTCCGCAAAACCGCATGATTGTCATCACGACCTCCCTGGCTCAATTGAATAGATGAAGCGACGGCCACGCGGCCGAACGGCCCCGGCGAAAGAGAGACACCGCCCAAGACGGCCACTCGCGGGCTGAAGTGGTGAAAAGATTGTCATGGATACGTTGCGTGTACTCCGACCGCTGGTCCCGGCGGTTGAAACCGTCCGGTCGTCCGGTTGACTCCACCGGTTGCAGCGCCATCTCGCGGTAGATGATAAACGCCATCACTTCTGGTAGTGTATCACACCGTGCGCCATTCAATCCTTTTTGCCACGGATTTTGACTGGTTGATGGTTGATCGTTGATGGTTGATCGTTGATGATTCGTGCTCGTAATTCGTAATCGTGATCGTGATCGTGATCGAACCGTTGGAAGGTTTGAAGGTTGGAATGTTCGCAGGTTCGGAAACTGTTGATAGTTTATGGTTGATCGTTGATCGTTAGGAACGAGCCTCAAGCCTCGAGTCTCGAGCCTCGAAATCCGATGTCCGAGTCACCACAGAGTCCGCCGAGGACGCGGAGGGGGAGACGTCTCGCCAAGCCGCGAAGGCGCCAAGTGGATTCTATTGTCAATGGAAAGCCGAGGGGGCGCGGGGGAGAGAACCGGCAAAGCGGCGGGGGAGATTAACCGCAGAGACGCTGAGACGCGGAGGGAGAAAGTGGCTCAGGCGTCCCGCCTGAGGAATCGAGCCGGCAAAAGGAGTTTAACGGCGGACGGCAAGGAATTCACGACAATGGGCGCAGCAGGGGATAAATCCAGTGAAAACAAAGACGGGGGAAAACTGATCTCATCTTTGCCGTTGACAATGATCGATCCGGGACTATGATTCAATCAACCAGTCCAGTCCTTCAAAAACACCATCTGATGCGAGGTGGTCATGGGTGACAGCCATCCAATAATGCCGAGTGCCGGTCATCCCGGGATGCCTGATGAAATGGTCCGCGCGATCAGTGCGTCCACGGTCACGCCGCTCACCAAAAAGGGGAGAACGAAGGAAGGTCTTTCACTCCTTCTAACGGGGAGCTTCGGTGCTATTATCTTGTTCACTTTCGGTTTCTGGATTCACGGTTTTGGCGGCTTGAGTCCTGAAGAGTGGCGGGAGTCCATCTCAACCTCCGGATGGATATTCGGCTGGCTTTCTGCCATCCTGCTTCCTCTCGCGCCCATCGCGCCATATTTCCATTACATATTATTCGTGATGGGCATCCTGGGCATCCTGAGCGCCATCAACGGTGGCTACCAGCTGGCGACGGCATCCGCGTCCTCGACTCTGGACATCAGGTGTCCGCGTTGCGGCGAGACATTCCAATTCTCCCAAACCGTGAGACGCTCCTTTTCGTTCGTGTGCACCCGGTGCCATGCCCTTGTCCAGGGCGGCAAGCTTGGATACAACGCCCTCTATCATTGCACCTACTGTGATTTCGAGTATTACGGTGCACCCAACAAGGAAGTCGCCTGTCCGGGTTGCGGCTTCATGAAGGGCGCCAAGGATCAAAAATGTCCGCAGTGCCACGCAACGGTGCCCAAGGGGGTCCGGTTCTGTCAGTCCTGTTCGAAGTGGCTGGTCAGCGGAGAAACCCATGAGGTCTCCATCACCAGCCAGCCCGTCGTCTACAACGTCACGACCTTCAGCCCGAAAGCCTGCCGACCGTTCATTTTGGATATGTTGCCTCGGATCGGTAAGTACGCCGAAACCATTGACGGGACACTCGGACCGATCAAGAACCTCAGAAAAGACTTCCAGTTATACGGCAACGGAGGGTTCATCTGGACCCTCGAGCCCGCGCTGGACCTGATCAACAGCTGCACCCGGGCGGTCCAGTGGCTGTATTGCGCCGGCGGCACATTGGAGGCCGTTCATCGATCGGACTTCCACGACAACCTGCGCAAAATCAAGCCGCAGATCGACCGGATCCTGGAGACGGATCTGCTCCTGAAAAGCCACAGGAACAAATTCAGAGAGATAGTCTCCAGCGCCGACCGGACAATCTCCGCCGCAATGCGCCTCCCCGCTTCGTCACCCGTGCAAACCGATCCGGCATAGCGGCCGAATCACACCGTTTCTGCAGGCAACCTGAAGGCGGGACCGGGCGGCACCAATGAAATCCGGGCGAGTCTGAACACTCATTACCGTTAAGATGTCGAAATCCGGATGGATCGGCCGAGAGAGCGTTCGAGGCGGGCGAGTTTGAAAACCGGACAAGGCGGCCCGCGCTGACGGGCCGGGCAACCCCTTGACGTGGAGGTGAATACCATGCGAGCAGAAAAAGGAGATGTGTGGATGGTGGGCTTGGCCGTCCTGGCATTCGGTTGGCTGGCCGCGGGCGGTTTCACCGCAGGGCAGAGCGACGATCTAAAGAAATGTCGGGCGGGCGATGCGGCGGCCTGCCAGCGGCTGGGTTTCAGTCCAGAGGTGGCGAAACAGGTGGCCAGGTATTATCAGAAACCTGATCAAAAAATCTGGAAGACGCAGGATCAGGAATTGCTGTGGGCGCTGGTCAAAACGGGCTGGAGCCGAGAGTGCGGGAACGCCATCGAGCGGATCACCGAAACGCGATATCTGGTGGATCTGGCAGCCAGCGACCTTCCGGGGGACTTTGAAGACAAGGCTGCCAAGCGTCTCCAGGATCCGCAAGATCTTGCTCAAGTGGCGATCCGGCTGGCAGATGGTTACCAAAGCGTATATATGGCTGAGTATGTGGTGGGACAAATCGCCGATCAGCAACTTCTAACCCGCCTGGCCACAACCGCCGCGTCTCATAATGTCAGGAGCATGGCCGTCGAGAAACTGGAAGACCAGCAGGTCCTCATGCAAATCGCCACTACGGATAAAAACAGTTGGGTTCGGATAGCCGCCACGAAGCGTGTGCAGGACGAGGCGTTCCTGGCCCGGATTGCCCTGACCGAAGAAAACAAAGATCTGAGGATGGCCGCGGTTCAAGGGATCCATGACCAGGCGGTTCTGGCTCAGATCATGACAGAGGAGAAGCTTGGTGAAATCCGCACGGCAGCGGCAAAAAATATCACGGACGAGCGGCTGCTGGCCAATCTGCTCCTGGCCGGGAAAGTGGGCTCTAGTGCCATGGCGGCAGTCAAAGACCCGGCATTGTTGCAGGAAATCGCCCGAAATGCGGAAGAACAGTATACGCGTAGTGCAGCTGTAAAGCGGATTGACGACCAGCCGTGCCTCCAGAGCATCGTGCTCAACGATCCGGAAGATTGGGTAAGATCCTGTGCCCTTGAGCGGATCACCGATACGGCCTTCATCATCCGGGTGCTCACAAGCTGGGATTCCGTCCATGGTTGTCAAACAGTCATGGACCGGCTGAACGACCCGGCCGGCTTGAAAAAACTCTCCGTTGAGGCAATCGACCCCATGGTTCGCCGTGAGGCGGTCCTGCGGGTGACCGATCGGGATTTTCTCCGCGAGCTCGCTCCGAAAGATCCACAGGTGAAAAGTGGAGTCAAGAAGCGTCTGGAGTACTTGGATCTGATCGATGCGCTCACCGTATCGAAGGAACTGCCGGCTGAGGCGCCCAACATCACCCGAGAAGGTGAACGCGTCTTTGAACTGATCCAGGACGAAGGCTGTGAGGGTCACCTGGTCAGAGAGATGGTCCATGTCGAAAGGCAAGGTTACCGGGCAAACGGACGCATGGGTGTCTCCCTCCGAGGGAAGATCGAGACGTTTTACCCCAGCACGCACTTCATGCGGGCTGTGTTAGACAGTACCGGCAGTGCCATCGCCGGACCTACCAGAGAAAGCATGTCGGCCTATCCGGTCCGCCTGATTGTGGGTGGTAAACGGCAGACGGCCATTGCGGTTCTGGAGGATAATGATCATTTCTACTACCAGCTCATTATCGTATATCGCCTTCCGGGGTTCGCCGGTTTGCAGGTGGAGCCGGGAGGTTGTATTCCGATGGGAGGCGTTGTGGAGCGTTATGAGCTGCGGTTTCTTCAAGGACCGGTGTTCCGATTCATTTCCGACGAGACGGGGGAAGGAGTGGAAGAGCAGTTCACTAAAGGTGAGGGCTATCAGATCCTACAGAAGGCGAAGGCAGTCCTTGGCCCCGATGGAAGATGGAAGTGGGAATCGTTGCAGGACAATCCATAGAATGCTGGAGAAAGCTTGGGGTCGGACAGTTTAGAAAGTTAAGGATCGGACCCTGACAACTTATTGTTTTACGGATATTCGGTGAGATTTGGAGAGGAGTTAGGGCCTTAGATCGATGTTGTTGACCAAACAATGGGGGTCTTGGACATGCCCTGAGGAGCTAATCGAACCGGCGATCCAGCGAGCCGGCCAAGCGGCGGGGGGGAGTCACCACAGAGGACGCAGAGGGCGCAAAGAAAGAGTTGAGGGTTGAGGGTTCAGAGTTGAGGGTAAGGAACGAGCCTCGAGTCTCGATTACGATCACGATTACGAATGACGATTACGAATGACGAGCACGAAATCCGAAGTCCGATGTCCGATGTCCGTCGGTTGGGAACGAGCCTCGAGCCTCCAGCCTAGAGTCCGATTACGATTACGATTACGATCACGATTACGAATTACGAGCACGAGCACGAGCGAGGGCGCGAGCGAGGTAGACGCGGAGGGCGCGGTGAGCGATAATAGCGGGACGCCGCGGCGGGCGCGCGCGGCGGGATCCGCAGGAACGGGAGGCATTACCATGGGACCGAACCGACGATGGCTGGCGATTGCACTGGCGCTCCTGGTGGGAGGCGCGCTGGCGCTGGCCGCGGAGATCCACGACGCGGCCGCCGCGGGCAACCTGGACATGGTGCGGGCGATCCTCACCCAGAGTCCCCAGTTGCTGAACGCCCCGGGCGACTACGCCCGGACGCCGCTCATCACGGCGGTCATGAACCGGCGGGAGGCGGTGGTCACCTACCTGCTGGACATGGGCGCCGACGTCCGCGCCCGTGACCAGGAGGGAATGACGGCCCTGCACATGGTGTGCGTCCTCGGCCAGATCCAGTTGGCCGAGCGGATGCTCGCGCGGGGGGCCGGGCTCGACGACCAGGAGAACGTGCTGAAGTACACGCCGCTCCACGCCGCCGTCCGCGGCGCCCAGGGCGGCGTCGTCACCATGCTGCTGAAGCGGGGCGCGCGCCCGAACCTCCGGTCGGCCGAGGGCTTCACGCCCCTGCTCCAGGCCGCCTGGAAGGGCGACGTGACCATGGTCCGGCTGCTGCTCGCCGGCGGCGCCTCGCTCGCCGACACGGACCCCATGGGCAGCACCGCCCTGCACCTGGCCGCGCTGAACGGACACGCGAAGGTGGTGGAGTTCCTGCTCGCCCGCAAGGTCGCGGTGAACACCCCCAACCAGCGGGGCGGCACGCCGCTGAGCATCGCCGCCCGGGAAGGCCACGCCGACGTGGTCCGGATGCTCCAGGCCGCCGGCGCGCCGGCGACCGTCCCGCCGGCGCCCGTGCTGCAGGGCGCCTACCTGGGCCAGCCGCCGCCGGGAAAGACCCCCAAGCTGTTCGCGCCGGGAGTCGTCTCCACGGAGAAGCGGGAGCTGAACGCCGCCTTCACGCCGGACGGCAACGAGTTCTTCTTCACCGTCCAGAGCGTGTCGGGGCGGTACCAGATCATGGCGATGCGGCGGGAGGGGAACCGCTGGTCCCGGCCCGGGGTGGCCGCGTTCTCGGGGACGTACAGCGACGCCGATCCCTTCATCACTCCGGACGGCCGCCGGCTCTACTTCTGCTCCAACCGCCCGCCGCTCCAGGGCGCGCCGCCCCGGCGGCACTTCGACATCTGGGTGGCGACGCGGGAGATGGCCGGCTGGTCGGAGCCGCGCGAGGTGGGAGCGCCCGTCAATTCAACGGGGAACGAGTTCTACCCCACGCTCACCCGCGGCGGCACGATGTACCTGCAGGCGGAGCGCCCCGACGCCCGCGGCCTGCGGGACATCTACCGCGCGCCGTACCGGAACGGCGCCTGGTCGGCCCCGGAGAACGTCGGCGAGCCCGTCAACAGCTACGCGCTGGAGGGGGACGCGTTGATCGCGCCCGACGAGAGCTACCTCATCCTGTCGGTCACCCGCCCGGGCGGGTTCGGCCTGGGGGACCTGTGGATCAGCCGCCGCGACGCCAAGGGCGCCTGGTCGCCGCTCCGGAACCTGGGCAGCGCCGTCAACACCGCCGGCAACGAGCAGTGCCCCGCGCTCTCGCCGGACGGCCGCTATTTCTTCTTCACCCGCGACGGCGACCTCTACTGGGTGGACGCCCGGATCCTGAGCGCGCCGTGACGGAAACAGTTGGGAGTTAGGAGATAGGAGATAGGAGATAGGGGTTGAACTGATGGCCGATGGTTCGTGCTCGTGATTCGTAATCGTAATTCGTAATCGTGATTCGTAATCGAGGCTGGAGGCTCGAGGCTAGAGGCTCGTTCCCAACCGACGGACTTCGGAAATCGGACATCGGCACAAGCGGTTCGGGTCTCGCGGTTCGGGGCTCGTTCCCAACCCTCAACCTTCAACCGTCTCGGACATCACCGCAGAGGCACAGAGGACACAGAGGTTATCTATGTTCTGAATCCAGATCGTAAGCCGTCTCCCGTCTCCCGTCTCTCGATTCACCGATTCACCGATTCACCGATTCACCGATTCACCGATTCACCGACTCACCGACTCACCGATTCACCGATTCACCCCCTGATTCATCCCCTGAAATTTTTCTGTGTCCAAAAATCGGATCGGGCCGATAATTAGGGTAGATATCCGGACCGACCCGCAACGTGACGTTTCCGGGCAGGGCGCTCGGTTCCCCAAGCGGTCCGTCGATCCGATCTTTTGACGTTGGAGGTAGACGATGGAGATCAAGCCACCCAGCGGACCGGCCGCGATGCCGGAACCCGACGATGCGCCCGCCGTCGCGCCGCCCCCCAGCCACGTGAAGGCGAAGTTGAACGTGCCGACCGAAAAGGACCAGCTCGGCGTGTACCAGCCCCCCACGCTGGACTTCGGTCAGCAAGGGCTGGAGCGCCTGCACGACGCGTCCGACCTGAAGCAGCCCCCCGGCGGCCTGGCGGACGGGTTGCCGGGCGGATTCGACACCGGGCCGACGAAACAAACGCCTCCAAGACCCCAACCGCCGCGCGATCCCAATCCCCCGCCCCCGGACGATCTGGTGTCGCAGTTCCGGATCCCGCGGGAGGGCTTCGGCGCCTATTCCCCCGAAATCGGCGGCACCGAGCAGGGTCCCGACGGCAACCCGAAGCGGCCGGCGATCCGGCACGGGCTCGGGCCGGGCCATATAAAATCGCCCGTACCCGGTCCCAACGAACCCACCGAACCCGGCGGATTCGTCGTACCGGGCACTCCGACACCGACGGACCCGCGCGCCAGTTCGCCCGTCCCCCGGCCGGAACCGGTGCCGTCGCCGCCCGACCCACCGGATCCTCCTGACAGCAGCTCGTTCTCCAGGCTAACGGCCGACCTGCACCGGCAGCACCTCGCCGGCTATCAGGACGGCGATGACCTGTCGGCGGCCGCCGGCCTGGTTTCCGGCGATCTCGGCGCCGCCGCCATGGGCGAGACCGCCCGCGGCGTGGGCGATCCCGGCCCGCCCACCAACCCGCCCGATCCGCCGCCGAAGTAAGGACAGCGCACCGCGGCGGACACAGCGGCCACAGAGAACGTTGAGTGTTGAGAATTGAGGATTGACGCCCGCTGACCGCTGTCAGCCGGCGGGGAAATCCGCGACCGGATGAATTCGGGATGATTGACGGAGCTGCGATGGCCGGAGGTTGCCGGCTGTCGATAGCCGGCGGTGGGACGCGCGATCACCCTGACGGCCGACGCCCGATGGCTGAACACGCGCGGCCGGCCTCAAGGTCCGATCCAAGCAGAGAGAGTGCCCCGGGGAGCGCCGGTGGGCGCTCCCCGGAGGCGGGGGCTGATTTTTTTACCAGCGGGGCTTGCGGTCTTCCCGCGGACGGGCTTCGTTGACCTTGAGTGAGCGGCCATCCATGACCTTCTCATTCAGCGTCTGGATCGCCTCGCTGGCGCCGCTGGACATCTCCACAAAGGCGAAGCCGCGGGGGCGGCCGGTTTCCCGGTCGGTGATCACGCTGACCGATTCCACCGCGCCGTGCGCGGCGAACATCTGCTGCAGCTGTTCTTCCGTGGCGCTGAAAGGCAGGTTTCCGACATAGATCTTCGTCGACATTCTGATACTCCTGGCCCGTCGCTTAAACGGGCATCACATTAAATTCCGGCCGAGCCGGTTCAAACACCTGGATTGCGGAACAATGGAACGGATGATACTCGGCTGGGCTCGGGAAGGAACTGGCTGAATGACAAGTTACTTCTGGCGGCAGGAGCAACGCTCGATCCGTTGATCGAATCCGGGGGGACTTTACACCATTCGTTTCCCGATTGCAAGGTTTATTTATAAAATCTGAGGCCGGCCATCAGGCGGTGAATCGGTGAATCGGTGAATCGGTGAATCGGTGAATCGGTGAATCGGTGAATCGGTGAATTGGTGAATCGGTGAATCGGTGAATCGGTGAATCGGTGAATTGGTGAATCGGTGAATCGGTGAATCGAGAGACGGGAGACGGGAGACGGGAAACGAGAGGTGGAAGACATCTACTATCAACCATCAAACATCAACCCGCAACTCAACCATCAACCATCGACCATCAACTGTCCCCGAACCTGAGAACCTTCCAACGTTCCAACATTCAAACCTTCAAACGGCTCGATTACGATCACGATTACGATTACGATTACGAATTACGAGCACGAAACTTCAACCATCAACCATCAACCATCAACCATCAACGGCTTTTTCTGGTGAGCCGGTGAACCGTGTTCCCCCGCGCCCGCTGCGGATGCCGGGTGAAGCGGATCAGCGGTTCCGGTAGTAGACGGCCAGGCCGGTGACCGTGCCGCACGCGAGCAGGCTGGCCACCATGCCGGAGAGCAGGTACAGGTCGTGCTGGAAGATCCCGTGCAGGATGCCCGTCACCTGCAGGAGGCAGAACCCGGCGAAGGTGAGGATGGACACGCCCCTGGCGCTCCGGGCCCGTCCGATCTTCACCGCCTGGAGCACGAACAGCCCGGCGTTGGCCATGAGGCCCAGTCCGAAGATGACTCCCACGATCTCTTTCATCGGCGCGAGACTCCTCCGCAAATTTCCGACCGGCGGCCTATTCTACTATACGAGGAAACAGTGAACAGTGAGGAGTTGGGAGACAGGGGTTGGGCGGTGAGAACATTTCCCTGCCAGGACCGATCCACCGCCTGAACCCGCCAGCCGCCGTTGCCGACGATTGCCCTGAGTCGCCGGACATGGACGACGCCGGAGCGGCTCGGCTCAAGGCAGGCGGACGGGCGGCGGAGGCCAAGCAGTGGTACGGCCGCTGCCGCCGGATCAATCCCGCATGCCACTGCGCAACGATGATACTGGGCCTGATGGAGCTGAGTGCAGGCCGGAAGTAGACGGCCTCCGGGAAGTAAGCGGGTGGAATTCACCGCAAAGGCGCGGAGGGGAGAGGGCTCGCCGAGACGCGAAGGCGCAAAGCCATTGTTATCGGTGAATCGGTGAATCGGTGAATCGGTGAGTCGGTGAATCGGTGAGTCGGTGAATCGGTGAATCGGTGAATCGGTGAATCGGTGAGTCGGGAGACGGGAAACGTAACGCGTAAGACGTAAGACGGGAAGCATCAGATGAACGGTAAGACCCGAACCCCGATTTCCGATGTCCGATTTCCGAAGTCCGTCGGTTGGGAACGAGCCTCTAGCCTCGAGCCTCCAGCCTCGAGTCCGATCACGATTACGAATTACGATTACGAGTACGACGGGCTTGAACTCCCAACTCCTATCTCCTATCTCCTATCTCCTCACTTTTTACTGTTCACCGTTCACTTCTCGATCCTTGCCAGGATCCGACCGATGCGGCGAGCCAGGGGGGTGGCGCCGTTGTCCACGTTGGACATCACCACGACGATGTAGCCGGAGTCGACGTAGATGTCGAGCTGCGAGTTGATGCCGTCGAAACCGCCGGTGTGGCCCACCACCCGACCGCCGGGCCCGGCGGCGACGGTGTAACCGTAGCCGTAGTAGCTCCCCTTGTAGTCGGTCCAGAGGGTGTCGCGCATGGCGCGGGAGACGTACTTGTCCGCCAGCATCGCCAGGGCGAACCGGTGCAGGTCCACGGCGGTGGAGAAGCCGCCGCCGGCCGGGCCGCCCTTGAGCACGTGCGAGTAGAGGTTGTTCCGCCAGCCGCACGGGCCCGTCCAGTCGGGGCTGTAGCCGATGGCCAGGTTCTCGACGGGGCAGTCCATCTCGTAGCAGTCGGTGTCCGCCATGCCGGCCGGCGCCGCGATGACCCGGCGGATGTGGTCGAAGTAGTCCTCGCCGGTGACCTTCTCGATGACCACGCCGAGGAGAAACATGCCGGTGTTGCTGTAGCGGAACTGCTCGCCCGGGGTGAAGGCGGGCTTCTCGCCCTGCACCAGCGGCTTGTAGTCGTCGAGCTTGCGGAACAGGGCGCGGGAGCTGCGGAAGTAGGTCTCGTTGAAATAGCTCCCCAGGCCCGAGGTGTGGGTCATGAGCTGGCGCACGGTGATCTGACCGGTGACGTCCTTGGGGAGCCAGGTCTCGTCGACGTACTTGCCGATGGGATCGTCGAAGGCGAGCTGCCCCTGCTCGATGAGCCGCGCCGCCGCCGTGGCGGTGAACATCTTGTTCATGGAGCCGAGGTTGAACTTGGTGTCGAGGCGGTTCGGCACGTGGTCGGCCTTGTCGGCCTCGCCGGCGGCCCGGGTCAGCAACACGTCAGGCCCCTTGGCCACCAGCACCGAGCCGGAGAGCCAGCCCGAGGCGGCGAGGCGATCCGCCAGCGCCCGGATCTCGGCGACGGCCTCGGCCTCGGCGAGCGGCGGCTCCGCCTGGCCGGCAGGCGGACGGGCGGGGCTGATACCGAATCCGGTGACGGGGAATTCCGGGGCCTCGCCGAACCGGACGACGATGCCCCACCAGCTCGCCATGTTCCGGTCCCTGACGATGACCACCACCTCGGGGCGCGGGGGCGTGTAGGCGCGGATGGCGTGGAACTCGACGCCCCCCGTGTCCCGCCGGAAGCCGAGCATCCGGGCGATATGGTCGTCCAGGGGTGCCCGGTCGCGGAACTCCTGGGTGCACTCCGTCTCGATGAAGCGGCGGGCGCGCGCCGCGTCGCCGGCGTTGACGGTGTCGAGGAGGGAGCGGATGCGGGCCCCCTGCGGGCCCTCGGGAAGGGCCGTCGCGTCATTGAAAGCCGGGGCGGCGGCGGGCGCCTGGGCCCAGGCCGCGGGCGTCAGCGCCAGGCCGACGAGCAGGACACACAGGATGTAGGATTTCATTTTCATGGAGTCTCCTTGTTCCGTGCGAGCGGCAAATTTATTTAAATAATACGAGAGGGGCGGGGAAAGGTTCTGGCGCTCAACGGTCATCGAGGCGCGAGTCCCTTCTTCGCCAATCGTGCCATCGAGAGAGCGTTGGAAGGTTTGAAAGTTCGAAAGTTCGCAGGTTCCGGGTTAAATGTGGATGGTTGATAGTTGATGGTTGATGGTTTGTGCTCGTGATCCCAAGCCGGCGGAGTCGGAACCAAAGGGGCATGATCGTTCACTCCAGCTCCGTGCCGCGATACTGAGTCTCCGGCAAGCCCGTTTAGTTGCAAAGAGAATAGCCAGGCGCAGCCCCGCGAATGCGGGGCAGCGCCTGGAAAATCGAGTTCTGTTGACGTCGCGCGCCCCGGATAAGGGGCGCGGAGAAGATCACAGCAGATATCGTTCGTCGACCGCGACGTGGTGCAGACGGAGC
>ENA-OSEO01005050-OSEO01005050.1-sediment-metagenome-genome-assembly--contig:-NODE-5050-length-13112-cov-5.619716_pt1 | contig 13112 bp, 17 predicted proteins | sample MGYA00237883_ERZ534232 | MGnify/ENA metagenome assembly ERZ534232
ACCGGGGATGCCGACATTACCTATGCTCAGCATGCCCTGACCTATCTGACCATAATTTGCGGGCTTCTGATTGTGGTTTTTGCGGAACCTCCCACGGAGGAATGGGCAGGGGGAGATGAACTGGCGAGAGACTGGAGACCAACAATTGTAGCTATTATAATGTTTTTGATCTTTATTGTATTTCTTTTTTCACCGGGATTGAGACATCTCTATGGGCTGATACTTTTGAGGAATCCCCTGGACTATATATTAATAGGCCTGGTTGCCATTATATGGGCGCTGGTGCTGAAGTATTGCTGGATGGAAAAAGTTGTGGACCGATATCTGAATGTGAACCTCAGCGGAGAAGATAACTGTTAACAGGACTTTCGCAAAATATCGAAAAAGCATCGTGTCATTGCTAACGCGGCGAAGCAATCTCCTTCTTCCCGGTACGGCGGACATTCCTGCCTTATTTAGGCATTGGCATCCTGATGAAAAATGTGGTTCCCTTGTCTTTTCCGTCGCTTTCAGCCCAGATTTTTCCGCCATGGGCTTCGACGATCTTTTTGACTATTGCCAGGCCGAATCCTGTCCCCTTTCCTTCTTTGACAACAAACCCGGGATTAAAAATCTTATTCAGATTTTTTTGCTCTATTCCGATTCCATTGTCTTTAATAAAAAGAATTGTATTATGATCTTCCATCCTGCTTCCCACTTCAATTACCAGCTTATCCAGTTGAGGATTCTGATATTTGACTGAATTGTTAATTATATTGGAAAAAACCTGTTGCATGCTGGAGAGATCCGCATAAATATCCGGAATCGGAGGAATAGTAACCAATTCGATGGCAGGATTGATTTGCCTGGATTCCTCAAATACATATTCCAACAGGAGCGTAGGCTTTATCATTGATTTTTTAGCCATGTTATCTCCTTAACTCCGGCTGAAAGGCATGCCCAGAAGTTCCAGAAGCCGCCTGCCCTCTGCATCCGTCCGGGCGGTAGTGACGACGGTGACTTCCAGGCCCCTTAATTTATCTATTTTGTCGAAATCGATTTCAGGAAACATTACCTGTTCTTTAAAACCCAGCGTATAGTTGCCTGCTCCATCGAAGGCGTCCGGGTTAACTCCGTGAAAGTCACGAATTCTGGGAAGCACCACGTTAATCAGCTTGTCCAGGAACTCGTGCATACGGCGCCCGCGCAGGGTTACCTTCAATCCTACGGGCATGCCTTCCCTCAACTTAAAGGCTGAGATGGAACGCTTGGACCGGGTGGTTACCGGGTGCTGGCCGCTGATGGCTGCCAGGTCGGCCTCGGCAGCTTCCAGTGACTTGGCGTTCTGCACAGCCTCGCCTATACCGATGTTCAACACCACCTTTACCAGGCGGGGTATTTCCATTACATTCCGGTAACCGAATTCTTTCATCAGCTCCGGTGCTGCTTCTGTAGCGTATCGCTCCTTTAAAGCCAACATTTAATCCACAACCTCTTTGCATGATTTGCAGTAACGCACCTTTTTGCCGTCTTCAAGGGTGCGGTAACCCAGACGCGCCGGCTTGTGGCATTTGTCGCAAAGGTACATCACGTTGGAGATCTCCAGCGGGGCTTCACGTTCGATTATACCCGCCTGCCTGGCCTGCTTGGTAGGCCGCGCGTTCTTCTTGATCAGATTTACACCATCGACCAGAAGCGCCGCATCGGCGTTAAGCACCTGGCGCACCTTTCCTTTTTTCCCCTTGTCTTTGCCGGCTATTACCAGCACAGTATCATTCTTTTTGATCTTCATCGTACTACCTAAATTACCTCCGGTGCCAGTGAAAGAATTTTGGTATAATCTTTCTCGCGCAGCTCGCGGGCAACCGGGCCGAATATTCGGGTCCCCTTCGGATTGTTCTTGTCGGTAAGGATTACGGCTGCATTCTCGTCAAAACGTATGTAAGAGCCGTCATAGCGCCGGTAGGGCTCGGTAACGCGGACTACCACCGCGCGTACAACCTCTCCCTTTTTGACCGAAGAATCCGGTATGGCTTTTTTTACCGAAGCAACTATTATATCACCTACGCGGGCGCAACGCTTGCCGGACCCGCCGGGGACGTTTATGCACATTATCTGCCGCGCCCCGGTATTGTCGGCGACCTTGAGACGTGTCTGCGGCTGTATCATCTATTTTGCCTCTTCCGTGTCGGAAACAAGTTCCTCTTCTTTTAGCTCAACTACTTCCTTACGGGTTATAATCTCCAGAACGCGCCAGCGTTTTTCCTTGGAAAGAGGCCGGGTTTCAACGATCTTGACCTTGTCTCCCGGCTGGCACTCGTTCTGTTCGTCATGAACCTTGTATTTCATCACCCGGCGAAAAGTCTTGCGATAAAGCCGGTGGCGCTTCAGTACTTCGACACCAACAATAGCCGTTTTATCCATCTTGCGGCTGATAACAAAACCTATTCTTGTTTTACGATTGGTTTCCATATTCCTACTCTATACCCAGCTCTCTCTGCCTTTTTGCCGTTCTGAGCCGGGCTATCTCCTTTTTTATCTTGCTGATGTCTTTGGGGCTCTTGAGCTGGCGAGTGGCTGCCTTGAAACGCATGTCCAGCAGTTCCTTCTGCGCCTCGTCGAGCCGTTTCAACAGTTCCGCATCGGTCAGTTCTCTGGGTTTAATTGCCACCTGCAACCGCCTCCTTCGCTTCTTCGCTTGCCTCCTGGGCGCGCCATATGAACTGGGTCTGTAGCGGCAGTTTGTGGCTGGCCAGGCGCATGGCTTCCTTGGCCTGGTCGAACGTTATCCCGCTGAGTTCGAATATTATGCGTCCGCGCTTCACCACGGCCACCCAGTGATCCATCGGGCCTTTGCCGGAACCCATTCTGGTTTCAGCAGGTTTTTTGGTTACCGGATGATCCGGAAATACCCGAATCCAGATTTTACCGCCACGGCGGATATAGTGGACGATGGCCCTTCTGGCCGATTCTATCTGTCTGGAGGTTATCCATGCAGAACCGGTTGCCTGCAGGGCGAAATCGCCGAACTCTATACTGGCGCCGGCCTGGGCCATGCCCCGCCGGTGCCCCTTATGAGATTTACGGAATTTAACTCTCTTGGGTTGAAGCATCGTGCTTTTCCTCTACTACTTTTGCCTTTCTTTTCCGGGTTGGTGCTTTATCGGGTTCAGCGGCTGTTTCAACCGAGCTGTCAGCACCTGCTTCTTCTTTGACCTTTTTGGCCCGGGTAACTTTCTTGACCGGAGATGCCTTCCCGGCGGGCGCAGCTTCAGGTTCAACTTCGCCGGCAGCTGCCTTGCCGGTTGCTGTTTTTTTGGTTTTCCTGACAGCTTCTGCTGCCTGGGCGGGCGCCTCTTCGGCAACCGGTTCAACCCTGGTCTTGCGAGGGACCTTTGTTGCTGTCTCCGGTTTCTCTTCGGCTGCCGGGGCTGCTTCGGCTGCCTTGACTGCTGCGGGTTCGGACCCGGTACCGGGTTCAACGGCAGCCGGTGCCGGCGCCGGTGCCGCCATTTCAGCAGCGGCTGCTTCCGCTTCCTGCTCGGGAAGAATGTCGCCGCGGTACAACCAAACCTTGATTCCAATACGGCCCATTACGGTATGGGCTTCGGTGAAACCATAATCTACATCAGCCCGGATGGTATGCAGCGGTACCCTGCCCTGGTGCATAACCTGGCTGCGGGCAATTTCTACCCCGCCCAGCCTGCCTGCCAGGTTGATTTTAATCCCCTGGGCGCCGGCTTGCATGCTGCGGAACAAAGCCTGTTTCATGGCACGGCGGTAGGCTACACGGCGTTCGATCTGCTCAGCCAGCGACCTGGCGACCAGGTAAGCGTCCATTTCCGGTTGACGGATTTCCTGCACATTAAGCTGCAGTTTTTTCCCGATCAGCTCTTCGAGGCTGCGCCGGGTTTCGTCCACCCTCTGGCCGCCACGCCCGATAACAATACCCGGCCTGGCGGTATGTATGGTAACTATAATTTTGTTGGCAGGCCTTTCGATCTCTATAAGGGAGACACCGGCATCACCGTAGCGCGCGGTTATGGCCTTGCGCAATTTCATGTCTTCCTGGAGATATTCGACGTAATGCTTGTCGGTATACCATTTAGACTGCCAGTCGCGTACAATCCCAAGCCTGAACCCGATTGGGTGAACTTTGCGTCCCATTAAGCCTCCTGCTCGCTAACAACAACTGTTATATGGCTGGAGCGCTTGAGAATAGCTCCAGCACGGCCGCGTGATTTTGCTTTAAAACGCTTCATCATGCGCCCATCGTCAGCATATATTGTGACTATTTTTAATTCCGCCGGCTCCATCTGGTAATTGTGTTCGGCGTTAGCCATGGCCGAGCGTATTACCTGGGCTACCACCCTGGCATGCGGACTCGGCACAAATTTCAGCAGTTCAACAGCCTGCCCGGCAGGTTTACCCCGCACGTTGTTCAGTATCGGCCTTATTTTTCGTGCCGAAATTCCGGTATCCTTGACTACAGCTTTAACTCTCATAATTCAGTAACCTGATTATTTCTTACCTTTTTCCGATTTGGCGACATGGCCGCGGAAGGTTCGCGTGGGTGCAAACTCTCCCAGGCGATGCCCTACCATGTTTTCAGTTATAAAAATCGGCACGTGCCGGCGCCCATCATGTACTCCTACCGTCAGGCCTACCATATCGGGAACAATTGTCGACCACCTTGCCCATGTCTTGATGACTACTCGTTCCTTGGTATGGCCAACAGCAGCGACTTTTTTCATCAGTTTTTCATCAACTGCCGGACCCTTTTTTATTGACCTAGACATCTAATTATTTACCTCTCCGTTTGACGATAAGCCTGTCCGAAGACTTGTTCTTCCGGGTTTTATAACCCAGAGCCGGCTTGCCCCATGGTGTTTTCGGTCCCGGCATGCCTATCGGCGAGCGGCCTTCGCCACCGCCGTGGGGATGGTCCCGCGGGGTCATGGCCGAACCTCTGACTGCAGGCCTGATGCCCTTCCACCGTTTCCGTCCGGCTTTGCCCAGTTTGACATTCTGATGGTCGACGTTACCCACCTGGCCGATAGTAGCCATGCATTCGGCGCTTATTTTGCGCATTTCGCCGGAGGGCAGACGGATAAAAACGTAATCTCCTTCTTTGCCCATGAGTTGAGCGGCGACCCCGGCACTGCGTACCAGCTGTCCGCCCCGGCCGGGTATGAGTTCGATATTATGCACCATGGTGCCGGAGGGCATCGTTCCCATAGGCATGGAATTGCCGGTTTTGTATTCGGCGTCCGTACCGGCTTTAACCGTTTCGCCCACTTTCAGCCCGTTGGGTGCCAGGATATAACGCTTATCGCCATCGGCGTAAAATATCAGCGCCAGCCTGGCGGAGCGGTTCGGATCGTATTCGATAGCCGCGACTCTTCCCGGAACTCCGGCTTTATTACGCTTGAAATCGATGACGCGTATCATTCTCCGGGATCCACCACCACGATGGCGGACGGTCATTCTTCCCTGGTTGTTGCGGCCTGACTGCTTCTTGGCTGATTTTAAAAGGGCTTTCTCGGGTTTATCCTTGGTGATTTCCTCGTAATTCAGCAGGATGAGGCCCCTTCTTCCAGGGGATGTCGGCTTGTATGTTTTTAGTGCCATGTCTCTACTAAGCTCTCCTTACCTAAACACCTTCGAACAACTGGATGCTCTGGCCTTCCTGCAGGGTAACGACAGCCTTCTTCCAGGCGGGTTCCTGGAAAGTGCGCCGTCCCATCCTGCGCTGTTTGCCATGCATATTCATTACATTGACGCTGGTCACTTTTACATCGAATACCATTTCAACAGCCCGCTTGATTTCCCATTTGCTGGCTTTATCGGCAACCAGGAAACAGTATTTGCCTTCCTGCTGTAAAATAGTACCCTTTTCGGTAACCAGCGGTTTCTTCAATACTTGGTGGAGGTTCATTATTTCGCCTCCCGGCTGACTACTGAATCGCCCCACAGTGCTTCCACCTGGCGCAGGGCTGGCTCGGTAATCACTATTTTGTTGTATTTCATAACGTCGCCGACGTTGAGCTGCCTGGCCTGAATTGTCTTGACGTCCGGCAGGTTGCGTGCCGATTTGACGACATTCTCATCAGCCTGGTCCAGCGCAATCAGGGTAGTACCGTCTATCCCCAGGGCCCTGATTACCCCGGCCATGTCCTTTGTCCTGGGCGAGTCGAATTTAAGCTCTTCAAGGACCATAATTTCTTGTTCACCGGCTTTAGCCGAAAGTGCGCACCGTATCGCCAGCCGCCGCATTGCTCTGGGCATGGCCTGCCGGTAATCCCTTGGCTTAGGGCCGAAAACTACGCCCCCACCCCGGCGCAACGGCGACTTGATTGAGCCTGCCCTGGCATTGCCGGTGTGCTTTTGACGGAACAATTTCCGGGTACTGCCGGTCACTTCTCCACGGGTTTTGGCGCAGGCGGTACCCTGCCGCTGGTTGGCCTGATGCCTCACCAGGGCCTGATGCACCACGGCTTCGTTAAAGGCAACTGCGAAGACCTTATCGTCCAGGTCTATCTGCCCTTTGATTTCACCTGCCATATTGTATAGTGGAAGCTGCACCTTATTTACTCCTGTTAACCTTCTTGACTACAACCAGGCCCTTGGCCATTCCAGGCACGGCGCCTCTGACCATCAACAGGTTGCGTTCAGCGTCTGCTTTAATAACCTCGAGGTTTCGCACGGTAACCTGCGCCGTGCCCATGTGTCCGGCCATCTTCTTGCCTTTCAGCACCCGGCCGGGAGTGGTGCCGGAACCGATGGAACCGGGTGCCCTGTGCCGGTCGGATTGACCGTGGGTTTTGGGGCCGCCGGCAAAACCGTGGCGCTTTACCACTCCGGCAAAACCCCGCCCTTTGGATACACCCGTAATATCAACCTTGTCGCCGGCACTGAACATGGCAACATCTATACTGTCGCCTTCGGTTAAACCTTCGGCCGAATCAATGCGTATTTCCTTAAGATAACGTAGTTTGCCCATGTCTTTACAATGCCCCTGCACCGCCCGGGTGACCCGCCTGGCTTCGCCAAACCCAAGCTGGGCGGCATTGTAGCCGTCGTTTGCCTCGTTCTTCAACTGGACAACCTTGCAGGGCCCGGCTTCGATCAGCGTTACCGCCTCGGCCTTGCCGTTTTCGTTGAATATCTGGGTCATGCCCAGCTTGCGACCTAATATGCCTGTTAACATCAACTTAACCTTTTATAATTTAATATCGATACTGACCCCTGCCGGAAGATTCAGCTCGGTAAGAGAATCTACGGTTTTCGAGGTGGTTTCCATGATATCTATTAGCCGTTTGTGCGTCCTGATTTCGAAGTGCTCCTGAGAGTCTTTGTCGATAAACGGGGAGCGCATGACCGTATAGCGGTTCATACGCGTGGGCAAAGGTATCGGCCCGACGACGGTAGCCCCCGTCCGTTCCAAGGCGCCAACAATCTGCTGCGCCGCCTGGTCCAGGACCTTGTGGTCGAAAGCCTTGAGTTTGATTCTAATTTTTTGTTTTGCCATATTCTTTCCTGATCGCTTACTTTAACTGAGCCAGTACCGACTCCGGTACTTCCTGATATTCATGAAATTCAAGAGCGTATGTAGCCCGCCCCTGTGTTATGGACCTTAATATGGTGGCATAACCGAAGGTTTCTGCCAGAGGCACCAGCGCTTTAACGGTTACGGTATCGCCAGTGGTATCAATCCCCTGTATCTGGCCCCGCCGGGAGTTCAAATCACCAATTATATCACCTAAGAAGCCTTCAGGGCTAACCACTTCCATTTTCATTACCGGTTCAAGCACCACGGTGCCTGATTTGGAGAGAGCTTCTTTAAACGCGATTGAGCCGGCCATCTTGTAGGCCATTTCGGATGAGTCGACATCGTGATAGCTGCCGTCGACTACGGTAGCCTTGATATCCACCACCGGGTAGCCCTTGAGGCCGCCGGTTTCAGCCGCTTCTTTTATGCCGCCTCCGGCCGCGGTGATATAAGTGCGCGGAATAGCACCGCCCTTGATTTTATCTTCGAATATAAACCCGGCATTTCTTTCCAGTGGTTCGAATTCGACCCAGACATGGCCATACTGGCCATGACCGCCCGACTGACGCACAAACTTGCCTTCGGCTTTCACCTTGCGTTTCAGTGCTTCTTTGAACGCGACCCGCGGGTTGCCCACCTGGGCGCTTACCTTGTATTCACTCATCATGCGGCTGACGATTACATCCAGATGCAGTTCTCCCATACCGGATATTACCGTCTGGCCGGTGTCGTTATTGTAGGAAACACGGAAAGTGGGGTCCTCTTCCGCCAGTTTCTGTAAAGCCTGGCCCATCTTGTCCTGGTCGGCCCGGCTCTTGGGCTCAATGGCTACGGAAATCACCGGTTCGGGAAATTTGATTGATTCCAGCAATATCGGCTGGGTCATGGTGCAGAGGGTATCGCCGGTAAAGGTATTTTTCAATCCCATGGTGGCAATAATGGCGCCGGCATCAGCTTCTTCAAGCTCTTCGTACCGGTTGGCGTTCATAAGGACCAGGCGCCCGATGCGTTCCCGCTGCTGTTTGGTAGCATTGTATACCTGGGAACCCTCCTTGAGCTTGCCGGAGTAGACCCTGAGATATACCAGGCGTCCTATAAAGGGGTCGGCGACCACCTTGAAGGCCAGCGCAGAAAAAGGTGCGTCGTCACTCACGGGCCTGACTACTTCTTCCCCGCTGTTGATGTCGATGGCGGTAATAGGGGGCATATCCAGCGGAGAGGGCAAATAGTCCACGACCGCGTCGAGCAACAGGGTAACACCCTTGTGCTTCAAGGCGCTGCCGCATAATACCGGTATAGCCTTGTTGGCCAGCGTTACCTTCCTGATTGCCTGCTTCACCTGCTCGGCAGAGATTTCTCGGCCTTCGAGATAGCTGTTCATTATATGGTCGTCTTCTTCGGAAAGTGTTTCAATGAGTTCCTGCCGGTACCGGGCTGCACGTTCCCGTTCACCGGCGGGTATCTCCCCTACCTGGTACTTGCCGTCTTTCTCACCGGTCATAAAAAAAGCGCGGTTGGACACCAGGTCCACCACGCCGGCAAATGTATCCTCTTTGCCGATGGGGCACTGCACGGCCATCGGCCTGGCTGCGAGCCGCTCCCGGATCATTTTTATACAACGTTCAAAATTGGCTCCGGTCCGGTCCATTTTATTGATAAAACAAATGCGCGGCACGCCATATTTGTTAGCCTGCCGCCAGACGGTTTCGGACTGGGCTTCGACGCCGCTTACGGCGTCGAAAACAACAACGCCGCCATCCAGCACCCTCAGGCTGCGCTCGACTTCGGCGGTAAAATCCACGTGGCCGGGGGTATCGATAATATTGATGCGGTGTTCCTGCCAGTAACAGGTGGTGGCTGCCGAAACAATAGTTATACCACGCTGTTTCTCGAGGTCCATCCAGTCCATCACGGTGGTGCCCTCGTCAACCTGTCCTATCTTATAGGTACGGCCGGTATGAAACAGTATACGCTCGGTAACGGTAGTCTTACCGGCATCGATATGGGCAATAATGCCAATATTGCGTATTTTTTCTAATGGGTAATTTCTGGGCATACTTCTACTTTCACAGGGTAACTCGAGAGCGAGCCCCTTTTCATTCACCTTAACTGCCACTTCTATTTCATCTGTGTCTTCATGTAATTACCGGGGGTCTACCAGCGATAGTGGGCAAAAGCTTTATTGGCATCAGCCATTTTATGAGTATCTTCACGCTTTTTAACGGCAGCGCCGGTATTATTAGCGGCATCCATTAATTCGCCTGCTAATTTCTCCTGCATGCTATGTCCGCCACGCTTTCTGGCAAATAAAACAATCCAGCGAATACCGAGAGCCTGTTTTCTGTCGGAACGCACTTCGATCGGCACCTGATAATTAGCACCGCCAACACGGCGAGCTTTAACTTCCAATATCGGCATGACATTCTTCATCGCTGCATTGAATACATCCATCGGATCGGAGCCGGTTTTTTCACGAATGATATCAAAAGCTCCGTAAACAATGGCTTCCGCCGTACCCTTTTTGCCATCCAGCATCATCTGATTGATAAACTTTGTCAGTACTTTGCTATGATAAACGGGATCCGGCAATACTTCTATTTTGGCAACATTACCGCGCCTTGGCATTGCACAACCTCCTTTGGTAAATCCAAATATTACTAATTACTAACTCTTAGCTTTTGTCTTTGGCTTTTTAGCTCCGTATTTGCTTCTGGCTTGATTACGGTTTGCTACGCCTGCCGTATCCAAAGCGCCTCTGATGATATGGTAACGTACGCCCGGTAAATCCTTAACACGACCGCCTCTGACAAGTGTCACTGAGTGCTCCTGCAAGTTATGGCCGATACCAGGGATGTAAGCTGTAACCTCTATACCATGAGTTAAACGTACACGCGCCACTTTTCTTAATGCGGAGTTCGGTTTTTTAGGCGTTGTCGTATAAACTCTGGTGCAAACGCCCCTTTTTTGCGGACATTCCGTAAGAGCGGGAGCATTAGATTTTTTCACTATCGATTCCCTTTGATGTCTTACTAATTGGCTGATGGTTGACAATATATCCACCTCCTTTGCAAAAAGTCAATCTAATCGGTTAACCGCTGCCGTAAGCAAAGCTTCACCAGCTTAGCTATGGCAACGGTATCCGTTGTTTACCCTAAGGCTAACTTTCCCAGGAAAGCAAGCCTTGTTATTGTATCATTATAATTCTTCCGTGTCAACATTTTCCTTTGAATAAATTAAGTCTTTAAGTTCTAATTCATCATCAATAAAATCTTCAGACTCGGTAGGATTTTGATTAGTTAGATAATTGCTTTCCTGAACAATAATATCATTTTCAACACTGTCCATATCAATATCGTCCGGCAGAAATACCTGAGCAGCCAAAGTCGCAGCTTCCTCGTTACTGATCTCCGGTATTACAGCAGCGTCTGCTATATTGTGAACTTCAATATTGCGATAGCGCGAGAGACCTGTACCGGCAGGAATAAGTTTACCGATAATGACATTTTCTTTTAATCCCAGCAGCATATCGATTTTGCCCTTGAGGGCTGCATCTGTTAATACTCTGGTTGTTTCCTGGAACGAGGCCGCTGATAGGAAGGAATCGGTCGCCAATGAAGCTTTGGTAATGCCTAAAAGCAATGTTTTGGCGGTGGCGGGTTCATTACCTTCAGCAATAGCATTTTTGTTGATTTGTTCAAACTCAAAGGTGTCAACCAACGAACCGGGCAATAAATTAGTTGAACCGGAATCTTCGATTTTAACCTTCTTAAGCATCTGGCGAACCATAACTTCAATATGCTTATCGTTGATATCAACGCCCTGGAGCCGATATACGCGCTGCACTTCACGCAGTAAATACATCTGCACGCCGCGGATACCTTTAACAGCCAACATATCATGCGGATTGATTGAACCTTCGGTAATCTCGTCACCGGCTTCAACCTCCTGCCCGTCGACAACTTTAAGCGTTGAACCATAAGATGAATGATATTCAGCCAATACGCGGCATTCCTCTTCACCGACGCCCAGGATCTTGATTTCGCGGCGGCCTTTGCTTTCACCAATTTTGATGATACCGTCATACTCGGCAATAATGCCCTGTCCTTTGGGCTTACGCGCTTCAAATAGCTCTTCAACACGCGGCAGACCCTGAGTAATATCGTCACCGGCAACACCGCCGGTATGGAATGTTCTCATTGTTAACTGCGTACCGGGTTCGCCGATGGACTGAGCAGCAATAATACCGACTGCTTCACCAATATCGACCAGATCGCCGGTAGCCAAGTTTCTGCCATAGCACTTACAGCAGACGCCATAATGCGAGCGGCAGGTAAGCACCGAACGAATATTGACTTTACGTTCGGACGGGGGTAATGTCTTCAAATACTTCTCAATAGCATCAGCTTTATCAATACTGATGAATTCACCGGTTTCACCGAGCACTTCGCCGGTTTGCTTATTGACCACAGGCGTCACCAGATAACGACCCTCAATCCGCTCGCTCAAAGGCTCAATATTGGGTATTTCTTCAACCCATATACCCTGTCCATCACCGCAATCATCCTCACGCACTATCACATCCTGCGCCACATCAACCAAACGGCGGGTCAAATAACCGGAGTCAGCTGTTCTTAAGGCCGTATCGGCCAAACCTTTACGAGCGCCGTGAGTTGAGATAAAGAATTCCAAAACCGTCAAGCCTTCACGGAAATTAGCTTTAATTGGTAAGTCGATAATCCGTCCGGAGGGATCAGCCATCAAGCCACGGGCGCCGGCCAACTGACGTATCTGCTGAACATTACCACGGGCGCCGGAATTGGCCATCATATAAATAGGATTAAACTGATCGAGGTTATTCATCAATTCTTTGGTCACATCATCGGTAGCTTTCTGCCAGATCTTGATTGTTTCGTTATAGCGGTCATTCTCATTAACGATACCGTTTTGAAATAACTGATCAATCTTCAATACCATATCTTCGGCATCCTGCATGATTTGCTTTTTGCTTTCTGGAACTTTAATATCCTCAATACCAACTGTAATACCGGCTTTGGTCGAATATTTAAAACCAAGCGCTTTGATACCGTCAAGCATTTTGGAAGCAGCGGAAATGCCCATGCGCCGGTAGCAGCGGTCAACGATAGTTCCTAAAACTTTTTTATCTACGCCGCTGTTAAAATAACCCATTTCCCGCGCCATCGGTATTTCGTAATTAAATATCAAGCGACCGGCAGTCGTCTGAAAACGTTTAAAGCGTCCATCTTCATAACGTTCAAACTCAACTTCTGAGCTTTTACTTTGCCATACGGTATCCCACTCTTCAGGTTTGATGATATAGATCAGCGCATGCAAATCAATATCACCGTTGAGATAGGCACGGTACGCCTCATCATAACCAACATAAATGTGACCTTCACCCTTGGCGCCTTCCCTGCCAATAGTTAAATAATATGAACCCAAAACCATGTCCTGCGTCGGCGTCACTACCGGCCGTCCGTCTTTGGGATTAAGAATATTATTGGCTGAAAGCATTAATACCCGCGCTTCAGCCTGTGCTTCCACAGATAGCGGTACATGAACC
>ENA-OSEO01005051-OSEO01005051.1-sediment-metagenome-genome-assembly--contig:-NODE-5051-length-13111-cov-25.944300_pt1 | contig 13111 bp, 9 predicted proteins | sample MGYA00237883_ERZ534232 | MGnify/ENA metagenome assembly ERZ534232
GCGTGGACGGCTCCGGGGCCTACCTGAAGCCCATCATCAAGGTCACCACCGGCGGGACCACGGGCACCACCGTGGCCTTTGCCGGTTACTACCATGTGGCTTCCGGTCTGTTCGACAAGGTCCTGACCGTCGCTTGGGAGAAGAACTCCGAGTCGGACACCACCGGGGCCATCGTCACGGCCATAGAACCGATCCTGGAAAGGCCGACTTTCGGGGGGGCGATCAACGCCATGGCCCTGCAGGCCTCGATGTACATGGCCAAGTACGGGGCGACCGAAGAAGATGCGGCTCGGGTGGCCGTGCGCGACCGTAAGCACGCCCTGAACAACCCCTATGCCCACCTCCACCTGAACATCACCGTCGAAGACGTGATGAAGTCGCCCATGATTTCCTATCCTATCAAATATTTGGACATGTGCCCTCGAACCGACGGGGCCTGCGCCTTGATCTTCGCCTCCGAAGATACGGCCGAAAAAATCTGCCCCAAACCGGTCTGGGTTCTGGGCCTGGCCAATCGCCACAACTATACCTTGTTCGGCGATCAGCCCTTGGTGCCCATGATCACCATGGTGGAAGCGGCCCAGGCTTTATACGCCAAAATCGGCATCACCGAGCCCCTAAAACAGTTCGATGTGATGGAGCTGTATATGCCGTCTTCCTATTCCGGCGTCCAGTGGATCGAGGAGCTGCAACTCTGCCCTTACGGCGGCGGACCGGAGCTGATCGCCAGCGGGGTCACGGATATGGGCGGCGAATGCCCGATCAACCCTTCCGGCGGGGTCCTCTCGACCAACGCCATCGGGGCGACCGGGTCGCAAAGGGTGGCCGAATGCACCCTCCAAATCATGGGAAAAGCGGAACAGCGGCAGGTCCCGGGGGCCAAAATGGCCCTGGCCAGCGGCTTTGGCGGCTGTTTTTGGAGCGACCTGATGGCCCTCGGGGCCAGGAAACCGGGTTAGGCGTTCCAGCTCAGCCAAAGGAGGAATAAAATGAGTCAAAAAAAGGACCAAGAACTTTTATTTGTTTCTTCCGGCGAGGCCGAACAGCCTTTCGAATGGTCGGCCGGCAAACATATTTCCAAACTGCTGGTGGAGATGCGCGACCATAAACGGCTGATAGCCAGCAAGTGCCCCCAGTGCCAAAAAGTCCTTTTCCCCCCCCGCCGTGTCTGCGCCGATTGTTTCGTCGAGATGGACGAACTCGTGCCCCTAAAAGGCCGGGGCGTCATCCGGTGCTTCACCGTCCTTAATTTCGGTTTTGTCGACCCCAACACCGGCCTGCAAAAGCCCGTGCCCCTGGCTTCGGCTTATATCCAGTTGGACGGGACCGACACCATGTTCCTCCATGCCCTGGAGGAGACCGACTTTCATAAAATCAAGATCGGTATGCGGGTCGAGCCCGTCTGGGAAGAAAAACGCCAAGGCCAGGCCCTGGATATCAGGCATTTTAAGATAATCGACGAGTAAGGGACAAATCGATAACGGCAGTGACCATTATAGTTTGTTTCATTCCAACTGCTCTATGACTTTCAGCGCCGCAGGGGTGCTAGGTGCCTTATAATTGTGAAGATGAGTGAAGATTAGCCAAAGCCCAGGGTTCAGGGCCGCCGGTTAAAAGAGACATCTTTCTGAAAATTACCATCAAGCCCTAACTGTGCCCGCCATGGGGTCGATGATGATATTTCCGAAACCCCTCTTTTTAAAAGACCCAGCCTGGACCTGTTTCATTTTAAGGCCCCGGGCGCCGCCTATGCGGGCCGGAGGTTGTGGCTTGAACCGGTTCCGGATTCCTTTCCCGTTGATCGAGAGGTGAAAAATGAAGAGATTAAGGTGGGTTTTTTTATTGACCTTGGTGGCGGCCATCTTTCTGTTCCCGAATCAGGCTCCGGCCGAAAAGCCTGAAGTCTTAAATGTGGCGGTGATCGGCGATTTCAGCGGACCTTATGCCCCGGTGGTCGGGGCGACCAGACCTGGAGCGGAGGATGCCTGGGAGCATATTAATAATGTGCTGGGTGGAATCAAAGGCGTCAAGGTAAACCCAATAATTGGAGATATGAGCGGAAAGGTTGACATCGGGTTGGCCAAGTATAACGAAGTTATTAACGTCAAACCCAAACCTGTCTTCGTTGATATTTACATTACGCCTTTAGCTGAGGCCCTTAAACCAAGATTTGTCGAAAACGGTATCGTTAGTTTTGCCCCCGGTGCCGTTGTAAGTCTTTATCCTCCAGAAAATTGCTATGCATATTACCCGTTATATCCGGAAATGCTGGGCGCGTGTATTAAATGGATGAAAACTAATTGGAAAGAAAATAGAAATCCTCGCTTGGGCATCCTGACCTGGGACACTTCCTATGGCCGGGCCATTCTTACCGATGAATTTTTTGCTTACCTGAAAAAGATCGGCGTGGACCTGGCCGGCAAGCCTCAACTCTTCGGAATCAGAGACGTCGACACCACCACCCAGCTCATGGCTTTAAGGACGGAAAAGGCGGACTGGATCGCCACCAACACCGGAGCAGGCGGCACATTGGCCATGAAAAAGGGCCTCAAGGAGATGAATTGGGAAGTTCAGCTCCTCAACACTTTCGGGGAAGATTGGGGGACCATCAGAATCGACCCGAGTGCCTTCCAGGGCGACATAATAGGCATGCCGATGAAAAGCTACGATGAGGTGGATGACCCAGCTATTAAAACATTAATGAAATATTTCAATAAAAACAATCGTACTTTAAAAGAAAAAACCTCTTTTTATATGATCGCCTGGTACGTCGCTTTATTGGAACACAAGGTCATGACGGAAGTGGTGGAAAAACATGGTTGGGAAGGGTTGACCGTCGACAATCTAAAAAAGACCATTAATAACACTAATAATTTTCTACCTCTGGACGGCATAACCAAACTGACTTATTCGGATAAACGCCGGACGCCAAGGGTAAGCCGGGCGTATAGGGTTGAAGGGGAAAAAATGGTGCCTTTGACCGAATTCCAGGAACTGGAGGACATGAGGCCGGCGGAATTTCGGTAGCCCGAATTATTGGAGGCCGAGCCCGTTGCCTACGGGATCGGCCTTCAATCCATAAGATTTGAATTATTAAGAATTATTAAGGGGCAAGACATGAGCGGGTCGGAACATATTTGGGATTATTTGAATCCCTATCAATATATGGAAAAGGTCAGGACCGGGTTCCCGCCCTTGATTATTTCCGTGGCTGTTACCGGCGGGGCGCACGGAAAAGAAGCCAATATCAATCTGCCCGAGTCGGCCGAGGAACAGGCCGAGCAGACTTACCAATGTTACCGGGCCGGGGCCAGCATCGTTCACGTCCATGCCCGCAAGCCGGATAATCCGGCCCAGGTTTCGGCCCGGGCGGAAGATTACCGGAAAATCAACACCCTGATCAGGGAAAAATGTCCGGACATCATTATCAATAATACCACGGGCGGCGCGCCGGGCATGTCCAACGAGGAGAGATTGGCCTGCCTGGAAGCCAATCCGGAACTGGCCTCTCTGAACTGCGGTCCCTTTGTCTTTCAACTGAGTTTAAAGGCCCGCCAGCCTCCCCTTACCGGTCGGCCGGAAGACCTGTTTCTGGACTTCTGCATGCCCGTCTCCTACGGCGACACGGAGCTGTATGCCCGGAGGATGAAGGAAAAAGGGATCAAGCCCGAACTCGAGGTTTACCACGACGGCCAGTTCTGGCTGGTCAACAATCTGATTCGCAAAAAGTTGCTGGACCCGCCTTACCTGATCCAGTTCGTCATGGGCTTTAGCGCGGGCACCTATCCCACTCCCTCGAATCTGCTGATGATGATTCAAAATCTTCCGCCGCACTCATTATTTGAGGTTATCGGCATCGCCATCCATCAGACCCCTATGATAATAATGGGCATGCTCCTTGGCGGTCATGTCCGGGTGGGCTTGGAAGACAATACCTTTTACCATCGAGGTCAACCGGCCGAGGGCAACGCCCAATTCGTGGAACGGGTGGTCAGGTTAGCCAAGGAAATCGGACGTGAGGTGGCCACCCCCAAACAGGCCCGGCGGATGCTGGGCATATCCGAACAGCCGAGTCGGTACTAAATTGGATTCTCAGTGGCAAAAACGGCTTAAACTCAAAGGCATTTAGCTTTTTGATCGAGGGTGAGCAAATGTGGTGTGATTACGCTGAGGTCAAAAGGAAGTTTTATCCGGGGGTGGACCGGATGCAATCGGTCAAGGACCTTTTCGAACATACCGCGGTCTTGGGCGACCAGGTCTATCTGATCGACGCGGTCACCGGTGGCCAATATTCCTACGCGGAATCGAACCGGTTGATCAACAAAGTGTCCAATGCTTTGATCGGCTTGGGCCTGAAGAAGGGCGACCGCGTCGGCTTCTTTATGCTCAACAGTCCCCGGTGCGTCTTTACCCTGCTGGGCATCATGAAGGCCGGCATGATCGTGGTGCCCATCAACCCCGCCTTTCGGGAAAAAGAGACCGAGCATCTGATTAACCAGGCTCAGATCTCCACCATGGTCGTTGATCCCAACCGGACTTTCCTGGATATTTTAGCCAATATCTCGAAAGAAAATGGGGTCTTAAAAAGAATAATCATCTATGGCCGGGGTGAAGCGGAGGTCAAGACTCGCCTCGAGGTTTTGAGTATGGAAAAACTTCTGGAAAAGGCGAGTGAGGCCAATCCCGACCTGGTGGTCAATGGCGGGGACCCTTGCGTGATCTTTTTCACCTCCGGCACGACCGGGCTGCCCAAAGGCGCCCCGGTGACCAACCAGGTCTTCCTGCTGGCCGCCCAGAGCGCCCTGTGTTTACCCTGGACCGACCGTCACAGTCGAAATTACACCTGTCTGCCTCTGTTTCACGCCAACTGTCAGGTCTATTCCGTCACCGGGATGCGCTGCCTGGGGGCTTCCCTGGTTTTATCCGATCGTTTCAGCCCCAAGAAATTTTTCGATGAAATCAACCGATATAAGGCCACTTTCTTCAACTCCATCGGCGGCATGATGCAGATGCTCAACGCCGCTTTCGAGGGCAAGCCCGTGCCCGAGCATACTGCTGAATACGTCTTGGTCGGCGGAACGCCCGTCTCTCTGTGGCGAAGTTTTGAAGAGCGCTTCAAGGTGACCATCTTCGAGGGCTACAGCCAAAGTGAGGCCCCGGTTGTTTTCTTTAATGCCGACCCGGACCCGGCCCGGCGCAAGATCGGCTCTTTCGGTATCCCCGTCTTTCCCGATCTTGGTCGAAAGACCAAAATCCTTCTCGAGGGCGGCCGGGAAGCCCCCGAAGGCGAAGATGTCACCGGAGAATTGCTCCAAAAGGGATTCACCATGCAAGGGTATTGGGGTGAAGAGGAAAAAACCAAGGAAGCTATTAAAGATGGCTGGTTGTACAGCGGGGATCTCGTCCGGCGAGACCCCGACGGCTATCACTATTTCGTGGATCGCATCAAGTTCATGATCCGCAAGGCCGGCGAAAACATCCCCGCCTTTGACATCGAGGCCGCGGTCAACAGCTATCCCGGCGTCTCCGAATCGTCGGTGGTGCCCGTGCCCGATCCCCTCAGAGAGGAAGAGATCAAGGCCTTTATTAAACCGGAGGAAGGGGTGAAGGTCGATATTCCCGACTTAATCCGCCATTGCGCCGAGTGTCTGTCTTACTTTAAAGTCCCCCGCTATGTGGAAATCGTGGACTCCTTCCCAAAAACGGCCACCGAGAGAATCCAGAAAATGGAACTCAAGGAGATGGAAAAAAAGAAGGCCGATCACGGCTGGGACCGGGACCGGGAAATTCCGGACTGGCGGGACAGGTTTTATGGCAAATAGATGAATTATACTAAGTTTCCTTCATACATAGAGTAAGGGAACCATCAGGTCATTGCGAGGTTCGTCGCAGACGGACCGAAGCAATCGATTGAAATTTAAAGAGATTGCTTCGTCATCCCGCGGCAGCGGGATTCCTCGCCATGACATTCGGATAAATTTTGTTTGAAAGCAACTTAGTATTATTTGTTAAATAAGGCCGAGGAAACAGAAACATTCATGTTAATTTAGGAGAAAAAGGAGAGTGGTTTATGGCCAAAGTTGTGACCTACGAAATCAGTGAAGAGATCGCCTTAGTCACCATGAACAACCCGCCGGTCAACGCCCTGACCAGGCCGCTGATGGACGATTTGGACCAGACGCTTACAGAGCTTAATAATCTGAAATTAAGGGTGGTCGTGCTGACCGGGACGGGCAAGTTCTTTCAGGCCGGGGCGGACATCAACACCTTTCTGAAGATCAAGACCGAAGAAGACGCCTGGAATCTGGTCAGCGAAGCCCAAGGGTTGCTCAACCGGATCGCCGCTATCGCCTGTCCGGTCATCGCCGCGGTCAATGGCGCGGCCTTGGGCGGCGGGACCGAGATCTCCCTGGCCTGCGACATAAGGATCGCTTCCACCGAAGCGATTTTTGGTCTGCCGGAGGTGACTTACGGCGTGGTTCCCGGTGGCGGCGGAACGCAGCGGATGCCTCGTCTGATCGGCCCGGGTCGGGCCAAGATGCTCATTTATTCCGGGATGAGAATCCCGGCTGATGAGGCCTTCAATATCGGTTTGGTGGACAAGGTGGTTCAGCCGGATCAGCTTATTCCGGAGGCAATGAAACTAGCCCGCAAGATAGCTGAAAAAAGCCCCGCCGCGGTCAAGACCGCCAAGCGGGCCATCAACGACGGCCTGGACGTCTCCCTGGCCGAAGGGTTGAATATCGAGTTGAAATACACCGCCAAACTGGGCGGCCTGGGCGACATGGTCGAGGGGGCCACGGCTTTCTTCGAAAAGAGGAAGCCGAATTTTGTGGTCAAGGACCTCAATTTTTGATTTAATCCTTGGGGGAAAGGTTTTATTTCCCGAGGCGACCGATTCGACCTAAAATCAAACGGAGTTATAGTTTTTGTAAGTAAACATCACTAGCCCTTGAAGCGGGAAAGGACCGAACGTTCGTTTGATTTGACCATAAAGCCTGAACCCAGGAGGTGCTTCTTCGATTTCTTGTCCGGCGAAAAAAGCCGCGGCCGGGCCGGGTCTGCGGCCTAATTAAACCTTAAAACCGACACAACCGGCGGCCGTAATTACAACCAGTCAACCATTATCAGAATTACAGGAGACTGATATGAGAGACGCCAAATTGGACATTCTATTCGAGCCCCTGGAAATGCCGAATCTGGTGCTGAAAAACCGCTTCTTCATGGCCCCCATGGGCACCTCGTTTGACCTGGACCGTCTGGCCGATTATCTGGCGGCCCGGTCCAGGGGCGAGGTCGGCTTGATTCACACCGGGGTGATCAGCGTTCATCCCAGCGGCCGTCTGGGCGAGGCCCATGAACCCCGGCTGGAAAAGGATGAAGACATCCAGACCTTGGTCCCTCTGACGGCCAAGGTTCGTGAAGGCGGGGCGAAAATCGTGGCCCAACTCAACCACGGCGGCCGTTATTCCCTAGGGCGTCTCCTCGGCCGGCAGCCGGTGGCCCCTTCGCCCATTGCTTCCCGGTACACCGGCGAGACCCCCCGGGAGCTGACCACCGAAGAGGTTGACGACCTGGTCGAAGCCTTCGCCCAAGCCGGGCTGCGGGCCAGGAAGGCCGGCTTCGACGGCGTGGAGATCGTGGCCTGTTCCGGGTACCTGGTCAGCCAATTTCTTTCGCCGCTGACCAACAAGCGCCTGGACAAGTGGGGCGGAGAGACCACCCTGGACCGGGCCGCTTTCGCCTTGGCCGTGATCCGGGAAATGCGGAATCTGGTCGGGGATGATTTCAACATCTGCATCAAGTTCGACGGCGAGGACGGCCTGGAAGGCGGGAAGACCCTGGATGACGCCCTGATTTTGGCCCCGGCCTTTATCGAGGCCGGCGCTGACCGCCTGCACATGTGGGCCGGCTGGCATGAGGCGGCCCGGCCCATGCTGCCCATGTTCGTGCCCCGAGCGGCCTTTACCTATATTTCCGCGGCCGTCAAGAAGGCCGTCGACGTCCCCGTGGCCACGGTGGGCAGAATCAACGACCCCTTGGTGGCGGCCGACATTTTGGCCAAAGGCGAAGCGGACTTGATCGGCCTGGGCCGGACCCTGCTGTGCGATCCTGACTTTGTCAAGAAGACCAAGGAAGGGCGGACCAGAGAGATCAGGCGCTGCACGGCCTGCTGTTACTGCTTTGACCAGATGATGAGCGTTCTGTTCGGCAAGGAACAGGCCGAACTGAAGTGTTCCTTCAACCCGGAACTGGGCCGGGAAGGGGAAGGACTGGTCAAGCCGGCCGAGAAGAAAAAACGGGTGGTCGTGGTCGGCGGCGGACCGGCCGGGATGGAAGCGGCCCGGCTGGCCGCAGTCCGCGGCCACCAGGTCACTCTTTTTGAAAAAGAGAAAACCTTGGGTGGACTGCTCAACCTGGCCGTCGTGCCGCCCCACAAGGAGGAACTGAAAAACATCATCGACTATTACACTTATCAGATGGAGATTTTACCCATCGAGGTCCGGCTGGGCCAGGCTTTCACCCCGGAGAGGTTCCAGGAGATGAAGCCGGACGCGGTGGTCGCGGCCGCCGGGGCCGAAGCCTTGATTCCGGCCATCCCGGGCGTTGACGGGTCGAATGTGGTCACCGCCCTGGAGGTCTTGAAAGGGAAAGCCGCGACGGGCCAAAACGTGGCCGTGATCGGCGGCGGCCTGGTCGGGATAGAAACAGCCGAATACCTGGCCGACCAGGGCAAGAAGGTCACGGTGATCGAGATGCTCAAGTCCGTGGCGGCCGACATCGGTCCGACCATGCGCTGGGGCGTGGTCGGCCGGGCCAGAAAAAAAATGACCATCCACACCTTGACCACGGTGATTGAGATCAAGGACGGCGGCGTCGTGGTCCGGGACAAGGAAGACCAGGAAAAGGAAATTCCAGCCGATACGGTGGTCCTGGCCGCCGGCTTGAAGTGCCGGACCGCAACGGCCGAATTCCTGGCTCAAACCGGAGCGGAATATTACGTGATCGGTTCATGCCGCGAGCCGGGCCAGGTGGCCCAGGCTCTTGAGGAGGCTTTCGAAGTCGGGTGCAAAATTTAATTTTTTGCCCGCAGAGTAAACGTCGGAATGACCTTATAAATACAGCCGAGGAAGCGCGGGTTGTCGCGCTTCCTCTAACCATGTCAATTAAAACCAACTCAGCGTTAAAACTTTTTTATACTTCCGATAACCCGCCCCCAAGGGCGGAAGCTGTTGAAGGAGAGTCAAATGCCGTTCAAAAGTTTGATCTTGGAAAAGGAAGATTCTGTAGCCACCTTGTCCTTCAATCGGCCCGACCGGCTCAACTCCATGACCTGGGAAAGCTCGAAGGAATTTCATGAGGCCTTGATGACGGTCGATCAGGACCCGGAGATTTTTGTCCTGATTATCACCGGCCAGGGTCGGGGCTTCAGTTCGGGGGCGGATAAAGACCTTTTAAAGACTCTGTCCGAAATGGAGACCGGGGCTCAGTTCCGGCGACCTTTGAGGGAGTTGATTCAACGGCCGATCAATCTGCTCGAGCAGATGGAAAAGCCGGTCATCGCGGCGGTGAATGGACCGGCGGCCGGGGGCGGTGTGGAGCTGGCCCTGGCTTGCGACTTCCGCATCGCCTCGGACCAAGCCCGGTTTATCTTCACGGAAGTCACCTTCGGCATGATTCCCGACGGCGGCGGGATTCCCAGGCTGACCCGCATGCTGGGGGTCAGCAAGGCCAAGGAAATCATCCTGACCGGCCAGATCATTGACGGCCGGGAGGCCGAACGCATCGGCCTGGTCAACAAGTGCGTCCCGCCCGATCAACTGCTTTCGGAGGCCAAACAATTGGCCCGGCGGCTCAGGGAATGTTCCCCCTTGGCCGTGGGCATCGCCAAGAGGATGATCGATCAGACCGTGGATATGGACCTGATGAACGGCCTGGATGTGATCGGTTTCGCCCAGATAGAACTTTTAAATACCCAAGATTTCAAGGAAGGGGTCAAGGCCATGATCGAAAAGAGAAAACCGGTCTTTAAAGGAAAATAAGCCTGTCCCATATTTACTGATTTTTAAATAAATACGGAGGGAGGGGGGCCATGAAAGCCAAAGACAGTCAGGTGGAGGACCTCGCCTTAAAAAATGTGAAAATCATCGATCTTTGCCGGTCGTATCCGCCGGCCATGGCCGCCATGGTCCTGGCCGATTTCGGGGCCGAAGTCGTCAGGATCGATCCGCCGGGCTTCGTCTTCCCCGTGCCCATGAAGGGCGGTCCGGAGACTTTTTCAGCCTATTATTTCATCGACCGCAACAAAAGAAGTCTCTCCTTGAATCTGAAAACCCGGGAAGGTTTGGAGGTTTTTTATAAACTGGCCGGTCAGGCCGACGTGATCATCGAAAACTCGAAACCCGGAACCATGGACGATCTCGGCATCGGTTATGCCAAGATTAAAGAGTTGAATCCTAAAATCATTTATTGCTCGGTCAGCGGGTACGGCCAGGACGGTCCTTACAGCCGATTGCCGGGACACGATTCCAATTATTTGTCCATCGCCGGGGCCTTGAGCCTGATCGGGGAAAAAGATCGTCCTCCGGTCAACCCCGGCAATATGATCGCCGACATGGCCAGTGCGGCCATGCATTCCCTGATCGCCATCCTCCTGGCCCTTCTGGCCCGGATGAACACGGGCCGAGGCCAATATATCGATATATCCTATACCGACGGCGTCTTTTCCTTGCTGGCCATGCAATCGGCCCTGTACCTTTTGAGCGGAGAGCCGCCCAGGCGGGGCGAGCACGTTTTCATCGGCTCGGAACCTTTTGTTTACAATTACCGGACCAAGGACGGCGGTTATTTCAGCATTGCCTGCGTCGAACCCTGGCTGTGGGAGAACCTGTGCCGGGCCTTGGGCTGTGCAGAGTTCATCCCGCACCAGTGGACGACCGACCAGAATAAAAAAGAAGAAATCTTTGCTTTTTTCCGCAAGACGTTTTTAACCAAGACCAGGGACGAGTGGTGGGAATGGTCCAAGGACAAAAATATCGCCGCCGCGCCTGTCTTGAATCTCGAGGAAGCCTTCGATGACCCCCAGATCGTCCACCGGCGGATGATGTTCGAGCGGGAGCACCCCGTTCTGGGTCTGGTCAAGCAGTTGGGCTCGCCCTTCAAGCTGTCCGAGACCCCGCCCCAATATAAAAGATTCAGCCCGACGCCGGGGGAGCACACCGAAGAGGTGCTCAAGGAATTGGGTTACAACGACCGGGAAATCGGCGACTTGAGGGAAAAAGGTGTGATTTAGAGTTTTCACCCTGGAAAGAAAGAGAATTATCATGGAATACCAAACTCTTCTGGTGGAAAAAGAAAATGGGGTCTGTCTGGTGACCCTGAATCGGCCGGACCGCCTCAACGCCCTCGGCTATCAACTTATTGTGGACCTGGATAAGGCTTTAGACCAGATCGAGGAAGACCCGGCCATCAGGGTGGTCATCGTCACCGGGGCCGGCCGGGGATTTTGCGCCGGGGCGGACATCAAGGAAATGGCCGATCCCCAGGCCAAACCGCTGCCCATTGACCGGCGCTACACTTTTTTCAACAAACTGGAAGACTTGAGCAAGCCGGTCATTGCCGCGGTCAACGGCGCCTGCAACGGCGGCGGCTTGGAACTGGCCCTCTGCTGCGATTTTCGGATCGCTTCGGAGGCGGCCAGCTTCGGATTGGGCGAGGTCAAGTTGGGCGTCATGCCCGCCGGCGGGGGCACGGTGCGGCTGCCCAGGCTGATCGGTCCGGGCCGGGCCAAAGAGTTCCTTTACTTCGGCAACCGGATCGACGGCCGGGAAGCTCACCGCATCGGCTTGGTCAACAAGGTCGTGCCGGCCGAGCAATTGATGGCTGAAGCCAAAACCTGGGCCGCCGAACTGGCCGAACGCCCCCCGCTCTCTCTCAGTATGATCAAGGCCTCGGTTCAAAGAAGCCTGCAGACGGACTTGACCACCGCCCTCGAATTTGAAGCCCGCTGCGCCGCCCACCTCAGGCAAAGCGAGGACGCCAAGGAAGGCATCCAGGCCTTTGCCCAAAAAAGAAAGGCCGTCTTTAAGGGTCGGTAGCCGATAAAGATTTTTGTAACTTGTTAGCTAACGGTGGCATTTTCCGCCTTTTTCTGTCGGGCCGATAAAAGTAGATTCCTGCTTTCGCAGGAATGACGTATAGTTACTACCGTCATTCCCGCGCAAGTGGGAATCCAGGCCGCCAATAATAGATAAAAGCAAGGAGGATTTCTTCGTGGATTTTGAACTGACCGATGAGCAAAAAATGCTCAAGGAATCGGCCCGCCGGCTCATGGAGCGGGAAGTCAAGCCTTATCTGGATCAGTTTTCTGATGATCGTCCATTAACGCCCGAGGAAATCAAAAATTTGCTCAAAAAATTTATTCCGTTGGGCTATCTGGGCAGCACCATCCCCGAGGAATACGGCGGGGCCGGTCTGGACTTTATGACCTGGTCCCTGCTGATGGAAGAACTCGATCCTTATCTGTTTCTTTTAGTCATGCTCACCTGCGTGCCGGCCCAGGAGATCAGTGTGGGTGGGACCGAGGAGCAGAAAAGGACCTTCATTCCGCCGATAGTCCAGGCCGACAAGATCGGTTTCGGCGCGATCACCGAGCCGAATATCGGGTCGAATTCCGAGGCCATCCAGACCAGGGCCTTGCTGGACGGGGACCATTATATTATAAACGGCGCCAAGATGTGGATCACCAACGGCGCTTTTGCCGACCTGGGCATAGTCATGGCCACCATCGATCCGACTCTCGGGGGCAAAGGCATCCGCCGTTTTATCGTGGACAAGGAGGTCTCCCCCTTCGAAGCCAAGGCCACGCCTATTCTGGGCGACGATCCCAGACTGCCGCACGTGGGTGAACTGGTTTTCGAGGACTGCCGGGTGCCCAAAGGCAACGTCTTGGGTGTTCCGGGCCATGGACATAAGGAAACCTTGATTCTTCTCCAGCGGGGCCGCTGTCTGGTCGCCCTCAACAGCTTGATATACGCCCAAAAAGCCCTCGAGGCCGCCGTGGCTTATGCCCGGCAAAGGACCCAGTTCGGCCGGCCCATCGGGCAATTTC
>ENA-OSEO01005052-OSEO01005052.1-sediment-metagenome-genome-assembly--contig:-NODE-5052-length-13111-cov-4.120377_pt1 | contig 13111 bp, 12 predicted proteins | sample MGYA00237883_ERZ534232 | MGnify/ENA metagenome assembly ERZ534232
ATGGGCGGCGAACTTTTCAGACAACCAGCGGGTGCGGTACCAGATCGGCAGGTTGTCCCATAATAACCGGTAGGTTTCCTCGGGAACTGCGCCGATGCGGTTTTCAATCCGTTCCTTCATTTCCGCCAGCAGCACCGTGTAGTAATCCACAACCGTCTGCGTGCCCCGCAGGGTGACAATCAATGCCAGGTGAAAAAAAGCGTCAAAGGCGCTCATGGGCGCAGGTTTGTGCATGCCGGTATCGAGAACCGCCTGCCACAGGCGCTGTCCCTCCAAAGACAGGCGTCCGACCTGCTGCATGCGATCCCGGTCCATTTTGCAGGCGCAGGCGCTTTCAATAAATTCGACGTATTCATCCACCTGCCGGCGGACGTAGCGGCGGGCTTCGGTTGAAAACTCGGTATGGCAGAACGGGGTATCAAAAATAAAAAGCGGCGCACGGAAATAGCGGGCCTGCACCTGATACCATTTTAAGACCGTCCCGCAGATATTATTGCAGCACACCAGCATATCCGGTTTGGGAAGCCCGCCGATGGGACCCCCGTTAGCAGGGGCACAGGCGATATCGGCCCGGGCATAAGCGCACAGATCTCTGGCGTATCCCATGGATTCGGCCTTTTCACACAGGTCCGCTCCCAACTTGGCTGCGCCGATCATGGCGCCGTGGTTTTCAGGATAAACCGGGATGACATCCATGGCAATCAGTGGTTCAACCGGTGCGCCGCTGGTGATCCAGGCGATTTTTTTGCCGGACTGCTCGGCGGTTTTGGCCTCGATGTAATAAGCCGTCATGAGTTCTTTCAACTTCGCGACGGCTTTAATTTTGCGCTTTTCTTTTTCACGATCTGTCGGTTTTGATTCGGCCTGCATGGTCTTGCCTCAACTTTATAGCGTTTCCAGAAATGCCTGGCAGCGGGTCTTTAACTGTTCCTCGGAAGGCAGGGGTGCTTCTATTTCAAGCAGCATACTGGCAATTCCCGCCTGATCCAGCAGTTTCTTTATATAGGGATAGTCAAAGGCATGCGGATCGCAGAACTTTAAAAATAAAAAGATGATTCCGTCCGCCTGATGGGTTTTTGCAATCTTCACAAGAGATTCGCCCCGGCGGTAGAGGGCGGTGTGCTTTGCCGGGCATTCTATCTTTTCAATATATCGATGGGCGATGGAGTCGATGATATCGGCATTCGGATCAATGGATCCTTCAAAAAACCGGGCGCCGCTGCAATTGTCATCCCAAACGATCAAGGCGCCGCAGTCTTCGATGAGCGCATGAACCGAGGGAATGTTGCACATGCCGCCGGATAGGACCAACCGTTTCAAGGGTTTAGACGCCCGGGTTTTTTTTGCTTCTAAACTGCTGACAACGGTTGAAAGTTCTTTTGAAAAAACCTCCCGGTCCATGACCATGGCTGCTTTTACGAGCGCCTGCAAATCGCCGCTGCGGATCTGCAACGGGTTTTCGCGCCGGAAATCAAATATTCGCTTCATATTACTGCGCAGCCGAATGTATAGACCGGCAGCCCTTTTCAGGTCGTCCGTTGTAATGGCACAGTTCAGGTTAACGGAAAGTTCATTTTTAAATTTTTTGAAAACACTTTTCAGATATTCCCTGGCGCTGGCGGTATCAAGCTTTACCGGCAACCCGATATCCGTGTGAAACCCCAAAGCTAAGTTGATGCGCCAGATATCGGAAAGCCGCTGGATCGTATCACAGGTATGCGGAAAGACCGTTCCGTCCAAAAAGGCGAGTTTGCCGGAAAGACCGTCGGCCAGGGCGCTGCGTACGAAACTGCAACTGTAAGCCTGCAGGTGTTCATCCGAACGGGAAATGGCCGCACCCGACCCGAAAATTCGAAAAGGGAGGGCGCCGGCCGCATAGATAATTTCCTCAGGAGTATAGGAACAGAAGTAGCCGACGATTTTACGGCGATGTTTTTCTTTCCAGTTGCGCGCATAGTCAAACGGATGGGCGGCAATATCATGAAACAGTTGAAATCCCTGCATGACGAGTCCTTTATAATTGAATAACCGCGCGGCAGCAATCATATTTCATAAAAGAGGGTTTAAATCATATATAGCCAAAAATCAACCGCATCATCAGAAGACCCGTGCGTTGTTTTCACCCTTGACACCGCCGGCGGGTTTCTTTAAACTCTCGAAATGGAAGCATAAACATGGCACTGGCGGCACATTTAAAAAAGACCGTTTAGGGGTGAAATGTTGATCCTGAATAGCGAAAAGGAAGGGCTCTTAAAAGAGACCCGCAATGTTCTAGGCGACCTGCGCGAGACCCTGGGGCAGGCCGGTGCCGGGGAAGCGGACCGGACGGCGCTGGCGGATTCAATTTCACAGCTGGATGAGCTATTTCTGCTTGTGGTGGCCGGGGAATTCAACTCGGGTAAAAGTGCATTTATCAATGCGCTTCTGGGTCAAAAGATTCAGATCGAAGGAGTGACTCCCACCACCAGCAAGATCCATCTTTTAAAATACGGCGAAACCCTTGACAGCCGGCCGGGGGAGCGGGGCGTATGGATTCAGACAGCGCCGATACCGCTGCTGCAGCATACGAATATCGTGGATACGCCGGGTACCAATGCAATTCAGCGGGAGCACGAAATCTTGACAACCGAATACGTGCCCCGCAGTGATCTGGTGCTGTTTATTACATCAGCCGACCGCCCTTTTACCGAAAGTGAACGGACTTTTTTGGAAAAAATCAAGTCCTGGGGCAAGAAAATCGTTCTGATTATCAATAAAATAGATATCCTGACGCTTGAAGAAACTGAAAAGGTCACTGCCTTTGTAACAGCGGCTGTCAACCGCCTGATCGGAGAAACCCCTGTGATTTTTGCAGTTTCGGCACGAAAGGCGCTTCAGGCCAAAACCGGTGCGCAGGACCTGAAGGTGCCGGGCGGGTTTAGAGAACTCGAGGCATATATTCAACATACGCTGGAAGACGTCAGCCGTTTTCGCCTCAAGCTGCTCAATCCGCTGGGGGTCGGTCGGAAGCTGGTCCGGCAGCAGCTGGATGGCTGCCGGCAGGACCTGGAGGCGCTTTCCGAAGACATCGCCGTTCTGGATGATATCGACCGGCAAATGGCGGTCTATCGCGAAGATATGCAGCGAAATTTCAAAGCCCGTCTGGGTGAAATCGATACGCTTTTACTTGAGATGGAACGGCGCGGCAATGATTTTTTTGACGAGATGATCCGACTGGGCCGGATTACCGACCTGATTCGCAGCGCCAAAATAAAGCTATCCTTTGAAAAAGAAGTTGTGGCGGACACCCCGCAAGTGATCGAGTCGCGTGTCAGTGAACTGATAGACTGGCTGGTTGAACAGGACCTGCGCCAGTGGACCTCCGTGGCTGAGCATCTGGAACTTCGACGGAAGCAGCATGCCGGTCGCGTTGTGGGGCAGGGCGGTCCCAAGGAGGGAACCCTGGCATATGACCGTAAGCGCCTGGTCGATTCCATCGGGCTTGCCACCCGCCAGGCCGTCGCCGGCTACAGCAAGGAAAAAGAGTCGGCCAAGCTGGCCGAGTCGGCCCGCGAGGCGGTGGTAAATACCGGCATCGTCGGATTCGGGGGCGCCGGCATGGGGGCTGCGATAGTCGTACTGGTGCACACGGCCTGGGCGGATGTCACCGGCATTTTGGCCGGCCTGGCGGCGGTGACGTTGGGACTGCTGATTCTACCGGCACGCCGGCAGAAGGCTAAAAAACAGCTGTCCCAAAAGCTGGCGGATTTGATGGGTCAGCTGATGACCGGCCTTACCGCACAGTTTGAACGTGAAATGCGGCGGGGGATTCAGCGCATCGAGGACGGGGTGGCGCCCTACAGCCGGTTCGTCCGCGCTGAAAGAGAAAACATCATCCGTCGGCAGGATCAGTTTAAATCGCTGGATAGCCGAATCGGCGGATTGCAGAATCAGTTAAAGGAAAGAATCCGATGACCGGTAAGGGATTCATTAACACTATATTTCCCCTTTGTAAACATTCTTACGATTTGGATACAATTCATCGCCATCTTTAGTTGTACATGGAGTAAAATTATCATGGGCCTTTATCTTTTTTACCGAATTTAATCTGGATATGTCAAAATTCGATCTTTTCACATTGCCCCTTTGCTACATTTCGCTCGGGTTACTTTATATTCATATTCGCATATCATTAATATGTCTGTAAACGGAACGCAAAGCTCACCAGGAGCGCGGTGTTTGTGCAATCAGGTTTTTCCTTTTCAAGGCGAAGCCGTTCCGCTTTTCGTCGATTCTATTTGATCAGGTTCTTGCTCTTCAGCCAGGCCATGGCCACATTGTGGACATTCTTGTGGTCTATATCTACGGCCTTGTTTAACTGCTGCATCTCTTCCGTGGTAAGGTGATCTGCGATTGGCTTTAATATGGCCCTGATCTCCGGATACGTATCAAGGATCTCCTTCCTGACGACAGGCACGGGATTATACACGGGGAAGAAGGACTTGTCGTCTTCAAGGTTCATAAAACCGAAGGCGGCGATTCTGCCATCGGTGGCAAACCCCATTGCGGAATTGACCAGTCCCTTCTGCAACGCTTGGTAGGTAAGACCCACCGACATTTTTTTGACCTGTTTGGAAGGCAGTTTAAAATTATAGGTTTTCATGATCCCTTTAAATCCGTCAGGGCGTTCCCAGAATTCCGAATCCAGTGCGAATATGAGTTTGTCCGGATTTTTGGTGACGTAGATTCCCAGATCGGAGATACTCTTAATCCCGAGTTTCTCCGCTTCAACCTTCCTCATCATCAGGGTATAGGTATTATTGAACTTGACAGGATCGAGCCAGACAAGACTCATTTCGGAGTCGGCTTTTTTAACCCAGTCATAAACTTTTTCGGGAACGGTCATAATTTTTATATCTTTCTGCTTGTAATACAGGGTATATGCCGTGCCCGTATACTCGTAATAGAGATCGAACTGGGCATTTTCTAGCGATTTTCTGGCGATCACCGATCCAACCCCCGTCTTTAGCGTGACGTCGAATCCCTCTTGCCGAAGAAGGATACTAGCAAGCTCAGGAAGCAAGAGTTGTTCCGTATAGTTTTTACCGCCAACGATGAGGCTTTTCTCACCGGCAACGGCAGCACCCGAAAGTGAGATCGCCGAAATAACAATTAAACATACAGATAGTCTGACAAATACCTTCATAATGAAACCTCCTATTTTGAATCTTGGAGCACCATGTGTGATAGGTGCCGTCTTGCTCAAACGGAAAGGCGCAACCCTTTCGAAACCAGTAGCAGCCCTAAAAGTTCAGAGAGAAAATCGGCAAAAAGTGCCAGCAGCGTTACCGGAATAGCACCGGCGAGCAGTTTATCTGTCTGCATAAGGCTGATTCCCGTAAATATCAGATCTCCCAAGCCTCCGGCCCCGATGACATAAGCGAGCGCCGCGGTACCGATATTGATTACCAGGGCCACCCTGAATCCCGTGAGAATCACTGTCATGGCATTTGGTATCTCCACCTCCATAAGAATCCTTATTGGGGGCATTCCCATACCTTTCCCGGCGTCTATCAGTTCCGGGGGTACCGCGGTAATCCCGGCAAGAGTGTTCCTCGCGATGGGTAGGATTGAGTAAATAGTAAGCGCGAACACGGCCGGCTTTGTGCCGATACCCAGGAAACTCATGGCCAGCGCGAGAACGGCAAGGGATGGGATGGTCTGTCCCAATCCAATAATATACATGCATAACCCGGCGAACTTTCGCAATCGCTGCCTGGTAATCAAAATACCCGCTGTTACTCCTATGACCGTTGCAAAGGCCATGCTAAATGTCACTATATACAGATGCTGGATGAACAATTCGATAATAACGGGATATTCGAATGGATCAGAGAGTAATTCTATAAGACCGGTTCGTTCGGCGATTACACCCACGGCAAGTATCGCAATCGCCAGGATTACTCGATACAACTTTATCAATAGTGTTGTCATTGCGAGAGCTTCCTCTGTACCTTGATGCCTTCGGGCGTTGCGATCCCTTCCAGCATGGCCATTCCACCGTCAACAACTATGGCCAAAAGAGAAACAAGGATGGCGCCGCTCAATATCATCTCAGGATATACACGGGCAATGCCCTGCTGGATGTATACCCCCAACCCTCCTGCCCCGATATAGGTGGCGATAGCGGCAATGCCGATATTCATGACGGCAGCCGTCCTCAGCCCCGCAATAATTACGGGGGTGGCCAACGGGATTTCCAGCTCTCGCAGGAGCTGCCACTTGTCCATCCCCATACCTCTGCCCGCGTCCACCAACGAAGAAGGAACATTCTTTATGGCCGTATAGGTATTTCTGATTATAGGGAGTTGGCTGTAGAGAACCAGGGCTATAACAGCAGGTACTTTTCCAAGCCCCATATTAATTATTGCAAGAACAGGGAGCATCAGCCCAAAGAGGGCGATGGAGGGTATGGTCATGAGTATGTTGGCGCCGTTCAAGACCCTGGAAGCAAACCGCTCGTGCTTTGTAATGACAATACCCAGGACCACGCCGATGGGGGTGGCTATCAGGAGCGCTACTCCTACAATCCAGATATGTTCCCAGGAGAGAAACATAACCTCGTCAAAGTTATCCATAATGAATCGCAGCGTGCTCATGCCGAAACCCTAATTTCACCTGATTCCGCTTCGTCGGCGTAGATCTCTTTTACTGCTTTCTGTATATCGTTGTAAGTTACCGTGCCGGCAAAGTTTTTAGCCTCATCCACTACACAGAAGGTCCCGGTATCATGCATAAGCATAAAAGAGAGGACATCCCGAAGTGAAGTTTTTTCCCTTAGAAACAAGGGATATCGTTCGGCCACGTCTCTTACCGGGCCTTCTTCATACTTGAGGCTCTTCTGTGTAACACTGCCTATAGGCTTTTTGTTTTCAATCACTATACCGTAGCGAAATCCATTTTCGTCAAGAAAATGTAATGCGTCCTGGCAACGGTCGGTCCCCTGAATGATATTCTTAGGCTTACGGTTGATAACATCACTTACCCGCATGAGTCCGAGGACCTTCAGCGCTCGGTCGGTGCCGACAAAGTCCGCAACAAATTTGTTCTTGGGCTGCGTCAGGATCACCTCGGGCGTGTCATACTGGACCAGGCGCCCTTTTTCGAAAATGGCAATGCGATCGCCCATCTTTATCGCCTCGTGTATATCATGAGAGACAAATGCTACTGTCTTTTTCAGTTTTGCCTGGAGCTTGAGGAATTCATCTTGAATCTCTTCCCGGTTTATGGGATCGATGGCACCGAAAGGTTCGTCCATAAGCAGTATATCGGGGTCTGCGGCAAGCCCCCGAGCCACCCCCACTCTCTGCTGCTGGCCGCCGGAGAGCTCGGCGGGGTAACGGTCCCTGTAAAGCTCAGGTTCAAGGTTGGTCATTTGAAGCAGGTCATCGATCCGCTTTCTGATAAGTTCTTTATCCCATCCCAGGAGTTTGGGGACAACGGCGATGTTTTCGGCTATGGTTTTGTTCGGGAAGAGACCGATGGCTTGAATCACATACCCCATACGCTGCCGAAGCTCCACGATGTTCATATCCATGATGTTCTGATCTTCGATGGTGATGTTTCCCCGAGTGATGGTCTCCAGACGGTTGGTCAGCCTTAGTGTCGTGGTCTTGCCGCACCCCGAAGGCCCGAGAAAGACCACAATCTCCCCCCGCGGTATGGCGAAACTGACATTATCGAGGGCCGTGACGGCATCCCGTCCCATACCAAAAATCTTCGTGACAGATTCGTAGGTGATCATAAAAATTCTTTCCGATTTATAAAAGCATGTCTGAATAACGAAATGTGTGAAACTTGAACTGTACATGCAATCTCTCAGTGTGATCCACCACTGAGGTGGCAGTGCTTATGGCATTGCTGTAAGCTTCACTCCGCCGTAAAGACAGGAATATATGTGAAAATCACTCCTGAGAAGATTAGACAACACATTGTCTAATAGGTTGAAATTTTGTAGCACATGCATCCATCTCTGTCAAATCAAGTAATAAATCCTAAATTTACTGCTTAATAGTAAGTGCGACCGCTTTTGTAATCTTTTGGGGTCAATTCCCCCAGCTTACTGCGATAAGATTGACATGACCCTTTGCGGAATACCCCGCTGCTTGCAGCTGGGTGGTTTATTAAAGCAGGCTTCAATCAGCCAACGCATCGTGTATTTCGGATGATAGTTGCGACACGCAAGGGGGTGTCGGTGCTCTGAATTGCTGCCCCTTTGGGTTCTTCTTGTTTTCTTTTGCCTTTGGCTTTATCCAGCTCGAGTTCGTTATAGGGATAAACGTCTCACTTTCGTTGGCACAGAGGGAGTCCTGAACCCCAAGTCTCAGCTGCAATAAATTCCACCTAGCAATCATCCAGGGGCGGTGGAATCAAAACAAATTTGCCAAAATGTTTCTTTTCGAGGAACTCACGCTGTGCATCCGCAATCCTCTCGAGCGGAAACGTCTTCGCTAAAAGCGGCTGCAACTCACCACGCTCGATGTAGGAAATAAGATTTGGGAAAACAGGCTCGTCCCATGCGGTGCAGCCTACCAGTGTCAAATCCTTCAGATAAAAGATGCGCTTATCAAGCGTAACAAGTGGACCTCCGATTGCACCAGAAGACACGTATCTTCCCCCTCTTTTCAAAACCTTCAGCAAGCCTCCAAAGGCTGGCCCTGCAACGTTGTCAACGACGATGTCCACAGAGTTTTCGCCGAGGCTGGCAACGACATCCTCGCTGCGACCGATGACACGATCCGCTCCAATGGAAAGAGCTCGTTCCATCTTCGCCGTTCCTGTGATTGCAGTTACGATGGCATTACGGCGCTTTGCCAACTGCACGACGGCCGAGCCAACACCGCCTGATGCGCCAGTGACCAACACATGCTCACCCTCACGCGTCTTCGCACGATGCACCATGTTTTCTGCCGTTCCGTAAGCGCAGGGGATCGAACCAAGTTCGGCGTCGCTCCAATCGCAGTTCACCGCGAATACCTCATCGGCAGACACTTTTACATACTGGGCGAACGCTCCGTCGAAATCGGAGCCCATCCAGATATTTTCCATGGATTCAAAATCTGTCTTCCGCATGCAGGCTCGCACGAGGACACGAGAACCGATGGTGCTTTCGTCCCCATCAGGGGCAATGGCAACAATACGCCCACAGCAATCGGTGCCCTGGATGAAAGGGAATGGTGTTGCCTCGTTCCACCCTCCGTCTGCCTTTGCTGTTGCCTGCCGTTCCTCAAAAATTGCCGCATCTTCTGTGCCTGTTGTAACCGAGGAAGAGTACCAGCCAACGCGTGTGTTGATTTCGGTATTATTAACGCCGGCCGCGAGGACTTGCAGCAGAACCTCGCCTGAGTTAAGCAGCGGAAGGCTAACCACGCGGCACTGGAGTTTGTCGTATCCACCGTTGCCAACGGTGACAACTGCCTTCATGGTTTTCCTATCGTCCCTTGGGTCAAATCGGTCTTGTTTTGGATCGGTATCCCACTTGATACTCATGCAGAATCTTCCTTTCAATAGTTAAATTCCGGCGTGGTTCGGTGTCCGAGTGCATGGTCATGTTATGCAAGAGCTGTCAAAGTGCACTCGTATCGTTGTTCGATGACCTCTGTCCCCCACTGGGTTCCTCTATGCTCCTCAACAAGTCTAAAGCCGGTTTTCTCGTAGAGGTGCCTTGCACCGGCGAGTCCCCTGAATGTCCATAAATATATCTGCTTGTAACCTTTACACCGACAAAAACTGATGGCGGAGTTGATGAGCTGGTTGCCTGCTCCTTTTCCCCGTAGAGCATCCGACATTATGAACCAACGTAGATGGGCCCCCTTGCTTTCGGCAGGAGTGCCATCAATCGCAATGGAGCCTTCAACGCGTCCGTCTGCCCAAACAGTCCAAAAGCCGTCTCGGCTGTCGTCATACCGCTTAAGGAATTCAGAAAGCTCGGCCGCCACTTTGGCTTCGAAGAACAGTCCGAACCCCCACCATTCATGGTAGTAGGAACCATGAAGTTCAACAACTCGTCCAAGCGAGCCAGGTTCGTAGCCCTTGATGATCTTGATCTCTGACATTTGAAGCTCCTTGATAGCAGGAGGTGACAAGGTAAATGTCGGAAAAGCACCCCACCTTTACACCCTATTTAATCATGATCTTAAATGAGACGATGCGGCAATTTGATTTGATAGTGCTTTTATGTTATCGAAATCCTATTCGTGTATTTCCTTAAGCCTGAAGCAACGCCGGATCTGGGATCCTCCGACTTTTGCAACAACAAGGTTAACACAAAATATGAAAGGATCAAAACAGAAATAAAAAATGACGGCAGAATATGACTGGAGAATAAGAGAAGCTTGGAAATCCCTAAATCGCATTCTTCCCGAAGTGGAAAAGACATTTGCGGCCGATCTGGAGCTGGCGTCGCATGAATGGAACAAATTTAGAAACAGACTTTTCAGAGAGTGGGAGCGTCTGTTTACCTATCTGCACCAGCTATACGGATGGCAATATGATTTTTTTTATACCCTCGAGCGGATTTTAAGATCTGCGGTGCAGTATTGGCTGGAGCGGCCTGCCGACCTTAAATTGCTTGATGAGAAACGGGAATCCGATCCCTCATGGTTTTTGTCCGAAAAAATGGTTGGGGGAGTGTTATATGTCGATCTTTTCAGTGATAACCTTGCCAAACTGGATGATCATATTCCCTATTTTAAGAAACTCGGTTTGACCTATCTGCACCTGATGCCTTTGTTTGCCATTCCCAAAGGAGACAACGACGGCGGCTATGCCGTCAGCGACTATCGCGCCATCAACCCGGATGTCGGCACCATGGAGGAACTTTCAAGACTGGCGGCAGCACTGCGCCATGAAGAAATCAGCCTGGTTTTGGATTTTGTGTTCAACCATACATCCGATGAACACCTGTGGGCCCGAAAAGCCAAATCCGGGGACCATGATTTTATGGCCTATTACTATACCTATCCAGACCATGAGCTGCCGGATCAGTTCCAAAAGTACCTCAGGGACATATTTCCCAGCGTTAAGAAAGGAAGTTTTACCTGGTGTGAAGATGTGAAACGTTGGATTTGGACCACCTTTAACAGCTTTCAGTGGGACCTGAACTACTCAAATCCGGAAGTGTTTCGAGCCATGCTTGAAGAGATGCTCTTTCTATCCAATCAGGGAGTTGAGGTGTTGCGTTTGGATGCCGTGGCTTTCATATGGAAAAGACTCGGCACGAATTGTGAAAATCAACCGGAAGCGCATACGATCATCCGGGCCTTTAACGCCATATCGAAAATCGTGGCGCCGTGTTTGCTTCTTAAATCGGAGGCCATTGTCCATCCGGATGAAGTGATTCGATACCTTCATCCCGATGAATGTCAGTTGTCATACAATCCCTTGCTCATGGCACTGCTGTGGGAAGCGCTGGCAACCCGTGAAGTGAAGTTTCTTGAGCATGCCATGCGAAATCGGTATCGGACGCCTGCCGGATGCACATGGGTAAATTATGTTCGATGTCATGATGATATCGGCTGGACCTTTGACGATCAAGATGCACGCAACATCGGCATTGATCCTATCGGCCATCGCAAGTTTTTAAATAAATTCTATACGGGAGATTATCCGGGTTCTTTTGCAAGGGGCGTACCCTTTCAATTCAACGGGGAGACTGGAGATGTTCGGGTTTCCGGGACATTTTCATCCCTTGCCGGGCTTGAAGATGCCATCGAGAAACAAGACAATGAGCTGATCGAGCGAGCGGTTCGACGGATCAATCTGCTGAGGAGTATTCAGGTAAGTATCGGCGGCATTCCGTTGTTATATGTCGGCGATGAATGGGGGATGATAAATGATTATACGTACCTGAGCGATCCTACAAAAGTTAATGACAGCCGTTGGGTTCACCGCTCCAGAAGGAAATGGCAGGCCCGGGAAGATTTAACGGATCAGAATACCCTGGAATGGCGCTTTTTACATGAAATGGTCAAACTGCTCAATTTGCGAAAAGAATTGACCGCTTTTCAAAACGGCGGAATGGAGGTCATTTATACCGGAAACCCGCACCTGTTCGGATATATACGGGCTTTTAACAACCAAAAAATACTGATCGTAAACAACTTTGCGGAAGAACCCCAGCGGATGAAAGCCGCACATCTAAAGGCATGTGGCGTTGAAAGCGATGTGATTAATTTGTTGAACGACGAAACTCTTTTTTCAGGCAGTGATCTGGTATTGGCTGATCATCAATCGGTCTGGCTGGATATCTCTCACCCATGAGCCGGCATTTTCACAGTCGGCGTCAGCAGATGGCACTTACGCTCCTGGATTCATAAGAGGCAGATGCATGGGAACAGGCAGGGGCCCGGGGGGGCGGTAGAGGTAGCGGGTCGGGCCGAGGCGGCGGGAGGGGACGAGGTTTCGGAAGAGGGCGAGATGGGAGATAACATGAAGAAAGAATATTTGAATAACCATCAAAATAAAACCCAGAACGAAGACAGCACCTGAAAAAGCCAGTTAAGCAAAAAACAGGTGAAAAGAGGCTGCCCGGTCCCGCATCCAGTGTCTTCTTGACGGCGACAGTTACGCCTCGAACAGACAAGGCAGTCGATATGATTACTCAATGTCCTCATCAATGATGACGGCGCCGCCGCAGTCGCGTTTGACCCTGCTGATACCGGGGTATCGTTTTTCCATGGCCTGGAGCGAAAGGGCTTGTTTCCGGATATTTTTTACGCACGATGGCGAGGAGTTCCGTTCCGGTCATGCCGGACATCTTGTCATCGGAAATAATCAAATCGATTTGCTGCCGTGAAAAAATCTGAAGGGCCTCTCCGGCTGAAGCCGCACAAAATACCTGATAGGATTCGCGTTGGAGGGCGTCTTTGAGGATATCCCGAAGCAGCTCCTGATCATCGACCACTAGAATCGAGCGGGGCATTGTATGGGCTCACAAGTTTGAATTTAGAATGAAGGCTGACAAGGTATTTTAAATGCCTCGTACCTTAAACTTGGTGCTCTATGCCGAAAATTCGGTGACGTATTTAAAAAACTGGATAGCGCTAAAGCTTCACTGCGTGCCCGGCTCGGG
>ENA-OSEO01005054-OSEO01005054.1-sediment-metagenome-genome-assembly--contig:-NODE-5054-length-13107-cov-6.693707_pt1 | contig 13107 bp, 13 predicted proteins | sample MGYA00237883_ERZ534232 | MGnify/ENA metagenome assembly ERZ534232
AGGCAGCAAGGAATCCCTGTCGACCCGCCTGACTCGCCTCACTCGCATGGCGGGCAGGTGAAAGGGTGTCCTTGGGGCTGGAACAGACTGAGTTTCAAAGCCCTGCTGCCGTTCCCAGGAGCTGTATTCGGTTTTTGCAGCCCTTGGGCAGAGACCCCCACGGGCAAAGTTCTTCGCACGTTTAAGAGAAGTTACGGACAAAGAGTCTAAACAGGGGAGGACGCCGAACAGGAGATGCGGTCCTGACCTCAGGGAAAAATCGATAAACCATGGAACAAAAGGACTACTATGATATCCTGGGCCTGGATAAGGAGGCCGGCCAGAAGGAGGTGCGGGACGCCTACCGCCGACTGGCCCTCTTGTACCATCCGGACCGGAACAGGGACAATCCAGAGGCCGCGGCTCGAATGAAGGAGATCAACGAGGCCTATGCGGTCCTCTCGGATCCCCGGAAGAGAAGAGAATATGATGCCCTGAGACAAACCTACGGATCCTCGGCCTACGGCCAGTTCCGGCAGGCCTATTCAGAGCAGGATATCTTCAGGGGGTCCGACATCCATCAGATCTTTGAGGAATTGAGCCGGGCCTTTGGCTTCCGGGGCTTTGAGGATGTGTTTAAGGAGTCATATGGTCCCGGATACCGGACCTTTGAATTCAGGAGACCGGGGGCCTTCGGCCGGGTCTTTGTGAGCGGCTTCGGGACCGGCCAGGGGCCTGACGCCAGGGGGGCGCCCATGGCGGGCTGGCTGGGGAAACTGATCCGGTACGGCCTGAAAAAGAAATGGGGCGTGGAGCTCCCTGAAAAGGGACAGGACCTTCAGGACAACATTGTCATATCAGCAAAGCTCGCACAGGACGGCGGCAGTATGCACTATGTCTGTCGAAAGACCGGCAAGGAACTCATGGTGACCATCCCCCCCCGCATGAGACCCGGTCAGCAACTGCGCCTGAAGGGGATGGGTGCGCCGGGGCACGGAGGCGGAGAGGCCGGGGATCTCTATGTGACCGTCCACATCCGGGGTCCCCTGCTCCAGAAGACCCGAGATCTCATGGCCGGGATCCGCTCTGGCCTCGCCTCACTGCGCGGGAAATAGAGACAGCCTCTTCTCTCACCTCCGAGCCTCGCCCTCTGAATCTCCAGGCGCCTGGATCCTTACGACAAATACGGTTCCCACTGCCTGGCCGTTTCCCCGATATAGCCCGGCGGGACCGCCTCCATGATGCGGTTGTGACCCGGCAGAAGGATATCGACCTTCAGGCTCGCCAGTTTCATGAGCGAGTCTCTGAGCTGGGGACCGCTGGCCCCGTACAGGTCGAACCGGCCGATGGCATAGTCTGCGTAGACCGTGTCGCCGGGTATGAGGATCTTCTCCTGGCTGTTATAGAGGCCGATGCTCCCCGGCGAATGGCCCGGGATGTGGAGCACCTCCCAGTCCATGCCGCCCAGATTCAGCCTTTCGCCCCCCGCAAGTTTGCGGTGGACCTGAAAGGTAAAGGCCCCCGGCGGGATCCGGTACTGGGCCTGGCACATGCTCTTGAACATATCCATGCCGTAGACGGCCCGATCATCCCCCTGTTCAAGCAGATCCCCTTCCGCGACATGGGCCCACAGTTCGGCATGAGGAACGGCCTCGAGGATTTCCCCGAGGCACCCGATATGGTCCAGATGGGTGTGGGTCATGAGAACCCTCTTGATATGAGCGAGCTGGATCCCGGCCTTCTGGATGGATTGGATCTTGTATCCGCCCTTGCCCATCAACCCGGCATCCACCAGGGTCATATCCTGTGAATCGGGCCTGCCGATCAGGTAGACATGGGAATCGGGGATCATCTCGTCCCGGCCTGGGATAAAATAGACAGCCTCTGTTACCTGTTTCATAATGATCTCCTTTCTGGCCCCCACCTTAACCGATTGTCGCGCCATGTTCAAGGCATCTTGCACGGCCGTCCGCCAGGCATCCGCGCTTGCGCCAACATCCCCCTTGATTCCCCTGGTTTTCGGCGATAGACTGCCCTCAGCCCCTTGATCTCCGAACCGAAACCAGGAAGGAAACCATGTTCTTCTTTATCGCCGGCATCCAGCCGAAGACCGTTACCCTGGACGACACCCCCAGGATGTGCCAGGCCTGCGGCCTGTATCAGGCCCGGCTGAGGCGGATCGACCACTATTTCTCCCTTTTTTTCATCCCCCTTTTTCCTGTGAAAAAGGGCGCCCCCTTTCTGGAATGCCAGAGCTGCGGGGCCGTCTCAAGCAAATCCGGGGAACTCTGGCATGAAGGAACGCGGACCGATGCCCTGGCCTGCCCTTCGTGCGGCCGTCCCATAGAACCGGGGTTTCGCTTCTGCCCATCCTGCGGACGAAAATTATAGGACAAGACCAGGCGTGACCCCCCGGAATCAAAACCCTGCCGGTCCTTCGGACGTACTCTGGAACAGGCAATTCCTGTGCGTCAACATCTCCCTCTTCTTCATGTTCACCAACGTCGGCCTGCTCTATCTCTATCCCCTCGCGCTGAAGGCCATGGGGGCCGATCCCCGGGCCATCGGATGGGTTATGGGGACCTTTTCCATCGCCGCGGTCCTTTCCCGGCCCCTAATGGGCAGCCTGGTCAGCCGCATGGGGGAACAGCGGACCATTTCCGGCGGTATGGCCGTGGCCCTGATGTCGTCTCTCAGCTACGGCTTCATTGACGAGGTCAGTCCCCTGATGCTCCTGATAAGGATCATCCACGGAATCGGCTTTTCAGCGGTGATTGCGGGCGGCTTTGCCCTGGTAGCAAGGAGCGCCTCCCCCCTTCGGCGGGGCATGGCCTTCAGCATGGTGGGGGTCTCGCTCATGGCCGGCATCGGCCTTGCCCCTTCGATCGGGGAGGCCTTGATTGGTCGGCATGGCTTTTCCGGCCTTTATGCGGCCGCTGTGGGTGCAGTGCTCCTGGGATGGATTTCGGCCATGACAGGGGTTCGATCACCTCAAGGTCCCTTGCCCGGCCAACAAGAGGCCGGGACAGGGTATCTCGCGCTCCTGAAAAACCGACCCTTTTTCTATTTGCTCTGTTCCACCCTCATCTTCGCCCACTCTCAGGCCACTCTGACCAATTATTTGGCCCTTATTGCAGCCGAGCATGGGGCCCCTGCGGGACCTTTTTTCTTCTTTGCATATCTGGCGGCTATTATCGTGCTCGCGACCCTGGGGAAACTGGTGGACCGCTACGGCCAATGGCGTCTGACCTGTTTCTCCTATCCCTTTCTTTCCCTGGGCATCCTCCTGGTCCCGGGCGCCATTGCTTCCCCCCTTTTTGGGGTGGCTGCGGTGATGTTCGGGGCCGCTATGGGGCTTCTCTTTGCCGCGCACAATGCTTTGGCCGCCTCCCACGGGTCTTTCAGGGAAAAACCAGCGGTCATGGCCCTGTTCACAGGGGTCTACGACAGCGGATTCATCACCGGCGCTGTGGTGTCCGGGTGGGTCGCTCATCGCGTAGGTCTGGACATGCTCTTTGTCGTTTCAGGATGCTTTTCCCTTCTGGGCCTCATGATTGCCCTGTTCTCGCCCATGAGGAAGCTGTAGGCACGTGCTCAGCGCAAGGCCCTGAGCCTCTCCTGATGCCATTGGCAGGGTGGGATGAGGAGATGCCCGGCCTCTTGGGGTTTCAGGAGGCGGAGCAGAGGGATAGGGGGGGGCGAAGGGACAGTGAGGACGGTATCGTGGGTCAATTCGTCCTGGATCCCCTGACCAGTTGATAAGGAGTTCATGTGACATGCCGTGCAGGACCGGCCAAAGGGGGCCGTGGTGTGGGGCACATAGGGCATAAAGGCCCACCCCCTGCCGGATCCGTCCCCCCGTCGCGGGGTCACGCTGTCCAAAACCACATTGCCTCCCCGATCCACATAGGTGACGAGGTACTGATACAGGGGACGTAGTATGGTATATTGACCGGCCTGATCCATGCCCAGGGGCATGGGCGCCCATCTTCTGAAGCGCCATCCCACGGACCAGATCCCTTCCCTTTCCCGGCCGGATAGATAATCCATGGACATGGGATAGGCCGTGTCAGGGCTCTCGGCGCAGGCCTTCAATCCCTTCTGAAGCAAGGGGTCGCCCTGCACGGTCAAATCCAGCCACTTGTAGTCATGGATCCGGTCTTCGCGCATGACGCTCATCCCATAGTCTTGAAACGACCACTGGGCGTGGCAGGCGCTGCACCTCACCCGGGCGTGGGCCTCTATCCTGTGGCCAGTCCCCTCAGGCCGGAATGGGGGGAGCCGGTGTTGCCTGCCCTGGTTTTTTGAAACGAAGATAGGCCCGTTTGCCCCTTTCTGGACAGACGGATGTGTTTCGTCAGGGCCTCTTTCATCGAATCCGCCGTGACAGTCGGTGCACGGCCGTTTGGGAACCTCCATCTGGAAGCTGTAAACATGCCCATCGCCCATGACATGATCCCGGGTGTGGCAGTCGATGCACCAGAGACCCTTTTCCCCATGCACGTCCCTGGCCAGCCGGTGGTAGTCCAGGCCGTAGCGCATCGCCGCAGGTCTGCCTTCCACCAGGGGCGAGCGAAAGGCGTCGTGATAATCATGCTCAAAGAGACCCTCATAATCCGCGCCCACGTGGTTGTGGTTGTGGCAGTGGAGGCACTGGCCGGTGGGAATGGCCACGGTAAAGGCATGCCGGGTCGGATATCCCGCCTTGGTCCGGTCTATGGCCGCATCCTCCCCCTTGTATCGGCCGTCGTCATCGTAAAGAACGTGACAGGCCGCGCATCCGGTAGCCCTGTAGATGCCTAACCCTGTCGGACCCTTTGTGTGGATGTGGCACCTGAGACATCGTCTTCTCAGGAAATCATCCACCAGCATGGCCGTACTTTGGGGATAAATTTCGGGAACCGGTTCGGGCAAAGGCATGAGGCCCCCGCTGAGGCCGTAAAGGGCCGGGGCCGCTTGGGCCTGGGCCCCCCAGAGGAAGCGCGTCTGGTTAATGACCCCTGCCATGGTGGAATGGAGGGAGGTGCGAAGCTGCTCGATATCGGTCTTGTGACACGGGCCGCAAAAGGCCTCCGCCTGTTCAGGCCCAGAGGGATTGCGCACGATTTTTTCATGATCCTTCAAGATATCAACCTGTCTCTCCCCGGCAGGCAGGTGACAACGGGCGCATGGAAACCGGTGATTGTCGCTGATGGACTCAATTCCCTGGTGGCAGTGGAGACAATCAGCATAATTGACGGTGTCCGAGGCCAGGGGTTGATGGGCGCTGGACAGACATATCAGGAGGATCCCCGTCCCTCTTGCCAGTCGGAGAAGCCTGATTTTCACGGAAGTCGTCCAGGCGAGGCCTGTTAGTTTATACATGGGAGTCCTGCCCCATCTTCAAATTTTCTTCGGGACGCCTGAAAATCACGGTAGATGGGATCGTCATACGTTGCGTGACACCCCAGGCACGGCCCCACCCCAAGGATCCGCTCCATCTCATCCCTGTTGAACGGCCGAACCCTTTCCTGATAGCCGGTCTGAAAGGGCTGACCGTCCAGACCCACATAACCGTCCAGGGGATGGGAAAGGCCCAGGCCGGAGGCAATGGGATCCCAGGTGGGCCTGAATATCCATTTTCCGGCCTTCTGATGGAGGATCCCCTCGCCCAATCCCACAACCTTGGGGTCTTGGTGGCATTCCAGGCAGGTCCTGGACCTGGCCGCCGTGGTATGGGGATCGAATGCCGAGAGGTTCAGGACGCGAAAGGACCGACCTTTTTGGAACACATTGGATTCATCAAAGAGGGAGACGAACATCTGACACGGCGAGAGGGGATAGACATGACGGTTTTCCCGGATCCCCAGGGCCGGCCTGGAGAACCTGACATAGGACCGGGCCTCCTTCCATCTGCCAACCCGTGCGGCGCCTGTGAGCCAGTCTCTTTGCCGGCCTGTTTTCCGGCAGGTGAGGTGGCATCCGTAACACTGGGGGATCCATGCGGCATGACAGGACTGGCAGGAGAGGCGTTCGTGGCCCTTCATGCGGTGATGGGCTCCGTGCTCCAGGAGGATCTTCATCTCAATGGGGGCCCCGTCCATCTTGCGATAGAAGATGACCTTTTCCTCTTCTCGATGCAGGTTGTACAGGGGGGTCCCTTTCCCTGTGAGGCCTACCGACTTTCCGAGGACTCCGGGCACCTGCCTGTTGAGGAGGGCCAGTCGCTGGGCCAGGGCCTCTTTTGTCTCCACCGGGGAAAAGGCGGGGGAATGGCAATCCTTACAGGCGACGTCCAACTGGTCTCTCAGATTGTCATAGGCCTCTCCATCCCCCATGAGGCCTGTGGCCGTATGACAGTCGATGCATTCCATCCCGGCCTTTTTGAAATGAACATCTGCCTGAAGATTCAAGAAAAACCGATTTCCTGAGAGTCTCCGTCCACTCAGGCCGCTTCCCTCGTAGGGGGTCCCGTATCCGGCCGATTCAAACCTCCCGAAATAGGAAAGTCCGATCCTGGCAGATCGGTTGTGGCACTTGACGCAATTATCAGAGGGGATCCGGGTGGTGATGACCGGGTGGCGCCTCATGGGCGCATCCGGATCTTTCCGGTTCTCCCCGTCGAGGACGTGACAGTCGCTGCATCCGCCCCCCCGCCTGGCGATCTCGTCGGATCCCTCCCCCCTCGGCTTCCACAGATGGCACCCCCCGCACATCTTGCGATAATGGTCAACAGCGATGTTTTGCGGGGCCGATTTTTCGTACAGGTCGCTCACCCGAAGATTGGGCGCGGACGACGGACCGTGCCCTGCATCGACCCTCTCGATCCACTGTTCCTGAATGATCCGGAGCATGCCTGTGTTGGTGGCCATGACGCTTTTTTTTACACGACGGACCAGGTCTGGATGGCACCGGGATTGTCCGCAGGTCTTGTCCGCCACCCGAAGATCGCCCGGATTGCGCACCATGCTGGCATGGGCCCTTTGAAGGTCTGCTGAATACGGATTGCCCAGGTGACACACGGCGCACCCAAAGGCCGAAACAGGGTGGGACGGGTCCGGGTCTGTCATCTCCTTATGGCAAAAAAGACACCCGTCCCTGAGCCCCTCTGAAGGCCGTTGAATCCGTGACTCTTTCAGGATGACGGCCGCGGCGATCAGGCAGATTGAAATGAAGAGAAGCGATGCTTTCATAACCCTCTCGCGCTCGGGTTTTCAGGAGATCCAGCCCATTATGCCTTTCCCTGGCGGATAAGTCCACACCCTTGCGCCGGGCCGTTGCCGCTGCCCGGGGTCCTGTTCCAAGGAAGCCTCAAAAAAAGAGGCGCTTCACCCTTCCGGATGAAGCGCCTCTCTTGGTTAAACCTGATTTCAGGACTATACTACCGTGACATTCGCCGCTGCCGGTCCCTTTTTGCCCTGCTCTACATCAAAGGTAACGCGATCACCCTCATTGAGGGACTTGAAACCGGACGCATTGATCGCCGAATGATGGACAAACACATCCGGTCCATCTTCTTGCTCGATAAATCCAAAACCCTTTTGGTCGCTAAACCACTTTACCGTTCCATTCGCCATTGTGACACCCTCCTTTCAAAGAATTCTCATGGTTCCAGACTCCAGGCTGCCACTTTAGCAAATGGATCTTTCCTTCAGAGCGAAACCGGCCTGCCCATTGGGACAGGCCATATATGATGAGCTATATGGTAACCGATCTGTGAAAGAAGTCAAGCGGAAACCGCCTGCACCGGGATATTTTCCCTTGACAAATTTTTGCAGGATGCGCATTCTATCCGAAATAATTGCAATACGGGCCCATAGCTCAGTTGGCAGAGCCACCGGCTCATAACCGGTAGGTCCCTGGTTCGAGACCAGGTGGGCCCACCATTTTATCGGCGGAGAGGCAATACGGCTCCGCAGTGTATAAGCGAGATATCCTTTGCGAATCCTGACATTACTCAAGCCATTTCCCATACCCTGGAAGGGACCGCGCGGCAAAGGGCGTATTCTTTACGGATGCGCCCTTTCGGTTTTCTGGGCAACGGATCCTTGTGGCTGCACAGGACCAGCGACAACGAGCAAGCTGAATGGGCTTTTAAACCCAAGATGATCCGGAGGCAAGAATCAGGTCAGGGATCTGCCGGAAAGGGGGCGCTTTTGGAATGGCGCTTACATTGAATGATTTTTTGGCTGCGCTGGAAAGCATAGCCCCGACCCAATGGGCCGAATCATGGGATAATCCCGGTCTTCAGGTAGGGTCCCCAGCGCAGCCGATCCGGAAGATCTTTGCATCCCTGGATCCCACCCTTGAGGCCCTCATGGCCGCTTCACAGGCCCAGGCCCAGCTCCTCTTCACCCATCACCCGCTCATCTTCAAGCCCTTGACACGACTTCAGACCGACAGCTATCCAGGAAACGTCATCAACGAGGCGGTCAGGCGCGGAATTGCCGTCGCGGCTGCTCATACGAATCTGGATGCTGCGCCTGGAGGCATCAACGACATTTTGGCGGGCCTTTTGGGATTGACGGATGTGGAGATTTTGCAGCCCATCGCGGGAACCGAAGGGGTGGGCCTGGGTCGCATCGGGAACCTTTCGGAACCGGTTGATCTTGCTGCGGCAGCAAGGAGCGTCAGGCGGATCATAGGCAATCCGGACATCCGGGCGGTGGGAGAGGAAAATGCCCTTGTCCGCAGGCTCGCCGTTGTGGGGGGTTCGGGCGGGAGTCTCCTGGCGACGGCGCGTGAAAAGGGCGCGGATCTCCTGGTGACCGGGGACATCGGCCACCATGTGGCCCTGGCAGCCCAGGCCCTGGGGATCGCCCTGATTGACGCGGGCCATTTTCATTCAGAGAAGAAGGCATTTCGCATCTTTTCGGAACATCTCGAGACCCGGTTGAGGTCCCGTGGATGGGATATAGAGGTGGAAACAGATGAGGGGGAGATCAATCCCCTGTGGCAGGTCGGGGGATGACGGTCGCCGTCGCAGACCGAGCTTCGCATTCGCCCCCAAACTTGAGACGGTCAAGAGAGGTAACAATTTGAAAGAAAGCATGAAACTGCTGATTGCCCTCCAGGATTTCGATTCCCGGATCGGACGCATCCTGATCCAAATGGAAGAGGGGCCCAAAAAGATTCAGCGGCTCGAACAGCAACTGAGAGAGGCAGAGGCGCGGCTGGCCGAGGAGGCCGGCCACCTCGAGGCCTTGATCTGTGAGCGGCGGGAGACGGAAAAGAAAATTGAGGACGCAGAAAATAAACTTAAAAAATCCAACTTAAAGCTGTCAAACATCAAATCGAACAAAGAATACCACGCTGCATTAAAGGAGATCGATGACCTCAAAAAGGCCAAGTATCTTCTGGAAGAAAAGGTCATTGGGATAATGGAGCAGTTGGAGGCCCTGGAGGCATCCTGCGCGGCCAGCAGGGAAAAGGCTGCTGAGATGAAGCGGCAGTTTGACGCTGAAAAGGAAGCCGTGACGCAATCGCTGGGTCGTCTCGACCATGAACTGCATGCCCTGCAGGAGAAGAAACTGGGTCTTGCCCAGGCCGTTGACAAAGGGCTTCTAACGCACTATGATGCCTTGAGAAAGCGAAAGGCAGGGGTTGCAGTCAGTCCGGTAGTCCAGGGAGTGTGCCAGACGTGCCACCTGCGGATCCCTCCCCAGGAGTTCAATGAATTGATTCGGGGGGACAAGCTCATGACCTGCCCCAACTGCACGCGCATCATCTATTGGGGCGATGATGAGCACTATCAACAGGAGGAAGGCGACGGAGAGCGCGCATAGAGAAATAAGGCTTCCGGTCGGCTGAGCCGGTCCCTTGTGCCTTCCGCCTGCCTTTTTGCCAGAGCAGGATAAATGGCCGCTGCCCTGTCCCCAGACAGGGGGGAGGAAAGTCCGGGCTCCACAGGACAAGGCGCTGGGCAACACCCAGTCCCGGCAACGGGAAGGAAAGTGCAACAGAAAGGAAACCGCCTGGCGCTCGGGCAACTGAGTGCCCGGTAAGGGTGAAAGGGTGAGGTAAGAGCTCACCAGCCCCGCTGGCGACAGCGGGGGCTTGGCAAACCCCGCCTGGAGCAAGACCAAATAGGGGGACGCTTGAGGGTGGTCCGCCCGAGTTCCCGGGTAGGTCGCTCGATCCCGTCGGCAACGCCGGGATTAGATGAATGGTCATTGCCCCGGGGGGTCGCCCCCTGGGTATACAGAACCCGGCTTATTTCCTGCTCTGGCATAAGGGAAGGCGCACGGATTGAGGCATAGGGCGCCAGGCGCGAGGATTGAGTCGAAAGGCGGCGGGATGGGCTTTGGTCTGGAACAGATAGACGAGGATGCGGTTTTTATTATAGGCGCCGGTCATTTTGGGGCCAGGGCAGGCCGCATTCTCTGTCAACGTTCCAATGCCCGGATCTTTATGGTGGATCCGGATGCAAAAGGTCTTTCGGCCCTGGCGGACCTGAGCGTGGAAAGGATCCAGGGCGATGGAATTCAATTTCTCCTGGACAATGTCGATCGTTTGAAGGATGCCGATACCATTGTCCCGGCCCTGCCGCACCACCTTGCCTATGAATGGCTGAGGCGCTATCTCCGGCAGAAGCTGACAATTCAACAGGCGCCGGTCCCTGAAACCAGGCCTCCGCTTCCCCATGCGATGCCTGCCAGCGAGGGATCGACACTGGTCAGTTATGCGGATTTTCTCTGCCCGGACGACTGCCCTGAACCGTTATATTGCACGGTAACCGGCGAAAAAAGGGAACTGCCCCTGTATGCCCTTCTCAGGAACCTTCGCCTCCCTCCCTTTGAGGTGCATATCATCAGGAGCCGCCAGCTTGCCCCCGGACTGGGGGGCTACAGGGCAGGTGATCTGAGAAAGGCCGCAGACAAGGTCATGACCGGGGGCCCCGGGAGGTGGATCCTGGGCACCGCGTGCAAATGCCACGGCATTCTCACGGCGTTCGAGACAACGGGCCTTCCCCACAGGTGAAAGAAATGCTGCTGGCTTTTGGTGAGGGTCTTCACGGGAACAGAGAGGGGCCTCGTAACGGGGCCTGAACAATTTGAGGAGGAAGCGATTTCATGTTTGTCGTCGCCAATTTTCTGGCCGCTGTGGCCAAGATTGTTGACATCGGCCTGACCCTGTACATGTGGATCATCATCGCCCGGGCCGTCATCTCGTGGGTCAATCCGGACCCCTACAATCCTATTGTCCGCTTTCTCATTTCGGTGACCGAACCGGTCCTGTATCAGATACGAAGAAGGCTCCCCATCAGCCTGGGGGGGATCGACTTTTCCCCAATTCTCGTCATCCTGGCCATTATCTTCATTCAATCCTTTCTCGTCCGCAGCCTGGCCCAGATGGCCGCGCGACTTGGCTGACATAGGAACAAGAACCTCGACGCCCTTGAAAGACAGCCCTCATACGAACCTGTCCGTCCGTGTCCTCCCCCGATCCTCGAGAGACGAGATCGTGGGGAAACAGGAGGGGGGGGTCTACCGGATCAAACTGACCGCCCCGGCCATAGAAGGGAAGGCCAACAAGGCCCTCGCTGCATTCCTTGCCAAACGCTTGGGTCTTGCCAAGACAAAAATTCAGATTATTTCCGGGGAACGGGCCCGGACAAAGACCATCCAGATCCAGGGCCTGGGACCCGACCAGGTAGAGGCATTGCTGATCACCAACTGACGTCTCCTCCCCTCTTCCGTGCCTTACGGCCTCGTGACCGCGGCCATCTCCTCATGGATCCATCCGTTGGAGGCCACTACGGTTTTCTGGTAGGGCGTATAGAGGCCGCCCTCGTAGGTCGTCAACCGGCCCCCCGCCTCTCTCACGATAACGTCCCCGGCCGCGGTGTCCCAGGGCTTGAGATCCTCTTCCCAGAACCCGTCCAATCGGCCCGCCGCCACATAGCAGAGATCCAGGGCAGCAGAACCGAGTCGTCGGATCCCCTGCGCCCTGGTGAGCATCCTCTGAAGCAGGCTTACAACCTGGTCAGACCGCTGGTGAACATCGTAGGGAAAGCCGGTGGCCAGGAGGGACTCCTTGAGGCTTTCTGTCCGGGAGGTCTGCAGCGACTCCCCGTTCAAGAAGGCCCCCTTCCCTTTGACGGCCTCGAACAGTTCCCCCATTCCCGGGTTGTAGACCACCCCCGCCACCACCTGGTTTTCCATCTCAAGGGCGATGGATACGGCGAAAAAGGGAAATCCGTGGGCATAATTGGTGGTGCCGTCCAGAGGATCGATGATCCACGTTCGCGCCCCCGCCGGTCCCTGTTTTCCGCTTTCCTCCGCCAGGAGGGCGTCGTCCGGAAAATGCCGATTGATCATTTTTAAAATGGCCTTCTCTGCGGCAAGATCTGCCTCGGTAACCAGATCGATCTCCCCTTTCTTGGAGATCTCATGGATCTTTCCCATCATGCTGCGCAAGATCTCGCCGGCCGCCCGACCGGCCTCCTTGGCAATCTCTAATTCCCTTTCAAACATTCCTGGTCCTTCCTCTCTGTCTTGGGTTGCATCTCCGTCCTCGCCTCAAGCCCCTCGGAGAGCGGTTGAGCCGGGCAGGGTCTCTTCCTGCCCTGCATGCAGGCGTCCCGGGGCTGTGGATGACCGCCACCATATACCTGTTTTGCAGAAAATTCAAACTGCCAGAACCTGGCGCTGGCTCCCGCCAAAACTCTTGGCTGAACCAGTCTCTTGGGCTTCGAATGTACGATCTCATATCCAGGGGATAAAACTCTGACGAGTAAATTCCGGGGTTAGAATCTTCCAACACGGCAAGTTTTCATTGCCCCAGGCCCACAGGACATATCCTGACATGCTATGGCAGGCGGCTGTCAGGCTTTTATAAGGCTCGTCCAAGGCTTCCCAGTGAGCTAACAGAAATTTTGACAGCCATTATGTCCAACGCGGCCTGACGGCCGCAACCAAACAGCGTTCTGCCCGCCCGTGGGGGTCTCTGGCGTCTGCGTACCACATCGGCATGGAGTAGTCCGCGTTATTCCCGCCCGTGGAGGTCTCTGCCCAAGGGCTGCAATAAAATGCGTTTATATCGTTCGACGACCGCCCCCGGGCTCGGGATACCGTTTATTGAAAGGCAGCAAGGAATCCCTATCGACCCGCCTGACTCGCCTCACTCGCATGGCGGGCAGGTGAAAGG
>ENA-OSEO01005055-OSEO01005055.1-sediment-metagenome-genome-assembly--contig:-NODE-5055-length-13106-cov-2.677949_pt1 | contig 13106 bp, 15 predicted proteins | sample MGYA00237883_ERZ534232 | MGnify/ENA metagenome assembly ERZ534232
GTACTCGCGGTAGAGCCCGGGACGCGCCTCGTCGCGGGCGATCGCCTGGTAGATTGCAAAGTACATCTCACGGCTCTTGACGACTATGCCGCCTTCGATCTTGTGGCGCGCATCGCCGAAGGCCGCGAAGGTCTTGTCCTTGGGGTCGTCGATCAGGATGTTGCGGTCGGCGAGGTAGAGGATGCGTGGCTTGCGGGTCGCGCTACCCTGGGTGTTCCAGCGTGCCTTCCACAGGCGCCAGCAGATCTGGAAGGCGACGTAGGTCTTGCCCGTGCCGGTCGCCATCGTGAGGAGCACGCGCTTCTGCCCCTTCAGGATGGCCTCCATCGCGCGGTTGATCGCGATCTCCTGGTAGTAGCGCGGCTGACGGCCGGGCTCGCGGTGGCCGGCGGTCTCGAGCGTGTCCGCCGCCTCGAAGGTCAGTCCTTGGGCTGCGGTGAGCCGCTGCCAGAGCTCGATCGGCGTGGGGAAGGTCGAGAGCTCGCGCTCGACACCGGTCGTGTAGTCGAACTCGACCACCCCGTGGCCGTTGGTCGAGTAGGCGAACTTGAGGCCGAGGATCTCGGCGTAGTCCTTCGCCTGCTGGAGGCCTTCCGCGGGGGTCTTGTAGGCGGCCTTGGCCTCGACGACGCCGATGGCGATGTCGGGCGTGTAGCGGAGGATGTAGTCGGCGCGCTTGCCGGGGCGCCGCCGTGCCTTCTGGCCGGCGACGACGATCCGCCCGTCGGTGAAGGTCACTTCCTCCTGCAGGCGGTGGGGCTCGTCCTCCCAGCCCGCCGCCTGCAGCTTGGGCACGACGTACTTGCGGCAGGTGTCGGCTTCGTTCCGGCTCACGGCTGGTTCGTCCTGCGGACAGCCGCCAACCGGCGGCGCCGGCTGCGCGGCCGCTCGCCGCATCGGGAAGTTGCGGCGTGACCCCGGAGCTCCGGCCTCATCAGCGTCGATCCCTGTCTGAGCGCACGCGCATGTGCCTCACCCCTGGCCTCGACACGGCCCCTCCTGCCGTCGGACGCCCTCGTGATCCTGCAGCGTCGTGTGATTGTAACCGCACGGGGGGACGCACGGACGAATGACGGCGAGCACCCGGCAGCGGTGGGCCAGACAGCGTCAGGGCGAATTCCTCTTGCCGAGGGGCAGGGCGGAACCCATCCGGGACGAATGCGTAGTCGGCTACCACGTCGCCGCCGGCATCCCCCCGCCGGGGCGACCATGACAGGAGGCTTCATGCCCAGCTCTCGCCCCCACTTCGCACACGCCGACGCTCTCCCGTCAATCCCTGTCCTCCTCGGACTGCTCCTGCTCCCCCTGCTCATCACCGTCGGCCTCACTGCCTGCGGCGGCATCGAGGGCACCTACGGGATGACCGAGGGCGAGGACGTCATGAAGGACTTCACGCTCACCCTGGACGGCGGCGAGTTCACCCTCGCGGGACCCAACCCCATGGGCGGCGACGACGTCGAGTTCAAGGGCACGTACACGGTGGACGGCGACTCGATCTCGCTGCAGATGGCGGGCGAGGAGTCCGAGGTCGGCACCGTCAACGGCGACCGGCTCGAGTTCGAGAGCGTCGTCTGGACGAAGCAGTAGCCCGGCAGCCGGCGGGGAAAGAGAAGGACGGGATCTTGCGCCGCGGAGCCCGACGCCGGCGGCGCGGCATCCCGGCACCGGGTCGCGAAGCCGCGCTGCGGCCGGGTGCGGACGCTCGACGGCAGCGCCCTCGAGCGCGACACGCCACACAGGGCGCGAGGGAGGAGGCACGAACGTGGTGCTCGCGATGACGCTGATCGGCTTCGCCGCCGGGTCGCTGCCCCTCTCTCTGTGGCTCGGCCGCCTCGCCCTGGGCGTCGACATCCGTGACTACGGACCCGACCGCAACCCCGGCGCGGGCAACGTCTGGCGGGCCGGCGGGCCGGCGCTCGGCATCACGGCGGCCGTGCTCGACATCGCCAAGGCCGCCGTGCCGATCGCCGTCGCGCGCCTCGCCCTCGGCGTCTCCGGCTGGGCGTTGCTGCCGGTCGCTCTGGCGCCGATCCTCGGCCACGACTTCTCGCCCCTGCTGCGCTTCGAGGGCGGCAAGGGCGTGGCCGCCACCTTCGGCGCCTGGCTGGCCCTCGGCGGCCCGCTCGCCATGCTCGGACTGGCCGTCTGCTTCGGGATCTTCTACGCCCTGCGCGTGCCCGACGCCTGGACCGACGTCGGCGGTGTGACCCTTTTCGGACTCGGCCTCGTGGTGACGGGCGCGGCGACCGTACTGGTGACGGTCGCGATCGCCGCTCTCGGCCTGCTCACGTGGACCAACCGGGCGGAGCTGCGCGAGGCTCCGAGACCGCAGCTCCGCAGCCGCTGACGGGCCACCGAAACCGTTGCCGGGTCGGGCGGCGCCGCGAGGGCCCCCTCCGCGTACCTCTACATGCTCAGTCCTCGACCGCGCGCGTACTGTCTCCCCCGACGCCGAGTGCGGCGCCCCGCCGCCGGCGCCGCCACGCGAGGACGCAGTCGACGCTGTCCCCGACGGAGATGCCGACCACGACGGCGGCGAACGCGAAGGCGACCACGCCGCCGGGGAACTCCTCGCCCGACAGCTTCTCGAACTCTGCCTCGAACGCCGGGGATACGACCCGCTGCGTGGCGAGCAGGGCGACGAAGAAGGCGGCGAACGCCGTGTTGACGGCCACGTTCGCCGCCACCAGAGCCGTGGTCCACACGCCGGAGACGGCCTTCCATACCTCCACAGCGATGCCGGCGATGACGATGACGACGAGAGCCGGGACCCACACGTCCCAGAGGGCGCCGTCGAGCAACGGCACGGGCTCCCCGCCCACGCGGAACACGGAGTGCGACCGCTGCCACACCACCCACCCCAGGAGCAGGGAGAGGAAGGCGAGCCCGGCCACGGCTCCGGCGATCGAGATCTGCCGGCCCTCGCCGACCGGTGGCAGCGAGTCCGGATCCCAAGAGCCGCCGCGCGGAGAGCGGGCCCCGCCCGGAGTCACGCCGGCGCGCTCGAGCACGGCGAAGACCAGGGTGACGCCGAACGCGACCATCACCCCCGTCTGCACGGCCGCCTGCACGCCGGCCAGCACGCCCAGCGGGACACCCTCGACCGGGTCCCAGAGCTCGGCCACGAGCGTGACCACGAGCACGAGCGGCACGACGACCAGCAGCACGGCGATCAGCACGCGCACGTAGACGGGGTAGAGCTCGGGGCCGACGAGGAAGCGCGGCTTCGCCCGGTACTCGTCGGCGAGACGCGCCGGGTCACCGAGCTCGAGGAGGACCTGGCGCACGTCGTCCTCCTCGCCGCCCCGGGCCTCGACCATGTCGGCGATCGTCGCGCGGAGCTCCCGCGCGACGTCCGCGCCGACGTCCTTCGGCAGCCGTCTGGCCACCGCCCACACGTAGCGCTCGACGAGGTCGTTGCTGCGTCCTGCCTTCATGTCCCCTTCCCCTTGAGAAGCGCCCGGATGCTGGCGTCGAGCGCCGTCCACTCCGCCGCCAGGCGCTCGCGGACGCGCTCGCCTGACGGGCTGACGGTGTAGTACTTGCGCGGTCGCGCCTCGTCGGTGGTCCACGCGCTCGTCAGCAGGCCCTGACGCTCGAGGCGGCGTAGCAACGGGTAGAGCGTGTTGCCGTCGACCTCGATGCCGGCCTCCCTGAGCACGTCGAGCAACGCGTATCCGTAGCGCGGCTCGCGAAGGACGCCGAGGCAGGCGAGCACCACGGAGCCGCGGCGCAACTCCTGTGCGTGACCGGCGAGCACGTCGTCGATGCCGTCCATGTGTCGCACTATAGTGTGTGACACACACTACTGTCAACCGCACATTTCTGACGGACGGCGCGTGCGCAGCGCGAGCGCAGGGACGGCGCGTGCGTGCGTCCGATCGGCGGCGAGCGTGGGCTTCCAGCTGCCGGCGAACGCGTGCGTACCGCTGCCGGCGAACGCGTGCGTACCGCTGCCGGCGAGCACGCGCGCCCAAGCACCGGCGAGCACGTACGTCCGGGCGTGATCGGCGAACGGCGGCGGGGCGCTCGCGAGCGCCCCGCCGGGATGCGTTGTCAGTACTGGCGACAGTCACGCGCCCCGCAGGGGCTCGCACCTGCAGGGGCGTCGTGCGCCCCGCAGTGCTCACACCCGACGGGCGTCGCGCGACCTTGCGCTGTGACGAGCCCCCGCCGTCTGCTTCACCTGCACGTCCGCGGGGAAGGTACTAGGTCGAAAGGAGGACCGGCCATGACCGCCCCCGCAGAGCTCGTCCCCGGCATCCACTCGTGGACCACTCCCCACCCCGAGTACCGCACGGCGGCCGAAGAGGTCGTGAGCTACGCGCTCCTCGTCGGTCACGTCGCGGCGCTCGTCGACCCCCTCGTGCCTCCCGAGCAGGACCCCGAGCACGACGCCGTGCTGGCCGGCCTCGACCGTCTCGTGCTCGGCGCCTCGCGCCTCGAACTCCTCGTGACCATCCCGTACCACACGCGCAGCACCGAGCACCTCTTCGAGCGCTACTGGGGCCGGCTGGCGACGCGGGTCTGGGGTCATGCCGCCGTACGCAAGCGTTTCCGGTGGGACACTCCATTGAACGAAGTCCCCAAGGCCAAGGCCGGTCAGAGCGTCGAGATCGCCGGCGGCATCGCCGAGGCCTGGGCGATCGGCAACCCCCGCCGCTACGAGACCCCCCTGTACTTCCCCGACCTGCGCGCCCTCGCTTTCGGCGACGCCGTCGTCGCCCTCGAGAGCGGCGAACTGCGCGTCTGGGACCAGAGCGGCGGCTCGCCCGACTGGTACGAGCGCCGCCTGCTGCCGACCCTGAAGCCGCTGGCCGCGCTCGACGTCGAGCGCGTCCTCGTCACCCACGGGCAGCCGGTGCTGAAGGCCGGCCGCGCCGCGCTCGAGAGCGCCCTCGCGGCGCCGCCGGTGCCGATGTACTGGTGAGGCGTGGGCGGGCGGCTCTGCCGAGCCGCCCGCTTGTTGGCGCAGCGGGCCGCCTCGTCCTCTCCGTGCGACGCCGCCCCAGTCGTCCGCCGCGCCGCGCCTCCCGCATCGGCTACGATGAGCGCGGCAGCCCACGGCGAAAGGACGGTCCCATGCACTGGCAGCGCGGCGCCCTCACCCCCGAGCAGGTCGATCTCGTGCTCCGCACCACCCCCTGCGACATCAGCTTCGCCGACGAGCGCGACGTGCTCGTCTACTGGCAGGGCGAGACCTACAAGAGCTGCGACGGGCGCTACATCGGCCGCGACGTGCGCGACTGTCATCCCGAAGGCTCCCTCGAGGTCCTCGAGACCATCCTTCGCGCCTTCAAGGACGGCACGAAGGACGACGCCTGGGGCTGGGGCCTCGAGGACGGCGCCTTCAAGCTGACGCGCTACTTCGCGGTGCGCGACGACGAGGGCGCCTACAAGGGCATCCTCGAGGTCAACCAGTGGCTCGACGCCGAGCGCGCCCTCGAGGGCGAACAGGCGCTGCCGGGGTGGTGAGGTGACGGCCGCCGTCGCCGCGCAGAGCGGCCTCGCGGCGCTGCTCCTCCTCGTTCTTGCGGGCGTCGCCGGACTCGTCGTCGGAGGCCTCTTCAGCCGCCGGTTCGCGCGCTCGCGCGAAGCGCGTGCGCAGCAGGCGGCGAAGGCGCGACGTCAGGGCGGAGAGGGGACCGGTCGGGGGACCGGGCGAGCAGCCGCACCGAGGACCGCACCGAGGGCCGAACCGAAGGCCGGGCCGAGGACCGGACATCGGACCGCACAGGCAGCTGACCGGGGTGTCGCCGAGAAGAAGGGTGCCGCGACGAAGAGGGCAGCACGCCCCGGAGCGAGCGAGAAGCGCGGAGAACCCGCGCCCTGAGTGCGCCGGGCGCCCGCGGACGCGCTGCGTGAGCTAGTGCTTGACCTCGCAGCGGCAGAAGCCGTCGTCGAGCAGGTTGTGCGTCTGCACGTGGTTCTCGGGGGAGCCGCCGGTGAGGCCGCAGAGCATGCCCCGGTCGAAGGCGCAGACGATCTCAGGGTGCTCGACGGCGACCTCGCGGTAGACGCAGTTGTCGAAGGTGTAGGCGTCGCAGTCGGAGCCGCGCTCGCAGCGCGCGCTGTAGCCTGCCTGATTGAGCCAGGAGCAGACCGCCTCGGGCCGCAACCCACCCTGCCCGTTGCCGGTGATCTCGTGACGCACCCTGACACCGTAGTCGTGCCCGACGGCGTGGGCGTGGTCGGCGGCCATGTCGGCCGGCGCCAGGCGCCCGACGACGTCGAGCAGGAGCCGGGCGAGCGGCTCGAAGCGCCTCGGCGGCAGCATGACCTCGAGGCGCTCGCCGCTCGACGTGTAGGTCTTGGCGGGGCGGCCGCCCGTGGCGCGGCGCCGTGTCGCCGTCTCGAGCAGGCCGGTCTCGACGAGCTTCTCCAGGTGTGCGCGGGCGACGGTACGGTGGACGCCGAAGACCTCGCCGACCTCGCCCGCCGAGACGGGTGTCTCCGCCTCGAGGACATGGTGCAGGATCGCGCGGCGGGTCGGGTCACTGAAGGCGTCGGCCAGCTTGCCCAGACTTCGGGCACTGGTGTCGTTCAACACAGTCACCGTGCGACCCCCTCGTATGCGTATTGACCCCCCCGCGCACTTTACACCGATGTCGTACTAATGAGAAGAGTTCTCGAGTAGATACGTGGCGACCGTTGACAACGGGCGGCGCACGGGAGGCCGGCCCCCGTCCGCGCGAGGACGGGCGCACGGGAGTCGCGCCGGCACCCCCACGACGTCGCGGCGCGCACGCGACGTCGCGGCGCACACGCGGCGCACGAGCCCGTCCGCGACGGTGCCGCGCGTCACCGGCCGTCGCACCGGGTATCCATCCACACCGGCACAGACGCCGCCGCGCGAGCGACCCCCAGGAGGACCGTCATGATCAAGGTGAAGACCTTCGCCACCCCGATCCGCATCTTCGAGACGGTGCGCGAGCTCGAGGATCTGGACGCCCGCGTCGCCGACTTCCTGAACGCGGAGGAGGCCGAGGCGGTGTACGGTATCAGCGACACGGCGACGACCGGCGCCGAGGGCGAGACGATCGGCCTTGTGCGCACGGTCGTGTACGAGGTCGAGGACGAGGATTGACCGGCACCGGCTACACGAGGCCGGAAGACTGACCGAAGGCGGCCCCGGGAGGGACGAGCGCTGAGCGGCGACGGTCACAGGGAGGACGCGAGGACGGGGCGCGACGCGCCGGGCTCGGGCAGCCCGCTGCCCGACGAGGCGCGGCGCGCCAACCTCGCGCTCTGGAACGAGTGGGCCAGGGTCCACGAGGGCACCGAGTTCTACGACGTCGCCGGGTTCAAGGCCGGGCGCAGCTCGCTCTGGCCGCTCGAGACCGAGGAGCTCGGGCCCTACGTGAACGAGGGCACGACCCTGCTCCACCTGCAGTGCCACTTCGGCCTCGACACGCTGAGCTGGGCCCGGCGCGGGGCCGAGGTGGTCGGCGTCGATTTCTCGGGCACCGCGATCGCGCTGGCACGGAGCCTGGCCGACGAGGTCGGCCTCGCCGACCGCGCCACGTTCATCGAGTCCGACGTCTACGACGCCGCCCGTCACCTCGGCGGGCGCCGCTTCGACATCGTCTTCGTGAGCTGGGGGGCGATCGAGTGGCTGCCCGACCTCGGGGCCTGGGCGCGGCTCTGCGCCGCTCACCTCGAGCCCGGCGGCCGCTTCTACATGGCCGAGCTCCACCCGCTCGCCTACTGCCTCGACGAGACGACCGGGCCCGCGGAGCTGCGCCTGCGTTACCGCTACCTGCCCGCACCGGAGCACCCTGAGGTCGACCCCATCGAGGGCTCGTACGCCGACCCGTCGGCCGACACCGCCGGGCACGTCTCGTACAGCTGGAGCCACAGCTTCGCCGAGGTCGTCGGCGCGCTGCTGGGAGCCGGGCTCCGTCTCGAGTTCCTCCACGAGGCACCCTTCTCGGTATCGCCGGTGTTCGAGTTCATGGAGAAGGACGCGCAGCGCTGGTGGTGGCTGCCCGACGGCAAGGGCGGGCGGCGCACGGACCTGCCGTTCAGCTACAGCCTGATGGCCGTGATGCCGGACGGCGACGGCGTCCCGGCCTCGAGCCCCGCGTCCGACGGGGCCACAGAGACCGGCACCGGCGCTGCCGACGCGCGCGCCGCCCGTGGCCCCCGTACCGACGACGAGGAGTGACGATGCTCGAGGAGTGGCTGCGCGCCAACATGGCCGTATGGGACGAGCGCACCGAGGTGCACGCCGCCTCGACGTTCTACGACGTCGAGGGCTTCAAGAGCGGCGCCGAGACGCTGACCTCGATCGAGCTCGAGGAGCTCGGCCCCGACGTGGGCGAAGGCACCCGGCTGCTGCACCTGCAGTGCCACTTCGGCCTCGACACGCTGAGTTGGGCCCGGCGCGGGGCCACCGTCACGGGCATCGACTTCTCCGAGGAGGCGGTCGGGCTGGCGCGGCGCCTGGCCGACGAGGTCGGCCTTGCGAGCCGCGCCCGCTTCCTGCGCTCCAACATCTACGACCTGCCCGATGTGCTCGAGGGCGAGTTCGACGTCGTCTTCACCTCCTGGGGCGTCCTCACCTGGCTCGGCGACCTGCGCCGCTGGGCACAGGTCGCCGCGCACTACGTCCGCCCCGGCGGCACCTTCTACATCGCCGAGTTCCACCCGCTCGCCTTCATCCTCGACGACGCGGCGCGCTCCGACGACCTGCGCCTCGGATACCCCTACTTCCAGGGGCCCGAGCCGCTTCGCTTCGACGAGCCCGGGTCGTACGCCGACCCCGACGCCGCGACGCGCAACACGGTGACCTACGAGTGGACCCACCCCATCGGCGAGGTCGTCACTCGGCTGATCGAAGCCGGCCTCGAGATCGAGCACCTGCACGAGTTCCCCTTCACCCACGGGCTGGCCTTCGCCTACCTCGAGAAGGGCACGGACGGCTGGCAGCGCATCCCCGGGCGCGAGGAGGACTACCCCCTGAGCTTCTCGCTGCGCGCCCGCCGCCCGGCGGGCTGACGCGCGGCCCCGACCGCGCCGGGCGACACCCCCGGCAGGGGGTGTCGCCACCCCGCGCGCGGCCTTGGCGGCGGGGCCGCCGGGCAGCGACGAAGGGCGCCGAAGGGCGCAACAATTCTTCACCCGATGGAGACCTTCCCAGCCTTGATTCGACCGCGGTGCGCGCCTATCATCATTGGTGCGTGTCCGTAGTCTTAACCTGCGGCACGCGTCCCGTCAGGGGATGTGCGGCGCCCCACCCACCAGGGCGCCCGGCCCCCAAGGAAGGCGGCGCCGACCCTCCAGGCGCCGCCTTCTGCGCGCGGCGCCCCGACGCGCTCGAGCCGGCGCCGCCCTGACCGCCGCGCCGTCGGCCCGGCGGCGCCGTCGGCCCGGCGGCGCCGTCAGGCCGGCAGCGCGGCCAGGCTGCGGAAGAGCCCGGGCAACCCGGCGCGCGGCACGACGAGACCGGCGGCCGCGCGCACCTCTTCGTCCCCCTCGGCCACCGCCACGCCGAGGTCCGCCCAGCGCAGCATGTCGAGGTCGTTGAGGCCGTCGCCGCAGGCGACGGCCGGACCGTCGCCCTCGAGCCTCGCCCGCAGCCAGCCGAGGGCCGCGCTCTTGCTCGCCCGGCGGTCGTTGATCTCGATGAAGTGCGGCTGCGAGCGGGTCACGTTCAGCCTGCCCGCCCAGCGCGCGCGCAGCTCGGGCAGCAGGCCGGCGACGTCACCGGGTTCGGCGGCGAGGACGATCTTGGTCGGGCTCCGGTCGGCGACCAGCGCCAGCAGATCGTCGACCACGCGCACGTCGATCTTCAGGTAGGTGGTCGTCCACTCCGTCCAGCGGTCGTCCTGCTCGACGCAGAGCTCGTCGTCGACGAACACGTTCAGGTGACAGGCCAGGCGGCGCGCGTGACGTACGACATCGAGCGCCGCCTCCGCCTCGAGGGGAAGGTGGACGAGCCACTCCCCGGTGTCGAGGTCGCAGACCACTCCGCCCGAGTACGAGACGAGGAGCCCGCCGGTGACACCCAGTCGTTCCCCCACGGCCGCGGCGCTCTTGACCATGCGGCCCGTGCAGAGCACGAAGGCGACACCCGCCGCCCGCAGGACCGCGACCGCCCTCACAGGTCGGGATCGACCCTGAGGTCAGGAGGCAGCAGCGTGCCGTCGAGGTCGGAGGCGACGAGGCGCGGTCGCACCGTCAACGGCAGATCGACGACCGCCCGGCGGCGGCCGCCGCCCGGCGCCGGGCCTCGTGCGGCGCCCGACGGCACGCTCTCCGGGGGTCTCAGCGCACCGGGGCCGTCGTGGCCCGCCGCCGTGCTCACCGCCGCCGCAGGCCGTCGAAGAGCTTCTGCAGGTCGAGGTCGCCGTCGAGCGCGAGACCGACCACCCAGCCGATCACCCCGCAGACCAGGGTCAGGACCAGCGCGGCGAAACCGAGCCAGGACCAGACGATGCCCGCGGCCAGCCCGACCAGCAGACCGACGTAGGCGGCTCTCATCTTCCTCCTCCCGTCCGGAGACTCACGTGGCGGACCTCGAGATCGAAGCGCCGCAGCGGCAGGCCGCCGGCCCGCTGCAACTCGGCGACGGCCGCAGCGGCGGCGCGCCGACGGACCACCTCGAGCTCGGCGCGCGGCACTTCGGCGCGCACCCAAACGCCCCATCCGTCAGGAGCGCGTCGGAGCCAGACGCGCTCGACCTTCAGCCCGGGGACGGCGCGCTCGAGCTGCCGGGCGAGCATCGTCTGCAGCGTGGTGACGTCGACCCTCGTGCTGGCGCCGCCCTCGCCGAACTCGACGATCGGCGGCGAGGGCGGCACGGCGACGCGGACCGCCACCACGACGAGGACCGCCGCAAGCCCGGCGAACGCGCCGGCGGCCAGGGCGGTCAAGGTCGTGTCGGCGGCGACGAGTGCGTCCCACAGCGGGATGTCCCACTCGAGCGTCCCGTCCACGGCCAGAGCCACCAGGCGCACGGTCGCGGCGCTGAGCAGCGCGAGCAGGACGAGGCCGGCGACGGCGGCCAGGGTGCGTGCGCCTCTCACGGCAGGTACCTCGCGAGACGCTTCACCCGCACGCCATGGGCACGAACCCGCACCTCGAGCGCACGCGCGCCGAGCACCGGCCGCACGGCGGCCTCGACGCGGCGACCGAGCTCGTCGCCGAGGCGGGCCTCGTCGACCAGCGGCCGCGCGGCGACGCGCACGACGAGTCGCAGCCGCCGCGCGTCACCGCTCGCCGCCGCGGAGGCGCGGAGGACGTCGAGATGGCCGGCCACCGCCTCCTCGGCCGCCGCCTCGAGCGTCGCCGCCGGCAGGAGGACTCCCCCGGCGAGGCCCTCCCCGGCCGCATCGCCCGGGTCGGCGAGCCAGAGCCGCGGGTCGTCGTCCCTGTAGAGCAGCACGAGCAGGGCGGTCACGACGGCGGCGCCGAGGATCGCGAGGGCGGCGCGCTCGCCGGAGCCCCCGGGCCACGGAAGGTCCGCGGCCGGGGAGAAGTCGCACCCCACGGTGACGGCCACGAGCCGGGCGGCGGCTGTCGCGGCCGCAGCCGCAGTCAGGAGCAGCAGCGCGACGGCCGCAGCGCGGGCCAGAGGGTCCGTCGTCGGACGACGGGCGCGGCGGGTGTCACTCGGCGTCGGCAGGTGCCTGCTCCGGGAAGTGGATGTCGGTGACCACGACGTTGACGGCGCGCACGGTCATCCCCGTGGCCGCCTCGACCTGCTGCTTGACCGCCGACCGGCAGGCTTCGCCCACCTCCGGGATGTTGGCCCCGCACTCGACCACGACGTGGACGTCGACGTCGACGAGATCGTCCCGGAGGTCGACCGAGACCCCCTGCGTGCCCTTGTCGCCCCGCAGCCCGGAGAAGACGCCGAGACTCGAGGCACCCAGGCCGTGCACGCCCTCGACCTGGAGGACGGCCTGATGGGCGATCTTGGCGACGACCGCGTCGGAGATCTGCACGCCGCCGCTCTCGCCGGGCGCCTCCGGCGTGGGGACCTCGGACATACGCTCCTCCTCGCTCGTCGGCCGGCGGCCCTCCGCCTGCCGGCCTGCGCCCTCACTGTACCCCGGTGGAGTGGAGGTGCGTCAACAGGACCGACGACTGGGCCGCCCGGAGCGGCCGCAGGTACGCGGCGCCCCGGCGCTCAGCCACGGTCCGAGCGCAGCGAGGACCGCGGAGGCGGTCTGAGCCGACGCAGTCGAGCTCAGCGGCTCAGCCGCAGTCCGAGCGCAGCGAGGACCGCGGGAGCATGCCCGGCGCACGCAGTGCGGCCGGGCGCACTAGCCGCACTTGGAGTACCCGCACAACCTGCACACCACGCAGCCGCCCTCGTGCTCGATCACGCCGCCGCAATCGGGGCAGGCGCCCTGGGCGACCTCGACCAGCGAGAGCTGCGGCTCGGGCGTGCCGCGCGCCGCGGCGGCGGCGCCGGTCACCCAGCGCCGCTCGATCGCCTTGCCGATGGCGTCGGCGCAGCTCAGCGTCGCATTGGGCCCGATGCCGTACGGCACGTGGCAGCGGATGCCCTTGAGGTGCTCGACGACCTCGCCGGGTTCGGCCCCCTTCTTGAGGGCGAGCGAGATGAGACGCCCGAGCGCCTCGGTGTTGGACGACGCGCAGCCGCCGGCCTTGCCCATGTTGGCGAAGACCTCACGAGGGCCGTACTCGTCCTCGTTCATGATGATGAAGAGGTGTCCGCAGCCGGTCTCCATGCGCTCGGTCTGGCCGGTGAGCAGCCGGGGACGCGAGGGCCGCGTGGTGGCGATGCCGTGACCGGGGTCCTTCTTCTTGAGGCTCTGCCCGACGTTGAGCACCTGCTCCTCGCGGCTGCCGTCACGGTAGACCGTGATGCCCTTGCAGCCCGACTTGTAGGCGAGCAGGTAGACTTTCTCCACGTCCTCGACCGTCGCCGAGTTGGGGAAGTTGACGGTCTTCGACACGGCGTTGTCGGTGTGGCCCTGGAAGGCCGCCTGCAGCTTGATGTGCCACTCGGGGGTGATGTCGTGCGCCGTCGCGAACGTGGTCTGCACGTCGACCGGCACCTCGTCGAGCCCGCGCACGGTGCCCTTCTCGGCGATGCGCGCCATGAGGTCGGCACTATGGAAGCCGCGCTC
>ENA-OSEO01005056-OSEO01005056.1-sediment-metagenome-genome-assembly--contig:-NODE-5056-length-13099-cov-3.647212_pt1 | contig 13099 bp, 13 predicted proteins | sample MGYA00237883_ERZ534232 | MGnify/ENA metagenome assembly ERZ534232
TCGGCGTCGGCACCGCTGCCCTCCGACATCGACGAGTTGCTGCTCGCCGGCTGGCTGCGCGGCCGTCCGGTCGATCTCGTGCCGTGCGTGTCGCAGCCGCTCGAAGTGCCGGCGGATGCCGACATCGTCATCGAGGGCTACGTCGATCCCGGCGAGCGGCGCATCGAAGGCCCCTTCGGCGATCACACCGGCTATTACTCGCTGGCGGACGAATACCCGGTGATGCACGTCACCGCGATCACGCGGCGTGAATCGCCCATCTACCCGGCGACGCTGGTCGGCCGGCCGCCGATGGAAGACTACTGGATGGGCAAGGTGACGGAACGGCTGTTCCTCCCGCTGATCCGCATGGTCCAGTCCGAGGTCGTCGACGTCAATATGCCGGCGGAAGGCGTGTTCCACAACCTGGTGATCGTCAGCATCAAGAAGCGCTACCCCGGGCAGGCGCGCAAGGTGATGTACGGTCTGTGGGGTATGGGTCTGATGATGCTCTCGAAAGCGTTCCTCATCGTCGATGCGGACGTGGACGTGCACGACCTGTCGGAGGTCGCCTGGCGTGTGTCCAACAACGTCGACTGGCGGCGGGACGTCGTCATCGTCGATGGGCCGGTCGATGCGCTCGACCACGCCTCGGACCGCCCGAATTACGGCGGGAAGATCGGCGTCGACGCGACGCGCAAGGGGCCGCTCGATGGTCACGACCGGCCGTGGCCCGACGATATCGAAATGAGCGCCGAAATACAGGCGCTGGTGACCGGGCGGTGGGCTGAGTATGGCTTCTGACGTGTCGCCGGAGCGGCGGAACGGTGCGCCCACGCACGGCTTGGCATCGTCCGTGTGGCTCTTCCTGGAGATGATCAAGTTCGAGCACACCGTGTTCGCGCTGCCGTTCGCGTATATCGGCATGCTTCTGGCGGCGGGTGGCTGGCCTGGCTGGTGGACGTTCGCCTGGATCACCGTCGCGATGGTCGCCGCGCGGACGGTGGCAATGGCCTTCAACCGTTACGCCGACCAGCGCATCGACGCACGCAATCCACGCACGGCGGGGCGGGCACTGCCGCAGGGCCGGCTGTCGCGCAAGGCGACGCTCGGCGTCGTCGTTGTCGCCCTGCTGGTCCTGGCGCTGGCGGCGTGGATGCTGAAACCCATCTGCCTCTATCTGCTGCCGCCGGCGGGGTTGTTCCTGCTCGGCTATTCGTACACCAAGCGCTTTACCTGGCTGTCGCATTGGCTGCTCGGCATCACCGACGGCATCGCCGTGTCCGGCGCGTGGCTGGCGGTGACCGGAGGGCTCGACGGTATGGCGTTTCTGCTGTGGTTCGCTGTCGCGCAGTGGATCGCCGGCTTCGATCTGATCTACGCCTGCCAGGACGTCGAGTTCGACCGGCGGGAGCGGCTCCATGCGGTGCCGGCGCGGTTCGGCGTGGCCGTCGCGCTACGCTGGGCGCGCATCAGCCATCTCCTGATGCTGCTCGCGCTGGCCGGAGTCGGTTGGTTGGGTGGCCTGGCCTGGCCCTATTGGCTCGGTCTCGCCGTGGTCTGCGCCCTGCTGGTTTACGAGCACCGCCTGGTCTCACCGGCGGATCTGCGCCGGTTGGACCTGGCATTCTTCAACATGAACGGCTATATCAGCCTGGTGATGCTGGCAGCCGTCGCTTTGGGCATATTCGTCACGTAGAGTGGGACCCCGTGACGTTCCGGGCCGTGTGCCCGTGAAGGAGGACCGATGAATACGCGAATTGTTGGGTGGAGTATCCTGGTTGTCATAATAGTTCTATCGCTGGCGCTGGGTGTCACCGGCTGTGACCTGCTCTCCAGAGAGCCGGGCAGTCTGAAGATCGGCGTGTTGCCTATTCTCGACGTGTTGCCGCTGTACGTCGCCGAGCAGGAGGGTTACTTCGCGGCCGAAGGTGTCGAAGTCGAGCTGGTGCCGTTCTCGAGCGCGGTGGAGCGCGACGTAGCGCTGCAGACGGACCAGATCGACGGCGAGGTGAACGATCTGGTTTCGGCGGCGTTGCTGAACAACGAGGACGACCGTGTGCGCGTGGTGCGTACCGCGATGCGCGCGACACCGGAGAAAGCGATGTTCGTGATTCTCTCTGTCGATGACACCATCCAATCGGCGAAGGAGCTGAAGGGCAAGGAGATCGGCATTTCCGGCAACTCGGTCATCGAATACGTCGTCGACCGCCTCCTCCAGGCCGAGGGACTGTCCGGCAGCGACATCGTCAAAGGTGAGGTGCCGAAGATCCCGGTGCGTCTGGAGCTGTTGACCAACGGCAACATTCCGGCGGCGTGCCTGCCCGAGCCGCTCGCCTCGTTGGCGGCGGTCAGTGGCGCGCACATCGTCAGCGACGACCGCGCGCATCCGGAATACGCGCAGAGCGTGGTCAGCATCTCGGCGCGGACCTTGGGAAAGAAACCGGCTGCGGTCAAACGCTTCTTGAGCGCTTATGAAAAGGCGGTAGCGGCACTGAACGCCGATCCCGAGAAGTACCGCCCGTTGTTGATCGAAAAGGGCCGCGTGCCGAAACCGGTGGAGGACTCATTCACGATGCCGGTGTTTCCCCTGGCCAGCGTGCCGGCAGAGGACGAAGTCGCAGATGTGCTCGACTGGATGGCAGCCAAGGAGATCCTCGCTCGCGACCTGGTGTACGGTGAACTCGTATCCGCCAACTATCTTCCCTAGCGGAGCGGCGATTTGTCCGAGATCATGATTCGGCTTGACGATGTGACGTTCTCCTACAAGAGCGGGGCGGCCGTATTCGAGCGTTTCTCCTGGCAGGCCGCGACTGGCGACGCGTGGGCGGTGATCGGGCCGTCCGGTTGTGGCAAGACCACGCTACTCTACTTGATCAGCGGTCTCTACCAACCGTTGGCCGGGACGATCGCTGTCGCTGGTGAGCGCGTGCCGCGTAAGGACCGCGGGCGCACCGGTCTGATCCTGCAGGACTACGGCTTGCTGCCGTGGGCGACCGTGCAGGGCAACGTCGAGCTGGGCCTGCGCATCCGCCAGTTCTATGGCCTGAGCGATATGAATCACGCCGCGAGCGCGCGTGTCGCGTTCTGGCTGGACCGGCTGGGGATCTGCGGGTTGCGCGACAAGTACCCGGCGCAGATCTCCGGTGGCCAGCGCCAGCGCGCCGCGATCGCGCGCACGCTGGTCGTGCAGCCGGATGTGCTGTTGATGGACGAGCCGTTCTCGTCGCTCGACGCACTGACCCGCGAAGATCTGCAGAACGTCGTGCTCGAGTTACAGGCGGAGATGGGCATCACCACCGTCGTCGTGACGCACAACATCGAAGAAGCCGTCCTGTTGGGCCGGCGTATCCTCGTCCTCGGCCAGCCGCCGATCCGCGAGCCGCAGGTCGTGGATAACCCGTGCGCGGATCTGACGCTCTTCCGCGATGCCCCCGAATTCTACAACCAGTGCACAGAGCTGCGCGGGAGGCTCGCCCGATGAAGGGACGGCAGGTGTTGTTGACGGTTGTCGTCCTGCTGGTGCTGTGGGAGGTTGTCGCCCGCCTGTGGGGAGTCAGCGTGCTGCCGCCTGCGTCGAAAGTGCTGCTCGTGTTTTTCGCAGAATTGCCGGGACCGCTCGGCCGCCATCTGCTGGCGAGTACCGGCCGTACGCTGGTGAGCATTGCGCTCGCGGTGACGCTCGCAACGCCGCTGGGTCTGGCGCTCGGCCAGAGCGAGTCGCTGAGCCGCCTGTTGTCCCCGCTCATCTACATCGTATACCCCATCCCGAAGATCGTCTTTCTGCCCATCGTGCTGCTTTTCCTGGGGATTGGCGATGTGTCCAAAATCTTCCTGATAACCCTCATTTTGTGGTTCCAGGTGTTGGTCGTCGTGCGCGACGAGGCGAGCGCTATCCGCCCCGAGATGATCCACTCCGTCCGCTCGCTGGGCGGTGGGCGGCGGGCGTTGTTTCTCTTCGTCTACCTGCCCGCCTGTTTGCCCGCTGTCCTCACCGCGATCCGCGTGAGCATCGGCACGGCCATCGCCGTGCTCTTCTTCGCCGAATCCTTCGCGACGACATCCGGTCTGGGTTACTACATCATCGTCGATACCTGGGGACGGCTCGATTACGCGGCGATGTACGCCGGCGTCGTGGCGATGAGCCTGCTCGGCGTGGTGTTGTTCTTCACCGTGGACGGTCTGGAACGGCGGCTGTGCCCGTGGAAATGATCCGTGTGGGATGATACCACCTTTCATTTGGTCATCCGCGACATTCGTGCTAAAACATACTGAAGTCGTATCATTACACATCTGCAATGGAGGGCGACATGACTGACCATCCCTGGACCCAAAGTTTCCCGGGCGCGATCACTGTTTGTGATCCTGAAGGCATCATCCTGGAAATGAACGACCGTTCGCAGCACATGTTCCGCGAGGAGGGTGGGGCCGCCTTGATCGGCACGAACGTGCTGGACTGCCATCCCGAAGCTGCCCGGGCCAAACTGAAGGCCATGCTGCAAACCCAGCGCGCGAATGTGTACACCATCGAGAAGAAGGGCCGCAAGAAGCTGGTCCAACAGACACCGTGGTACCATGATGGCGAATACGCCGGTTTCGTCGAGATGGTGATCGATATGCCGGACAATCTGCCCCATTTCGTGCGTGGTTAGCTGACGCTCAGGAGGTGTTCGCCGATGAACTCCAAAGACAGGATTATGACTGCACTGCACGGAGGCAAGCCGGACCGTCTACCGGTGACCGTGCACCAGTGGCAGCCGTACCATCTGGAAAAGTACCTGGGTGGCATGTCGCCGCTGGAGGCGTTCGGCGAGGTGGGGATGGACGCCTTCATCCAATACTTCCAGGACATGGGCCAGTTCTGGCTCGTTGACGTCGATTTCGACAAGTTCTCGACGCCGGAATGGCGCGATGAAGTCGAGATCGTCAGCGCTGACCCGGACCAGCGCAGGTACAACCACACCGTCTATACACCCGCAGGGACGCTGACCTACAAGACTGCCGGCAATCGCCAGACGACCTGGATTACCGAGTATTTGATCAAGCACGACGAGGACATCGAGCTGCTCCGCCGCTATATGCCGGTCCCCGAGCTCGACCTGGAGCCGGTGCGGCGCGCGCACGACGAGGTCGGTGATGCCGGCATCCTGCGCGGGTTCGTGTGGGGCGATCAAGCGGGCTGCTGGCAGCATGCCGCTTGCCTGTACGACATCACAGACCTGATTATGGCGACCTACGACCGGCCAGAGTGGGTCCACGAGCTGTTGGACATCCTGCTGGAGAAGAAGTTGCGCTTCATCGCGTCGATGCGCGGAGCGTGCTTCGACCTGATCGAGACCGGCGGCGGCGCGGCGTCGTCGACGGTGATCTCACCGCGGCTGTACGAGACGTTCTGCCTGCCGTACGACCGGCAGATGCACGACGCCCTGCACGATCTCGGCTTCCTGGTGACCTATCACACGTGCGGCGGGACCCGCAACATCGAGAATCTGATCGTGCGCAACGGCTGTGATGTCTCCGAGACGCTGGCGCCGCTGAGCATCGGCGGCAACAGCGAGCCGTGGGAGGCAAAGGCCGCCTTCGGTGACCGCGTCGCACTGATCGGCGGCATGGACCAGCACAGTGTGCTCACCAGTGGGAGCGCCGCGGAGATCCGCGAAATGGTCCACACGCTGTTCGAACGCGTCGGCTACGACGGCGGTTACGTCCTCGGTTGCGCCGACCACTTCTTCGAGACGCCGGTCGAGAACCTGCGCGTCTACGCCGATGCCGCCCGCGAATGCGTGTACTGACATGCGCGGCGATGTATGCCTCCCCCGTCCACGGGGGAGGTTGGAGGGGGTAAGCGCCCGCTGCAGCGGGCTCGACCGGCGCACACAAGGCGGATTCAGCCGTCGCTGCTCAATAGACCGGCGATGAATCGCCGGTCGGGTTTGCCCGGCGTGACGCGTTGCGGCGCGGCATGCCTCCCTTGTCCACGGGGGAGGTTGGAGGGGGTAAGCGTCCGGCGCACGGGCGACGTCGGAGCGCACGCCCGCGCATCCGTTGTTCTATCCGACCGCCGCAGTCCAGGTGACATCCAATGATTACCGAGAGGGTATTGGCACAAGTCCAGGAAACCATCGACCGGCATGACTTGCTCGTGCCGGGTGGCACGGTCGTCGTCGCCGTGTCCGGCGGCCCTGATTCGCTGTGTCTGCTGCACGTGCTGTGTACGCTCCGCCGCACCTGCGGCGTCGCGCTGCACGTCGCGCTGCACGTCGCGCACCTGAATCATTGTCTGCGCGGCAAAGAGTCCGCCGCCGATTCGACCTTCGTTCGCGAGATCGCCGCGGAATGGGGCCTGCCCATCACGCGCACGTCGGTCAATGTGCGACGGTTGGCTGCCGAACAGAAGGGCTCCGTCGAGGAGGTCGCCCGTACCGTGCGCTATCGCTTTCTCGCGTCGGTCGCCGCGAAGATCGGCGCGGAGCGCATCGCCGTCGGACACAACGCCGACGATCAGACCGAGACAGTGCTGATGCACTGGCTGCGTGGGGCCGGGTTGGCCGGCCTGCGCGGCATGCGTCCCAAAGCGCGGCTGAGCGGACTGCGGCTCGGTACGGACGAGGACGTTTCGCCAGAGCTATGGCTCATTCGCCCGCTGCTTGCCGTGTCGCGCGCCGATATCGAAGCCTACTGCGCTGCACATGGCCTCCAACCGCGCTTCGATCGCTCCAACCTGGATACAACCTACTTCCGCAATCGCCTGCGTTACGAGCTGATTCCCTATCTCGAAAGCTACAACCCGCAGATCCGCGCGCTGATCCGTCGTTCGGCGGAGGTGCTGGCTGGCGACTACGAGCTGCTGCACGCACAGGTTCAGCGGACGTGGAGCGACGTGCTGCGCGGGAGCGGCGCAGGGTGGGTCGCCCTCGATCTGCCCGCTTGGCGGGTGCTGCCGCTAGCCCTGCAACGCTCGCTGGTACGCCTGGCGGTACAGACCCTGCGCAGCCATCTGCGCGACATCGGCTGGGAGCACGTCGAGAATGCCGTTCGGATCGCCCGCGAGCGCGAGACCGGTACGCAGGCGACGCTCCCCGATGGACTCGTTCTGACTGTCGGCTACGACGAGCTGGTCATCGCCGAAGCGGGCGTCGTGCCCGCTGCCGCGCCGCTCTTCCCGTGGCTCGACGTGGACAGCGTGACGCTGCGCTTGCCCGGCATCAGCGCGCTGGGCCAGTCCGGCTGGCAGCTCGAGGCCGTCTATCTCGACGCCACCCCCGACGCGCTCGCACGCGCAGCGTGCAATACCGACCCAAACCAGGCGTTCCTCGACGCTGATCGCGCCGGCGAGCTCCGTCTGCGCCACCGCGCGCCGGGCGACTGGTTCTGCCCGCTCGGCATGGGCGGCAAACGCCAGCGGGTGCGCGAATTCATGATCAACGTGAAGATCCCAGCCCAATCGCGCGACCGCGTCCCCATTCTCGTCAGCGACATGGGGATCGTCTGGATCGCCGGCTGGCGCGCCGACGAACGCTTCAAGGTCCAGCCTGACACTCGCCGCATCCTGCACCTGAAGCTACTCCATTCGCCTTGAGCGTGATCGTGCATGTCTCCTCCGTCCACGGGGGAGATTGGAGGGGGTTAGCTGCGGATATCTCCAAAATACTTGGGCGCCGGCAAGCAGTAGGCAGGTTACGCTGAAAGCACGACCTGCCAGGCTCATACGAAGTCTCGTTGTTGGTCAAGATTGGGCCAATCTCCGATGCTGCCGTCGTTGTTCCGGAACTGCTGCACCTGGGCGGACCGTGTGCCGGTCTGCACTACAGTAGATTGACACAGTCTGGTACAACGAGGGCGTTCTCCAGCAAATTTGTCGCACACCCCGCCGCATGCCCCCGTCTACGGAGGAGACTGGAGGGGGTCGCTCCGAATTTGCGCAAAACCCGGCTTTATGGTATACTTTCTTTCCGTGTGATATCAGAGAAAAGGTGGTGGTTGTGATGGCCAACGTCAATCTTATCAAGTCGATCGAACAGGCCCAGATGAAAGAAAACCCGGACGAGATTCGGGTGGGTGATATGGTCAAAGTGCACAATCGGATCGTGGAAGGAAACCGCGAGCGTATCCAGGTCGTGCAAGGCACCGTCCTGCGGGTTACCAAGGGTGGGTCGCAGACCTCGTTCACAGTACGCCGGGTGGCTGCTCATTCGGTAGGTGTCGAGCGCACTTTCCTGCTGCATTCCCCGCGCATCGAGAAGATCGAAGTGCTCAGACACAGCCATGTCCGTCAGGCTCGGCTGTATTTCTTGCGTGACCGGAAGCAGAAAGCGGCGCGGCTCAGAGAGAAACGCTACTAGTCGCACAGGCCGGTTGGGTGAGCGCCAGCACGCGCTCAACGCCGTCATACTCTGCGTGTTGTAATACAGACCGAGAAGAATCAATGGATCGAGGAGCGTGGGCGGCAATCTGCGCTCCTTATGCTTTTTCTCTTGAAGGGACCGGCATGCTCCAGCAATTCCCGACGTTGGACAATGAAAACCGACTGTGGACCAGCGGCTATCGCATAATCGCCGGCCTCGATGAGGTCGGGCGGGGCGCCTGGGCCGGCCCGCTATTCGCCGCAGCGGTGATCCTCCCCGCCGAGCTGCCCGAGTTGGAACAGTGCCTCGCTGGGGTCAGGGATTCCAAGCTGTTGTCGCCGCGACAGCGCATCCGTCTCGTCGAGACCATCCACCAGGTCGCTCTCGCTGTGAGCATCGGGCAGGCATCACACGAGGAGGTCGACCGGCTGGGCGTGGTCGGCGCAACGCGTCGGGCGATGTGCATTGCGCTCGCTGGCCTCAGCGTCTCGCCCGAATTCCTCCTGATCGATGCGCTGCAATTGTGCCAGGTCGATCTGCCGCAACAGTCCCTCATCAAGGGCGACGTGACCTGTCTGTCGATTGCGGCCGCTTCCATCGTCGCGAAAGTTGCGCGCGACGAGTTGTGCCTCCAATTGGATCGGGAATACCCCGGCTATGGTTTTGCGCAGCACAAGGGATATGGCACCGCATTGCACCGGCAATGTCTGGCCGAGCTGGGTCCGGCGCCAATCCACCGGCGTTCGTACGAACCGGTTCGTGCGCTGTGTGAGTTGTGGTCGAGCCGCTGATGGATCGCACTGCGCTGGGCCGCCGCGGCGAAGAGCTCGCCGCCGCTCTCCTGCGCGCACAGGGATACTGCATCCTCCAGCGTAACTGGCATTACCACGGGTTAGGCGAGATCGATCTCATCGCCCAACACGGTGAACTGTTACTGTTCGTAGAAGTGCGGACGCGACGGGGCCATGCCTGTGGCCTGCCCGAAGAGTCGCTCCTGCCGGAAAAACGCGCGCGTTTGCTGTCCCTGGCCGAAGCATACCTGCAGACATATACCTGGGATGGTAGTTGTCGGATCGATGTCATTGCATTGGAATTAGACAACCGCGGGCAGTTGGTTCGAAGTCGCCACATCGAAAATGCTGTCACTGGTTGGGATTGGAATTACAGATGACTGATGAAGTCAAGGGATATCTCGCCGCTCTGATCTCCTGCATTTCCGTCGCCTTTGGGTTCGTCGGGATGAAGGTCATGATGGACTATGCGACCGCGCTCACTGCGCAGAGCATGTTCTTTCTGATGGGTGCCCTGCTCAGCCTGGGCATTCTCTTCTTCATGCGCGGTCATGTCCGGCTCCAGTCCTTGAAGCGGAACTGGGGTTTCTATTCGCTGGTTTGCCTGTTGATGATCTACACGGCAACGACGACGTTCCTCTCCATCGATCTGATCGGACCCGGTCCGGTGGCATTCGTCAACCAACTGGGCATCGTATTTGCCGTCTTGTTGGGTACGCTCGTGTTCGGGGAGCGGTTCCGCTGGCTCGATGGACTGGGCGGTCTGATCGCAGTCCTGGGTGCGGTGTGTATGACCTACGCACCGCTGGAATCCATGAAGGCGGGGGTGTTACTGGTGGCGAGTGGGGCGTTGGTCCTATCGTTTCATAACCTCATCATCAAACGTCACTCCGCCGAGATAGACAAGATGGAGCTGCTCTTTGTGCGGGCGCTCACCACCTTCTTGGCGGTTGCACTGCTAGCGACGGCAACCGGCGAAATGCAGCGCCCACCCCTCTGGCTCATTCCAGTCGGGGCGCTCACGTCGCTCTTCGGCTTCCTGGCGGTGAACTTCTTCCGCTATATGGCCCTGGGCTACATCGACATGGGCAAGGAGTCTATGCTACGTGTGATCTCGCCATTGGTGGTGACGGTGATCTCGTTCGTGCTCTTTCATACGATACCCGATACGGCGGAGGTGTACGGCAGCGTTTTGATTCTGCTCGGCGTTTCTTTGATCCTGTTTCGTCCGCTCTTCCAGCCGTATGCCACTGTATCGCAGGCGGGCCGGTGATGCCGGCCCCGGGGCGCTGGCGTGGAGCAGGGGCTGTGCGCTCCCCGCTTCGCTGTGGCGCGTTTCGCGCGGCTCGCGTGGCAGGCCAGTACCGTGGCGCGTGTACGGGCGCATTGTGAGGCAATGTCTTGGCGTTACCAAAGAACTACACCGGTTATGGGCTGGCACTCGGCTACCACGTGATCTCCGCGCTAGGGGCGATCGCCGTCAAGCTGTTTATGAACGCGTCGTCCGTCGAGACGACGATGTTCTTCTGGTATCTCTCCGGTTCGGTGCTGACCCTGGGTCTGCTCGTGTATCGCCGCCGGGGCTTCGACTTCTCTCCGCTCATCGCTAAGTTGTCGTTATATCTCACCATCAGTGGGGTGATGGTGGTGGCGGTCGTGACCTGGTTCCTGTCCGTCGAGTTAGCGGGGCCGGGCGTTGCCGCTTTCGTGAGCCAGTTGGGTATCGTCTTCAGCGTCCTGCTCGGTGCATTCGTGCTCGGTGAGCGCTTCACACGGCTGGATGCACTGGGCGGTACCGTGGCGATTCTCGGAGCGTTCGTGCTCATGTACCGTTCGGGTGATGCCGTCGTTACCGGCGCGCTGCTCGGTATCATCAGCGCGTTCGGATCGGCGTTTCATGGCCTGCTGGTCAAGCGGCACATCGCACGGATCGATAAGGTCGATCTGCTGTTCGTGCGCAGTGTGGTGATCTGTCTGCTGGTATGGCCCTGGTCCGCCGTTGCTGGCGGCAGGCTGGCCACGCCGCCGGTCTGGCTGCTGGCGTTGATCTTCGTCGGGGCTGGTGTGGCTCACGTGCTGGGGAACCTGGCCCTGTATTCCGCATTGGGCTACATCGATCTGGCGAAAGTGTACATTCTGACTGTGATCCAGCCGGTGGTGGCGATGGCCGGGGCGTTCTTCATCCTGCAACAAGAACCCACTACCGACCAACTGCTCGGCAGTGGGTTGATTTTGTTCGGCGTTGCGTTCATTCTCGTTCAGCCGCTGCTCTCAGCGCAGCGCGCGGCCAGTGAATCCGGCTGAGCCGCCCCGCGTGAGCCGGTCGTTACGCCTGTTCCCGGGCAATGCGCAGAATGGCTTCGAGAGCGCGTTCCACATCCGCCTCCGTGGTCGCCCACGAAGACACGCTGATGCGGATAGCTGTGTGCCCCTGCCAGTGCGTCTCGCCGACCCACAGCGTGCCGTCTTCCTGGATCGCCTGTAGCACGCGGCGTGTCGTCTCTGCGTCCCCGAATTTGACCAACACCTGGTTGAGCACGACTTCGTTCAGCACATCGTAACCAGCGGCCCGCAACCCTTCCGCAAAGCGCCGCGCATGGCGGCAGTCCATCTCGATCAGCTCGGCTACGCCCTTACGTCCGAGCGACTTGAGCGCAGCCCACACCTCGACGGCACGTGCGCGCCGCGAGGCCTCGGGTGTGTAGGCGAAGGGTTCCCGTTTCTCGCGCTGTGGCAGATAAGCCGCACTCAGGGCCATCGCACCGCGCAGGTGTTGCGCGTCGCGCACCAGAGCCAGCCCGCTGTCGTACGGGACGTTGAGCCATTTGTGTGCGTCGGTTGCCCACGAGTCGGCCTGTTCCACACCCACGGCGAGATGAGCGTACTCCGCTGAGGCTGCTGCCCACAAGCCGAATGCCCCATCCACGTGGACCCATGCACCCACCCGATGGGCGATCGCACATGCCTCGCGAAACGGGTCGAATGCGCCGGTGTTCACGTTGCCGGCCTGGAGGCAAACGATGGCCGGACCCGACAGCTGTGGCAGCTGCTCAACCAACACCCGGCCCTGTCCATCGACGGGCACCCGGATCACCCGCTCACGCCCCAGCCCCAGCATGGCGAGGGCCTTGAACAGGGTCGAATGCGCTTCTTCGCCCACGACAACGGTGATCTCGGGCGCTCCGTACAGGCCCTGTGCCTCGACGTCCCACCCGACACGGGCCAGCACCGCATGGCGCGCCGCTGCCAGGCAGGTAAAATTCGCCATCGATGCGCCGGTCACGAACGCCCCGCCGCTCTCCGCTGGCAGTTTCAGGATGTCGAGCAGCCAGCTCAGCGCGACGTCTTCCAGTTTTGCCGCGATGGGCGACATCACCACCAGACCGACGTTTTGGTCCCAGGCGCCCGCCAACCAGTTCGCGGCGAGCGTCGCTGGCAGCACCCCACCGATGACGAAGCCGAAATAGCGTCCACCGGCCGTTGCCACCGTGGCCGGTGAGCCGAAGTCGTCCAGCAGGGCCAGTACATCCTGCGCTGCGCTTGGGCCTTCCGGCAGCTCCTCGTCGAACTTCGACAGGTTCTCGACCGCCTCGTCTGTGGGAACGACATCGCGGTCTGTGAGACTTTCCAGGTAACGCGCCGCCCGTTTGGCGGTCTCTTGCAGCAATTGTTCGGACATGCTCACCTCTTCAGGATATGCGCGCAATTTCGCGCGGTTGCGCTGGATGGTTGTTTGCGGCATGCGCTTCACTGCCCTAGCGAATCCGTGCCATTCTACCACAGGTCCTGCTCGAAAACAAGCGCTCTCGCGCGGCGGGGACGCCTGGCAGCCCGTTCGCGCCGATCGCCGCGCAAGCGGAACGCGTCCAGGATGGGTCCAGTCTCTGCGCGTGATCCCAGACTGGGCCAAGCTACCACGCTGCGAGTCAGCGCAGGAGTCGCTGTAATCCCAGCGGGTCGCCACCACAGGCTATCGCCAAAGAT
>ENA-OSEO01005058-OSEO01005058.1-sediment-metagenome-genome-assembly--contig:-NODE-5058-length-13096-cov-3.787695_pt1 | contig 13096 bp, 11 predicted proteins | sample MGYA00237883_ERZ534232 | MGnify/ENA metagenome assembly ERZ534232
TGCATTTTCTTAACAATCTTGTAAAATCTATCAGGGACAGTATTATCATGGGCAGATTCGTTGAGTTCAAACGCTCCTTTTTAAGGGAATACACAAAGGAATAGATCTACAAATGGGGATAAAAGAATATAGTATTAGTAAGAGTACATTCTCCACTTTTCTGGTGATGTCCTGTACCTTTTTTTCCAGGTTTCTTGGTTTTGTACGTACTGCGGTTATTACCGCAATTTTTGGGGCCAGTGGTCTGGCGGATGTTCTAAATCTTACCTTTGCCATCCCTAATAATTTAAGGAAACTTATGGCAGAGGGTGCCTTATCCTCCGCCTTCATTCCAGTCCTTTCAAGAACCCTCCAAGAGGATAATTCCACAAAAAACTCCAATACTCTTGTAAAAAATATTCTCTCCTTTCAACTTTTGATTCTCATTCCTCTTTCAATTCTGTCCATTATTTTTGCAAAGCCTCTTATAAAAATAATTTTGGCAGAATTCCGGGAACCTTGGCAGATTGAACTTTCAACAAGGCTTTTCCGATGGTTCATCAATTACCTTCTCCTTATCTCCATAAGTGCAGTTCTTATGGCGGTGCTTAATTCCCACAATTATTTCTTTATTCCTGCCATTACCCCCTTACTTTTTTCCATTTCTGTTATTGCTTCGGTACTAGTTTTTCAGGAAAAATTGGGTGTTTACGCCATGGTATTAGGGGTGTTACTAGGCGGTATTCTGCAGATTTTATTCCAAATCCCTGTTTTTTATAAACTTGGTTACAGCTTTAAGCCGAATTTCCAATTCAATAATCCAAAATTCAAACAGATACCTATTCAATGGGGGCCGGTATTAGCCACCTCTTCTCTTTATACCATTACCGAAACAATTGCTTTTCGATTTGCCTCTGGTTTAACCGATGGAAGTACCTCTGCTATGACCAATGCTCTAGTTTTTTGGCAGCTTCCCTTTGGAATTTTCTCCGCCTCCATTACCACGGTTATGTTTCCCAGAATGAGCCGTCAAGGTGCAATAAAGGATTACGAAGGCTTAAGAGATACGGTACAGTACGGATTACGTTTTCTCTTTATTCTTCTTATTCCTTCTGCGGTGATACTTTCTCTTTATGGAAAAGAGATAATCGGTATTGCCATACAAAGGGGAAAGTTTACCTCAGCTAATACAATTCTAACAGCAAAGGTTTTAACAGCCTATTCCGTAGGACTCTTCAGTGTAGGAGCCTACAATTTTCTTCAAAGATACTTTTACTCTAGGAGTAACTTCAGAATTCCCTTTTTTATTGCCCTTTTTGTCTCTGCTGTAGATATTATACTATCCTTGATTCTTAAGGAAACCAAATTGGCGGTTCAAGGTCTTGCCTACGCAAATTCAATTGCCTTTACCCTAGGCCTTATTCCCATGATCTATTTTATAAAGAGAGATCTGCTATTTCTAGAGGGAATGAAAATTCTTAAAACCTGCATTAAAGTAATCGGATGCCAGATTTTACCGGTAGGTTTTATAGTTGTTTATCGTTATTATACAGGAAGTTTCTGGTTTCAGGGAAGTTCAATATCCGGATTTCTCTACCTTATCCTTGGACTTCTAGGTTTCACGATTCTTACGGTGGTAGGGTACAGAATTGTTAATATAGAGATTCTTTCGATATTATTTAGAAGAAAAAGAAAGAAACAGGAAGGAATAAAATGATCAGATTACTGTTCCTTACAATAATGATTCTCTTACTGCCAGAAATAAACCTACTGTCTAGCGAGGAGATTCCCAGAGAAGAGGAGATAGTTTCCATAACTGTGGAAAGAAGGGAAACCCTAAACTATGGGATTGAAACAGAGGTTGTTGATCTTTTAAAGAAATTATCCGAAGAAAAGGATATAAATTTGATTTCCGAAGTAGGAGAGGTTTTTAACTCCACTTCCAATGGAAAGATACTTCAAGCTTGTTTGGAGTATTTTCTGGAGATTAAAATATTTAGATACACAGAAAAGGCTATAGCTCTGGCAGAGGATTACGATAACCTGGAAAAAAATCTCGTCAGTCTTTCCCTTAAATATATTTCAGAGGCAAGGGATACCAAGGGTATTCCTGTTATAGAAGAGATTCTGGATCTGGAAGACCCTCTTTTAGTCCAGGCTGCAGTAACAGCTCTTGGGAAGCTAGGTAGTAAAGATCAGGCTCTTCTATTGATGGAAAAACTTGAGGATGAGTTTTTTCCTGCTCAGGCTAAACCAGAAATTATAAGGACCCTTGGAGAATTGAAATTTAAGGAAGCCTTGCCCCAGCTTATCTCTATACTGAACGATACTACGGAGCAGCCCTCTTGGAGATGGTATGCTTGTGAAGCCCTTGGGAAGATGGGGGATCCAGAAGGACTAGAGGCAATAAAAAATGTTTATACTTCCGCAGACCCGACTCTTCGTTCCTACATTGTCTCTGCTATGCAGTTCTTTAAACCAAAAGAAGTTGAAGACTTTCTCATTGAGGCCTTACGGGATTCTTTCTGGAGGGTTAGGGTTCAAGCTGCTTCAAGTCTTGGGGAGATAAAGTCTTTAAAGGCTCTGGATATACTAAAATACAAAGCCTCGAAGGATCCTGAAAACAATGTAAGAATCGCTTCCATCAAGGCTTTGGGAGCTCTGGAATCCCGGGAAGGATACGATTTTCTGCAGACCCTGCTTTTGGATGAAAAAACACCCTTGGCATCCAGACAGGAGGTGATCCTTGTTCTTATTGCAAAGGACTTGGAATCCAGTTTATCCTTCCTGGAGACTATTATTACAAAGGAGTGGGAAAAGGATAAATCCAGACTCCTGGACACTTTAGGAAAAGGATTATCCACAGTTAGCAATCCCTCCCTTGCTCCTATCTTTGAAAAAATGCTCAGTCATAAGGAGTTAACAATAAAAATCTATGCCTTACGGGGGATTGCTTTAAACCGTATAACCTCCCTCCGGGGCAGGGTAGAGGAGTTAACAGAAAAAGGGGTAGTGGAGGTAATTAGAAAAAACGCTCTGTCTACCCTGGAATCTCTTGAATAAAGAGCAACAAAAAGCTCCCGGGGTTAGTCCCGGGAGCTTATAATATCTTAATCACAACTTTTAACTAAAAAACTGCTTTATCTATCTCTAAAATCCTGAATCTGTAATTCCTTTCATTAATTGTAAATTCCAATTCCTCATTCTGTTTATGGTTATATAATTCCGATCCCAGAGGAGAAAGATAGGAAATTATATTCTTGGAAGGATCCGATTCCCAAGGTCCCAGAATAGTAAAGGATTCGGTTTTATTATTCTCCAGATTAAGAAGCCTAGCAATGGTACCAAAACTTACTTTAGAGGTATCAACCTGCTCCTTATCAAAGATCCTTGCTTTTTCAATTTCTTCCTTTAGCTTAGCTACGTTCGTATTGAGAAGCTCCTGTCGCTCCTTGGCAGCTTTATATTCTGCATTCTCCCTTAGATCTCCCATTTCAAGAGCCTGACCTATCTCCTTAGAATTTTTTGGTACCTCAATCTCTAGGATATACTGAAGCATCTTCTGTTTGTTTTCGTAACTTGCCGCTGTAACAAGCATTCCGCCACGAGTTACTGATTCCTTTTCGTCCTCTCCGTAGAAATGGAAATTAGGATACTTCTCTACAATTTTGTGCTTAAGCTCAATTCGTATTGAGGGATCCAGATCCTTTATATCCTTGACCAGAGTATAGAGTCGGCTAATTGAATCCTCATCGGTTGCCAATATGAATTCTTCAAGCCGGTGCTCCTTAAAAAGGAAGGTTTGAATCTGTTTGTTCAGTCTTCGGTTATCACTTACATCTCTCTTATTACTGATTTCACGGAAAGAAATATCTAATAGGTGCACCATTCCTATAAGTATTTTCTCATATTTAAGGTTGTATTTTCCTGCCCAGGCTGATTCTGAAAAGGCCTTTGCAATCCAAAGAAAAGCTTCTCTGTTTTCTCTGTAGCCATCAATTATAGAATCAAAAAGTGTCTTGATTTCTTCGGTTTTATCAAAGTCTTCCAGTTCCTCAATTATATACTTAGATGGATAAACCAGAAAAAGCTCTAAGAAATATTTTGGCCAAATTAAGATATGTCGTTTTATTGATTCAAGAAAAGATCTTCTTAAATCGGGATCTTCTAGTTGCCTGAATATCGAAGAAGGATCCGTTATTTGACTAAAGATTTCCTTAAAATCAAATTGGAAACCAGGATTAAGAAAGGGGAATCTTTGAACAATGGATTTAACGGCAAAGAAACTCACAACGACAAGTTCATTAACATTATTATAAGCCTTAAGGTAATTAACGAAGTAGTTGAACATCTCTCCAAAATATTCCGATTCCGGATCGGAATGTTCAAGGAAATCATTGATTGCTTTAAGTTTAAGAAAGATATTCTTTGCAGCTTTAAATTGATTAAAGGCCTTCTCCTCAAAGGAGATCGGTTTTTCCCTTACCATATATGAATCAGCCTTTTCGGGCAGGTTTCCGAACATAGGATCAGCTTTTAATACCTTTCTTGCCTCGCTACTCCAGGTACTCCATTCACCAGTAGTAAGGATGCTGGGAACCAGTTCATCCTTGATCTGCTTCATACTGCAATTATTATCATAGCTTTTTATTATGGTTTTCAGTGCCCAGGGGAGATCCGATTTGATTTTTTCATGCAGTTTTTCCTTTTTCCAGATGCACTTTAGAACCCATATATGGTCTTTGCTTAAACTGATGAGGGCATTAACTGCCATCTTTAGGGACATCCGGTGATCACGCTTCTTAACAAAATCAATTACTATAATGTCATCCTTGATTGAAGAGATTCGCCCGATTCCCCAAGAGCGATGGAAAACAAAATTTCCAGCATCAAAGGAGATATGTTTTTCAAAGTCGCCAATTGCCTCGTGCACATTCCTCCAGCTTTGACTAAGATTAGAGATCTTTATGTATTCTTCCAGCTGGCTATGATAATTGAATTTTTTTCTAAAGCATTCAGTAATCTCTTTTCTGGCCTGCGAATTTTTCGGATCGTAATAGAGAATCTTTTTCAGGATATCGATTGCATTATCCCAATCCTCTCTCTCTTTATAACTTTTATACAACTCCTCCAGGAGTACCGTTGCCCGTTCGTTGTTGAGTATGCTGGATACCTTCTTTTCAACATGATAAAAGAAATCCAGATCTTCTGGACAGTATTCAATTAATTTCTGCCAAATCTCTTTTACATGAGCAAACAGCTTTTTATTTAAGAATCTGTGTATTGCCTTCTTATAAAAATCCACAGCTTCTTCTTTATTGCCCTGCTTCTCTTTCCTTTCTGCAATGGCTTTTACTATATCAGTCTCTTCATAATCGATTTTGATGAGTCTTTCCCAGATCTCATACATCTTTTCTTCTTCATTTTCATTAGAATAACAATCCGCCAGGGTTCTAAGAGCTGTTTTATTCTCTCCAAACTCCAATATTCTTTTACAGAGATACTCAACAATCTTCCATTTATGATTATCCATAAAAATATTTATCAGATGGATAAGATTCGTATCATCTACCTGTTGTCTTTTTAGGGATATAATTCCGGAGATGTACAGAGCAATAATGCTGTTCTTTGTATGAACCAGATGTTCATCACAGATTTTTTTTACCTCTACCTCTGTTTCATCGGTAAGATTTTTTAAGATCAACGAATCCAATTCCTTAAGATTGTTGATGGTATAGCTGTTGATGGTTGCTCTGGTCCACTTTTCTTCATTCAGAAGTTCGTGGATTGTTTTCTTGCTTAAATCGGACATCTTAATTGCTCCTAGGCTATTTAGTATAGAGCTCGTAAACTGACTCATTTATTTTTTTTATCTTTTCCAATATCTCTTCAACTTTTTCTCTTGATTCCTTGTTTACTATGTAATGATCAATCAGCCAGAAATATTTATTTATAAGTCTTGGCACTGTAAGTGTGTCCTGGGGGTTTTCCTGGAGTCTGCTTTCAAGACTATAAATTTCCTGTTTCAATTTTCCATATTCCAGAGGGCGAAGCTCCCTTTTTACAGTAAAAACACTGTAAAGAACCCCATATACCGGAATCCATTCTTCAAGTTCTGGGCTTTTATGGCCCATCTCTGTTATACGCTCAATTAGTCTTTGAATAAGCAGAGATTCCAGGGACAGTATATCTATCCTTTGGGGATCAATAAAAAAAGCTTCCCTAAAGAAAACTTTTGCTGCTCTAAGTTCATTGACAAAGGCATAACAATCAGCCAATTCCGAGAGTATTACAGGATCGTCCACCCTTTGATGGCTTGCTCTCTCCAGAAATTCCAAAGCCTTACCATAATTACCCAAACCTTTATAACAAAGGGCAAGCCGGTAAAGTATCTCTGTATCCGAACTCCCATCGTCATTGTACAGACGCATATAATTAAACAAGGCTTGTCCAAAAAGATATTGTCTTATGGCGTAAACCGATTTTTCATAGTTGTTTTCCAACCTTTTAAGAAAAACAAGAAACGCCTTCCATTCCTTAATCAGGAACTCCCCTTTTTCAAAAGGATCAAGAATATTTGTAAGTATCCTCTCCCTGTCTTTCCAAAAATTGATGCATTTCATTGATGCAACAATCTCTTGATCTTCAAAATCCAGGGATAAGGCTTTTTCTAAGATCTGCTCTGATTCCTCAAAATAACCCAATCTGGCCTTACCATAAGCCTGAACCAAGAGTTCAGATATTTCTTCCTTCTTTTTTTCCTGTACATCCATGTTATTGTGATTGACCAGCCTGTTTTTAGCTCTTAGGATCAAGATTTGGATTCCTCTAATACTTTATAAGGGTTAATTTCCAAAAAATGGATAATCAGCTTAATAATTTATCATCAGAGCAATCCCTGGATCTTAGTCCTTCTATTATAACATCTGCAACATATTAGTCAATCATCCTGTATAATTGCTATTTTAACCAATTTCTGTTAAAACAAATCTATGAAACAAAGAGAAATACTTGTCGCACCCTCAATACTTTCCGCAAATTTTACAAATCTCGCAAAGGAAATTGATAAATGCAATAAATCTGGTTGTGATCTTATTCATCTTGATGTCATGGATGGGATTTTTGTACCCAACATCACCTTTGGACCCAAAATGGTAAAGGATATCAGAGATATTACCCCTCTTCCCCTGGATGTACACCTTATGATAACACAGCCGGAAAGATATATTAAGGATTTTTCTTCCGCTGGTGCGGATATTATCACCCTCCATGGAGAGGCTTCTATACATCTCCACAGAAGCCTTTCAGCTATAAAGGATCTAGGGAAAAGGGCTGGGGTCTCCCTTGTTCCGTCTTCTCCTGTGGTTTCTATAGAAGAGATACTCTATATGGTTGATCTAGTACTTGTTATGACTGTTAATCCCGGTTTCGGTGGCCAAAGCCTGATACCTAAAGCCTTGGAAAAGGTGAGAACCCTGGCTGATCTTAGGGAAAGGGAGGGCTATTCTTATAAAATCTCGGTGGACGGAGGAGTAAACAGGGGTACGGCAGAAAAAATCCGCCAAGCTGGAGCAGATATTCTTGTAAGTGGCTCTTCATTTTTCTCTTCTAAATTTCCAGAGGAAGAGGTATTATTTCTTAAGGGCTATAAAGTCGTTTAGTTGTCTTTGATTTTCGCCGAAAATCGATTTAGGAGTTAACCATTGAAGAAGACAGGAATTATCCTTATAAGCATGCTCCTATTTTTTTGCTTTTCCCTGGACCTAGGAGCGGACAACAATCAAGGTCTTGTTAAAATTAAAAACGGTATTACCTATTTTCAGAATGAAGCCTATGATAAATCCCTACAGGAGTTTCGTGAAATTATATTAAACTCCTCTCTTCAAGAGTATCATGGAGATGCCTATTACTGGATTACAAAAATCTTTCTAGCCCTTGGTCAGTTTGATAATGCTTCTAAAAGTATAGAGTTTTTTCTTACAAATTATAAGAATCACCCCTCTTACCCTGAGCTTTTTTATCAAAAGGGAAGAATCCTTTTCCTTCAGGAGGATTATGAAAATGCAATACTGCTTTTTAAATCCTTTCTTGATTCCTTTCCTGACTCCGATTTTGTTCCTAACAGCTTTTTTTGGATAGGTGAATCCCTTTATTATCTTGGTCATTATGATGATGCCTATAAAGTCTTTACAATGGTAATCCAGAATTATCCAACCAGTTTCAGATACGAGGCAGCTCAATACAGGATTTCTTTAATTGACCTAAGAAAGAGGGAACAGGAATTATTGCAGCTATTAAAAATCAGCCATGAGGAGTATCTTAAACTACTAGAGGAATTTCAGAGGAAGGAGAAGGGTTACGAACAAGCGATTCTTGAATATCAAAGAAAACTTTCCGCCCTTGCCTCTCAGGATTTAGGGTCACAGATCCTAAAACTATCCCAGGATCTTACTCAAAAAGAGGGACAAATCGAAGCTCTGAAAAATGAGAACCGTAATCTGAAAACCCAGCTTGACCAGGCTATAGAGGCTGCAAGAAGGAGCTCCGCCTCCCCAGCAAAGGAGGTTCAGCCCCTGCCTATTCTTCCAGCAGAACAGACGTCAGAATTATTGAGAATTAAAGATGAAGCTTTATCCCTTAAAGATTTCTATTTAGACTGGCTTTTAAGAAGAGCGGAGCGATGATAATGAAAAAAAGATACCTTTTATTAATAATACTGTTGTTTTTTCAGATTTTTTCCATCGCTTCTCTGGAATTGACGGAAGGCAGGATTAAACTTGTAATTCAAGAGAATACAGGCCGGTTCTCCCTCTTTTTTCTAGAGGATGTTAGACGAGGGAATTTCATACCCCTATTCTTCAGCCAGGACCCCAGAACCTCTGTACTGAGTGTGCTAGTTGAAAATCGTGTTTTCAGAATGGGGGAAGGCGCCGATTTCCGGCAGACCGTGGAACAAATCCCTGATGGAGCCCTGATAACCTGGCGTTCTCAGCAGTTTGAGGTAACTCAGAAATTTACCTTCATTAAATCCGTCAATTCCGTATTAACCGACGGGATAAGTATCGAAATAACCATCCGAAATGTTTCGGAGCAGAATCTTTCGCTGGGAGCCCGATATCTCCTTGATACCTATCTGGGAGAAAAATCAAACGCCCACTTCCTCCTTTCCGATGGAAAAGAGATAAAATCTGAGCTTGATCTTAAAGGATCTCTGCCTGATTATTTTGTTTCCAAGAGGGATGACCAAATTGGTTTTCAATGTATGCTTTCCGGAGAAGGAATCGTATCTCCCAGCAGGGTTATTTTTGGTAACTGGAAGCGTATGAATGATACCTCTTGGGCTTTTGATTCTATTTTGAACCGAAATTTCAATCTTCTGCCTTATTCAATAAATGATTCTGCAGTTTTACTTTATTATGATCCGATAGTTTTATCTCCAAAGGGTAATCGGATGATCAATATCCTTCTGGGTAATTTTAATCCCAAAGGATTCAGTACAAAAGTGGCCTCAAGCGTAGACACGAATCTTAATCAGTTATACTCACAGACTGTAACTGCTACTAGTAGAACCTCTGATTCGGCAGAGATTTCTGTAAGAACCGATCTCCTTACAGTGAATGACTTAATAAAACAGATAGACAAAAAATTTCAATCCGGTAACCCTATTACCCAGGAAGAAATCTTGGTTTTTAGACAGATCCTTGAAGAATTAAAGAACAGGAAGAAATCCTATGAGGGTAGATAGCGGAGATTATGGTTCCTACACTTAGAAAGGCGGAAAAACTCTATACAGCCAAGAGATATTCCGAGGTTATCCGGTTACTTGAACCTCAGATATACCGCTTTAGAGAGATATATGAGTATTACTTATTATTGGGAAAGGCCTGCCTCCATTCCAAGGATCTTAGCGGAGCCTATACTTACTTAAAAAGAGCAAACCAGCTTAACAATACTGATAATAAAACTATTCTCTCTCTTGCCCTGGTTCATCTATTAAAACGAGAAACCAATGAAGCTATCAAATACTGGTTTGAGGTGCTGGATAAGGACCCTAAAAACAGGCATGCGAGATATGGTCTTGAATTTGTAAGAAAAAATACTTCCTCCGAGACTTTGGTATTTTCTCTGGAAGACTTCAAATCTTACAATAAATTTATCCCGGAAAAAGTAAATTTCACTCTTCCTCTTTTCCTAGCAGGCGGAATAGTTATTATTCTATTTATCCTTTTTTCCCTCCTTTTTATTAAAGAAAGAGGCTTTTTCATGATGGAACCGCGAGAGGGGGGAACAACTTTGTCAGATTTTGGTTCCTATCAAAATGTCATTGAGAACACAGGATCGGCAAAAATCATTCTTACAGAGCGGGAGATAAAAGAGTCGTATAATAAAGTATCTGATTATTTCAATGATTACAGAGATAATCTTGCTCAAAAAGAGATTAATAGACTACTTATGGCAAATTCTTCTAAGGAGATAAAAAACCAACTCCTGCTCCTTTCCAAATATATTAAAACTCCCAGTTTTACTTCACTGAAGGATAATTTCAGTTATAAGGAAGTATTGAACAACCCTTCTCTTTATGAAGGCTGCTATGTAATATGGAAGGGAAAGATAAGCAATGTTTCCGGAAAGGAACAGGTGATAACTGTGGATCTTCTGGTGGGTTACCAGGATCAGAAGGTTCTGGAAGGAATAGTACCTGTTTCGATCCCTTTCGCAGTTACACTGGATCCCTATTTTGGTTACGAAATTCTTGGGAAAATTCAGATAATTAACAATACTATACATTTAGAAGCAGTTTCTCTTCATCAGCTTGCACCTTAAGGATTTTCAATGAAGACAGTTGTTCAAAGAGTAAAAACCTGTTCTGTAGAGGTTGAGGGCAGAATTGTAGGAAGAATAGAAAAAGGACTCTTAATTTATCTAGGGATAGGGAATGAAGATGGAGAAAGGGAAATAGGTTTTCTTGTAAATAAGATATTAAACCTTAGAATTTTTCCTGATTCCGAGGGTAAAATGAACCTTTCCGTTAAGCAGATAGCCGGAGAAATCCTTGTAGTATCACAATTCACCTTATTTGCAGATCTTTCCAAGGGAAGAAGACCCTCCTTTAACAATGCAGCACAACCCGATTTGGCTATACCATTATATGAAAAATTTATTAAGGAGCTAGAAGACTCCGGGATTAAGGTGGAGCGGGGGATTTTTGGAGCCTTAATGCAGGTTAAGTATTGTAATGATGGGCCAGTCACAATCATCTTAGATTCAGAAGAATTTTATCCATTGACCTGAAAAAATCTTCTCTATAAGATGAAGCAGCAGGGATATTTCTTATATATATAGGGTAAGGAGGAGATATGGCCAAGAAAGCGCCTTTACCACAGCAGCAGATTCCAGAAAACAATGAGGAAAAAACCAGGGCTCTCGAAGCAGCTAAACTGCAAATTGAAAAACAATTTGGCAAAGGTTCCCTGATGAAGCTCGGAACTACAGAAAAGGATTTAAATATTGATGTTATTCCCTCTGGTTCAATTCTTCTGGACGAAGCCTTAGGAATCGGCGGTTATCCCAAGGGCAGAATTATTGAAATCTACGGCCCTGAATCTTCTGGAAAAACCACCCTTGCCCTGCATGCCATTGCAGAATCTCAAAAAAGAGGTGGAATCGCAGCTTTTATAGATGCTGAGCACGCTCTAGATCCCACTTATGCAAAAAAATTGGGTGTGAATACCGAGGAACTCTGGGTTTCACAACCAGACACAGGGGAACAGGCTCTCGAGATAACGGAATCTTTAATACGATCCGGTGCAGTAGATATAATTGTAGTAGACTCTGTTGCAGCTTTGACACCACAGGCAGAAATTGAAGGGGAGATGGGTGACAGCCATATGGGTCTTCAGGCCAGACTTATGAGTCAGGCCTTAAGGAAGCTCACCGGAACTATATCCAAATCCGGTACCTGCCTAATCTTTATAAACCAGATAAGAATGAAGATCGGTGTTATGTTCGGTAATCCGGAAACAACCACAGGAGGAAAGGCTCTTAAATTCTACTCCTCCGTGCGGCTTGAGGTAAGAAAAGTTGAAACTATAACAAAAGGTTCTGATGATGCCATAGGGAATCTTGTCAGGGTAAAGGTTGTTAAGAACAAGGTTGCTCCTCCTTTTAAAAAGGCGGAAATGGAGATCCTTTTCGGCTCAGGCATATCAATCTCCGGCAGCCTTTTGGATTCAGCTCTAAAATATGAACTAATCCAGAAAAGCGGAAGCTGGTATTCCTTTGGCGAGGAGAGAATTGGACAGGGAAGGGATAATGCAAAACAGTATCTTGAAAATAATCCTGTATTGATGAAGGATTTGGAAAGTAAGCTCCGATTACAGCTTTTCCCCAATCTCATTAAAAAGGAAAAGGAAAAACCATCCATTGATAAGGCTGCAAAAAAAACAGTCTTAAAAGAGGAAGAAGATTCAGATAAGGAACTTTTTTAATACTCCAGATGAATCAGCCCCACGGTGAGTGTATAGTATACCTAGGTCTAGGAAGCAATAAAGGAGATTCTCTGTTCTTGATTTCTGATGCTTTGAATCAATTGGGCAGAAAAATTGAAGAACTAATCTGCTCATCCCTTTATATTACCCTTCCAAGGTATAATATAAACCAGCCTCCTTACTACAATGCTGTTTGCAGGGGCAAAACTTATCTTTCTCCTGAGGAGCTTCTCAATGAGCTCAACAGAATAGAAAATAATCTTGGTAGGAACAGAGACCTTGAGGAATTCAAGGGACAGAGAAGCATGGATCTGGATTTACTTCTTTATGCTAGCAGGGTGATGACCACAGAAAATCTTACAATCCCTCATCCAGGTATAAGAGAGAGGAAATTCGTTCTTGTTCCCCTATTGGAACTGGATCCTGAGCTTGTTGATCCTAGAGATGGAACCCAATTTTCGAAGTGCTTAAAAATGCTAGAATCCCAGGGTATTTACTATGAAAACCTAAAGGCTTATGATGGAATTTATACTTTTGGAGGAAATCTAATCTGATGTCCGATACAATACCCCAGGACTCACAAAACTTTAAGGTTAGGGATTTTGAAGGCCCCCTGGATCTGCTTCTAT
>ENA-OSEO01005059-OSEO01005059.1-sediment-metagenome-genome-assembly--contig:-NODE-5059-length-13094-cov-4.781132_pt1 | contig 13094 bp, 9 predicted proteins | sample MGYA00237883_ERZ534232 | MGnify/ENA metagenome assembly ERZ534232
TTCACAGATATTGAGATGCCCCTTGTGCCGGTGTTGATGCAGATGGAACGTGAAGGCATCACCCTGGATACACAGTTCTTCAAGAAATTCAGCAGCGAGATGGAAATAAGGCTGCGCGACATCGAAGAAGGTGTCTACAAGGCCGCAGGATATCCTTTCAACCTGAACTCAACCCAGCAGCTTTCGAAGGTGCTTTTCGAGACTCTAAAACTGGAACCTCCAGACCGCACGAAGAAAACAGCCAGCGGACATTACTCCACCTCGGCCGCCGTTTTGGACGAATTAAGCGGCAAGCACCCGGTGGTCGACCTGCTGCTGGAATACCGCGAACTTGCCAAGTTGAAATCCACCTATCTTGACGCTCTCCCGTTACAGGTGAACCCTCGCACCGGAAGGGTGCATACGAGCTTCAACCAGACCGGAGCGGCCACCGGCCGTCTCTCTTCCTCCGATCCGAACCTGCAAAACATCCCCACGCGTACCGAGACCGGAAGAAAGGTGCGCCTCGGCTTTGTTGCTTCACCCGGCCACCTTTTGCTGTCGGTGGATTACTCGCAGATCGAACTGCGCATCGTGGCCCATATGTCCAGGGATGAGGCCATGCTGGCGGCATTCCGCGCCGGACAGGATATCCACGCCGCCACAGCCGCCGCCATCAATAACGTTCCGCTTGAAAAGGTCACCAAAGACCAGCGCCGCCATGCCAAGGCGATCAATTTCGGCCTCATTTATGGCATGAGCGCCTTCGGTCTCAGCCGCTCAACCGACCTGACGCTGGGCGAAGCCGAGAATTTCGTCAAGGATTATTTTGAACACTTCCCCGGGGTTAAGTCCTACCTGGATAACATTCGCAAGCTGGCAGCCAGCCAGGGGTACGTCGAAACCATGCTGGGCCGCAGGCGCTATTTCCCCAACCTGGCAAACCCGGTCAACTTTAACATGCGCAACCGTGAAGAACGCGAAGCCATCAACGCTCCCATTCAAGGCACGGCAGCTGACATCATGAAAATTGCCATGATCAACCTGCCTCCCGCACTTGATGCCGCCCATTTGAAGGGTAAAATGCTCTTGCAGGTACACGATGAACTGGTCCTCGAAGTCCCTGAAGCGGAACTTTCTGAAACCGCCGCGTTGGTTCAAAAAGTAATGTCTGAAGCCTATAAGCTATCCATTCCGCTGCTCACAGAAGCCAGAAGCGGTATCAATTGGGGCAGTTTGAACGTATTATAAATATGCGATGAAGTTGAAAGAGTAAACATGAGCCAAGAATCCGCACAGTTCCAAGCACTGATGGACCAGGGGCATTCCGCCGCCTGGGAAAAGGATTGGGAGAAAGCTCTTCAGGCTTATCGCCAGGCTTTACAGGAAAACCCCGAGGATGCCATGGCGCTTTCAAGCGCGGGTCTGGCCTGCTTTCAATTGGATCGATACGATGAAGCGCTTGGTTTTTACCAGAGATGCGCCGCGATCACGCCTGACGATCCAATGCCTTTTGAAAAAATGGCGCGGATTTACGAGCGCAACGGCTCCATATCGGAGGCCGTCAAGGCTTTCATGCACTCCGGTGAAAAACAGCTAAAAGCGCGTAATGCCGAACTGACCATCGCTGCCTTCAAAGAGGCCATCCGGCTTGATGCCCAAAACCAGACCGCGCGTATGCGCCTGGCCATGATCTATGACAAAATGGGACTGAAGAGCGAATCCATTGCCGAGTATTTGGTCATTGCCGCGCTGATGCAGGCAGGCGGAGATTCCACCAAGGCCATGCAAGCCGTGCAATACACCATGCAGCTTGACGCCGCGAATAAAGATGCTCAAAACGCCATGCAGATACTGAAATCCGGACAGCAGCTTCCGCTTCCACAGCCCGCAGAAGGAAGCAGCAAGCCGGTTCGCGCGGCCCAGGAAAAACAGGCCGAACCGCCCGAACCTGCCAGGGAATCTCAACCGAAGTATGATCCAATTGCAGAAGCGAGACTGGCTTCCTTGAAAGAAATCGCGGGTTTGCTGTTTGAAAACGGCGATCCCGAAAATGTTGAGGCGCAGCCAACCCGCAAACCATTAAGCTTGCTCACCTGGGGCACTGGTCCGCTTTCACCCAGACAGGCCGAACGCTCGCGAATGCAATCCCACCTGAGCCGCACCATCGACCTGCAGACGGCCGGCAAGGATGATGAAGCAGCCGTCGAACTGGAACGCGCCATCAACCTCAGTCTGGAGCAGCCCGCGGCAGAATTCCTGCTCGGCCTGTTGACCTATGAACGTTCCCCGCAGAAAGCCATGAAGCACTTGCAAAAATCCGTGCATAACCCTGTTTATGCCCTGGCTTCTTTCCTGTTGATGGCAAAGATCAATGAAGCCTCCAAACAAATCAAGGAAGCCGCCCTTCATTATCTGCAGGCGCTGCGGATGGCTGACATTCAAACCGCTTCGCCTGAGCTTGAGAATGAATTAAGCCAGCTCTATGAACCCATTATCGAATCCCAGATGAAAGTGGAAGATGAGAAAAAATTGGACGAATTGTGCCGATCCGTTGAAAAGCAGCTTTTGAGGGCGGATTGGCGGGAATATTTAAAACAGGTGCGCACGCAGCTGCCCTCCCAGGCGGAAGGGAACCCTCCCACCCCACTGGCTGAGATGCTGCTTGAAACCAACACCAGCCAGGTGATCGAGGCGCTGGCCTACATCAAACGTCTGGCGTCTGAAGGTAAATCGAAAACAGCAATGGAAGAAGCTTTCAATGCGCTCGTCTACGCGCCCACGTATATGCCCCTGCACATCCAGATTGGCGAATTGCTCATTCAGGAAGGCCGCATTCACGAGGCTGTTGAAAAATTCATCATCGTAGCCACCCTTTACAACGTAAAAAGCGAGACCGGACAGGCCGTCAGGCTGTTGACCCGTGTGGCCAAGCTGGCCCCCATGGATTTGAGCATCAGGAGCATGTTGATCAACCTGCTGATCTCCAGCGGACGCACCGATGAAGCCATCCAGCAATACATGGATATCGCCAACGTCCACTATCTGCTGGCCGAACTGGACCTTGCCAAGAAAAATTACAAAGAAGCCTTCGCCCTGGCCAGCAAGAGCACAGACGCGAAAAAATGGGCCGTGGCGATCCTCAACAAGATGGCCGATATCGAACTGCAAAGCCTCGATCTGAAAGAAGCCATCAAGATCCTCGAGCAGCTGCGTAACCTTGATCCGCAGGAAGCCTCAACCCGCGCGACACTGGTTGACCTTTACCTGCGCATCGGACTGGTCTCTGGCGCCATGAACGAACTGGATGCCTATCTAAAACTGCTAGATGATGCCGGACAGCATCATTCTGCTGAACGCTTTTTGGAAGAACTGCTTGAAGACAGGCCGGACCACGTTGACATTCAGAAACGGCTGGTGCGTTTTTATCAATCGCAAAACCGCTCAGGAGAGATCGTCGAAAAACTGGATGCCCTGGCCGAAAAATGCCTGAGGCAGGAAAACAGGGAGGGCGCTCTGGCCACCCTGCATAACCTGATATCTCTGAATCCACCCAATGTAAATGACTACCGCAAGCTTTATGAAGAATTAAAGCGGCAGAACGGTTAGCGAAGTCTTCCTGATTGGGATTTTAAATCGAGATTACCACCAAAGCCGGAACCAGGTTTTGCCTCTGGCTTTTTCTCCCCTGACGTTTGCTTCCACTTCTATATTTACCGTGGAACGCGGTTCATAATCTTCCACCGGGAATGTCAACTGGCTGATGCCAAATTCATTGCTCTCAGGTAACCGGTAATACTCTTTTTCCCCATCCGGATAATATACGGTCATTCCCACTTCTGCTCCGCTCAGCGGTTTGAGGGTTTGGTCCTGGACGACAACGAAAACGGTCTGTTGCTCTCCCGCTCCGATCAGCGATTTCAACGCAAACACGTTGACAGATGGCTTTACCTGGTTGCTGGCTACCACCGCGGACTGACTGGATTTCAACAGTTCCGGTTTGCCGACAAATTTATCAAAGTAAATGCGCCCCAGATCGGATAAATTCACTTTTTGCCCGCTGGGCTTATCAGGCCACCATTCCATGCGCACGTTTCTGAAATACTGTACGTAATGTCCGTCTGCCACCTCAACCTCAGAGATCGGGTCGCCAAACCAGGTGTCACCGTCGTAGGCGTCATAGAACTGCAGGAACGCGTAGCACACCGAAAATCCGGATGCGAACGTGCGGCAGGTTGGTCCATCGTTGGGGATATCGGCCAGCTGCGCGTCATCCTCGTGCAGCAGTTCTCCCAACGGTGCAATTTTAACCAGTTCTTCCCCGTCGTTCTCTTCAAGCATAAACAAAGCGCGTTGGAAATACTGTACCTGCTGCCCTGTCTCCAAATCGGTGAAGTCGTCGGTTATGGGATAGCCGAAATAGACCAGTGGATCGGCAACACTGTTATAGGTACGCAGAAATTCTCCCCAGATCCAGTGCCCCGTCTCGGGGATATATACAGAATCTGAGGACTGGGCATTTACTGTGCCGGTAATCCCGGCAGCCAGTAAAAAAAGCACCAAAAAAATCGAAATCCAGCGGTAATCTTTCATCAATCCCATATTATACAAAGGTCGATGGCTATTCGCAACTTTATCGATTTCTTTATTCAAAAATTTAAGGATTTGACAGTTGTTTTGCGCTTCTATGCGCGTTTTTGTCTACTTTTATGGTCAAGACCAGGAAGGCCGCCACGGCCAGCACGCCTATCACTCCCCCGCCGTACCAGATGAAACGTCCGCCATAACTGTCATTCAGAATACCGCCCAATACCGGGGCAAAAAAGGATGCAACATAAGAAGTCATCCAGTAAAAGCTCATATACCTGCCGCGCATCTCAACAGGAGCAACGTTGGCGGTAAAAGTAGTCGCCGTCGGCACAAGTACCAACTCTCCAAAAGTCATCACGACCATGCAAAGCCAGAACCCCCAAAATCCACTGAAGAAAGCGATCATTACCGTTCCAATGGCGCTCAACAGCGTCCCCATGGTCATCATCGCCATCGGTTTGCGCCGTCGGATGAGTTGTGTAACCAGTAATTGCAGGGTGACCACCATGATCGCATTAGTAGTGGGGATGAAACCATACTGACTTTCAGGCATCTGAAAATTAAAATTCGTGTAAACCGGCAGCAGCACCCATACAAGCGATACCAGCATGGATGTCAGTGTCAGCGATCCGATGAACCCCATAAAAGAACCATGCCTGAATATCTGTCCGTAACCCGAAAACATTGTCTCTTTTTTTGAAGGAGCAGAGGCATCCACCAGAAGAGTCTCTTTGGCCAGAACGGCGATCAACAAACCATAAAGGCTTAACCCTGCCGCGGATATGTAAAATGCCATCGCGTATGAAGTGGAGGCCACCAGACCGCCGATGGCCGGTCCGATGGATACGCCGGCGTTGCTGCTCATCCGTATCAACGAATAGGCGTCATTACGCTTGTCGGCCGGGATCAGATCTGCCAACATGGCATCCGCCCCCACCCTGTAAAGAGGGGTCATCGCCCCCATTAAGGATTGAATAATAGCAAATTCAAGATAGGTATCGGCATATCGCATCAAGGCATACAAAACGCCGTTGCCGACCAGACTGATCACCATTACCCACTTGCGTCCCAGGCGGTCAACAATTGGTCCTGCAATAAGCGAAAAGACGAGCCCAGTAAAAGCGTTCATGCTGACCAAAGCAGCAGTCTGGGCAAGAGGAAGTCCCAGCTTCTTGGATACGTACAGGGTCAAGAAAGGCCAGATCATGGATTGTCCGATGGTGCTGATCAGCATACCGACAAACAGGATCCAGAACTGACCGGGGTATTCTTTGCGGGCGTTTTTAAGTCGATTGATCATAAGAACCAGGCACCCATTCTATCACGGGAACATTTGTTTAATTCTGCTTCAAAGGCTTGAAGCCAGGACAATCGCAAATTTTCACTAACGGATTAATAATTTGAATTGAGACTGTAAATATCTATATTGAGAAGTGGTTATTAGACTATATATTCTATCTCCCTCACCCCGTAGCTGAGTACTACTAAACTCGATGCTGCACCCCTCTCCCACGGATGAACAACCGCGCCGTAGAAAATCTATATCCGTGGGAGAGGGGCAGCTTCTGTTTATCAATGGCAAAGTTTCTTCGGGGTGAGGGCCTCGAGAAAACATATTTTTGAACCTTTGTCCAAAAAACGGATCAATATCATAAACGACGCTTCTTGCTCTCCCACAGTCTTATTTCCTGGTGAACATTAATCCGCCGTTATTTATTTAATATCATACAAGAGTAATAGGTTGAGGGTGCGGTCTTAAAAAGAATATTCTTGATTGACAGAGTCTATTTTCTATTTTGATTCGATTGCCTTAATTGCGTGAAGCTTCATACAGATTTTACTTTTCTCTGCTGCTGTTTTTTATTACAATGAAATCTAATCACCGGAACGAGGAGGAATCATGTTTAAAGAATTCAAAACATTTATCATGCGCGGCAATGTGGTGGACCTGGCTGTGGCTGTGATCATCGGCGGCGCCTTTGGCAAGATCGTTTCATCGCTGGTCAACGATGTGATCATGCCTCCCATTGGTCTGCTACTCGGAAAAGTGGATTTTTCCAATCTCTATATCAATATGAGCGGTACCGAATATGCCAGTCTGGCTGACGCCCAGGCCGCCGGCGCTCCCACTCTTAACTACGGAATTTTCCTAAATAACGTTGTGGATTTCGTGATTGTTGCCCTGGTGATCTTTTTGATCGTGCGCGCCATGAACCGCCTGAAAAAGAAAGAAGAGAAACCGGCCGAAATGACCACGCGCGAATGTCCCTACTGTATGACCGCCATTGCAAAGAAAGCCTCCCGCTGCCCCAACTGCACTTCTGAGGTGGAACCGCTTTAGTTTAAATTACGAACGGCTCTTGCGTGAACGCTCGACGCGCGGCGCTCCTCCGCGATAGGAGGGAGCCATGATCTCGTAGATCGTACAGACGCGTCCGTCGAGCATGCGGCTGCGGATGCGTGCATCCAGGTCTTCAAGGTTGCACGACATGGTGATCACGGTCGGCAGTTTGGCGTTATAACGTTCGTTGAAGATCTGATAAAGTTTTTCCCTCGCCCAGGGGGTGGCGCTTTGCGTGCCCAGGTCATCCATGATCAAAATGGAGGCGGATTTGACTCGGTTGAACATTTCATCATATGACACGTTACTGGTCGGGCTGAAAGTCGCCCGCAGATGGTCCAACAGGTCGGGCACGACCACAAAGATGGGATCATCCCCCATACCCTTGCGATAATTGCCAATGGCGGCGGCCAGGTGGGTCTTGCCGCAGCCGTATGTGCCTGTCATCACCAGCCAGCCGCGCGGGTTCTCGGCGAACTCCTGGGCGGCCCTGAAGACATTCTCAAGGTTGTTCTGCACTTCAAGCGGCAGACGTTCGGGTTCGCGCAGGCTGAAATTGCCGAAAGACCGGTCACCCAATAATTGAAGCTGATAGACCAGCGGGTCGCGGCTGTCTTTGATCGGGGCCCGGTAATCCGGCGCCAGAATGCGCACGCGGGTTGACAGATCGGGGTCCTGCAGCCGTGAACGGATGCGGTCATCCAGGTCTTCAAAGGTCAGGTTGGTGGTCACTACCAGCGGCAGTTTACGCGAATAGCGGTAATCGATGATCTGAAAGAGCTTTTCGGCCGCCCATTTGGTGGCATTTTGCGCACCCAGGTCATCCAGCACCAGCAGCCCAACGTTGCGAATCTCTTCAAAGCGCTGTTCGAAGCTGGAATCCGTGGAATCGTAGGAATAGCGCAGCCAATCCAGCAAATCAGGTACGGTCAGGAACAGCGTCTGCATGCCGTATTCAACGCAGGTATTGGCGATGGCAGCCGCAAGGTGGGTCTTGCCGCAGCCGTAAGTGCCCATAAGCACCATCCAGCCGCGCGGCGCGGCCGCGTATTGCTGTGCCTGGCTCAATCCATACTGCAGCGACTGGATCTGCTCGTCACCCAGCCCCAACCGCCCCTGCACGGAAAACGAGTGAAAGGTCATTTCTTTAAAAGCTTCAAGGTTGCTCATACGCATCAGCTTTTGCTGGGCGGAGCGGTTCTGTTCATTCTGTTTACATACACAGAGGGTCAGTTTGCCGAAATCCGGGTCGCCGATCGGCACGTCTTTGCGCACAAAACCAATTCCACCGCAAATGGGACAAATTTCCGCCTCGTCCGACTTCTTTTCAGTGGCGGATGTAGTCGCCGAACTGCCCTTCGCTGTCGAGTTTGCGATCTTCTTTAAGGGTTCCTTGATCTCTTTCATCACGGCCTTTCTCTTTCCATGAGCGCAGGATGGCTTCGATATAATTCCAACTGCGTGCGTTATTGGTCAGGGCGATCTTGATTGCGTCTCTGATCCATTCTTCAGGGTATTGCTGTTCCACATCGCGCAGTTCATCCGCCAGGATGGGCGTCAGCGTTCCGATATTTTGTTCATAAAGCGCGAAGATATTCGGGCGTTCCACCGCAACGTTCTCACGTGGAGCGTTTTCAGGCTGCCACGCACCCCGCTCAAGAGCTTCAAGCGCCGCCCTGCCGCGCGGTGTATTGACGAAGAACAGTCTTTCCTCACCGGCACGCGCCGAAATGAAAACGCCCCGCCTTATTACGGATGCAAGAAGCGCGTCCAGGCGCTCTGCCTGTTCCTTTTTGGTTTTGCCCAACCCTTCCAGAAAACCTTCTGCGCTGGTGAAATCTTCAGCTTTCAAATAACGCAGGTCACCCTGTTGGTTGTTAAGTAATTTGAATGCCCAAAGGATCAGCTTCAATTCATCCACATCGTTAATTTGCGGCAGGATTTCTGAAAAAAAGGCTGCCGGGACGGGCGTATTCTTTTCAGTAGGCGTATTGAATCCGTTGAATCCCGTCATCGTCACGCCCTAGTTTTTCTTCTTGTCCTTGTTGAAATCACCGGTAAAAGTGGCAGCATTTTCAAATTTGGCCAGGTTGTTCAAGAATACCAGTTCGATGCCCGGATGTGTGGGACCGTTACGATGTTTGGCCACGATCAACTCGGCAATATTGGCGCGCGCGTTGTCTTTTTCCAGCATGTCTGGACGGTGGATGAACATGACGATATCGGCGTCTTGCTCAAGACTGCCCGACTCACGCAGGTCGGAGAGCACCGGTTTCTTGCCTTCACGCTGTTCCACCGCGCGCGAGAGCTGCGCCGCGGCCAGCACAGGCACGTTCAATTCGCGCGCCAGCACCTTCAGGCTGCGCGAGATATGAGAAACTTCCTGCACACGGTTCTCGTTGCGCGAATCGCTGCCCATCAACTGTAAGTAGTCGATGATGATCAGATCAAGATTGTGTTCCATGTGCAAACGGCGGCACTTGGTGCGCAGCTGCAAAGGCGTGATGGCAGGGGTGTCGTCCAGCCACATGTGCGTATCGCCCAGCACTTCAATGGCATGGGTGAACAGCGGCCATTCCTCATCGTTCAGCTTGCCGGTGCGCAGACGCTGGGTGTCGATCTTGGTCTCCTGGGCGATCAGACGCTGCACCAGTTGTTCGTTAGACATTTCAAGCGAGAAAAAAGCCACGTGTTTCTTGTGTTTCTGGGCGGCGTTCTTGGCCACCGATAACATGAAACCTGTCTTACCCATACCGGGGCGTCCGGCGATGATCAACAGGTCCGATTTTTGCAGGCCGCCCAGCAGCCGGTCAAGATCGGTCAGTCCGGTGGGTACCCCAAAGATCTCCTCATCACGCTGTGATAACTCATCCACGTGGTCGTAATATTCGCTTAAGACGTGATCGATCGGCTCGAGGTCGTGACGTACGCGCCGCTCGCTCAGGCCAAAGACCGACATCTCGGCCTTGTCGATAATGGTGTCAACGTCCTTTTCCTGGTCGTAGGCCAGCTTGGCCATCTCGTTTGCGGCCGTCAGCATGCGCCGGCGGATGGCATTCTGTTCCACGATGTGCGAGTAAGCCTGTGCATGCAGCGACGTGGGGGTCTGATTGACCAGCGAGATCAGGTAGGCCTGCCCGCCGATGTCGGCAAGCTGGTTGTGCTCCTGCAAGTCTTCGCTGACGGTAAGGATGTCAATGGGGGCGCGTTTTTCATTCAGCCGGACAAAAGAACTCCAGACCCACTGGTTGCGGATGATGTAGAAATCGTCCTCATGCAGGATTTCTGCAACGTCGTAATAAGATTCAGGGTTGATCAAAATGGAACCCAGCACTGCCTCTTCGGCTTCACGACTGTTGGGTTGTGACTGAATCTCGGTAATAGTACTTTCATCTGGAGATGGAAAATTACTCATGGTCTACCCGGCTTCTCCAATATTTGGTTTTGGTGATAATTTAATTTTCAGGAGAGGCGTCTTCTTTATCCTCGTCCTCATCCGATGAATTTTTGTCGTCCGACCCCTCATCCAGGTTTACGTTTTGTAAAAAGTCTTCAAAAACAGAAAGCCTCTCGGTGGATTCGACCGCGTCCGTCTCTTCAGCCTGCGATTCATCCTCTTGCTGCTGGATATCGGCTTCCGGCGTAATGCCGGCTTTGTCGAGAACCTCGCGTGCGACCAGAATGGGAACGTGGGCTCTGACAGCAAGGGCAATGGAATCAGACGGCCTGGCGTCGATATGTACGGCCTTTCCATCTGAATCAACCACCAGGTTGGCATAAAATACATCTTCACGCAAGGCAATTACTTCCACCCTGATCAACCTGACGTGAACTTTCTCAAGAGCCAGAATAAACAGGTCATGCGTCTGAGGTCGGGCGATCTCGATCTCCTGCAAGGAGATGGTGATGGCTTCAGCTTCATACGTCCCGATCCAGATAGGCAAGTAACGTTCAACACCCAACTCGCGCAGCAGTACGATACGCTGTTGGTTGGTAAGGCTTACCCTTACGCTGTCGATCATTACCTCAACCATCTCAGACATTGAACCTCCAAAAAAAATACTCTTCCAATTGATAGTATTCTAACACGCGCAAAAACCCGATGCAACGCTCCAAAGATAGAGCCTTTTGAATATCAGGAATTTTTAAGACTTACAGTTTCATTAACTTGTTTTTTTAAGATTGGAGTATAATGTGAATGAATTGTGCAGGCATCATAAACTAAGAATCACTGAATAATTGAAAATAATTCGTCAGGGGGATAGCTTGCGTTGTCAATAACAAATGCGAATTGCGATTGCTTGATCTCGGCATTTATGGGATCAATCTGTGATAAGTGTCGTTTGAATTGAATTATCAAACATTGAGCTTATCATTGAAAAATTTACAGGAATGGAAAAACCGAGTTTTGACTAAATCAAGAATTTTACTAATAGAAGGTAAACGGACTGACCACCCCTCATTTGCAGCCGGGTTAACCAAAAAAGGTTATCTGGTCGAGAGTGTTCCCAGTGGCGCTGCAGCGTTATCTCACCTGGAAAACAGTAAACCTGACCTCGTGGTTATCGATGCGTCTTCCATGCGTTCAAATGGCAAAAGGATTTGCCAATCGCTTCATCAACAAAATAAAGATCTGCCGCTGATCCTCGTTCTTGATAAAGATTCCGACCCCAACGACAATTACAACGCCAATACAGTACTCGTACTGCCGTTTACCATGCAGAAATTGGTCAATCGGGTGAAACACCTCCTGCCTATTCAAAACAACGGTGGCATAAGAGTTGGCCCGTTGATGCTTGACATTGAACAACACCGTGCGATCATCAAAGATAAACAAATCCAGTTAACGCCACGCCTGGTGGTGCTGCTCAAGATCCTCATGGAACGAGCCGGTGAGGTGATCAACCGTGAAGAAATGTTCCGCATCGCCTGGGAAACGGACTATACGGGAGACACGCGCAGCCTTGATGTGCACATGAGCTGGCTTCGGCAGGCCATCGAAGATAACCCACGTCACCCCGAATACATCAAAACCATCCGCGGAGTAGGTTACCGCCTGGATCTTGACGCTTCCAGCACACAGCCGCAAAATCGCAGAAAACATTCTCAGGAATAGAAAAAAATCCCCGCGCTGCGGGGATTTTACGTTATTTAAGCAACTCGATCGAGGTTGACCCGCCGCCTGAATATAGGTCGCCGTTGTCTGTATCCATGGTGATGGCCGCGCTGCCCGACAGCGCAATCCTTTTGGCAATGAGTTGAATATCCATTGTATTTGTGTTTGTACCGCCGTCAAAAACAGCCAGGGCATTCGGCGCGTAGATCGTGCCCGTAAGATGATGGGTGCCGTTACCGTTCATGATGTTGAAAGTACCCGTGTTGGCCGGGTCCATGTAAACCAACACGCCTTTGATCGACGGCCCCACACCGCAGGAACTGTCATCACAATCGGGAGCTATCATGGTGGCCCCATACGCGCCGTTCTTGAGCCAAAAATTACCCTGTTTGATATAAATCGTAATATTGTCCGCATTAAACGTGCCCTGGTCGACCATAAAATCACCATTGGTTAAATAGATCGAGCTGTTGTTCATCGAGACCGTTTTGATACCGTTGGTGACATTAAGAGACCCTGCCCCCTGGAAATAGATAATGGTGTCATTGGCGGTTACCGTATTCTGCGTGAAATTGACGCTACCGCCCGGCTTTATGCAATAGACACCGGGATTCAAAGTAATATCCACACTTCCGGGACTGATGCTGGAATAAAGACCGGGATTGTAAGTCACCACGCTTGAACTGGGCGTGCCGTAATCTGTCATTCCCGAGCAGGCTTGCTCCACCATCGGACTTGCAAAGGGAGGCGTGTCAGCGATCGGGATAGGGATCGGCCAGACAGCTTTTGGAATGGAAAGGTTGGGGGTTTGTACCTTTTTATCCGCATAGATTTGATAACCATAACTTGTGGGCAGGGTCAGAGTTGGCTCAATCAAGGCATAGGCATTTTGCCAATTTGCCAACATCAATCCATTGGACCCAAGTTCGCCGGCCACCCCCAGGTATTCAATTTGTCCGTTAACGTCAACGGTTGTTACATTGGTTCCCGTCGTCCCGGAATAAAGGATCGGGGCGCTGTCCGAGATGATGCCCGAAGGAGAAGACTCCACGCTGATGCAGGATTTGG
>ENA-OSEO01005063-OSEO01005063.1-sediment-metagenome-genome-assembly--contig:-NODE-5063-length-13089-cov-3.623194_pt1 | contig 13089 bp, 8 predicted proteins | sample MGYA00237883_ERZ534232 | MGnify/ENA metagenome assembly ERZ534232
GGTGCAACTACGGGAAACATCCTGGCTCATGCGGGCATTGTAGCACAAAGAATACAGGTGTCGATTAATTTGAAGAGGTTCCGGGAAAGATGTGAGAGTGGGTGAAAATTTGTCTGGAATGACGGTGGAGGCGATCTACCCACAATTAAAAGGCGGGCCCGAAAGCCCGCCTCCCTAAGACGTTAGGTTATGCCGCGACAAAGCCTGCCGTTCCCTGCTACTTCCCTAATTGCGTCCCGCCCAGGGATTTGTATTCATCGTAACAGGACCAGAATTTGGATGAATCCGGGGCCGTCACCCGCTCGCACAGTTTGCGGCCATGGGTCATGGCTTCATACTTCTGGTAGGCGGCGCCATCCCCGATGTATAATCTTTGGGCGTGCTCATCCGTATAGGCGTGGTAAGTTACCCCTCCCTTTTCGAAGGTAGTAATCTTCCCTCTGGGGATGGAGTTCAACAGCGCCTGTCTCTTGGGGGTGGTATCGTTCACGGGCCACTGCTGGAATCCGGCTTTGTCCAAGAAATACTCGGTCGTCACCAAGTCCTGGAGGCGATCCTGCCGCGCGGCGCAACCGGCGAGAAGAAGGGCGGTGGAAAAAATAAAAAGAATAAAGAGTATAGTGATAAATCTGGCTCTTAAGGAAACCGTCATCTGGCCCTCCCCTGGGAAATGGTTTTCAGTTTGCGGATAAAATCGGCTAAAAAGAGAAAATTGTCAACTTAAACCATTTTTCCGAGGGAAGCCCGGGTGTTCGCCCTGAAAGGTCTCAGCCGCTGGCGGGAAGGTAGTTGGCTTTTTCCCAGCCGCCGCCCAGGGCTTTATAGAGGGCGATGAGGTTGGTGGCCAGGGTGCGGGTGCTCTGGGTCAAGGCGTCCTCGGTGACATAGAGGGAGCGCTGGGCCGTGAGCACGTTGAGAAAATCGGTGCGGCCGGCAAGATAAAGCTTCATGGACAGATCCACGGCCTGGCGGTTGCTGGCCACCGCGGCAGTGAGAGAGCGATGATGCTCCTGCTCTTTGGCGTAGGCCACCAGGGCTGTCTCCACATCCTGCAAAGCGGTAAGCACGGTCTTTTCATAAGCCGCCAGGGCCTCTTCCTGGAGGGCGTCCTGCAATTTGATATTCCAGCGGATGCGGCCCCCCGCAAAAACCGGCCAGGTGACGGAAGGGCTGAAGGACCAGAACTTACTGCTGCTCACGTTGCCGATCTTGGTCAGGTCATCGGCGGAAATGCCCAGGCTGCCAGTGAGGTTAAACTTGGGGAACAGGTCGGCGGTGGCCACGCCGATGCGGGCGGTGGCCGCATGGAGCCGGGCTTCGGCCCGGCGGATGTCCGGGCGGCGCCGCACCAGATCCGAAGGCAGGCCCACGGGAATGGTAGGCGGAGTGGCGGCTATGGGAGAGATGACGGCCAGGTCCTTGGCCAGGAACGCGGGCTGGCGCCCCAGCAAGACCCCCAGGCTGTAGATAGCCGCCCGGGCCTGGGACTCCAGCAAGGGGATCTGGGCCTCGGTGGTGGCTACCTGGGCATCGGCGTTGGCCACATCCAGTCGGCTGACAAACCCGGCCTCGAAGCGCTTGTGGGTGATGCGGGCCGTCTTTTTCTGGGCCTCCAGGTTCTTGCGGGCGATGACAATCTGTTGTTGGAAACCCCGGAGGTTGAAGTAATTAGTGCCCACGTCCCCCACCAGGGTGATGAGGACGTCCCTCCGGTCCTCCACCGCAGCCTTCAGGTCGGCGGTGGCGGCCTCAATGCTGCGCCGGGTGCCCCCGAAGATATCCAACTCCCAGGAGGCGTCAAGGCCCACCTGAAATAATTCCCGCACGCCCCCCACAGTGGCGATGGCCCCGCCGCCTGCGGCTTCACTGGACCCTTGACTCTTTTGGTAAAGAGCCGTGGCGGCCGCCTCAGGGAGCAGGGGCGCGCCCGCCACCCCCCGGGAGGCCCGGGCCTGGAGGATGCGAGCCTCGGCCTGGCGCAGGTCCAGGTTGGAGCGGATGGCCATTTCCACCAGGGAACTGAGAGAAGGATCGTTGAAAGCGTTCCACCAGGCCACCAAAGTTACCGGGGCCGTGGAGGTTTTGCTGGGCTGCTCCTTGGTGACCACAGCCTGGGCGTCCCATTTCTCAGGGACTTTGGTCTCCGGCGGCCGGTAATCCGGGCCCACGGCGCAGCCGGCGCCCAAGGCCAGGCAAAAAGCCGCCAACCCCAAGCTTAAAAAGAGTTTTTCGGCACAGGCCGGAAAGCCTGTGCCACCAGCCTTTTTTGCTTTCTTATTATATCCTTGCAATCTTTGATACATCCGCTTGGCCTATTTATTAAAATAACAGTCAAGAATCGGTGGAACAAGCTTTCCAGCCTGTGCCCCTTTTACCTGATTATATTTCAGGTTCTCCTGGTTCCCAGAGGAAGGGATAATCCTCCGGTTCTTGGCATAATTCAGCCTTGGTTGGATTATCCCGGATATAATTCCATTTCTCTAAATATTCGTCATAATCTCTCACAATGCGGTCATAACTTTCATCCAACCACAAGAAGCCTTTTCTACCTCTGGATTTGTTGATTTCCCGGGCGCTGAAGCCTTTGATACCCTGCATAATCTTGCTGAGGGAAAAATCTGTACCAGATTCAGAAACAACAGGTTTAAGCAAAATATGGACATGGTCCGGCATGACAACGGCACAAGTAATCCAGTATCTAATTGTATGAAAATGCTTTATGGCATCTAAGACAATTTTCCTTTCATCTTCAGAAATAATCCCCGCTTTAAGACGAAAGGTGACAAAATATGTGCTGCCGGGGAACTCCCAGTGAGGCAGATATCGGTATCGAATTGATAATTCCTCTTCTTCGGCACAGGCTGGAAAGCCTGTGCCACCGGGTTTTTTCTTTTCTTTCACCTTCATATTGATAAAATTTAGTCTTGGTGGCGCAGCCTTTCCAGGCTGTGCTCACCTGTGTGGTTACTTTTTGAAGGCTTCATTAGGTCAAAATATAAGACTATAATTGATACTTGGATTTATCCATTAGATTATCGATGAGTATCCTTTCTTCATTTTCATTAATTTCTTTTGCGTCTGTATGCCTTAATAGCTTTTTTATAAGCAGGACAATCAATACCACTATCACCAAAGTCTGTTTCGATTGGGTAGTCCTCGCATGGCCCAGGCTCGACTTGATGAATTAAACAGCTCTTGTCTTTTCCAAGAAGACGACAAGGTCGTGTTAATTCATCTCTTAGTTCGTAAAATTTTTCTCCATCTTTTTCTATTATACTTCCATAATACCTCGTAATAAGCTCATCCAAGTTAATATCTAGATATTCGGCGATTTCATGGACTTTGAATGGGTCCCATGGGAGTCCGAGTTGTTCACAGCATTTACCACACCTTTGGCATTCAAAGAATTCCCATATTTTAGATTTCATTTCTTCTCTCTTATGAGAAATAAGTCAACATCTCACCATCATTCATACCGCAAAGCATTGATGGGGTCCAGCCTCGAGGCTTTCCAGGCCGGGTAATAGCCGAAAATAACGCCCACGGTGACGGAGACGGCAAAGGCCGCCAGGATGGCGTCCAGGGACATCTCCGTGGGCCAGCGGAGCAAGGCGCTGATCAGCAGGGAGATGCCCCGGCCCACCAAAATGCCGGCAATACCGCCGCAAAAGCAAAGCAAAACCGATTCCGTCAGAAATTGCTGGAGGATGTCCCGGCTCCAGGCTCCCACTGCCATGCGCAAGCCGATTTCCCGGGTCCGCTCGGTTACCGAGACCAGCATGATATTCATGATGCCCACGCCCCCCACCACCAGGGAGATCAAGGCCACCACCAGCAGCAGCTTGGTCATCATGGTGGCGGTGGAGGACATGACCTTGGTCATTTCGGTCATGTCCCGGATGTGAAAATCTTCCGGCTCACCGGGTTTGATACGGTGCCGCTCCCGGAGAAGCTGGGTAATCTGGCTGACGGCTGCGGGAATCTCCCGAGTGGAGCGGGCCGCGGTGAAGATTGAGTCCACATTGGTGAACCTGATGGGCTGGGGGGTATTGGCGAGCTGGGAGGCTGATTGTTCAGGATAGAGATTAACTTTGGTACTGGGGTAAATATCGCTTAAGGTATTGACTTTCTGAGAAGTATCGGAACTGGAGGTGGTCCGTTCGCTTTGGTTGGCGTCGGTCAAGGAGGAGCCGGTAACTCGATATTTAATGGTGGTCCAGGGCGCCAAAAGGATGTCGTCCTGATCCATGCCCACCATGTTAGCTCCCTTGGAACTCAAGATGCCGATGACCTTGAAGGCCACGTTGTTTACCCGCACTTCCTTGCCCAGGGGCGATTCACCCTGGAAGAGTTCCTTAACCAGGGTTTTACCCAACACGCACACCTTGCTGGCATTGCGGACGTCCTGGGCGGTGAACATCTCCCCCTCGGCCAGAGGCCATTCCCGCACGTCCAGGTACGCCGGGGTGCTGCCGTAGAGAAAGACCGGCACCCAGTTGCGGTTGCCATAAATGATCTGGGTGCGGGCGCGCACCAATGGCGCCATGGCGCGCACGGCCGTAATTTCCTTCAAGATGGCTTCGCCATCCTGGGGGGTAAGGGTTTTGGCGCTGCCCGCCCCGAAGCTGACACCCCCGCTGGAGGCGGTGCCGGCCCTGATCATCAGGACATTAGCCCCCATGCTGGCGATGGTCTTTTGGATGGCGCTGGATGAACCCCGGCCGATCTCCATCATGGCGATGACCGCGGCCACGCCGATGATGATCCCCAGGGTGGTGAGCGCCGCCCGCATGATGTTGCGGCGCAAGCCCTGAAGAGAGGTGCGGAGCATCCCGCGCATCCGGGGGAGGCCCCAGAAGGGACGGTGCACGGGTTTAACCTCTTCTCCGGCCGAACTTGTGGCCGGAGGTGAAACTGCCTGGGGAGTTTCGTCTCCCGTTACCATGCCATCATGGATGCGGACGATGCGTTTGGCGGCGCGGGCCACCTGTTCGTCGTGGGTGACCAGAATGATGGTTACCCCCTCCTCGTTCAGCTTTTTAAAGAGGTCCAACATCTCTTTGCTGGTCTTGGAGTCCAGGTTGCCGGTGGGTTCATCCGCGAAGAGCACGGAAGGATGGTTGACCAGGGCCCGGGCAATGGCCACCCGCTGTTGCTGCCCGCCGGAGAGCTGGGAAGGTTCGTGGTCCAGCCGCTGGCTCAGTCCCACCCGCGCCAGCAGCTCCTCGCCCTGATGGCGCGCCTCCTGATCCGACAGGTTGATGCCGTTGTAAGACAGGGGCATGATGACGTTTTCCAGGGCGCTGGTGCGGGCGAGAAGGTTAAAGGTCTGAAAGACAAAGCCCAACTTCTGATTGCGCAGCTTGGCCCGCTCGTCGGAGGAGAATTCGGTGACGTCCTGGCCTTCCAGCCAATAACGGCCGGAGGTGGGACGGTCCAGGCACCCCAGGATATTCATCAGGGTGGTTTTGCCCGAACCCGAGGTGCCCATGAGGGCCACGAATTCCCCCCGGGAAACGGTGAAGGAGACCCCCTCAAGTACCGGCACCTCGATTTCGCCCAGGTGATAAGTCTTATTAATATCTTGCAGTTCTATCAGTTTCATGAGTTTGCTTGGGGGCGAACCCGGGGTTCGCCCCTCCTGAGCGGTTTACTTTTTCCGGAAGAATTGGGGCGTAAAGGGACTGGAGGAGTCTGCGCCTTCGTTGCCGTTATTCTGCTGCCGTTCCCCCACCACCACCTGAATTCCTTCTTTAAGTCCGGGGGCCTCTACCACCGTCATGGAGCCGTCAGTGGGACCCCGGCGGACCTTGAGGGGGTGAACATAATCACTATGGAGGACCCATAAGGTCCCGGCGGCCTGCTCTCTTTTTTTCTTGGAGGCCGTCTTCTGGGAGCCAGGTTTCCGGCCCTCTTTTTTCTTGAAGGCCCCACGGAATTCAGGAGCTATCTGGTCCGGCAAGGGGGTCCAGCGCAGGGCGGCGTTGGGAGCCAGAAGAACGTTTTTCTTTTCCGCCACCAGGAACCGCAAATTCGCGGTCAGATAAGGAATCAGCTTGCCATCAGAGTTATCGGTGCTGACCTCCACCGTATAGGTCACCACGTTTTGGGTCATGGTGGCGTTAAGCCTGACCTTGGACACTTCGCCCTGAAAGGTGATTCCGGGATAAGCATCCACGGTGAAGTTGACCGGCTGGCCGGGATGGATATTGCCGATATCCGCTTCGTTCACCGAGGCCCAGACCTGGAGGCGTTTGAGGTCCTTGGCCAGGAGGAACAGACTGGGGGCGTTGAGGCTGGCCACCACCGTCTGGCCGATATTCACCCGGCGGTCGATGATAACTCCTTTGACCGGGGATTTGATGGTGCAGTATTCCAGGTTTTGCGAGGCTCGCCGCAAGGTGGCCGCGGCCTGGCCCACTGCGTCTTTGGCCTGGATCACCGCGGCTTTGCCCACATTCAGGTTGGCTTTAGCCACTTCGAAGGCGGAGAGCGCGGCGTCATAGTCGCTTTGGGACAGGGCATCGGAAGGCCCCAGCTTCTGGGCCCGCATCCAATCCCGCTCCGCCTGGTAGAGCTTGGCTTTCAACTGGCCCAAATCGGCCTCGGCCCGCTGTACATTGGCCTTGGCCTGGGCCAGCGCCGCCTTGGTCTGGGACACGTCCGCGGCGTACAGGGCGTCATCAATCTTGGCCAGCACCGTGCCTGCCTCCACCCGGGAGCCATAATCCACGGTTTTGCCGTCTTTATCCTTGCCGAAGGAGACGATCTTCCCCGCCACCTGGGCGCCGATGTCCACCACCTCCTCCGGCTCCACCGTGCCGGTGGCGCTGATGGTGGCCAACAGATCGCCCCGGGTGACGGGCACGGTGCGGAAGGTCGTGGAGCTTTGGTGGTTATCATGCAAGAACCACAGGATCAGCACCAAGAGCAGAAGCACCGGGAGGATAAGGATGAGACGCTGTTTTAAAGAGCGCTCTTTAAGGTTCAGCAGCAGGTTATGAAAAAAATTTCGCACTAGCATTTTCCTTCAGGCCGCGGCTTGGCCCAGGCTATTAATCTTCAGGGGCCGGGAATAAGCCCGCACCCGATCTAACCGATCTATTTCAGGTTACTATTAAATTATAACACGTGAGATCATTATTTACGGCGAGGAGAATGCATTTTTACCGGCCGGGGAGATGGCGCGCAGGGGATTCTTTCCCGGAGGAAGGCGGGAAGGGAAGGAAGGCGGAGCCGGCAGTAAGCAGTAAGCGACCAAAGGAGAGGGGCCGAGGGTCTTTGCGCTTACTGCCCGCTGCTCACGGCTCACTGTTTATAGCCGGTTGAAGGGTAGATGTTCCGGGGGTTCCAGAACATCCAGCCGCTGGAGCCGAAATCATCCGCGGCCTTGATCTGGATGCGCATCTCTTCTTCGGCAAAGATTTTGCGGCCGAAGGCGTAATCCCGAAAGGCCTGGAGCCAGGGCCGGAACCGCAAGGGCGAGGCGCCGGTGCGTTCCTGGGCCCTTTTCAGGGAGAGATAGACGATTTTATAGGGATGTTTCACCGGATTGCGGTATTTGGGAATCCCCAGGTGGTAGCCCGAAGGGTAGACCATGGGACAGACCACGTCCACGGAGTCCACCGCCGGCTGGATCTTCTGGCCGATGTCCGTATCATTGGTGTTCCAGCTGACGTAACCGAAAATATCCGCGCCCACCATGACGTTATAAGGTTCCAGCGCTTTGTAGGCCGCCTTCAGAAAACCGGTGATGGCTTCGGTGCGGGTCTCTTCGTTAGCGGGCTTAGAGAAAGTGCATTTCCGGCTGTCCGGAAAGCGGACGTAGTCGAACTGCACTTCATCGAAACCCACTTCCGCAGCCTTCTTGGCGATGGCGATGTTGTAATCCCAGACCTCCTTACGGAAGGGATCGACCCAGCGCAGTTTCTCCCGGTCCCGGAAAAAGCCGCCGGCCTTGGCCTTGACGGCCAATTCCGGTTTGGCTGCGGCCAGGGGATCGTCTTTAAAGACCACGATGCGGGCGATGAGGTAGAGCTTCTTCTCCTTGAGACCGTCCAGAGTGGCCTTGATGTCTTTGAACAAAATGGGTTTGTTGGCCCCAATCTCCTGGACCAGAGGGAGATCCACTTTAAAGGGGATAAATCCCTTATCCCCTTTGACATCGATGACCAGGGCATTGAGATTGTTTACTTTCACGGCCTCCAGCACCGCCGTCCGCAGCTTCTTGCTGGCCAGGCCGTAACTGGTGAGATAGAGCCCTTTGACCTTAAAAGAGGTCATGGGGATTTCTCCGGAGCCCTTGGTCACCTCGGCCACGGCAATCTCCCGCTTGGCGTAGCCGGGAGCCCGCACTTTCAAGGTCTCCCCGGTCCCTTCCAGGCGAAAGACGCCCTCCTTATCGGTGCGCACCGCTTTGTCGCCCCAAGTAACCGCAGCCGCCTGGATGGGAGCCTTGGTTTTGGCGTCCACCACCTTGCCGGCGATGCCTTTCCCCGGAGGTGGCGTTTCTTTTTTGGCGGCGGCCACCGGAGCAGCTTCGGTCTTGGCGGGAGCGGCCGGTTTGGCCTCGGTCTTAGCCGGGGCAGCTTCAGGCTTGGCCGGGGTGGCAGGCGTCGCTTCTGTCTTAGCCGGAGTGGCAGATGTCGCTTCTTTCTTAGCGGGGACGGTGGGCGCTGCTTCAGTCTTAGCTGGTGGGGCCGACTTAGCTTCGGTCTTAGCCGGGGCAGTCGGTGCGGTTTCAGTCTTAGCGGGGGCAGCCGGTGTCGATTCTCCCCAGACCGGGGCGGCTAGAGCTACCATCATCATGATCAGTAAACCAGTAACAAACTTCTTCATATAGACTCCACTATCGGAATTCGGAATTTTGGACGGAGCATTTCCGCAACCAAAACCAGGAACAAACGGAAAACTGACTTGAAGCCATTTCAAAACCTTCATTTCCCCTAAACTGTCATTCTGAGCGGAGCGAAGAATCTCGTATTTTCGAGGCGTTGAGATCCTTCACTGCGTTCAGGATGACAGAAAAACAGGTTCTGCCATGGCTTTTACTGACTACTGGCCACTGATCACTGACCACTATCTTTAATAAGTCTTGTGACCCTTCTCCTGAATTTTGCCGCTGACGATGGCGGCAAAGCCTTTGACTCCGTCGCCGTTGGACATCAGGTAGCGGGGCTGGGACATGTTGTTTTCCGACTTATTGGCAAAACGGCGGTCGATGCTGAAAGCCACCAGATAGCCCGCTTTGGCGGCTTCCTTTTCCAAATAGGGGTCATAGATGCCGAAGGGCCAGGCCAGCACGTCCACCTTGGTGCCCAACTTTTTTTCCAATACGGCCTTGGACTTACTCAGTTGCGTATGCACCGACTTTTCAAATTCCCCGGGCTTCATCTTTTTTTTGTCTTTCTTAAAATTGGGATGCCAGTAGGTATGGCACTGGATATCGAAGAGGCCGGTTTTCTGCAATTCCTGCAACTGCTCCCAGGTCATGCATTTAACGGAGGAAACCCTGGAAACGCAGGAGGGATAGCAGAACACGGTCACAGGAATGTTGTACTTTTTCACCAGGGGCAGCATGTCGGAATAGACCGTCTGGTGGGCGTCGTCCACGGTGATCACCACCGATTTGGGCGGCGGCGCCGGACCCTTGTCCAACAAGTAGTTCACCAGGGTCCTTAAGGGGATAACGGTGTAGCCGTTGTCCTTGAGCCACTTAAGCTGGGCCGCAAAGACCGAGGTCTTCACGGTCATGGAATCGGCCACAGTGGGGCCGAAACGATGGTAACAGAGCACGGGCACGCCGGCCGGGGCGTCGGCCGCGGCTGCAGGAATGCAAAAGCATAGCGCCAACCCAAGAATAGCGGCAAGTAAACGCTTCATTTAATTAATCCTTTGGGACAATGGAATCTGCTGCGGGGCAAGGGGGGCAATTAGCGGTTGCTCCACTTTCTCCTTAGCCGGTGAAGATGATGGCAATATACCAGAATCGCCGCCAAAATGAAGATTAGAAATAAGCCGGCAGACGATTTTTCCTCTTTATTGCCGATAATGGCGTCGATCCCTGGTTGACCTGAGTATACCGATGCCTCAAGGGCCGCGCTTTTTCCGCTTTAGCCAGAGGTTGAAGCCCGTGAAGAGGGGTATCTTCGGAGATACGGCCGGATGGGTTATCGCCGGAGACAGTCATCAGTAGAAGGTATATTCCCGGGGCAGAAGACTGCGCCGCGTTGCCTTTAATTTGCCTTTAACGAACTGGAAGACCAGGGCCCTTTCGTCCCGGCTTTGCTTGTGTTTCTTGAACCACAGATTGTCCTGGAAGAGCCGCAGAAGTTGCTCCCGGGCCTCCCGATTATCGAGAGTCTCGATCTTGGCCGCCACCCCGGCGAAAGGCTGAAGCCGGGCCAGATGCTCCCCAAAGAAGCCCTCCAGCAGGGATTGGGGTATGGTGCCAGGCGCCGGATTTTCTGCAGCTTCCGGGGCCATCCCTGCTTTAGCCCGTTGCTGCAGTTCCCGGGCCAGATTGCCGAAGTCCAGATAGCAGGGACCGTGACCAAACAGGTAGATACTGGTAAAAAGGGTTTCCCGGGCCCACATTTGTTTGAGCCGGGCCATGATCCCGGCCCGCTCCGGGGAGAGTAGAAGGGGGCGGTGCAAACAGAGATAATCCCGGAAATGCTCCTCCTTGGCCGTAGCCGCGAGCTTCCCCTCCGCCCCCAGATATTCGGGAAAAAGGATGCAGGGCAGGGGCCGCACCGGGTAGATGCCGCAGAGATCGTTTTCCAGAAAAGGACAGGGCCTCTGGAGCTTCATGCCCACCATCCTGATCAAATCGGTCCTGCCGTCGGGGAACAATCCCAGGGAACAATAACGCCGGTAAACCGCGGCTACCGGCTCCTTCAACCGGCCGGCCAGGCCCAGGAGATCAAGGATACTCACCTGGACCAGCAAATCCAAATTTTTGCATCCCGGTCTGGAGCAGTCCGGATCACACTGGAAGTCCGAAGCGAGGGAGGCCAGGCGGGCCCGGGTACGCAGGTAGGCAACCAGCCATTGACGGGGATCTGCCCCGGGGGCGGAGATCACCTCCATATCTTCCGGTCGTTTCATGCAGTAGTTAATAGCACAAAACTTGGGTCAAGAGAAATGGCAGGGGGGAAGGCCCCGGAGGCCTTACCATACCTGGGCGATGATAATGATGACCGCAATGATATAAGCCAGGGGATAGAAGATAATGACCATTTTGTCCACCATCTGCACATGCTTCATCTTGCCGTCCATCTCCAACCGCTTCAGGACCACGGAGAGCAGCAGGACAAAACTGGTGATGACAAAGGTGATGATCAGGATGAGGTCCAGGAAGGTGAGATAGCCCAGATGGGGGAGCAGCCCGGCAATGGCGAAGTTAAAGGCGATGAACAAGAGGAGATTGCCCCCGGCCACGTCCACCCGTTTGCTGTAATCCTTCAGGAAGAAGGTGAACCAGGAGACCGACAGGATGATCAAAATGGGGAGAAAGATACGGAAGAGGTAGAAGGTAAGGTGCCGTTTGGCCCGGAAATGGAAAGAGAATCGGGAGCCGGCCAGATCGGTGGTCTGGGTCTGGGTGGAGAATTGGGTGTTAAAGCCGGTGACCACCCATTCCTCTTCCCCTAACTGTTTCCCTACTTCGCTGAACCCTTTAAGCTCCTTAAATACATAGATCCAATCGGGGCGCAGGGAATCGACGCGGATATAAAAATCCTGATGATCGAAAGGAAATCTGCGGAAATCGAAGTCCGGCGCCTGGAGGGTAACGGAGAAGCGCTCATAGTAGATGCACCAGCCGTCGGGCCAGACCAGCACCAAGCGGTTTTGGAACCAGCGGTTACCCTGCTGGTTGAAGATGGCGAACTCCGGCCAACGCAGGCCCTTATCGGCTACGAAGCGCTGGAAGGCGTCGCCGCTGTATGTCTTAACGAAACACTGGCACTCCTCGGGGTTGAAGCCCAGGGCCGGGTCCCGCCAGATGAGCTTGAGGCTGGCCACCACTCCGAAGTTCTCCCCTTTCTGGTCCACGTTGGTGATCTGATCCATTCTCAGGCCGATCTCCACCGGGATGGGGTGCTCGATGATGGGCCGCCCGTGCTTGTGAGCCCTTCCGGTGAGGACTTGGGGAGCATTGAGGCCCACCAGGAGGCGGTAGGCGCAATGGCGGGGCTTCCCAGACCCGGGGGGGAAAAAGACTCGTAAACGGGGGCTATTATCCGTTTCCCCAAAAGTGTGGGTCAAGGTGAGAATTTTCTTATCGTTTTGGGGGTGGCCGCTGACCAGGGGAATGCCACTGTAATCTTGCAAGACCACCACGGGGAGGCTGCCGGAGGTGACCTCCAGGCGGACGTAGAGGGTCTCCCCCTGATAAATCCGGTTCAGGCCCACGCTGCGGTATTGCTGCTCGACGCTGAGTTCGCCGTTAATCTCGTCCACCCTTTTGCCCGCCTGCCAGACGGCCTTATCATGATTGGCCAAGAGATGGTTGGTGGGCTGGGCCTTACCGGACATGACTGCCGGGGCGTTTAAGCCCAAGAGCATCTGGAAATTGCCGAAGGTGGGGCGCCAGGGGGTGCTGCACACCAGGAGGCGGAAGGTCCCCGGGGCCGGCGCGGTAAACGCGAAACAGGCGGCGTGGCCCTTCCCGGAATTGTCATCCCAGGCGGCAAAAAACTTGTCGTTGAGCGCGGCCAAGGCCTCGGGTTTTGCCTGGAAAAAATTCCTCTTTTTCGCCAGTTCGGGGAGATAATCGCGTTGTAGCGTCTCCAGATCGACCCCTGGTTTGAGAATGGCGGCAAAGGGGTCCAGGGTTCCGGAGACGCCCTTGAGATAAACCGAGAAACGGTCGCCCGCTTTGAGGCCGGGCACTTCATAAAGGAGATTTTCCTGGAGTTCCAGCCGGCCTTTGATCTCCTGGACCTGGGGAGACTCTCCCCGGGCGCAGGGAGGGAGCAGGAAACCTACGGATAAAAGGCAGGAAAGAAAGGCCAGCCAGCCGAGGGCGACCCGAAGCAACCGCACCTTCCAGCCAATCTTCGGTAAGTAAGGAGGCATATTGAC
>ENA-OSEO01005064-OSEO01005064.1-sediment-metagenome-genome-assembly--contig:-NODE-5064-length-13088-cov-2.577742_pt1 | contig 13088 bp, 10 predicted proteins | sample MGYA00237883_ERZ534232 | MGnify/ENA metagenome assembly ERZ534232
GGGTTTGCTGGATGAAGGCTTTGAGGTCATCTATACGGGTTTGCGGCAGACGCCAGAAATGATAGCAGAGGCAGCCCTTCAGGAGGATGTAGACGTGGTGGGTTTGAGTTGTCTTTCTGGCGCCCATAGTTCTCATTTTCCCAGCGTGGTCGAATTGCTACGAAAAAGGGGCGTGGGCGATATTCTGGTTATCGGTGGCGGTATCATTCCTCCGGAGGCGATACCTGAATTGAAGAAGAAGGGAATTTCCGAGATCTTTGGGCCGGGGGTTTCCGTTAAAGAAATTGCACAGTATATCCGGGAGAATGTCAGAGGTCGGAGATAATGTACGTGAAGGGGGGTTTGAGGAAATGGAGAACCTGCTTTCCGGCGTAAGAGTAGTTTCTTTAGAGGGTGGCATTGCAGGTCCATTTGCTTCCATGGTCTTAGGGGATATGGGGGCGGATGTGATAAAGATTGAGCCGCCTGAGGGGGATTCCAACAGATCGCTGGAAAACGTGACACATGGGGAGCATTTTTATTTTTTGGCGCTCAATCGAAACAAGAAAAGCTTGACGTTAGATTTGCACACTCCCCTCGGCAAACAGGCTTTTTTCGACCTGATCAAGGTTTCCGATGTGCTCCTGTGTAATTTCCGCTTTGGATCATTGGCAAGACTGGGTGCCGACTATGAATCTCTTAGAAAGCTAAACCCTCGAATTATTTCCTGCAATCTGAGCGGCTTTGGTCCCTCGGGCCCTTACAAGGATCGTCCTGCCTACGATTTGACGGGATACGGCTGGTCCGGCATGCTGAGCGTGTGTGGGGAGCCTGGAAGAAAACCTGTAAAACCCGGGCCGCCGATCGGAGATATGGCGGGCGGATTATACGCCGCGTTAGGCATAGTGGGCGCATTACATAAACGTTCACAGACGGGTGAGGGAAGCTTGATAGATGTTTCGATCCTGGACACCAGCGTCGCCCTGATGGGGATGTTTTATGCCAAGTATTTTGCTACCGGGATTGTCCCCGGACCCACGGGATCAGCACACTTGGCAGTTGCACCTTCGGGGATCTACCGCACGAAGGACGGCTATGTGGCACTCAGCACTTGCTGGCCCCGCATTACCCGGGTGATCGATGCCGAGTGGATGATTGAAGACCCCAGATTCAGTACCCTTTCGGCCAGGATAAAGAACAGAAAGGAACTGGATGAAATTTTGGAGGAGCGGCTGATGCAGGCCAATACGGAACAATGGGTGGATCTTTTTGCCGTTGAGGATATCCCCGGAGCACCGGTAAACACGGTGGATAAAGCCGCCCGCGACCCACAGATCCTTCACAATAACATGATTCAAATCCTGAATCACCCTCTGTGGGGAGAGTTAAAGGTGGCTGGTAACCCTATTAAGGTGACAGGCGTCAAAGAGGCATACCAACCGCCCCCAACCTTAAGTCAGAATAACCAGGAGATTCTATCAGAGCTTTTGGGATACTCGGAGGAGAAGCTCTCGCAAATTGAAAGGGAGCAAAGGGAGCACGAGAAGAAGTTGAAGGAGGAGCATCTCATGAAGAAACGCTAGAATGGGTTACGCTCAGATCCGAATTTATGGAAACAGAGGCAACCTTGCCCGACAAGAGGTCCAAAAGATTTGGTGGTGAAAGAAATAGAGGTTGAGGTATCTAACGGATGGGATGGAATAAATAGCCTTGGAAAAACCACATTTAGCGGCGAGATTCGGTGCCATTTAATTCTCAAAAGAAACTTGATTTTGAGTTAGATATTTGAGGAGGGTTAGAGATGGTAGAGCAAACGACCCGTTCTATTTGTCGTTTTTGCAATTCCCGATGTGGTGTACTGGTCACTTCGCAGGATGGCCAACTAGTGAAGATAGAGGAGGACCGGAAAGACCCTGGCGTTGACAGACTCTTCCCCCCTACCAGGGCCTGCGTTCGCCTACCTGCGGCCAAGGAATTCGTTTACCATCCCGAACGCGTGCGTTTTCCTTTGAAAAGAAAAGGTGAAAGAGGGGAAAACAGGTGGGAAACTATTAGCTGGCCACAGGCTGTAGACGAGATAGCAGCTAAAGTGCGCGAGGTCGTGGATAAGTGTGGGCCCGAATCTTTGGCAGCAACCGGTGGCACCGGCAGGACTATCCTGTGGCCATATAAGCGATTTATGAATTTACTGGGTAGCCCCAACATAGCCTCGCAAGCCATGATATGTTTTGCCCCTGCGCATGCGCCTGCTGCTGCGATGGTTGGTTGGCCCTTACGCCACAGGACTCATGTTACTGTTCAGACCGATGCACATGGCAGAGCGGTTACCAAGTGTGTCCTTATACTGGGTATGGACCCGTCACAAGGGCGCCTCCGATTCTGGAAGTCCCTGCGGGACGCAAAAAAACGAGGCGGCACAAAGATTATCGTCGTGGACCCTCGCCGCACGAAAACAGCAGAGCTTGCCGACCTCTGGCTTCAAATCAGGCCGGGCACTGATACCGCCCTGCTACTCTCTATGATTAATGTGATCATACAGGAAGGGCTTTACGACGCAGAATTTGTTAGGAACTGGTGCTACGGCTTTGATGCGCTTAAGGAACGTGTAAAAGACTACACGCCGGAGAAAGGTGCTGAAATTACTTGGGTAAACGCTGAGAAAATAAGGGAAGCAGCAAGAACTTACGCCACCGAGAGGCCAGGCATAAGTACTCACGGGATGGGCACGGAACACTTGGAGAATAGTCAGGACGCTATTCAAGCGAGGATTATCTTGGCTGCCCTCGCGAACAATATTGATGTGGAGGGGGGTGACTGTATCATCGGTCCTTCCCCAATCATAAGTGAAGTGGAGATGGAGCTTGGCAGGCTTCTTTCGCCAGAGCAGAGAAGGAAACAGATCGGAGCAGACCGCTTCAAGCTTCTTTCCTGGCCAGGCAGAGAATTGATCTGGGAGCAAAACCGAAAATACTGGGGTTCAGAATGCCTTACTTACGCAATCAGCCATGAGCCTTCGCTTATGAGAGCTATCCTTACAGGAAAGCCGTATCCAGTGCGGGCACTTATAACTCAAAATAGCAACCCCCTAGTGACCTTCCCTAATATTAAGCTGGTGTATAAGGCCCTGAAGAGCTTGGACCTTTACGTGGTGAAAGACTTCTGGTTAACCCCCAGTGCTCAATTGGCCGACTATGTGCTTCCGACAGCTAGCTGGCTGGAGAGGCCGGAACTGATTGGCGCCCAGGGCCTGGATAACAGGATCATTGGTGGACAGGCAGCACTACCGGCAAAGATTCCAGGACTGCACGAGCACTGGACCGATTATGATTTCTTCCGTGAGCTCGGCCTGAGGATGGGGCAAAGCGAATACTGGCCGTGGAAAAGTCTCGAAGAAGCGTTTGATTACCAGATCGCGCCTTTAGGGTTTACGTTCAAGCAGTTCATGGAGCAGAAGAATGGGGTCTACACCATAAACATAATGAAAGATGAGTATGAAAAACACAAGAAGAGGGGGGGTTTTGGCACGCCCACTGGGAAACTGGAATTATATTCCACCATTCTGGAGAAACTTGGCTACGACCCTTTACCAGAGTATCTGGAACCCCATGAGAGCCACTTTAGCCGCCCGGGCTTGTGTAAAGAATATCCCTTTATGCTCATCACTGGTGGCCGCTTCATCCCCTATTTCCATTCTGAACACCGACAGATACCCTCAATTCGGAGGCGTTATCCTGACCCGAAGGTGCAAATCCACCCGGATACAGCCAATGAGCTAGGCATTCAAGACGGGGATTGGGTGTGGATCGAGGGCGTTCGTGGCAGGGTGCGCCAGAGAGCTGACCTTTTTGACGGTATGCATCCCCAGGTAGTCCATGCACAGCATGGCTGGTGGTTTCCTGAAAGGCCGGGAGAGGAGCCCTGGTTGGGAGGGGTCTGGGAATCAAACATAGACGTTTTAACAGATGACGATCCAGACCATTGCAATGCAAGGAGCGGTGGGTGGCCACTGAAAACTGCTTTATGTAGGGTGTACAAATGTAAGGAAGTTTTCTGACGGGTGGGACTTTTGGATACAGGCAATTTGAATTCAAGGAAAAGCAGCGATAATAGAGGGCAAAAAAAAGGGAATTGTAAGAGCAGGTAGTGGGTGCAAATTAGTTTTTTCGGGGTACAACGTCAGGGAAATCCATGCCGATATTATGGCAGAGGGGGGGGTGAGCTAGATGAACCTAACGGGGAATTAAAGGCAGAGTATTATCATGCACAAAAAGGGAGGTTCTTTCAACCCAAAGGTGGGCCTGGAAGGAGAAAAACCTAGGTTACCAGGCGCTTTGTTTGATGCTGAGGTGAGCAAAGCAATTTTTTAGATCATTAAAAAGTCGAGTTTTCGGACAACTTCTAAAGTCAAGGAAACCAAAGACTGGCATGAAAGTGGAGGTGTATAATGAAGGCAGCTCATGTCTTAATGATTGTTTTAATGATCACTGGTCTTATGCTTGCCCTTCCTCCGGCAGCCACCTCGAAGGCTGCCTGGGAGCAGAAGTGGGAAAGCACTCTCGCTGAAGCCAAGAAAGAGGGCGTAGTCATGCTCTACACGTTGTGGGGACCTGAAGTGACTAATCGTCTGAGGCCGGCTTTTAAAAAAAAGTACGGAATTGAACTGGAGTTCCTCAACACCGGGCGGGGGTCAGCAATGGTACCGAAGGTCCGGGCAGAAAGGGCGGCAGGACTATATTTGCCTGACGTTTTTGGATTTGGGGCGACCTCGCTACTAGCTGCCGCCAAGCCGGCAGACCTGCTGGGCCCATTAGAACCCCTTTTAATCCTTCCCGAGGTTACCGACCCTAACTTGTGGAGTGGGGGAAAATTTCCTTTTATAGACAAGGACAGGCAGGCGATAGGTATGGCGCTTTGTATCCAACGATACCTTCTTTATAATACTGACCTGATCAAGGAAGGAGAAATAACCACATATAAAGATGTGTTAAAACCCCAGTATAAGGGAAAAATCGTCCTGGGTGACCCCTCCCAAACCGGTACGGCTAATGCCATGTTTGGCCACCTGGCCTATACTTTGTGGAACATGGAAGAGGCTACTGAATTCATGAGGCGTTTAATACAAGAACAGGAACCGGTCATATTGCGCCAAGAGCGTTTTGTCGTGGAATGGGTGGCTCGGGGCAAGTATCCCATTGGCTTGGGATCTCATTCAGGATCCCTTTGTGAATTCCTAAAAGCGGGGGCACATATAACCCTGGCAGTGCAGAAGGAAGGCCATATGGTCGATTATGCAGGAGGTGCATTGGGTGTGCCAACAAAATCGCCTCACCCCAATGCCACTGCTGTTTTCGTAAACTGGCTGCTAACCCAGGAGGGACAAACGCTCTTTGCTAGGGGCTATGGATGGCCTAGTCTGAGGAAAGATATAAACCCTGATTGGGTTCCCCCGATTCTTGTCCCCAAACCCGGGGAGAAACTGTTCTCTCTATCTGAAGAGGAAATTGTAGGCAGGCGGCCGTTACTGGGATTGGCCAAGAAAATTGTTGAGGAGGCGTCCCGCAAGTAAAATGAAGAGCATAGGCTGCAATTTTTATGAGATTAGAGGGTCTCACTCGATCTACCGAGTAGCGATCGGCGCAGTCCAATACCGAACAATTGCTGGAGGTTCTTAAAAGCGTCTGTAAACAAGGTGGAGAAAGCCATTCAGGGCCCACAGATCCCTCACAATAATTATGATTGTAACCTTGGATGACCCGGGAGGTAAAGGTAACCGTTAACCCTATTAAGTGGGCCAGTGTTAAAAAGGAATACCATCCGGCCTTAAGCTTAAGGCGCATAATCAATAGATCTTATCAGGTTTTTTTGGGATGTACGCAGGGCAAGTTCAGACAATTTGAAGGGGAGCAAAGGAACTACGCGGAAAACCTGAAGGAGGAACATTTGGTCAAGAAGCATTAGAAGATTTTGTGTTTAAGCCAGGATTTAAGCGGTCGAAGTGAAAGGGAAACCAGGAATAACCAGAGGGGTAGCTCAGTTTGTGGCGGCGACAGGTTTTAAGGATCTGCCCGAGGATGTACTGGAAGCAGCCAAGAAGGCTTTTCTGGATTGTTTTGGCGTTGCTATTGCCGGCGGCCTTGAGCCGGTGGGGCAGCTCATAATAAGCTTCGCTAGAGAAGTTGGATCAAAGCCCATCGCTGGTGTCTTGGGAGGTGGTTATCGTACTGATCCGAGTTTGGCGGCGCTTGCTAACGGCACTCTGGCCCATGCTTTAGACTACGACGACGGGGGGGCTTTGCCCCTCCCCTTCCACCCCAGCGTCCCCGTTTTCCCTGTAGTTCTGGCTCTTGGAGAGGCGGAAAGTGCGCCGGGGAGGGATATTCTACTGGCGTACATCCTGGGAGTGGAAGTGGAGACCAAGATAGCTGCGAGTATGAAGCAAAGCCATTTTGCCCGCGGGTGGCATCCCACGGCCACCGTGGGCACCTTGGGGGCCACAGCGGCGGCAGCTAAGCTATTGAGGCTGGATACCGAGCAGACTGAGACCGCTCTGGGAATAGCCTCCTCCCTTTCGGGCGGGCTGAGGCATAACTTCGGGACTATGACCAAACCCCTTCATGCGGGCAGTGCGGCGAAGCATGGCGTGATGGCGGCAACCCTGGCAAAGAGGGGGTTTGATGCAGGCCGGGGCATTCTGGAAGCTCGTGGGGGTTTCTTTGAGCTGTTTGCGGGTAAAGGGCAGTATTCCACAAAGAAACTCATTAAGTCCATGGGGAGGCCCTTTCACTTTGCTTATCCTGGAGTAGCGATAAAAAAGTATCCCAGCTGCCGGGGCACCCATGCTGCTATTGAAGCGTTAAGCGAGCTGATCAAGGTGCATAAGATTTCCTCTGGGGACATAGATAAGGTCGAGTGCTCTATATCAAGCGTGGGCGGAGACAGCGACGGCCTGAGCCGGCCTCGGGTTACAACCGGCACAGAGGGGAAATTCAGCTTGAAGCACTGCCTGGGTGTCCTCATGGTGGATGGGGAGGTTGGGTTGAGGCAGTTCTCCCCGGAAAGAATTCTGGCCCCTCAGGTGGCGGAAATGAGGCAAAGGGTGAAGATCCTTCCCAGGAGCGATTTGCTGAGTCCGACAGAGATGAGGGATCATATGGCAGCTCGGGTGACGGTCAGACTTAAAGACGGAAGGCAAGTGTCCCATTTCTATTGTCAGAGCAAGAAGGAGATGGGAGTTCCATGGTCCTGGGAAGACCTGGAAAGGAAGTTTGAGCAGTGCGCGGGGTTGGCGTTGCCTAGGGAAAGGGTTGAAAGGCTGGAAGAATGCCTGCGGCATTTGGAGAAAGTGGAAAAGACTTCCCCGATAGTTGATCTAGCTTTGGGTCCTTTTGTGGCAGCCTAGTGTGCAGACTCTAATGAAATGACTCACCATACTCCTTATTTTATTCGGTTTGTAGGTGATATCACTGTTTGGTTCGGGGGGATCACCTCACTCTTGGAGTCCCCTCCCGCTCCTAGGGGGGAACCCTAACGTCCACTTCGCCGAGCTTTTTGAGGAGAAACTCTCGGCCATAGGAGCCATTTCGGTGACCGGTGTCTCCCAAAGAGCCTTCGCAGCGATCCCTGCCGAGGAACACGGTCAGTTCCATATTCATCAAAGTGGTAAGGTAGTCCTCGACCAGCAGATACCCAACGTAACTGCATTGACAAGGCAAGAGACAGCCAGAACCCATTTTGCCGCGGATGAGAATGCATTTTTTGAAAGGTGTTTAGAGAGTGTGAAGATTTTTCTCGCATATTCCAAGGGAAGGCAATTTCATGATGGACACCATAGAAGACAAAATTGACAGACTCAAAAGGCTCAAGGAAGAGGCGCTCCAAGGTCGTCAAGAGAAGGTCGCCAAGATACATAAGGCAGGAAGACTTACGGCTCGCGAACGCTTAGATCGGCTTCTTGATCCAAACAGCTTTGTTGAGACAGGCATGTTGGCCGGGTATTTGGAGGCGGGACCAGGAGATGGGATTATCGCAGGATATGGCAAAATAGACGGAAGGATTGTGTCCCTATACTCTCAGGATGTTACGGTTGCCGGTGGTTCAACCGGGCCACTCCATGCGCTAAAAATGGCCAAGGTGGTAGAAAGAGCCATAGAAATGCAGGTTCCCTTCATCGGCTTGAGGGACTCGCCCGGTGCCCGAGCATACAGGCTGGACGAGGAGCGGCCTCGACTACCGATCCCCGCCGTTCCTGATATGACTTTCCACACCCTTGCCTCTGGTTTTGTCCCTCAAATTTCTGTGATTTTAGGCACCTGTGCTGGCATGGCGGTCTACGCCCCGGGGCTGACTGACTTCATCTTTATGGTGGACAAGACAAGTCACATGTTTATCACGGGGCCGCGGATTATCAAGTCTGTCACCAGCGAGGATATCTCACCGGAGGAACTGGGCGGGGGGAGAGTTCATTGCCAGGCCTCAGGGGTAGCCGATGTCAGGGCTAATAGTGAGGAAGAGTGCTTTAGAATGGTCCGAAAGCTGCTGTCTTATCTCCCTTCAAATTGTACGGAGGACCCTCCGTTAGTGGAGACAGCGGATGACCCCGGTAGACTCGTTGATAGCCTTAATACCATGATTCCTCCGAAAAGCAACACGCCATATAATATGCGGAATATCATCCTTCAACTGGTGGATGATAAAGACTTCTTTGAGTTAAAAGCCGAGTTTGCCGGTGAGGTAATCACTGGTTTTGGACGTATGGCCGGACGCACCGTTGGGTTTATTGCTAACCAGCCGATGGTTCGTGCCGGATGCTTGACTGTGGACAGTTCAGACAAGCAGGCTAGGTTCATAAGGTTTTGTGATGCCTTTAACATACCGATAGTCCTGATGATCGATGCCCCTGGGTATCTCCCTGGCAAAGCTCAAGAGCATGCGGGGATCATACGTCACGGGGCAAAGGTAGTTTATGCCCTTTGTGAGAGGACTGTGCCCTCGATTGCAATCATGGTTCGCAAACAGTATGGAGGTGCCAGGCTGGGGATGGGAACTGTACCAGGGCTGGGAACGGATTACGTCTTCGCATGGCCCACCGCTGAAGCTGGTACTATGGGAGCGGAGCAGACTGTGCACCTGTTCTATGAGGCGGAACTCAAGAAGGCAGATAACCCTGAAGAGGTTCTGAAGGAAAAAACCGGAGCGTATGAGAAAACTTATGGTCATCCCTTTACCATGGTGTCGGGAGGTAACATTGATCTTGAGGACATCATTGAGCCTAGGGAAACCAGACGGCGTTTAATACAGACACTGGAATTCCTGAGAAGTAAGAGAAAGAGTAGGCGAAGCAATCCCAAGAAACACGGGAATATTCCGTTGTGAAACGGCGATGAGGTAAGTTTATGGATAAAAGAGGACGCTTGTTGCGGGACCGTTTTTAGGCAGGAAGACATTTATTGCAGAGGACAGTCGCCCCATCTGAAAGCGCGGGGCCCTTTTGCATAAAGTATCGGAGGGAAATGTGACTTCAAAAAAGGAAGAAGGTCCGAAACAAAAACCTTTTGCGGAAGGTTTATTCTACCAGCCCCCCTCTCCGAAAGAAAAGCCCCATTTGATAGGGAGCAAGTGCCGTGAATGCGGATATGTCTCTTTTCCTAGAACAATGGTCTGTCCCATTTGTATGAAAGAAGGCACCATGAATGAAGTTGCCCTTAGTACTAGAGCAAAGATAAACAGCTTTACTGTTGCGCGCGTCGCTCCACAAGGTTTTGAGGCTCCGTACGTCAAGGCGGGAGCGCCCATAACTTTGGTGCTTCAGAAGGAACGTCCGATTGCCGTAGATGCGGCGGGTGGTGGCTTTGCCCTGCCTACCGTCCAAGCGCACCCTAGTGCTGCGACTGTTTTTACGAACTGGCTATTGAGTAAAGAGGGGCAATCACTGTTTGCGGTCAGGGGATATGGGTATCCCAGCCTAAGGGCTGACGTTCCCCCTGAGGGTGTACTCCCCATTTATGTGCCGAGATCCGATGAGAGGTATTTCTATGTGAAGGAACATTTCATGAGGCTGACCAGGAAGCTACAGGAAAAGACCAAACAAGTTATTCAGGAAGAAGGCGGCAAGTAGGTCATAAAGGGAAGCCACAGGTTTTGTGTCATGAGCGGTGTCTGGGGAAACGCCCAATGTCTTAGGGTGTGAGAAGTGTTTTGTAGCAGCAGTCACCTGTGAACAGTTCTCCGTGTGGTCATTTGACAATTTAGCATCATAGTCGGTTATTTCCAGCGAGTAAGGTCTTGGACAATCTTCGAAAATTTGTAGACGGCAATTTGGTGAGGCTGTTTCAAGAATGCGTTGCGATTCTCGATCTGGAAGTCTTTTTTTCAGTGGTCAAGAATTTATGGAAGACGTTCTGCCGGCAGGCATGGTTTGAATCGACAACTGGGTAATAGAGAGGAGATTCGATTGAAAATCTTCCGCCCTCGAAATTTAGGCATGATCTTCCTCCTAATCGTTGTAGGGTTTTTTACTGTATATCCGGTGGGAATGATATTTTATGGAGGTTTTCGCAGTGGAGCACCTGGAACGCCAAGCCATTTTACCCTCGAGGGGTACATCCAGGGATTTTCCGACCCTACGATTATTGAGGCTCTCCTAAACACCTTTTCTCTAGGGCTGGTAAGAAGCATTCTTACCATGGCGCTTGCTGTTTTTTTCTGCTGGATATTAATCCGAACAGATACCCCATTTAGGGGAGCGCTGGAACTTTTAATGTGGATTAACTTTTTTATACCCAGTCTCCCCATGGCCATGGCCTGGATTCTGTTAATGGACCCCAGTTATGGACTATTCAACCAATGGTTGATGAAGTTGCCTTTCATTGACGGACCTATGTTTAATATTTACTCCTTCTGGGGAATCGTGTGGGTTCGCATTCCCTTCGCTACATCCGTGAGGGTATTAATGTTTGCTCCTGCTTTCCGAAATATGGATGCAGCTCTCGAGGAAGCCGCCCGGATGTCAGGTGCCGGCAATTTTACCACTCTACTCCGCATCACCTTCCCGCTTCTGCTGCCAGCCATCATGGGGGCCACCATGCTCGGGTTAATCAAATCACTCGAATCGTTCGAAGTGGAACTGCTTCTAGGGATGCCGGCGAAATTCTATGTATTTTCCACTAAAGTCTACGATTTGCTGCGCTGGGAACCCCCCCAGTATCCTCCTGCAATGGCCCTGAGTAGTGTATTTATGCTTGTTGTTATAGGCCTGATCTTTCTAAACCGGTGGGTAGTCCAGCGCCGCCAGTATACGACAATAACAGGAAAGGGTTACCGCACTGCACCTATAAGGTTGGGCAAATGGAGATACGCCACCTTGACCTTCGTTTTACTCTATACACTTATTTTTCTTGTTCTTCCTCTTGCCTTTCTTGTGGTAGGGACCTTTATGAAAATATCTGGAATGTTTGACCTGCCAGACCCCTATACTGTGACCCACTGGCAAGCTGTCTTAGGGGACCCACTCTTCATACGTTCCTGCATAAACTCTTTAATAGTATGCGGAGTCGCTGCTCTTGGGGGCATGACTTTTTTCTCTTTTTTCAGCTATATAAGCGTCCGGACCAAGCTTCCTGGTCGAGGTCTTCTGGATTTCATGTCCTGGCTCCCGTGGTCCGTTCCAGGCATTTTGTTGGCAGTGGGCTTGCTCTGGGTTTTCCTAGGGGGAATTCCCGGTCTTACAGCCCTTTACGGCACTCTATTTATTCTCATCATAGCCATGATTGTTAATCAACTTCCTATGGGTGTGCGAGTCATGGATGGGACTATGGTACAAATCAATAAAGAACTGGAAGAATCGGCAAGGATGTCCGGGGCAAACTGGCTTTATACTTTTAGACGTATTATGATGCCCCTTTTAATACCTACTTACATATCCACAGCCGTAATTATTTTCCTAGGAGCTATCAGAGATATTGCCATTGTCGTGCTGCTTTATACACCGAAATCCAGGGTATTGTCTATCCTTATGTTGGAACACTACATTGGAATGTCCCCGGAGAAAGGTATGGTCGTTGGTCTCATAATTACCGTCATGTGCATCATAGTCGCCATAACAGCGAGGACCTTGGGTATGAGGCTCAGAGCCGGATAGGTAAACCTCATTAATGAACCAAACCGATTAAGGGTGAAACTCAATAGTCTATAGCTTGGCGAGGGGGCGCAACATGATTAAGGTGGAAGGGTTGCAAAAAACCTTTGATGCCGGCAGGGGAGATATTGTAAAGGCGATCCGGAATATTGATTTCCTCGTTGAAAAGGGAAGTTTCTTTACCTTGTTAGGGCCGAGCGGCTGCGGGAAAAGTACCACTCTACGTTGCTTAGCCGGGCTTGAAAAGCCGGATGGTGGAGAAATATCGATCGGTCAGAATGTCGTCTTCTCCAGTACAAACCGAATAATGGTTCCACCTAATAAAAGAAATATTGGGATGGTATTCCAGTCCTATGCCATCTGGCCTCACATGACTGTCTTCGAGAATGTAGCTTTCCCCCTAAAGGTAGGGAAGAAACGCCTCTCTTCGAAGGAAATTAGGGAAAAAGTGAGAAAAGGGCTTGAGAGCGTGCGTCTGGGCGGAATGGAGAATAGGGCGGCGCCGGCGCTTAGCGGTGGCCAACAGCAAAGACTCGCTCTGGCCAGGGCTTTGGTTCTAGAACCTGATGTCTTGCTACTGGATGAACCCCTTAGCAACCTCGACGCCAAGTTAAGAGAAGCTATGAGGCTGGAACTGCGAGAACTTCTGGAACGGCTTAACATCACTACCCTTTACGTCACCCATGACCAATTAGAAGCCCTAGCTATGTCACGAACCATTGCTGTAATGAATGAGGGTAGAATAATCCAGGAAGGTCCGCCTCAAGAAATTTACGCCAAACCATCGTGCCGATTCGTGGCCGATTTTATTGGATCGTGCAACTTTCTAGAGGGTTTTATTGAGGAAGCGGTGGGGGCTGGAAATTTAGGCAAAATAACAACTGCCCATGGCTTTTTAGAGGCCTATCTCGCAGCTAATGTGAAAGTTGGTGATAAAGTCATTGTCTGTGTTAGACCCGAAAATATCGAAATTAGA